>Ga0326728_10004906_pt1 | contig 38767 bp, 44 predicted proteins | sample MB3enrmetagenome_FD_207602 | JGI IMG/M metagenome (GOLD analysis project Ga0326728, IMG submission 207602) | Lab enriched peat soil microbial communities from McLean, Ithaca, NY, United States - MB31MN | ecosystem: Environmental > Terrestrial > Soil > Wetlands > Peat | place: USA: New York... | reverse complement strand
CAGTCGATACCAATCGGCACAGGCTTAGTTGAATTGTACATGTCAACATTTGACAAACAAGCTAAACAAGGAGGAAAAACAGAAACATGATAGATATAGATAAAGCGTTAGCGACAGCGGTGAAAACCGGCAAAGTATCGTTTGGATCCAACGTTGCATTGCAGAACGCTAAAACTGGCAAGGCTAAGATGATTGTTTTAGCCTCTAACTGTCCAAAAGACATAAAAGAACAGATAGAATACTATGGAGAAATCTCTAAAGTCCCCGTAATGACGTACAAAGGTGGCTCAATGGATTTAGCGGAAGTCTGCAAAAAACTCTTTATTATATCAGCCTTAAGCATCAGAGAAACTGGGGATTCAGATATTCTTAAAATAACCGAAGACGTTAAAGAATAAACAATGGAGGAGAAAAACTGACAAACGGCATAAAAATTACCTGCGATGAAATGCGTTACATAGCATTGTTTGAAAGCATAAGCGGCGCCAGCGTGAAAGACTGCATCGTCGACGAAATAGAGCAACGAGCAATATTTGTCGTCAACCAAGGTCAAGTGGGCATTGCCATAGGAAAAGGCGGCAGAAACATCCACACTCTCGAGCGAATGACGGGCAAAAAACACGAAATCATCGAGTACAGCGAAGACCCAGTTCAATTCATGAAAAACGCCCTCAAACCAGCAGCAGTCAGAGAAGTACGCGTCACAGAGCGAACTGATGGCAAAAAGATGGCAGTCATCACCATCAACCCGAAAGATAAGGGCGTCGCAATAGGTAAAAACGGAAAAAACGCCGAACGTTTGCGCTTTTTAGCAAAACGATACTTCGACATTCAGAACGTAAGCATCACCTAAGCAGTCCATGACTGGCTGACTTTGGCGATGAAACGTCGCCGAACCTAGCTTCTTAGAATAATCAACACATATCTTAACCAGGTTTTGGCTCCGTGTTTTTGTAGATGCTTTTTGTTGTTGTTTTTTGGCACAAATAGTAGGTTAGGTTTAACGGTAGGTGGTTTGGGTTCAGGTTTGTTTTGGGTTGTTTTTTTGAAATAAAGCTTAAATCCTTTGTAAGCTAAGCGTATTAAACAAAGTCCTTCAAATCAACCGAAAATTCCAATTTTTTAAATAGCAAGGGCATGCATTATGACTATTCAAGTTGGAACTGGTGACATTGGTTGCGGACATTGAATGAGCTTGCATGGAAGTATGTAGAGCCAATCTTCAACGCAAAAAAGCGGGCTTGGGTTTGCAGTCCATGGATTTCTAAATTTTACGCTGAAAAGCTATTCAACCTTTCTATGCAAGGGGTTGAAGTTCGTATTGTCACTAGTGATGACGTCTACAACGCCGAAACTTACAGTTACCTCTCTCAGTTACCTCAAACAACAAATTTTGACGTACATTTCGTAAAAAAAGAGACGGTGCACTCGAAGATCTATGTTATTGACGATAAATACGCGGTGGAAGGCTCTGTTAATTTTACTTACAGAGGGCTCAATCAGCAAACAAACAATTTCGTAATTTATGAAAACCAAGAGGCTGATCAGGTTGCTAATGACTTCAAAAGCTTATGGATAGGATTTAAGAGTGAAAATATTCCTCCAACGCAATCAACCCTTGAAAACATACTACCAATTCAACCTTATGAAAAAGCTGTGGTTCCAGAAATAATCAATTCAAACATTCTGAAAGTTGTTTCTGCCAAACTGTTTGTTCGTCCATATTATAAAATCCGATATTCTCTTTTGGAAAATGTCCGATTGCCTTGGTATCAGCAAACCGTTGTTGAAGATGGAGGAACAGTCGTAATCGACGCTGGCACTGCGGATGTATTGAATTACAATCAAAGCTCGAACTATGACTCCTCCTTGAGGATTCTGGAACTAATTAAGGTTGTTCCATTAAAAAAATCGGTAATTGATTTTTCTGACAAATATGAATTTGAAAATCAACAATGGAATGTGAAGATAAATAATTACAAGTCAGAGGATTTGGCGATAGATTATATCAAGCAAAAGAATCGTCAAGAGCTTCATTACAATGACAAATATCAAGGTCTAAAATACATATCTTATGTTCCATCTAACAGAGCCATCACTATTCTCTCAAATGACTTAATCTTAGTCCCCACATGGCAATTTAGATATGTCTTTATGGACAAGGAATTTGAAAGGGTTCTCCTAGCTTCCTCAGGGGAAATACTAAAGAGCAGTTTCCACAATGGCGGGGTCGTATGTGAAGAGTGCGGCGGGTCGATACCTAAGCAAAGTGCATATCACTGTGTAGATTGTAAAAAATGGTTATGTACTTCCGAGGTGACTGCATGCTCATCATGCAAGGGCATTTTTCACATAGACCACCTATCAAAAATTTGTCCAATCTGCAATGAACTCTTATGCGATAATTGTGCAACGATCTGCCCAATCTGCAAAAGGTTATATGGCAAAAATCATTCAGAAACCTGTAAGGATTGCGGGCTTTTGCTATGTTCTGATTGTATCGTTTGCTCTGGTACCGTTTTTAAGAAGAAACGTTGCCCAAAATGTGAGTTGAAATATAAAAAGTAAGTAATTTTCTCTTCTTGCTTTTCCGGTTGTATGTTTTTTATTCGTTTTCTTCCTCTTGTGCTTCTTCCTGTGGTTCGGCGGTTTCTGCTTTTTGCGTATCACTTGAGAGCAGCATGTTGATTAGCGCTTTCTGGTCAACTTCTGCCCTTGTTCTCCAATCCAGATACATTTGTCCATTGTCATCTTGCCCAAGGTACCCGTAGCGAATGTAGCGTTCGATGTTTAAGCCGACTTTCCAGTTGGGCATTTTCTCGCTGAGCAGTTTTTCAACGTCTTTTCGTGCTACTTGCCCTTTCATGCTGATTATATAAGAGATTGTTATGGCTAAACCTGCTAAATCGTCAATGCGCCAACCCATCAACTTATCCTTTGTCGCTAAATCGCCGCGCAGAGCAACGTAGAATCTTGCTTTGTCAAGCTCCTCTAAGGTTGGCTTTTCTGGAGTTTTTTCTTCTTCAAAAATCGTTTTTACCTGTAAATCCAGCGGTTTTAGGTAATCATCAAGTAAATCAAGCACTTTAGGGTAATCTGAACCTAACGTTTTACGCAGTTCCCAGCCTTTAACGCCTGGTTTCTGATGCCTCTTGTAGAAGAGCATCTGCGTTGCTTTCTTGATTTTGCTGCCGTAAACGCCTTTTCTTTTGCTCAATCCAATTCGCCTCTTTTCCATTTCTGCCAATCTTCACATGAGACGGCGACAGCAACTGATGTTGATTGTTGAGTTAAGATTTCCGTTTTCGGTTTGTCGAAGGGTTTTATGAAAACTAGCTCTTCCAACCTGTCAATCTCCAATGTTGCGTAACCGTAAGTAACAAGAAAACTCGTTAAGAAAGCTCTTTGAACCGTTTCTTCGTAAGTGTCAGCTCCAATAAAATCCCAATAATTGATTTTTCCATCCTGTCTCTTCTTAATAACGCACTCTCTGAGTTCTTGCCAGTAACAATTCAATTCCTCAGAAAATTCCCTGTCACCTAAAACTCCCTGCTTAATCAATTCGTCCCTGCTTGCAAAACCCATCGAAACCTCAGCGGCATCAAGGTCTTTCCATCTTTCACTAAGAGGAGCCAACGCTTCCCAATAGAGCAATCCCTGTGCTAAACTGTTAAGGCTGATTTGTTCAAACTCGATAAGTGGATTCCAAGCTTTAAGAAAAATATTAACCATTTCTTGCTTGTCAATTTGCAGGATTTTTTCTTCCAGCAAAAACGGGTCAGTGTAAAGCGAAGTTGACCGTTGCTTGACCCATTCACTCTGCAATTTAATAACCGAAGCTAAGTGGTGAAGTGTTTCAGCGTCCAGTTTTAACTCTTCAGGGTGTTCCCAATGGGGAAAATACTCTCTAACTATCTTGATTATTTCGTCAATATTTAGTGTGAAGGGGTCTGCTGTGTGGTTTTCGATGGCGATGCACATTTCAATTATGCGTTCAAGCCTTTCTTTGCCCAGCGCCTTGTGCTGTTTTGTTGACTGCATCACGCGGTTACCTCACGCACGACTGATTTTCCTTCAAGGTTCTGAACAGTAATGACGTTAGCGTCTTGCTGGGCAAAGGTGATTTGGCTTGGAGTAATTACCACGTATTGGGTGTTTGCGTCTTTAATGATGGAAAGAAGGATTTTCGCTATCATTTCGCGGTTTTTAGGATCCATGTGAATGTCATATTCGTCCACCGCTCGGAATGGTGAGCGTACATGCTGTTGCAGGGCTAAGAGAAAACTCATCGTTGCAGTGGTCCGCTCGCCGCCGCTTTGCGTGTAAGCGTCTAGTGCCACTGGTTTTCCACCTTTGAAGCCAACGAGGATTTCTAACCCGGCGGTTTCAATGTCCTGTGCATTGGATAGTTGCACTTCTCCCGTTGCCATGGTTTGGCTCATGATTTTTTGGTATTCCAAGTTGACGCGGTCAAGAAGGTTCTGCATGACGGTTCGCCATGATTGCAGTCTGGTTTTGACTTCTTCAAGGGTTTTCTCGCGGTTTTCGGCTACGAGCTGCGCTTTTTCTTTTAGCTCTAAGTAAAGTTTCGAGTAGGATTCATATTGCCGTTCTATGTCCTCTGACACGTCGGCAAGAGCTGCTAGGTGCCCTTCTGTTAAGCTGATTTCATCTTGGATTTCAGAGGCGCTTTTTAGGACTGCTATTCGTTCACCCGACTGCTGAGCCTTAAGAATTGTTGCCTTGAGGTTTTCTTCGGCTTCCCCAAGTGACTTTTCAATATCTTTTAGGTCGACGATTGCGTTTGCACGCTTGAACTCAAGCAGGGCAAGGTTTACTCGTTTCTCTAACACTTCGCCTGTGACCTTGTCACTTGACTCTTCCAGATTGAGCATTTTTGCTTGGTTTTCTTTAACTTGCTCGCTAGCCTTGATGATTTGCTGCTGCGAGGTTTTCAGCATTTCTTTGAGGTTTTCGCTTCTGAGCAGCTTAAGTTGGCTTTGGTTGTTCTGAATTGCTTGCGCCAGCGTCTGTGTTTCTTCAAGCAACTGTTGAATCAGTGATTGTGCGGATTGGTTTTGGGCGATTTGATGTTCAAGGTTTAATCGTTCATCAAATGACGTCCTTGCTTCTTTTTTTAGCGTTTCCTGCTGTTTCTGCTGACCGTTTAGCAGGTTGGTTATTGCTTGCTTTTCCTCTTCGATTTTGCTTAACGCGTCTTGATTTTTGTTTAGGTTTGATTGTAAGCTTTTAACTATGCCTTCCCGTCTTTCAACTTCTGCCCAAGTCAATTCTCGATCCAGAAATCTGCGTTTAATCTGAAGCTGCTTTTTTTCCTGGTATTTATCGTATTGTTCACGCCAGTAATTGAGCGTCTGCTGGGCTGATTCTAAAAGTTTGCTTACAGATTCTTCTTGCGTGAGAATTCGCATAAGTTTTGTTTGTGCTTGCAGGACGTTTTCGCGGAACGGTTCTAAGCCAACAGCTTCTTCAACCATACGAAGTTTTTCCGTGTTGCTCAGCACGGTAAATTGTTCAACCATGTTCTGATGCATGATGATAAGCATGTTGTCTGGGTCAACGCCGAATCTGCCGAGCAACCGTTCAACATCTTGCTTACCGACAGCACGGTTTTCAAGCTCAAACCCGTATTTACCGTCACGGCGCAAAACACGGGTTAGGAAAAGTTGGTCTTTTTGGTATTTTGGTACTGGACGCTTGTTTCCTTTTTTGCTGTTATCTAAAATAAGCGTTACCCGCGCCTGATCTTGTCCCCACCTGATTAAATCGCTAAGTTTTCTTGAGCGTTCAGTATATGATTGCCCCAACCCAACCGATATTGCCAGCAGGAGAGAGGATTTTCCCGCCCCGTTAGGTCCACCGATTACGTTTACGCCCTGTTTAAACGGTACCCTAGCGTACTCGTAACTCATGAAGTTTTCAAGTATAACTTCTTGGATTAACATTAAGCTTTCTTGGCCTCTAAATTGAGCGTTCGTATCTAATGGAAAAGCGTCTTATTAAAACAATTTGACATGTTTAAGCTAAATTGTTCTCGTAAGCATGCATGATTAAACCTTTTTTAACAGCGAGAAAACGGGTCTATTACCTCTTCGGTTGTATGGCTGTTGCTTTTCGTTAATAACCTGCTGTGTGCATCCTGAGAGGACGTACAAAAAAATATGCCGAAGAAACTATTATCTCAGTAATGGCGTGGAGTTTACCCGCTCAGAACCACTTAACCCACACAATTTGTTCAAGGGGCCGCATTCCCCTTTTTCTCCTTATTTCGGGGGTCAAGCGGTTCTGTAACCTTCACCTCAAATTTACCCATCAAGAGTTAACCATAACAATGTTTTTCAAAACAGGTGTTGGTCTTAAAATTGAGCGAAGTCAAAGTAGGAATCTACGCAGACAATGGTCAAGTATCAGACGTATAAATGCTAAGCAGCTAACACAGCAACATAACACTTCAAATCTTCATCGTCAACAAAAGAAACTATCTTTAAACCAGACCTTTCAAGAACATCCATAAATTCATTGAGTGCGAAAGCCTTCTTCAGCCCAGTCACCACAACCTTGCCGCCAAGTTTGGCAACCCGTTTTAACTCCTTTAATGTTTCAGAGGGCTCTGGCATGTTCTGAACCACCGTGAACGCGAAACCAACGTCAAAAAATGCTTCTCTGAAAGGTAAGTGGTCAGCATCAGCCTGCAAAACCATCACATCATGAAAAGCATGCGCTTGTTCTTTAGCCTTAAGCAAGAGTTTGCGTGAAACATCAACACCCACCAGTACCTTTGCCTTTGCTGCCGCATAGCTGAAAAACAAGCCTGAGCCGCATCCGACGTCCAAAACAGCGCAGTCGGCTATCTTGACGTTTTCCAATGCTGCCCTGTATTTTGCCTTCTGTTCTTGAGCATATCGCTCTTCATACATTTCAGCTGTTAAATCATAACGTTGCATTACCTTGCGCTTGTCTTTCCAGCCTGTCACTTCTGGGTTCCTTCAAGAAATCTTATCTACCCAAAGCCTGACTAAAATAGTTGGCGAAAAAACAAATTGCAACAACCAGACAAAAACTCCGTCCTTACGGAACCAACACTTGCAGAAGCTGCCAAACTAATCGAGAAAGCCTTCGCCCAAAGAAGAACCCTCATTGTTGCAGGCGCATGCGAAGTAAACTATGCTGGCAGGGCAAGTTCAACTCTTGAATCGGGCGAACGCATCTTAATCATCAAAGCCGACGGCTCGCTTCTTGTTCACCGCCCAGTCGGCTATGAACCGGTCAACTGGCAACCCGCAGGCAGTATCTTCCACGTCCAAGTCAAAGACGACGAGCTAGAGATTCGGGGGATTCGGCAGAAGCCACGTGAAAGCGTCCGCGTAACCTTCGACAGAGTCTACATGGTTTCCGCGCTTGACCTGTCAGATTCAGGAGATTTTCTTTTACATGCAAGCGAAGACGACATGCATCGTGCGATTCTTCTGAAGCCTGAACTTCTCGAAGAGGGTTTCAAGCCGATCAGCTGGGAGAAAAAAGTTGAGCCAGGCTTCGTGGACATCTACGGTGAAGACAAAAACGGCAAACTCGTCATAGTTGAAGTTAAACGCAAAACCGCATCGAAAGAGGCTGCGCTGCAATTGGCAAAGTACATTGAACCCATCAAAGCTAAAGTTAACCGTGAGGTCCGTGCGGTGCTGGTAGCCCCCAGCCTTGGCAAGGATGTACAGAGAATTCTGGTCACGCTTGGATTGGAGTACAAGGCACTAGACCCGAAAACCTGTGCTGAAGTTCTCAAGAAAACTGAAAATGCAAAGCTGGAAACGTTCTTCAACCAGAAAGAATAGTGATTTGAGCCCTAAGAAAGGGGTCAAATTAGCTAGCGAAAATTAGTAGCTAAATGAGGGAGGGGTAGGCTATTTGTTGATGAATTTCTCTATCTAATACGGGTATCCTCTAGATATGCGCACTATTGCATGAAAATTACTGTCAAAAGTGCGATGCCCTTCGCTTAGTCAGTTTCAAAAACAATCTTTGCATGCTGGTTATAGAAGTATCTTTTTAAAAGTGAATAAGAAAAAAAGATGATTACTCTTTTGGTTTGTTGTTTTCTGAAACGAAAACTGCTGCTGCGACGGTTGTTGTCCATAAGCCGTTTTTGTCTCCTGCTGCTGACTGGGTTATGTTGGCTGTTTTGATGATTAGCCCTGTGGTTTTGAAGAGTTGTTTGCGTTCGTCCCATGCGGTTTCTGGGTCAAATTGGATGCCCATGGTTGTTGCAAGCATTGTTGCCGCTAAGTCTTCTGCGTAGTCGCCCGCTGTTTCGTCCGTTTGACCGTGAGAGTGGTGTTCTGAGAGGTAGCCATAATTGTCTTTGCCTGATGGAATAGCTATACCGATGGATGATGCGACAAGCCTATGCGGTTCGTTTGTTGAGTTTCTAGCTATGACAACGAAGGTGATTTCGCCGGGCTGCACCATTTTCAAGCCTTTGTCGCGCGGAAGCTGTTCGCATCCAGGCGGAACAATGCTTGAAACGCTAACCAAGTTGCACATTTGTATGCCTGCGTCTCTGAGGGCTAATTCAAAAGATTGGAGTTGCTCTTTATGTTTGCCAACTCCCTTTGTTAGAAAGAAGTATTTGGGTATCATGTAGTGTCGGAAAATAGGATTGCAGAATGCATTTAAAAAGGTTTTTATAGAGAAATCTCCGGCGCCATCTGCCCTTTTCTTTTTTGAATCAGCTATTGGTCTACTGGTCTTTCTTCATCTTCATCAGTTTAACTTCCAGAATGCCATTGCGATAGGTATATTCAACAGCCTTCTTTTTGACAGGAGTTGGAAGCTTCACTTCTTTAAAATACGTTTTCGCTGAGGTACCCGTGCTTATCGTAAGAATATTATTCTCTACATTCAAGCTTATCTCGTTCTCTTCAACGCCAGGCAATTCAGCCATCACCCGCAGGTAATCTTCTTCTTCAAACACGTCAACAATCGGCTCCCTTTCCTTTATCGACCCAGCTGTAGACGGTTTTGCTGCACTAGTTTTTGGGGCCTCTTTATTTGGTCTAGTAATATGCAACGTGCTCACAGGCGCAGTTACATGGGATCCCATTAAAGGGCGAGAACTCACATGCACATCAATTACGCCCCCTTTTCCAACGTTAATTCTCTTCTGGTAACTCTGAGACTTCTCCGCCAACTTCGCCAAGTCGTTGACTAGCCCAACTAATCCTTCAGATTTTTTGTCTTGAACCTTGTTTGACACGCCAAATATGCCGAATCCAGAGTCAAGAAGCCGCGAGACATCGTTGACCATGCCGCTTATATCCTCAGTTTCACCCGTTTTTTCCTTGCCCTTAACTTGCTGCCTCATCTCTTCAACTGATTGCTTTAGCTGCTCGATTTCTTTTCCTTTCTGTGCAATCTCTTTCTTTAGCTGTTCAAGATCTTGCTTTTCCATCATTTTTTTCCCTTCTTCTTTCGCCATTTTTTCACCTCCTCAATTTTACTTAAGCGCGATTTGTTTTTCTAATAGGCTTAGATACGTCTGGGGATTCGCGAAATACTCTGCTTTAAGCGGTGGATAATTTTCCAAGGCAAACTTTGCTCCTTCAATGCCAAACTTCTCTAAAACAGCCTTGGCAAGCGCGTAGCCCAAGTAATATGAGATTCCTTTAATTATCTGAGAACTTCTGAGGGCGTCTTTAGCCAGTTTCTCTTTATCCAACCATTGGTGACTCACTCGGTCCTTTTCTATTGCACTTTCGCATTTTCTTGCATCCTCTATGTGGAACAGAAGTTCCATGCATTTTGAGCCGCCTGTCTGTAGCTCTTTCTCTAAAGACGCCACTTCCGTTTTATAGCCCAAGCCCATGGTGCATAAAACTTGAAGTGCTATAGCCTCGCAACATCCTTCTTTGAAAACAGTCTTGAAAACGGCGTCTACGTATATGTTTAAAAGCTCCTGGTTTTTATTTGCATTTTTATCCTTCATGCCTTCGAGATATAGCTTAGCTGCCGATTGTAGGGATGACTTTGCGGGTTGCGAGATAATGGTGAATAGCAGTTTTTCTGAGAGCTCATGAGCACATACAGAAAGCATTTTTGTCGGGTAGTTTATCGCCATTTCTTCGCTTAAATATAACGCGTCATCTGGTGGGTTATAAAAAGCTAAATTTTCGAAAAATTTTATCCCTAGATTTTTAGAAAGGGCTTCACTGACTTGTTTCCATTCAATGCTATTGTGTATAATGCTGTTTTCTTCAAGATCATGTCGTATCCGTTGGATTAACTGATTGCGCATTGCTGAGGGCTTCAATATCTTGACATCACTAAAGTAAGGAAAATTGTAGTGATATAATTCTATCATTCTTTTATGAATACTTTTGAGAGTTTGCTCAACTTCTTTGATTTTTTTGCTGTCTCTTTGAAAGTTTGCAGTTATGCTTTCTTTCGCGGCATGTGCTTTCATGGACTACGAACATCCGCATTGTTTTCAACTATTTTTTTGTGTTCCTTCACTTTTTTGACAGCTTCTTGCAAGTCTTCCATAGTAACTTCAAGTCTTTGTCGTTTTGTGGTCTCTTGATCTGTGCCACTGTTTAGAAATCTTCTAATTGTTCGCATCGTAGCCTCTCTGCAAACTGCTTCTATTTCTGCTCCTGTGTATCCTTCGGTTTCTCCAGCCAATTCTTTGAGGGAAACATTTTTTGCGAGAGGGCTCCTTAAGGTATGGATTTTGAAAATCTCTAACCTTGCCGCCTCGTCTGGAGGCGGAATTTGAAGTATAAGGTCAAATCTGCCGGGTCTAAGCAGAGCTGGGTCGATTATGTCGATGCGGTTTGTTGCCGCTAAAATGAAGACTCCGCGGAGTTCCTCGAGTCCGTCCATTTCCGTTAGAAGCTGGCTTATGACTCTTTCTGAAACGTGGGAATCGGTTGTTCCGCTCCCGCGTTTGGGAGCTAATGCATCTAGTTCATCAAAGAAGATGACGCACGGCGCTGTTTGTTTTGCCTTCCTGAAGACTTCCCTTACGCCCTTCTCAGATTCACCTACGAATTTACTCATGAGAGCAGGGCCCTTGACATGGATGAAGTTTGCTTCGCTTTCTTTAGCCAACGCTTTCGCCAATAGAGTTTTTCCTGTCCCAGGGGGGCCACCGAGTAAAGTGCCTTTTGGCGGTTTTGCCCCTGCTTTTTCGAAAACGTTAGCGTATTTTAAGGGCCATTCAATAGCCTCCCTAAGTGCCTGTTTTACCTCGTAAAGACCGCCTATGTCGTTCCAAGTAACGTTAGGTGTTTCGATAAGCACTTCCCTAAGCGCAGAAGGATCTACAAACCTTAACGCATCTATGAAATCCTCCATTGTTATTACAAGTTTGTTGAGCACTTCTGCTGTGATGAACTCGGTTTCGAAGTCTATTTCGGGCAGAACTCGTCTCAACGCTTTCATGGCTGCTTCCTTGCAAAGTTCTGCGATATCGGCGCCCGTGAATCCGTGGGTTATGTCGGCGAGTTTATCCAGATCTACTTCATCGGTGAGCGGCATTCCCCTAGTGTGAATCTGGAGGATTTCGAATCGTCCTTCTCTATCTGGGATTCCTATCTCGATTTCTCGGTCAAACCTTCCCCCTCTTCTTAGGGCAGGGTCAACTGCGTTGGGTCGGTTTGTCGCTCCAATGACTACTACTTGTCCTCTAGGTTCTAGCCCATCCATCAAAGTCAGCAGTTGGGATACGACTCTTTTTTCGACTTCTCCTGTTACTTCCTCCCTCTTAGGAGCTATGGCATCAATTTCGTCTATGAAGATTATGCACGGTTTGTTTTGCTCAGCCTCGTTGAATATTTCTCTTAAGCGAGCCTCAGACTCTCCATAATACTTTCCATGGATCTCGGCGCCGCTGATACTTATGAAAGTGGCGAAGGTTTCGTTTGCCACTGCTTTAGCGATGAGCGTTTTTCCTGTGCCAGGTGGACCATGTAACAGGACGCCCCTGGGTGGTTCTATGCCGAGTCGGTCAAACACTTCTGGATGCCGAAGTGGGAGTTCTATCATTTCTCTTATTCTTTGGATTTGCTCGCGGACCCCACCGACATCTTCATAGGTCGTACCAATTTTTCTTTCAGTTTCAATTGCCTTTTCCCGTATCATTATTTCTGTTGTGGATTGCACTATGACGGCGGTGCTGTTCGGCTTGATACGCGCTACGACGAAGGAAGCACTTGTATCTAAAAGGTTCAGCCTTACTCGATCTCCCTCAACAAGCGGCAGGCCTTCCAAAAGTCTCCTGGCATACTCAGTGTGTTTTTCTCCTCTAAGCCGTGGTTGATTTTGCTCTATGGGGGCTAATACAACTTTTTGGGCTTTTTCGGCGTTGATCCTTCCGATGTATGCGTTGTCGCCAATTCCAACGACCGCGTTGTTTCTTATTATCCCGTCGATTTGAATGACGTCTTTGCCTCTGTTTTCTGGGTAGGCAGGCATTACTTTCGCGGCTGTTCTTTTCTTTCCAACTATTTGAATGATATCGCCTGTTTGTATATCCATTTTTTTCATGTTTTCTGGATCTATTCTGGCTATGCCTCTGCCGAAGTCTCTCTGTGAGGCTTCAGCTACGCGGAGTGTTGAGAGATTTGATGTGTTTGTATGCTCTGACATATGTTTGCCGCTTTCTGATTGAGTGGTTTGGTTCATAACCTTAAGTTAATAACGAAATGTATATAAACATTTTGTTATACACCATATTTAAGGTAGGGCACAACCTGTGGAGTCAAATAACGACAGGATTCTCCAAATCGTTGGAAATGAAACTAGAAGAAAGATACTCACCACTCTCTCCGAGGAACCACGCTACATATCTGAAATATCCAAGCGACTGGAAGTTACGCAGCCGGCTATTCTCAAACATCTTAGTATTCTCGAAAAAGCGGGTCTGATAAAGAGCTTCTGGAAAAAGAGTCCAATCGGGGCGGCGAGAAAATATTATATGATTTGTGACTCTGTAGGCGTAGAAATAGCCATTAACCCGAAAGTCTTCAAGGTCAATAAACAGCCCCAAAAATTAACTTGCTCCAATTTTCTCAAGACAGAGCAAATAAGTAAACAGCTGATGGGCGAAATCAACGGAGCCAAGGATGCAGCAACAAAAGCAGCCAAGGCGAAAGAACTAATCAGCATAGTTGATACTCTCCTGTCATGTGCAGAATATGACAGAGACCAGTGGAACTGCAAAATTTGTCATCAAGTGGCATCATTGCGGAAGGATGCTTCTCAAATCACGATAGATGTGTCAATCGGAAACGTAGACTCAGGATTGCACAAGCTTATAGACGCAATAGATCAAATTGCGACCGGCTTACAACCAACGCCAAACGTTAAGGATGGACATGCTGACTAATCGTCATTGCTAAATTTTAACATGCACACTCGTTACTGCTTTTTGGAAAAAGTTTTTCCAGTTTCACTTGCAAGATATTGTTTCTAAAAGTGAACCTTGCCGTGTCTCGCTTAATGCATGTTGGAAGTTTAACTATTTCTAAGTACCTTTTCGTTGCGTCCTCAGTTGTTATGGTAATGGTATTGTCCTCTGCTTTTATGTGCACATCTTTCTCATCAACGCCCAGCAGCTCTGCCAAAATTACTATGTGGTCTGCCTCTTCAAAGACATCGACGAGAGGTTGCTTTTCTTTTATAACGCCCAGCGTATCAGGAAGTGATGCTGATCTTGAAACTTTAGCTTTCCAAGTAGTCATTGGCCGTGTTAAGTGAAAACCATAGGCGCGTTCTCTTAAAGAAATTGCTGCCACTGATTGTCTTTTAGGAACCTGCATTTGTACAAAGCTGATGAAGCTTGGGCATACTCGACAACCGACTATGCTGACGCGGTCTTTCTTTATACTCCTAACTCTCGGACAAAAAACCCATTCAGCCCCATGGTTACCCCTAACTAGGCGCGTGGTTGTCCCTCTTCCGAACGCTGTTTGGCATATAAGCCACACTGAACATTCCCTCTCTCTTTGCTTTTACTAACCTAGAGTTAGAACCCGCATATTTTTAAGTTCTGAGTAATGACATGACTACAATATATTTTTATGCCATAATTCAGCGTTTTACTCGTGGGAGAACATTATACCCCAACTTGTTTCTTTAATTTAAAAAATACTCTGCTTTATGTGTCGATTTTCGATACGAATACTGTTTTCTTCAGTTGAATACTGCTTAAGTAAGATCACAATAGATAATTTGATAGGTGAAAATAAAATGGTATCACAAAGTCCAGATGCAGGCAGTTTGGCAGAAGTTCTCGATCGAGTACTTGACAAAGGCATTGTCGTCGACGCGTGGGCAAGGGCTTCTTTGGTTGGTATCGAAATTTTAACCATCGAAGCAAGAGTGGTGGTCGCATCAGTTGACACCTTCCTGCACTACGCCGAAGAAATCACAAAAGTGGAACAAGCTGCAATCGCTGCCCCTATCCCTGCAGCCTAAAGTCCAAAGCGAACTGTAGTTCGCAGTAGGGATGATAGATATGCCTGCAGAAAAAATGAAAAAGAGCGTAGAAGCAACAGCTAAAAAAGCGAAGGCAACAGGGGGAAGCGTGAGCCCAAGTACAGTTAAAGGCAAAAAGACGTTATACCAAGAGACCGCCGTCAATTTCCAGTCAGCTGGCGCTGAAATGTTGGGGTTAGGCGTACGTGTCATGCAAGCAGGCGTTCGCGATATGCAAGTAGGCGTTCGCGATATGGAAGCAGGCGTTAAGGAACAGATGCGTAAAAACAAGGAAGGTGTTGCTGGTTTTCAAGCAGGCGTTGCTGACATGTTGTCAAATATTGTTGTCATGCGGTCAAGTATTGAGGAGCAGATGAAGGCGAACCAAGAGTACGTCAAGAAATTCTACGGATGACATACTTGTTCAAATAAGATAAGCATAGCTTCTATCTTCTCGTCCTCCTTTTTTTATTCGGGTCTCTATCGGATAAGCTAGAATGGCACCTAAAGAGGTGAAAATGTTGTTTAATATGCCGGTAAGTTCGGTGAATGCAAAAGAAAGAGATAAGAAAATAAGGTGGCTAAGGAAACATAGAGAAAGGGTGCAGTATTTTTCTGTGGTTCTCCGCCCACAAAGAGTTCGCATGATGTGGGTACACGATCTTGCAAAAGAAGAAACTTAAATTTAGACGAACATCTATCTCATGCTATTAAGTCACTTTATGGCATCGGTTTTGCAAAAAGTTGTTGTTACGTTTTACTGCTTAACTGAAATTCACTTCTTGGCTGATTTTTTTATTTTCGAAACAGTTTTCGTAACAAAATTTTGAATATTGTTTTAAAAACTTGTCGTGATAATGATAACATGAGAAGGCTGATTTTTTAAATGAAATTTGAACCTACCCATAAAAGAGTTGTACGGGGCAAGCGGGTTCACGAAACAGCGGAGGAAAGACATTCAAAACAGGCATTGGAAAGGAGTACACGAGAACTTTCAGATATGCATGTAGAAACGGAGTGCTTGACGCCCGCAATTGAAAGTTTTATCGAGACTGAGCAGGTTAGGAAGCTAAAGGATAGAGTTAAACTGTGGGTCAAAGCTGGGTGCTCTCCCCACATAGTTGGGCCAACAGGTTGCGGAAAGACAGCGCTGGCAATGCAAGTAGCAAAAGAGTTGGGAAGACCTACCGTATGGATAAACGGCGACGACCAGATGACAACAACAGATCTAGTAGGGGGGTACTCAGAAATGGAAGCCGAGAGCCTGAGAGACAAATACATTCACAATGTCTGGTTAACAAGAGAAACAGTGAAACGCCGGTGGGTTGATAATCCGCTAACGATTGCATGCAAATACGGCTTTACGCTAGTTTATAACGAGTTCTCTAGAACAAAACCTGAAGCAAACAACATCCTTCTTTCTGTGCTGGAGGAACATGTACTCGAACTTCCAACAATGTTCGGAGATGAAAGATACATAAAAGTTCATCCAGACTTCAACGTGATATTTACAAGTAACTCCATAGAATACGCAGGAGTACATAAACCACAAGATGCTCTGCTAGACAGATTAATAGACATCTGCATGAACTACTACGACTTTGATACGGAAGTAAAAATCGTTCAGGCCCAAACTGGCATCTCCCTTCCTGAAGCGAAAAAAGTTGTTAATGTCGTGAGAGCAATACGAGATAGACTTCCTGAACTTTATAAACCAGGAACAAGAGCAGAGATAAAGATTTCTCAAGGCTTAAGGGCTCTGGGTAGCTATTCAAACGAAGATTTTGAAGAGCTATGCCTGGATGTTCTCGCAACCAAAATAGGCAACCCACTGGAGACCCTCAACAAAACCGACCACATAAAAGAAATACTTAACGAAGTCTACACTGAAGTCCAAATCGGGAAAACCAGCCCAACAATCCCAGCCCTCAACGTCTGCAACACCTATGCCCACCAGAAACCGAAGGAATAGAAATGGGAACGCAGAAGACTTCAATATACAAAGCTATTGACAACGCGCTTGCCATAGCAGAGAAGCGTATTTCCAAGACTCCTGGGACCATAGTAGAAGTCAAGGAAAAAAATGACGAATGGACAGTTTTAGTTGAAGTTCTGGAGAGAAAGGCAGTACCTGACACTCAAGACATTCTAGGAAGATACCAGATCAGACTCACTAAGGATGGCGAACTAATCGGCTGGACGCAGAAGTTGATTAGAAGACGCGGCGACATAATAACACCAGAGCAAGCGGCAGAAGTATGACAACCAGCTGCTAAAAGGGGAAATAGCGATGGAAACAACATCCGCTTACGGCATTCAAATACCTCCAAATAGAGAAGTCAAATGCCTAAACCACACCTTTCATCTTTACACACCGAAGGTCGACAAATACACAATCCAGAGAGCATATCTAATTCCTGCCCAAAACCAAAAGCAAATAGTGTATGTAACCACCAGCGACCAAGCAACTCTGATGCGTGAGTTCAACCCAGCGAATGTTAAGCTTAGAATTATCCCGCCCGAAGGACTCAAAGAACTCAAAAAAGAAGAAAACCGTGAAATGCAGCTCATCGTAGACGCAGGATCCATGGTCGACCAGAAAAGCGCTGAAATCGAAGAAAGGGAGAATTTTCTGAACGCATTTTGCAAAGCGCGGAACATAGATTGCCTCTGCACCTATGACGTTGCCAAACTTAGCTTTGAAAAAATCAAGAAATTGGCAGGCTACCACAATCAACTTCGCCTTACGACCAGTGATCTGACAATACTCTCTGGAGACTTGTTTGATGAATCTAAAGTTTCAGGTGACTCCATCGAAAAAATGGTTAAGGACAATCTGGAAAACATCATCCTCGTTATCCTGCAAAAGGAAACGATGTGCGGGACGGATATAATAGGAGCTATACACTTGAAATTCAACGTTCTGCTGAGCCCTGGAACCGTATACCCGCTGCTTCACTCGTTAAAACAGAAAGGATTACTATCAGTTAAGAAGTCTGGCAAGGAAATAGTCTACGCTCCAGTTGAAGACGCCAAACCGAAAATTAGAAGAATAGTTAATGAGCACATTCAAGCTCGCAGGTTTTTGAATCAATATTTGCAAGAGGAAATAAAATTCTGAGGTGCTGAGTAAATGGAAAAGTGCGAAATACTTGAACATGATTCAAAGAACGAAATACCAAATAGAGAAAACAGAGAACTGCAAAAGGAAGAGGGAAAATACTTCTACTGCGTAATGCTCTGTAACGAAAAAAAGAGTTTCGGCAAGATAGGCATTAACAACGGCGAAGTCTACACAATTCCTTACAAAGATGTCGCAGCAGTTGTAAGCGATTCCCCAATGAAAGACTACGAACTAACAGAAGACAATACCCAGAACCATGAAAAAGTCATCAGGCAAGTAATGGAAGAGCACACTATCGTGCCAGCGGAATTTGGAACACTAATAAAAAATGAGACAATTCTAAAGCGTCTACTCAGCAAAGCTTACTTACCAACAAGAGAATGCCTAAAGCTAGTTGATAACGTGATCGAACTCGGAGTAAAAGCCGTTCTAGACAAGAACGCTGTGGTTGTCGACGCAAAAATAAGAAGGGAATGTGCCTCAGATATTTTGGAATCGCTAAAGGCTCAGGCAAAGCAAGCGGTCACAAGTGATTTGTTCAGTGAACGGTTGATTTTAAACGCATCCTTTCTAGTTAACAAAGAAAGCATTGATGCATTTTCAAACGAAGTGGAAAGACTACAGAAAAAACATTCATTTATTAAACTTCTTTACAGCGGACCATGGGCTCCCTACAATTTTGTTTACATAAAAATCGGGGCAGATGGCATGAAGATAACGCAGAACAGGTGAAACACATGCCTTTCTTTATAGATGACATTTTCCTGCGAATGGTGGGCTTTTCTCTGCCACCGTTTGACATGATTTGGCTTATGGAAACAATTACAGACCATGCTGAAGAAACATGGGTAAAAGAAAACCAACAAAAGATTAACAACAAAATAAGAGAGAGCCGTCTACTCTACGAGCTTGGCGAAATAACAAAGGAAGAATACGATAAAAGAAACATGGCGTTGAGCCATCAGCGTCTCCTGTACAAACGGGTAAACAGAGTGCAACTTAGCCAGAGGATAAACTCACTAGGCTAGTTTTAGAGGAATTATAGAAAAAAGAAGGGAAGTAAACTATGGAAAACCTGACTTTAACACCTGAAAAAGAGCACTCAGGCCTAGCTGATGCAATAGATAGAATTTTAGACAAGGGATTAGTAATTAACGCCGACATCGCTATCAGCGTTGCCGGAGTCGAGTTGCTTGGAATAAAAATAAGAGCCGCTCTCGCTTCTTTTGAGACAGCAGCGAAATACGGACTTGAGTTTCCGTCTGGAACTAACTTAGAAACACCTGCTTTTAAAGAAGCCATAACCGAAAAAGAGAACTGCCCCCAATGTGGCAAACGAGTTGATAGGAAGGAACTGCTGAACTTCGCGTGTCCTTGGTGCGGCTGGGAAAGCGTAAGGGCAAAGAAAAGCAAGGCAATTAAGGTCGCTGAAAAGGTGGGAGTTTGACGTTGAGTTTATCAGAAAAATTGAACTTACTTCTCAAATCGGTAGATGAGACGAGCCAACTAATAATAACTTATCTTTTGAAAGAAAGGTATGCGGGTATTAGAGAGTTAACGAGTCTAGTTTGCGCTTCTTCCGACATGGAAGTGCTAATGAAAATAAGAGAAATCATAAACCCAAAAGCACAGGAAGTTATAGGAATAATTATTCTCAAGTTTGAAAGATCCAAAATCGATCTTTTGACGGGCAAAAAAATCCTGTTCAGCTGGTGGATAAACGAAGAATTGGCGAACAATGCACGCGGCGACGAATTAGTAGACGTTATGGACGAAAAAAACTGCCTAAGAGTAATAGCAGCTCTGCCCCCACAGGAGGATAATGTAACTGTCAAAGTGGAAGATTCTCTCTTGGTAATCTCGGGGAAGGAATACCACAAAGAGCTGCCTCTTTTTTGCCCTGTTGAAAAAAAGGCTTTCCAAACTATCAACAATGGTGTTTTAGAAGTCAAATTGAACAAGGTTGCTGATAAAATATGCCGATAGAAATCGATGAAAACAACCTGAAATCTGGGCTCCTTGGACTAGTTGTGGCGCTGGTGGAGGTTGTGCAAGAGGTTCTTGAAAGAGAATCGATACGCAGAATGGAGTCTGGTAAACTAAGTGAGACGGAAATCGAAAGGTTAGGAAATGGGCTAATGGAGCTTGACGTAGCGCTCAGGCATATAAAAGAAGAGAATGATCTCGAAAACCTTGTCAGGTCTGTGCGGTCTGATCTTGACAAATTGGTGGAAGAAACCATCGACGTGATGGCTGACCCAGAAAGATGGAAACAACATAAGGGGAATTGAAATGTCTCAAGAAAGCGATAACGGAGAAGGCAGATACATTTATTGCATAGTAAACAACGGCAAAGAAAAGGATTTTGGGGAAGTCGGAGTTGAAGACAACAGAGTCTACGTCGTAGCCTTTAACGATATTGGCGCCGTTGTCCACAGTTGCGAGGCTAAGCCCTATAAAACAGACGCAAAAGAAAAAGCGAGCGAGTGGATCCTGTCCCATCAATACATTATTGACTTGGCTACAAATGAATTCGACACAGTGATTCCTCTAACCTTTGATACAATTTTCAAAGGAAATAATGAAACACTAAAAATGTGGCTCAGCAAGGAGTACGAACAGCTTAAAGCTCTATCGGCAAAGCTTAAAGGAAAAGCCGAATATGGAGTTCAGGTTTTCTTCGAGAACGATTTCGTTGACAGAAACGTGAAGGATAGTCAAGAAATTAAGAATCTGGAAGAACAACTTAAAAATGCAAGTAGCGGGGTTGCCTACTTGCTTAATAAGAATTTAGAAAAACGAAGGCAAATTGAACGGCATCTTGTCTTAGACAAATATGCAAATGAACTGTGCGCCAAGATCGAGAAGCTTGTTGACGAACTAAAACTTGGTTCAATAAATAAGGAAGTTCCCGAAGAATGGAAGGACAAGCAGATGATCCTCAACATAACCTGCCTGGCGCAAAAAGATAAAATTAAAAACTTGGGAACCCTGCTGGGACAGCTTAAGAAAGAGGGTTTCGCTGTGAGGTTCACTGGTCCTTGGCCTCCATACTCTTTTGTAGGGCAGTTAAATGAGTCAAAAACTGTGGGAAGTGGGTGAAAACTGGAAATGGGAAAGTACCTTTATGGGATTATTAATTCGGAGAATAAACAAAGTTTTGGCAACATTGGGGTGGACAACGGTGAAGTATACAGTGTACAATTTGAGGATGTCGGAGCAGTCGTTAGCGATATTCCCGAAAACCATGAGGTCGGATTAGACGAGGTCAAAATTCACGAAGCGACATTACGAAAAATAATGGAGACTCACGCAGTAATTCCCATGAATTTCGGAATAATAGCCAAAGACGAGGCAGAAACAAAAAAGGTTCTAAAACAAGCTCGGATGAAGCTGAAGAAGACGCTGGAAAAAGTTGATAATAAACTGCAGATCAATGTTAAGATTTCATGGGACAAAGGAATCCTCGCAGATATTTTAAAAGAAAACGGGGAAATACGGAAATTGACAAGGGAAGCGAAGGAAAAAGCTGACCAATCACTCATGATCGAGCTAGGGCGAAAAGTTAAGTTAGTGTTAGACAAATGGAAAAGCGAATACTTAGAAGACATAAAAAGTTCGCTGAAAAGTCTATCAGACGAATTGGACGAAAACAAAGTCACTGATCAAGATACACTGATGCATGCTGCTTTTTTGGTTAATAAAAAGCGAGAACAGGAATTCTACAGTAAACTAGAAGAGTTAGAGAAGAAATACGAGGGAAAACTCGGGTTTCTCGCCGTCGGTTCCCTGCCGCCGTACAATTTCACCAAAGTTGGAGTAACGCGAATAGATTTTGACGACGTGGAAGCAGCAAGAAAAGCCTTGGGGTTGAGCCATGAGGTAAGTATATCCGAAATCAACTCCGTCTACAATCTGCTTGTTCGACGGTACCATCCAGACCTTCATCCAGTAGATCCACATGCAGAAGAGAAATTCAAGGAAATAAAGAGTGCATATAACCTATTGACAAAGTATTGCGAACATTACCTCTGCTCTCTCCAGAAAAAAGCAGTCGAAGAAACTATTCTCGTAGAGGAAAAGGGCAGCTAAAGCCTCTGAATGGTGATTGCCATGGGTCGAACAATGGGAATCGATCTTGGAACATCCAACTCTGCTGCCGCTGTAATGAAAGATGGAAAAATAAGACTGGTACCAGCATCTGAAGGGCCAACCGCTTATGGGAAAATGTTTCCGACTATTGTTGCGTTTAGGGAAGATGGCGAAATAGTCGTAGGCAAGAACGCAAAGAGCTACGCCTACATTCACCCAGAAAGAACGGTGCGATGGATTAAAAGAAAAATGGGCACTGATTACGTCGTAAATATAGAGGGTTACGCGTATACTCCTCAAGAGATATCCGCATTAATACTAAAGAAGATGAAAAAAGACGCAGAAACTTATTTGGGCGAGACGATAGACAAGGCAGTAATTTCAGCGCCAGCGTACTTTAACAATAACCAGAGGAACGCCACGAAAGAGGCGGGGGAAATAGCTGGGCTGGAAGTTTTGAGGATCGTCAGCGAACCAACAGCGGCTTCACTAGCCTACGGTTTAGACCAGGCGGGAAAAAACCTTAAGATAGCAGTATTGGATTTAGGCGCTGGAACTTTCGACGTAACCATTTTGCAGATAAACAACAGTGTATTCCAAGTCATATCTACCAGTGGAGATACAAACCTGGGTGGCAAAGACATGGATGACGCAGTTTTAGCTTATCTCGTTAAGGAAGTAGCGGAGAAATACGGCGTTAACTTGAGTGTCGACAAGAAAAACTTGAACAGGGTTAGGGATGCTGGAGAAATGGCGAAGATCCTCCTCTCAAGAAAGCGCTTAACAACTGTGAAACCCACACTTGACTTGGATGGATCCAGACTTAGCCCATGCATAACTTTAACCCGGAAAAAGCTTGAAGAACTCATCCAACCACAACTTGAGAAACTCCAATATCCACTGAAGCAGGCTTTAAGAGACTCAGCCATGGAACCTCAAGATATAGACAAACTGATTCTGGTGGGTGGACCAACTAGGACACCTATTGTTAGAGAGTATTTTAGAGGCTACTTTGAAGTGGAACCTGAGATGGGCATTGATCCGATGGGAATAGTAGCTACCGGCGCCTGTATCCAGGCCAGTATTTTAAACGGTGAAATAAAAGATACGCTGCTGCTTGATGTTACGCCCCTATCTCTAGGCGTGGAGACATCAGGCGGATTATTTACGCGATTGATCAAGAGAAATACTACTCTTCCAGTTGAGGAAAACATGACGTTTGCAACCGGAGAAGACAACCAGACCTCGATGATGATACATGTCCTACAAGGCGAGCGGGAGCTCGCGAAAGATAACATATCCGTCGGTTTGTTCAAACTGAGCGGCATCCCTCCAGCACCCAGATATGAGCAAAAGGTTGAAGTCACCTTCAAGATAAATGTCGACGGCATATTAACTGTCTCTGCCGAGATTTTGGAAACGGGGAAAAGAAAAATCATTAAGATTGCTGAGACAAAGGTTCTGTCAGAGGAAGAAATCACCCGCATAATCATCGAAGCAACCAAGTATAACGAGATTGATGAAGAAACAAAGGATGCCGTGGAAACTCGTAACCGAGCAGTGGCTGCGATTTATTCAGCAGAGAAATCAATAGAAAGGCTGGGTATAAAAATCTCTGAAATGGACCAAAGATCATTGGAAGAAGCTTTAGAGAAACTAAGAGCTGCGTTGAATGGTTGCAAGCTTCAGAAAGTCAAAGCGTACACGGATGAGTTGCTGAGACTTATGGAAGAAGTGAACATAAAGTTGAAAAAGGTGAGTCAAGCGAAAACGTTGTTCTCTTCTGTGGAGAGAAAAATAGGCGGCAAGTTGTCTATTGAAGCCAGAAGTAAACTCAGGGAAGCTGTTAAAAGGCTGGAAGAGGCGCCATGCGAGCATGTTAGCGAAGAAGCCATCAAACTGAAAGAAATAGTAGCTTTACTAGAAGTTGACTACGGGGAATGGTGAGCTTGGAGCCTGCAAGAAACGGTGCGCTTATAGACCTTGTTGACAGAATCTTGGTCAAAGGCGTAATTCTTCAGGCAGATCTTGTCATCTCAGTTTCTGGGGTGCCATTGATTGGAGTTAACTTGAAAGCTGCAATTGCCGGCATGACAACCATGGTGGATTATGGGATTATGGAAGCTTGGGACGAAAAAATCAGAAAATCCGTCCTAGCAGATAGCGAGGAAGAAGCCCCCTTAAATGAGAACGAAAAAATCATTTCCAAGACATTTGGTTCACATTATTATCGCGGCACATCTCTTCCAGGCATTTGGAGAAATGGATATCTTTATCTCACGAACAAAAGGCTCTTCTTGTTCCAGAAAAAACCCGCCACAATCCTATTTGAAATAGCTTTGGACAAAATTAAAGGCATAACTATCGAAGGAAAGAATCATCTGAAGGAGAATGAAGAAATCATTCTACTTTTGCGTGGAAATGATCAATCAGATAGTGATGTAGCGTTGCTTCGCACTGACGAAATAAGAGAGCTTAAAAGGAAAATTGAAGAAAGAATAACACAGAGTGGACCAGTGGAAGTTTTATCTTCCATTCAATAGAACACCTTTTAGGATGCACTTAGGTTAAGAAATTTCTACGCGGTTTTTTATGAAGTTATTCATTATTTGGAAAGATAAGTTATAGGCGTTGAATTTTTTTTCGAATATTTCTTTTCCTTTAGAGGTCAAGCAGTAGATTGTTTTTCCTTTGTCAAAACTTGGTTCTATCAGTTTATTTTCCTCTAAGAGGTGGAGTTGAGGATATAGCGAAGCTGGGCTGAGCAAAATACCGAATTCTCTGTGGATGGTAGCCAAAATTTTGTAGCCGTGCATGGACCGCCTATTCAACAAGGCTAAAATTATTATATCTAAAAAAGTCTTGACTTGCTTTTCAATAATCCGCTCATCGAGCACTGCATCTTTTTCAATCACTTTCAAGTTTGCTTTCTCCAATATGGAACTTTACGATAAAACAAAACTTCTGTAGCAGAAGTCTTCTCGGTTTTTGACGCAAAATCTGTTGATATTACTTTTCAGCGTAACGTCGGATCTTTTTTTAGTTACTTTTGGGCGTCACTTTGGATATTTTTTGGCGTCACGTTGACCGTGCTTCATAATGCGTTTTGTGAGGTATAAGAAGTTGTGACTGTCCTGTTACAATCACAGGATTTGATGCATTAAATAATTGATTCAAAGGTTGATTAAACGTGGGCAGCCGGCAATTCCTTTATGCGAGTTTCGATGAATTCAGCTATCTTTTGTTCGGTGAATTCTCTTTCGTCTTCCTGCAGCTTTATCTGTTTTTTCAGCGCGTTTAGAAGCTTTTCAATATCAACAAGTTTAATGTGGCGTCAGCTTTTTGTTCAAAGCAGTAATAGTGTTCTGCATTGGCGGGTAACCTGTCACCATTATCTTTCGGGTTCTTGGAACAGCATCTTTCCACGATGTAACCTTCATCCTCAAGGATTGCTTTTACGATGTTTCTTATGCTTTCGTCGTCGACAACAAGGATTCTGGCATGTTTATCGATGTTTTTTCGCCTCTAACTTCAAATTTAAGTTTAATAGGCAAAGTTATTGTGAACGTTGTTCCCTTGTTCACTGCTGTTTTCACCGTTATCGTTCCCCCGTGCGACTCTACGATGCGTTTGCATATGGCTAAGCCAAAGCCCATGCCCTGAGCTTTAGTCGTGAATAGTGGCGAGAATATCTTGGACAAAGTCTCATCGGGTATGCCTGTGCCCGTGTCGGCGAAAGCGATTTCCAAGTTGTCTTTTGTTTTGTGGCTTGTGATTTCAAGGGTTCCCTTCTCAGGCATGGCGTCAACTGCATTCTTTATGAGGTTTATGAAAACGCGCATCATCTTATCAGCGTCGACGTTAAACTTGATGTCTTCAAGAGTATGGTTTAGGATTTGTATTTGGTCTGGAACTTGAATCATCCGAACTGCCTCGTCTAAAAGCGTTCGTAGCGCGGATTCTGTGAGTTCAAGATGCATTTCTCTCGAATAGTCTAGAAGGTCATTGATGATCTTGTTTGAGTGAACGATGGCTTTGTCGATGATTTCAAGCATTTCTTTAGCCTGAGCTTCAGAAATTGTTTTCCCCTTCTTTCTCAAGTAGTAGGCTGCGTTTTTGATGCCTGTTAGCGGATTTCGCAGGTCATGACCAACCATGCCTGCTAGTTCACCGATGGCAGCTAGTCTTTCTGCTTTGAGGAGGCGATCTTGCATTGCCCTTAGCTGTGCGGTTCGTTGCGCCACGGTTTCTTCGAGTTCTTTGGAGTAGTCTTGCTGTTTCTTTTGAGCTTGTTTTCTTTCAGTGATATCTTTGATGAAGCTTACCCCATGGTTTTTTCCGTTGATTTGCATTTTGGAAAAGGATAGTTCAGCGGGAAATTCTGTTCCATCCTTCTTTACGCCCACCGTTTCTATGATGTTTCCAATAGAGTCTTTCGGTCTGGCTTCGACGAATCTTCTTATTTCTTGCTTTGCTGTTTGAGTGATGTTGAAGGGAATTAATGTGAAAATGGGTTTGCCGATTATTTCTTCTTGTGTGTAACCGTAGATTCGTGAGGCCGCTGGGTTCCATGCAACAATGTTCAATTTATCATCTATCGCGATGATTGCGTCTAATGCCGAGTTCATGATGGTGCGGAATCGTTCTTCACTGCCTTTCAAAGATTGTTCCATCATTTTGCGTTCGGTTATTGGCACCACGAGCTCTAATGCGGATGTCACGTTTCCGTCTTTGTCCTTGATCGGCGTGGCGATAAGCTGGGTCCAGATGGTGGAGCCTTTTTCGCGGTCGAAAAGCGAGAACTCGCGGGAGTCGATTTCTTTGCCCTCGAAGACCTTTTTTACGCCGCATTCGGGGCAAACGGTATCTAAGCGGTTGTAAGTGGCGTAGCACGTTCTGCCTTCTAAGTCTGGTATGCCTCTCATATGTTTCATGACTTTGTTGGTCCAGAGAATGCTGTAGTCTTTGCCGATTATGGTGAGTCCAGCGCCGACGTTCTCCGTTACCGCTTCCAGCATGTTACGCTCCTGTCTTAGGACAAGTTCCACCTTCTTTAGCTTCCGCTCGGCTTGTTTCTTCTCGCTGATGTCTCTGAATGTCCCTTGTATCAGCTGCTTGCCTTTCAGCTCAAAAATAGTAGACTTGACCGCAACATCTTTGATTTCGCCTGTTTTTTGCATAACTTGTGTTTCAAGAGTTTTCGTTGGGTCTTTAAGATGTTTTTTGAAACTTCTTGAAAATCCTCCATCTATTTGCTCTTGAGGGAAAACGATGGATTGGTGTTGACCCACCAGTTCTGACTTCTGCCAGCCAACTAACTTTGACGCGGCAGGGTTACAGTCAACTATTATGCCCGTCGCGGCGTCCGCCACAAATATTGCATCCATAGACTCTTCAAACAGCTTCCTGTGTTTTTCCTCAGACTCACGAAGTGCTTTCTCGGCTTTCTTGCGCTCAGTAACGTCTCTCATTATCGTTTGATAACCAACGACTTTGCCGTTTACCCATATGGTGTTGCTATTGTACTCTGCACTTCTCTTCCCGTTTGGCGTTAGTATTTCGATTTCGCCTTGAGATGGATTTCCAGCGGCGGTGTTCTTAAGCCCCGTGAGCAATCTTTGATTGTATTCTGTTGGAACAAGCTTGAATATGAAGCTCCCCACGATTTCATTTTCTCTAAAGCCATACTGCATGATAGCCTTATTTACCGACGTTATTTTTCCAGTCAAATCGACCGTAACGATAACGTCTGGCGCGTTCTCGAAAAGATTCTTGTATTTCTCTTCTGAGAGTCTGATTCTCTCCTCTGTTTTCTTTTTTTGTTCTGTGACGTCATGTAAGACAACCAAGTCAACGTTTTTGTTTGCGTACCAGATTTTTTTCCCTTTTATCTCAATGAACTTGATTTCGCCGTTTTTAGCGGTCGCTTCAACCTCATAGGACGCTACGCCAAGACCCTTCATCCTTTTCGCCAAGTTTTTTAAAAGGATGGCCTTATTTTCTTGGTCAAGGAAGTCTACATCCATTAGGTTTTTTCCAACTATTTCTTGCTCGCCGAAGCCAAGGACTTGGCTCATCGCTTGGTTGACTGCCAAGAAGATCCCTTTTTCATCCACGACACACACGGGGTCGGCGATTAGATTCGATAGGACAGTGAAATTTTCTTCAAGTTTGCTGTTCTTGTTGTTCTCCTGCATCTATCGGCACCTCTGTTTTTCCGATTTTTCCCGTATCTTTGTAGCCAAGCCAAGCTTCATCAGCTCAACGTATTTTGTGAAAGTCAAGTCTGGGGCAAGCCAACCTGGGTCGTCCAATTTGCATAGGCACCCGACTTTTTCATGCAGGTTCTTCATGATCAAAATTGCTAGGTGCCGGGTTCCTAAACCGAAAATCTGCAGCGCACTCGAAAAATCATTTAGCTTATTGGGCATTTCTTGTTTTTTAATGTTCCCAGTCTCGCCGAGACATGATAATCCTTCTTCTATGGCGTCTAGTAGAAGTTGATCAAAATTCTCATGGTGACTCAGTTTTGCCAACTTTCTTTTTCCTCGCTTGACTTAAACAATCGGCTACTACTTTGTGAAAACGGTGTTAAATTAATCTGAGAACATACTAAAGCGTTATGAACTGTCAATACATAAGGAAGCTCGTGCTTAACTTTTTTCAACTTCTTCATTAACGAAATCGGTAACCTTAACTGATAAAACAGTTTTCTCGACTGCATTTCTTTTATTTTCTATAAATAGTGCTTTTTCTATGACCATATTTGAAGTGAAAATCAAGCGTGCTGTATGGTCCGGCACCGTAACGTTTGAAAGCTAACAGGGCAAAGGCACCAAATTCATAATACATTTGCCCCAGAGTTCAAAGTAAATTGACGTTTAAATAAGAACGCTCTTTCTGCATGCGATAGAGTGCTCTATGTGGGGCAAAAAAATATCCCAAGTTTTTCTTCAAATAGGGGCAAAAAGTGGGTTAGGCGGATTTAGCCGAGTGCTAACATCGATAAGGCTTAAAAACCTAAAGGTGGGAAACCTTACCGCTTATTAGCAGCTAGACCCGCCCAACAACAAGGCTCTTAGTTAATTCTTTCTTCTTTCTCAATAAATAGTCACGATTTCAAAGATATAAAATAATGTTGTCACAAATTGACACAACAATCAAGTTACTAAAAGGATTTTATGCGGGACTGCCCTTTGTGCTCATTCACTCTTGTGCATTTAGCCTTTCTGCATTTGGAGAAGTTTGGCGAGGATGTTGCAGAGCAGAGAGGCTGTCCACTGGGTTCCCGCAAGCTTTGCTGTAGAAGTTTAGGGTGAAACCAGCGGCAAGTAAAGAAATCAATCACCTTTCATTTGAAAATTTTTTGGAACAAGTTTTTTATTCCTTGTAGCTATTGCCTTTGGATTACAGTGTTTGTTTTGTGGCAAAGAACGAGGAATTCCGCAAATTTGGCATCGTTCTTGTAGGGGAAGTTCCTTGGGGGACTCACCTTTGCCAGTTTTACGAAAACAAAGAAGACCTAATCGATATTCTTGTGCCTTATTTTGCGGAAGGTTTAAGGAATAACGAGTTTTGCCTATGGGTTACTTCTCCGCCTTTGGAAGTGAAGGAAGCAAGAGCGGCGCTTAGCAAAGCTCTTCCTAACTTGGACGAATATTTTAGGAATGGGCAGATCGAGATACTCTCGTATGATAATTGTTACCTGTTGGGCGGCAAGTTTGATCTCAACATAGTCTTGCAGGGATGGGTACAAAAAGAAAAGGATGCCATTCAACATGGATTTGACGGTTTGCGTCTTTCAGGAAATACGTTTTGGATTAAGCAGAATCTCTGGGGCAGATTCACAGACTACGAGAAAACAGTAAACGCTGTAATCGGTAAGCACAAGATGATTGCCCTATGCACTTATTGCCTGAAGAACTGTAGCGGAACCGATGTTGTTGATGTGGAACGGAATCACGTTGGCACCCTGATAAAGCAAGGTCAAAAATGTAGCTCCACATATTCGCTTCTTGATTTTCTGTTTTGAGCTTCATTTGAATTCAAAGTATAATTATATTAGGTTTACATTCAAAGTTATACCTTTATGTTTCAAAACATAATAATATTCAGAAAAGAAAAAACTTGATCGCTGAGGAACCAAATGTGCCACCACAAAGTGCGTTCAAAGACGAGGCTAAGCTTGACATAAACTACGTTCCGCAACAGTTGCCTCACAGAGAAAAAGAACACCGTTTGCTAATGGAATTTTTCAGCTTCATCCTTCGTTATCCTGAAAGGATGTCTCAGCGAGTCATTGTAACAGGTGATGTTGGCACTGGAAAAACAGCGCTTGCTCAACACTTCGGAGCAAACCTTACTTCTGAAGCCAACAAGCGAAGCATAAAATTCCGCTATGTGCATGTTAACTGCCGAGAATACCGTGGAAGTCTCTCCCCCATTTTGCACCATGCCGTCACCGTTTTTCGCCCCAATTATCCTGCGCGTGGCTACTCTACAGAAGAAGTCCTCGCAGTACTCATGCAAGTTTTAGATGAAGAAAACGCCTTCACAATATTAACCTTAGATGAATTTGACAGCCTCATCGAAAAGGAGGGTTCAGACGCCGTTTACAAGTTGACGCGTTTGCAAGAGATGCGGCAGGGCAAACCGCAGAGGATGTCGTTTATTTTTATTTTACGTGATTTAAAAGCATTAGAGAAGCTAGATGCGAGCGCAAGAAGCACTCTGCAACGCAGCATCATCAATTTAGAACGCTACGGCAAAGAACAACTCGTTGACATCTTAAATGACCGTGTTTCAATGGCGTTTGAGTTGGGAGCCGTCCCGGAAGACGTTGTTGACCTGATTGCTGAATTAGCTTTTAAAGAAACAGGAAATGCCCGCTTCGGAATCGAATTATTGTGGCGAGCTGGAAAATATGCTGACGCGCAAGATGCAGAAATTGTTGGACCTGAATGTGTTCGCATGGCAATATCCAGCATTATTCCAGGTTTGCGGCGAAGCGAGTTAGTTGGGCTTAGTTTACATGAAAAACTGTTTCTACTAGCGGTAGCACGTTACTTTAAGGAGAACGAGCAAGCTTACGCTTTATTATCTGACGTTGAAAAGACTTACGCTGTTATCTGCGAAGAATTCGATGAGAAACCGAATAGCCATACCCAAGTGTGGAATTATGCCCGGTTTCTTTCGTCGCTTGGAATTTTAAAAACTGAGGTGGCAACCTCAACTACACGCGGTAGGTCAACACAGATTTCCTTGCTTTCCATTCCAGCGTTCGAGTTAGAAAAAGAATTAAGTGCCTCATTAGAAGTAGAAAAAGGAGAAACGTGAAGCGGTTATGGAGTTAGAAGAAGTTTTTTCATCGAAGGTGCGGATGAAAATTCTAGAACTTATTTATGATTTGGGTTCGCTTAATGTTTCAGATATTGCCCGCCGAGTCAACACTAATTTTGCATCAACAGCTGAGCACTTGAAGGTTTTAGAGGACGAGGGTATTCTGCAGGGACTTGTTTACGGTCGGGTTCGCATGTACAGGTTTAATGAGAGCTCAGCAAAAGCTAAAGCTGTGCAAAACCTAATAGAAGCATGGGAACAAAGTAAACAAGGCGAATAAACTATGACGATGGTTGATGTTTCAGGCAAAGATGAAATTTTCCGAGAAGCAACCGCAACTGGAACCATAAAGTTGAAGGCAGAAACAATCAATTTAATCAAGACTGGAAAAATCGCGAAAGGCGACCCCCTTTACACGGCAAAAATCGCTGGTGTAATGGCAGCTAAGAAAACAAGCAGCCTTATTCCTCTATGCCATCCGTTGCCTTTGACGAACGTACAAGTTGACGTAAAAGTGCTGAACGAGGGCACCGTCGAGGTTTCAGCTACAGTGAAAACGAAAGCGCAAACTGGCGTGGAAATGGAAGCGCTCACCGCGGTTTCGATGGGTTTGCTGACTGTTTGGGACATGACAAAGCAGTATGAGAAAGACGCTGCAGGTCAATATCCTTCCACGGCAATTGAGAATATTCATGTTGTGCGCAAGTTTAAGCAGGTGTAGATTGGCATGAGTGAAAGCTCCAAGGCGCATAAGGCTAAAGCGCCTAAAACGTTGAATTTCGGCATTTACATATGCAGCACTTCACGGTACAAGCTAATTGAGCAAGGCGCAACTGCGGTTAGCGATGTTTCAGGCGACACATTGACTGATTTGCTTAGGAACGCTGGACAAAACGTCCTGTTCAAAAAAATAATTGCTGATGACAAAACGATGATTTCTGAGAGTGTCCAGCAAGCTCTAAACAACGCCGATTTGGACGTTGCCATCTTTTCTGGAGGCACAGGAATCACGCCGACAGATGTTACGATTGAAACGGTTTCGCCTTTCTTTGAGAAAACCCTGCCTGGTTTCGGCGAATTTTTTAGGCGTATAAGCTTTGACCGTGTTGGCTCTGCTGCGGTGTTGTCTCGTGCCGTAGCTGGTGTGGCTAAGGGCAAAGCATTGTTTTGTATCCCAGGTTCCCCTGATGCTGCGCGTGTTGCGGTAGAAATGCTTATTTTGCCCGAATCTCCACACATCGTTAAGCATGCACGGGAATAACGGATGAGTTTAACAGACAACTGCGGTAGACCTCTACTTAACCTGCGGATATCGATTACCCAGCGATGCAACATTCACTGTGTGTACTGCCACAGAGAAGGCGAAGTAAAACGCGCCAACCGTTCTGCAGAGAAAATGACTATTGAAGAGATAATCCGGATAGCCAAGATAGCCATAGGCTTAGGCATTGCACGCATAAAATTAACCGGCGGAGAACCACTCATGCGCAAAGACCTCCCAGAAATCATCTCAGGCATAGCCTCGGTGCCAGGCTTGAAGGATTTGTCATTAACAACTAACGGTCTTTTGCTTGGCGACATGGCGAAGGATTTGCATGAGCGGGGGTTAAAGCGCCTCAACATTAGTTTACCATCTTTGAATGAGGAAACCTACCGCAATTTAACAGGCGGAAAACTCCAAGATGCATTGGCAGGGGTCAAAGCCGCCGTTGAATCGGGTTTCTGTCCAGTCAAACTCAACATGGTTATCCTAAAAGACGTAAACGTGAGTGATGTTCCGGACATGATAGAATATGCGGGGCAAACTGGAGCGGTTCTACAGCTTATAGAGCTTGACCCCATAAACGTCAGCGACCAGTACTATTCGATGCATCACCGCAGCCTTGACGAGCAAGAAAAAATGCTTAGCGACAAGGCTGTAACGATTGAGAAAAGACCATTCATGCATAACCGTCTAATCTACCACTTGCCAAACGTAACCGTTGAAGTCGTGCATCCGATAGAGAACACTGACTTCTGCATGCACTGCACACGAATGCGCGTCACAAGCGACGGCAAACTAAAACCGTGCCTAATGAGAAACGACAACCTAACTGATATCCTAACTCCAATACGCAAAGGCGCAAGCGACGAACAACTAAAACAGCTTTTTATTCAAGCTAATTCGCTAAGAGAGCCTTATAATAAAGGCGTTTAATTGAAGCATTAGAGAACTTTAGAATTAGAGTTCAATTATTTTTGCTTCATTATTAGCAGTGTCTAGCAAGGCTAAGGTTGATTTTCCCGTCAAGTACCCGCAGAGTTCACCTGGGTTGATGGCAAGGGTTTTTCCTTTGTTTTCGATGCTTTTGTTGTGTGAGTGCCCATGGATTACAGCGTTGAAGTATCCGCTGTCTATTATTGCATTGAGTAGTTCGGTTTCTTCTCCGTGCAGCAACGCGATTCTGTAATTTTCCACAGTTACTGCGGCAAATCGGTCGTGGATTGTGCAGTTGGTGGTTTCGCTGAACCTTTTTTTTAGGAGCTCATGGTCTCCGTCGTTGTTGCCGAAGACACCGATGAGTTTGCAGTTTAGCTGTTTGAATTTAGGAATGACAAACGGTGCAACGTAGTCTCCTGCGTGAAGCACCAAGTCTACTTTTTGGTCATTTAGGTATTTTACTGCTTTTTCTACAAGAGGCAAATTATCATGCGTGTCCGATATTGCGCCTATCAACATGTTGTTTCACTTGTTGTTTTTCTCGCTGAGGGCAATAAAGGTTTTCTGTACCCTTTTACTTTGCACCCAATTATTTAGTGGTTTAAACATTCACTATTACAATAAATAATTTGATACAATTAAAAGCTTAAAAAGTCAAATGTGATAATATATACAAGCGTAGGAGTGGTGGCAGATTTTTAGCGCCAAACCTAAAAGAAGAGAGGCACTGAACATAATGGCGCAAATTCTCGAAATTACTAAAGAAGGCATACTGAAGACGCAGATAATGTATAAAGCAAATTTAAGCTTCACCGAACTCAACGATTATCTTCAATTCATGTTAAAACACGATCTAATAACCCATAAAATTCGTGAAGGCAGAGAAGTTTACGTCATTACGTTAAAAGGTCTTGATTTTCTTCAAATACACGATGAGTTACTTCAACTGCTAAGAAACGGACAGCAGTAGCCCGGTCAAGATTTCTCCAAAAACTTGCTCAAAACCTAAGACTTATTCTAGAAACGTTCAAGCACAAACGGCAGTTCACTAAGGCTCTTTATAGTTTGGTCCGGACGAACATGCCCGACTTTCTCGGTGCGTCTTTCAATGTAGATGGTTTTCATACCAACCGCTTTTGCCCCTTCAATGTCTGCATCTAAGGTGTCGCCCACAAAAACTGTTTCAGAAGCAGAAACACCCAGCGCCTTCAAAGCGCGTTCGAAGATTTCGGGGCTAGGTTTGCGCTTGTTCACTGCTCCAGAAACCACAATCGCATCGAACAGTTTATCTAAATCGTGGATTTTGAGCAGTTCGTGCACGCATTCGGGAATTGCAAAATTAGAAATTATGCCCAGCTTATACTTTCCATGCAGAGTACGCAAAAGCTTCTCGGTATTTTCGTCTAAATAAACAAAAGTCATGAATTCATCGCAAAACTCAGCTGTTGCAGCAGCCACAATTGGACTAGAAACATCATAGTTATAGCCTAAACTTTTCAATGTTCCAGAAACCCGAACGTTGAAGTGTGGCTCCTCTAAATTTTCATCAGCTTTAGCGTATAGGTCGTCACGGGTTTTGATGTACGCTTTCTGGAATGTATCAAAGGAAACGTTTATGCCGTTTTTATTTAGGTACCTGTACATTCTCATTAATGATGGGCTGTAAAACTCATGGTTTTTCCTAATAATCACGAGAGTATCGAACATGTCAAATAGAACTGCTTTAGTCGACATCGGATTTTCCTAACAGTAAACTTTATCAAGCCTTAAAATTCTTATCGCAATTCAAAACACCTTTCTCCCGTTTCGCCCGTCTTAACTTTTCCTGAGAAAAGCATGATAGTGCAGAACATAGCTTCTGCTCGACATCAATACTAAAAACAGAAGAGATATAACAATTTTTTAAAAGAATTATAATAGTGATTGAAGTATAATATAGATAAGTGGATGAAAGGATGACTAAAAAAGAATCTTGCGTCAACACTGACTATACTGGCGGCTTTAAAATTACCGTGGATACCGACGGGACTTTCATTGCGGTTAGGGGCAGAAATAAGCTTAAAGCTCAATCGGCAAAGGAAATAAACGAATTGATAAAGAACTTTAACAAAGAACATAAGGCAACATAAGAAAACAGAAATCTTGCCTGTTTACATTGGATTCCTGAATAAATTTAAACCTAAATCAAAACTATAGTTTGTCAAACCCTAAACCAAAAAAACAACCTAAACAAGCCCTTCCGGAAGGGAGAGGGAGGGTACTATTTACAATTGAAATGGTTATGTAAAAAGTATAGCTAAAAAAAGTGTGGTTAATGTAAAAAAGTATAACTAGATAGTTGGAAAGTATAAATGAAAGTTAAACCAATTGGTATTTAGTGGTGGAGAATGGCTAAAAGAAATGTTGGACCTAAAGGGCAGGTTGTAATTCCTAAACGTATGAGGGACGCTTTGGGATTAAAGCCGGGCGTTGAAATAACCCTAGAATTACGAGATAAAGAGATAGTAATTAAAAAGCCCGAAGTTAAGGGTAGTTATACTGAATATTTCATAACTACTTCCTCGCCAAAATTAAAAAAAGAAGTGAATCTTAAGGAATTGTTTGAAGAAGAAGTTGAAGAACGACTTGGCCTACGTTGACGCAAACGTTTTCGTTTACCCTATATTTTATTCGGAAGATTTAGGCTTGAAGGTAAAGAAAGCTAAGGAAATATTGCAGAAAATAGAAGAAGGAGAAATATTAGCGTATACTTCTACGTTAACATGGGATGAAGTTGTTTGGGCAGTAAGGAAATTTATGGGCAGAGAGGAAAGTATAACTCAAGGACAGAAACTGCTTGGTTTTAGTAATTTAAATTTCATAACTGTTGACGAAAATATCCTATGCCGAGCGCAAGCTCTCATGGGCAACTATAATCTTAAACCAAGGGATTCAATTCATGTATCATCAGCGATTGATAGAAAATTAAAGACTATTATCAGCGATGACGTGGACTTTGATAAGGTTAAGGAAGTTAAAAGAATACCGCTTGTATAACTGCTTGCTTGACTCCTTAAGACCAATTTCAGAACAGGTTATTTGTCCCAGAATTCTCTTGTGCGCAAATACTGAATCTTCGCCTTCAGCAAATCCATGTAAAACTGTTCCTCTTGGGGATGCATTTTCCCCAAAATCCGAGAGGCCGTTTCAGGACCAACACCCTTCACTTGCAGTGCTTTAACCGCCTGTTTGCCATAGCTCAAAATTAAGTCGGCTTTGCGTCTGGCTTGCGTTAGTTCTTTGAGTTCTTCAGGGGTGAGTTCTTTGCCTTCACGGCGCTTCTGTAAATCTTCCACCAACTTAGCTGTGTCTTGGCTGGGATAAAGTAGTGTAAGCAAGCGCGAGTTGCAGTTATCGCATTTGGGCTCATCAACTAAATCTTTTATACGAACCTGCTTTGTCCATGTTCCACAGTTCATACAGAGCAGTTTTGCGGTTCTGGCTTCAATCGCATGTTTCATTCTGTCAATGTTGCTTAGGATTACGCGTTCAGGAGCCATCAACTCAGTCGTGTCCGCGTACTGCATCAAAATGTAATACGCCAGCGACGATGGCTTTTCGCGGGCAAGTGCAGTTACAGTTATTTTTCCTTCTTTTATGTCATGCATTATTTGCTTGGTCTTTTGCAGGTCCACTTTATCCATCATGGCTTCCCGCAAAGTCTCATCATAAATCGGCGTCCCCTCGAAAGCGGCTTTGAGTTTTTCTCCACGCTCAGACAAAGCCAATGTCTTTCCCCTGGGCATGGCGCCGAATCTTTCAGCGATAGCCTTCATCCTGCTAACGAAAGGAAATTTAGAGTCCACATAACTCAAAAAAGCTTCATCAATACGCTCATCAGTTAAATCAAACAGCTCTTTAGACAAGCCTTCAATCTCTTGTCTGGAACATTTGTGCGTTGTTTCAATTAAGATGCGATAGCCGTCGGTCCACCATCCAGTGATAGCTTCGCGTTCCGAGAGGATCGAATCAAATATTCCGCCCAACGTGCGATTAACCATCTCGCCAAAACACGCATGAACAACAATGTATCGATCTAGCGATTCTATGACTATGCGGTTCTGAGTAGGCAGCGGAGCTCCCGTCTTAAGGTATTCATCAATTTCCGACGCAGCATCAACAAGCGTTGCTTTATCAGTCTTCAATTCAACAGCTAACTCTTCAGCAACAACTTCGGGTTTTTTGCCTTCTTTGAGCAGTTTGCCGATTTTTTCCCGCATTTCGCCTGTTTGCTGTGCAAGGTCAAACGGTACTGGAAGGATTTCTCCGTCCCAGCCTGGAATAGCAGCCGATGGGTCTTCTGCTGGCACAACATGCACTGTTCCTGCTTCATCGTTTATTTGCACGATGCGCCAAACTTTTCCACGCATAATAAAATTCAAGCCTACCCGTGCATGCAGGGTCATGAATTCGTCGCCTAAAGTGCCGATTTTTCGGTCGTTTAATACGTTGATTACTGGGTAACGTTTCTCGTCAGGTATCATCGATAGATTGCTGTAGTAGTATTCGCGTGTTCTTCCCGTTTTTTTCAACACTTTTCCTTCTTGATCCAGTCTAAGTTTATGTAAGCTCTCTAAAAAATATACAACTTCTTGAAGCTTTTCGAACGTAAGCGTGCTGTAGGGATAAGCTCTGGTAACGATTTGGAAGAGTTCACTTTGACTTATGGTTTCTTTATCCATGAGGATGCCTGCAACTTGATGAGCCAAAACATCCAGAGCGTTTTTATGCAAAAGCACTGGTTCAAGCCTGCTTTGGTTGGCGTTTTCCACAGCTGCCACTGACTCCAAAGTGTCATCTGGATACGCCGTGACGATTACTCCTTCTGACAGCCTTTCAAGACTGTGCCCGCTTCTGCCCACACGTTGAATTAAACTGCTGACTTGCCGTGGCGACATATATTGAATAACTAAATCAACATTTCCGATGTCTATGCCCAGTTCCAGCGTACTCGTGCAAATGATTGCTTTAAGCGTTCCAGCTTTGAAAGCGTCTTCTATGCTGACGCGTTCCTCCCTTGAAAGAGAACCATGATGCACGGCTACGTCACCGCGGTTAAGCTGGTCAAATCTGTGTCCAAGTAGTTCGGCGATAGTTCGGCTATTAACGAAAATTAAAGATGATTTATGGCTGTCGATTAGTTCGATTAACCTTCGGATTCTTGCTGACGCTTCGGGCGTTGTTTCAAGTTTTGCGGCTAATTCAAAGTCTTTTTCGGTTGGCGTTAAATACTCCACTTTATAGCGGTAGCCTTTAGCCAAAACCGCTTGCACGATGCTGATTTCTCTGTTGGTTCCAGCAATAAAACGCGCAACTTCTTCAGGGTTGCCTACTGTTGCGGATAAGCCGATTCGCTGGAACTCTTTGCCAGTAACTTCTAGCAGACGTTCAAGTGCTATTGCAAGTTGCGCGCCACGTTTGCTTTCAGCCAAATCATGCACTTCATCAATTATGACGCATTGCACGTTGCTTAGGTGTCT
>Ga0326728_10004905_pt1 | contig 38768 bp, 49 predicted proteins | sample MB3enrmetagenome_FD_207602 | JGI IMG/M metagenome (GOLD analysis project Ga0326728, IMG submission 207602) | Lab enriched peat soil microbial communities from McLean, Ithaca, NY, United States - MB31MN | ecosystem: Environmental > Terrestrial > Soil > Wetlands > Peat | place: USA: New York... | reverse complement strand
TCAAGGCCCTTCCTGACGTCTTCAAGATTCCTGCCGCCCGTGAGAATAAGCTTTCCTGAAGAGAAGATAAGGACGACAATTTTGGGATCTTTGATCCGGTAGACAAGCCCGGGGAACTGTTCGGGCTCGTACTCGATATTTTCGAGATCGAGCGTGACGACTACCCTGTTGAGGTTGATGTATTTGCCGAGGTCGTAAGAACAGACCATGTTGTTGATCGCAACTCTGGGCTCTTTGAGGGTTTCAAAACCCGCATCATTTAACGATTTGATGATCACCGCAAGTCCATCGGCAAGCGCTCCGATGGTGCGGCTGCCGGTGAGCACGATCTTACCCGATGAAAAGATCAGGGACGCCATCTTCGGGTCCCCGATACGATAGACCGCACCGGGGAACCGTTTCTTATTGAGCTCGCAGTTCTTGATCTTACCTGACAACGCACCAAGATCAAGGGACTCTGCGATGACACCGGATGCTACGATATTCTCAATTTTCAATGATTCGTATTTTTTATCAGCCATCTCTTCTTTCTATGATGTTCTCCGAAACATAAGGCTGATGGACAACCTTTATCCCCCGCCTTTCGTTTTTCCGTTCCGGTAGTTTCGAAAGCTGCATCGGTTCAGGGAAAAATTCCGGACGTCCGGACCGGCAGTCAGCGGGGCAGCTCAGGTGCAGCGGGCAGAAGAGTACCGGACCGGGGTCCCTCTCATAGTATCCCGGTACCGGTAATATATTCATACAGTTCGCGAGGAATAATAAAAATCAGTCCGGTAACCCTGCACATGACGAGCAGGAGCAGGTAAAAGTGCCGGAAGAGCCGGGCTCCCGCTTCCTTTGTGATCCCGGACCGCCGCATCTTTCGTGCTACCCCCGTGCAGAAGGTGTGGAACATGATTCCTCTGCTATCAGTCAGGAACGGGTTCGTATTTAAATTGGGCAGATGGAGTGGGTTAGCTTATCAGGGTGCCGGGGTGTTCGCTTGAGCGGTTCAGGGTACGCTTCGGTTGCTTCCGTTCGTATTCACTTCCGTCGTACCCCGGGTCATACACCCGGGCAGGGCCGGGACAGTTGCCACATACTTGTCATCCTCACCGGGTCCGGTGACCACAGTGTTTTAAAACCGGCTTCTGCCCCTTTTCCTTTGAGCGGGGGTTCGGGGGTAGTAAGGGTTGATTTGGTCAGGAACGCCCGGGATCAGGCCCGGAGTGTCCACCGGACGGTGATCGCGTGCACGGGGCAGAAATCGTTGCACAAAAAACACATGCAGCAGAGGTTGCTTTTTTCGGGGTAAACGCCGTCCCCTTTGACATTGACGAAAACTCCCATCGAGCATAAGTCAACGCACCGGTGGGCGGTCAGGCAATTCCGCGATCGTTTGCACTGGTCCGGATCGACATACACCTCGGTACCTACCGTTGTCGCGGGTCCGACCTCCACGGGCATCACCTTCTGTAGTCGTGAACGGGCCCGGCGGGAGACCGCACCCGGTCTTTATTTTATCATACTGTTTTTCATTATAAATACTGATGTCTCCCCTGACGTTTGCCAGGCCCCGGAGGACCTGTGCAGCAGGGGAGAGAAAAGGAGCGGGGGTTATGAGCGGGGTGGTGTTCCTGCCCCTGCATCCAGCCTAGGGCTGTGCCTGCCGCCTGCTCTTCCAGAACCGGTAGATGGCATAGGCCGCGCCGGCTATGATGAGGAGCGGCAGGACACTGATGACGAACACGATGATCGCGTCGATCACGCCAAAGAAGCCGGCGATGCCCTCGTTGATGGCGGTCACAAAGTCATGGCCCTGCGTCCCCCCGACCGGTGCCGGTTCCTGCAGGGAGACGGTGATGGTCGCGTAGTCGACCTGGCTGTTGAGGTACTTCATCTGGCCGGTGACCTGGTCGAGACTGGTCTGCACCGTATCGATCTGCTGCTGGATGGCGAGGACGTCCTCTACATCCGTGGCATTCTTCATGATCGCGTTGTACTGGGCGATCTGGTTCTGGTACGAGGTGATCCGGGCCTGGACATCGACGTACTCCGCGGTGACGTCCTGGCCCTGCGTGGAGATGGACGTTACCGTCCCGATGGCTTTTATCCCCGAGAGTGCGCTGTCGAACCGGGCTGCCGGGATCCTGAGGACCACGGTCCCGGTGGGCTGGCCGTTATAGTCTGTCCCGATGTTCGTGGTCGATACGTATCCCCCGGCACTGGTGCCGATCGCTTCGATGGCTGCTGCGGCACCGGTGACATTGCTGACTTCAAGCGTGAGGTCCGCGGTCCTGATGATCTTCGTCTCGACGCCCTGGCCCGGCTCCCCTCCCGAGGGAGGGACGACAGTCGGAACCGGGGTCCGTATCATGAGTGCCTGGTCTGCATAGCCTCCAGCTGATCCCCCGCTTTCCGCGGGTACCTGAGCGATCGCGGATTTCGCGGTGCTGCCCTGCATGCTGGTGCACCCGGCACAGATCACGGCCGCGATGCACACGATGAGGATGAGAAGTGTCCTGAACTGCATACCAGCCTATCGGGCTGCGAAATATAAATATCCGACGATAACTGCGAATATTCCCGCAGTTATTCACAGGATTTCTGGCAAGCCGAACAATCTGGAGGCTGTTTGCGTACCGGGTGGCATCCCGGTTCCGGCCATTTTTTCATTGTACTAACCTGGCGGTTCAATCAGGCAACCTGAATGATCTTGGGAATATATCCAACCATCCAGTAAACAACCCGGACTATACACAATGTAACGTGGGGGGAGCATCGATGTCACAACTCGTTATAGAAACGGACTCGGTCAAAAAAGGAGTGCTCTACTTCTTTGCGATCGCGGGCATCGCAATCATCGGATGCCTGATCGGGATGAGTGTCGTGGATCATTACATCAGCCTGCAGGCAGAGCAGACCGTGGCTCCGGTGGCTGCGGCCTCCGTTGCGGCCAGCACACCTGCTGTGGCATTACCGGCACAACAGTACCCGTATGTCATTGAATTCACGGTACTGTCGACCACCATAGCAAACGGGCACTATACAGTGTTCACGACCGCCGGGCAAACCCTGTATATGCCGGACTTCTCTTCGTGGAATTCCTGTTACCCGCAGAACACCTATTCTGCAACTATCACCGGGACAGAAGTGAATGGTGCACTGGATGCCAGTGCCGTAAACCTGATTTACCGGATATATTACCCCCCGGTTTCGTACCCGGGTTATTCCCCCCTCTACTATCACTACTCGGGATTGTACTACCGGTACGATGGGTTGAGAACGACCCAGGTTGCGTCAAACGCAATAACCGGACAACGGGTGATAGACGGACCACCACCAAACTGGAACACGGTGTAATTCATCAGTTTTCCTGATATCTGCCCGCAGCCCGGGTATACCCCTGCATGGGTTTCACCCGGTTCTGCGAGACCGGACCGCCAGAAGAATATTTCAGCATTATCTGGATAATGTATGTCCCAGCTCGTCATAGAAACGGATACCATCAAAAAAGGAGTGCTCTACTTCTTTGCGATCGCGGGCATCGCGATCATTGGATGCCTGATCGGGATGAATATGATAAATTATTTCATCAGCCTGCCGGCACAACCAACCAGTGCACCCGCGGCTGCACCTGCCACCGCTGCTGCGGCAGCCGCAGCATCGCCCGAACAACAATACCCCTATGTCATGGAATTTACGGTCCTGTCAACGACCTCAGCCAACGGGCATTACCAGGTCGAGACAACTGCAGGTAATATCCTCTATGTGCCAGATTTCACTACATGGAACACTTTGTGGCCGCAGGCCACCTATGCCGCGAGTATCACCGGGGTTGAGAAGAACGGAGCGCTGGATGCCGGGACTGTCAGTCGTGCATCATCATCACCCGCTACCGGTCCTTCGTTCCCCGGAGGAATCCAGGCATCGCCGTTCCCTTCTGCCATTACATTTACGGTCTTGTCATCAACCATCAGAAACGGCATTTATGAAGTAGAAACAACCGCCGGGCAAATCTTACGCATACCGGACTATTTGTTGTGGAACTCCCTGTGGCCACAGGAGACCTATTCTGCAACGATCACCGGGGTTGAACCTGACGGTTCGCTGGATGTCAGTTCCGTGAATGCTGCGTCCCAGATAAAGTATCCACCGGGTACGAACCCGGTGATTGAGGGGATGGTATTACCGGGGACCTGGACACTCCGGGGCTCAATGCATACCGGCACGATAACGCTGTACCCGGATGGCAGCGGCTCGGCAACGGTTGATAGTTACCCGACGATATCTTTCACGTACGATATGGCGGCGGATGGAACAGACGGGACGGCGTCATACCGCCTCTGGTCGGTCCCGTTTACGGTTAATCCCGCCACGCATGTGATCACTTCACCCCATTACCCGGGTGCTGAACTGGTACCTTCGGGATAAAACCGTATTTTGAAAAGGTTCCGGTGCGTGGGCGGTTGATCTGGATATTCTGACGAGGGAAAAGAAGGACCATCATCCACAAACCGGAAAACCCCTGCCCGCACGGTCCTGCCGGGCGCCGGCAATGGTGAGCAGAACATTAACGGCGACGGGAGGTCCCGGCTCCCTTTATTGATGGTGCCGGACGGAGACCATCAGGAACCTTAACGTGAAATGACACAGTACTACTGGTGTCCAGAGGTCCAACGCATGGAGTCTCCCGTGAAATGCCCGTTCTGCAATCCCATCGCTGAAGATATTGTCGCACGAAACGATCTCTGCTACGCCCACTGGGACCGGTTCCCGGTCAGCCGGGGGCACCTGCTCGTGATCCCGTTCCGGCATGTGCCGGATTATTTTTCGCTGACCGCCGGGGAGAAACAGGCGGTGCTTGCGCTGGTGGATGTGGGCAGGGGCCTCATCGAGGAAAATTTCCAACCGGCCGGCTACAACATCGGCATCAACGTGGGCGAGGCGGCCGGCCAGACCGTGATGCACTGCCACTGCCACGTGATCCCCCGGTATGCCGGCGATGTCCGTGACCCCCGGGGCGGGGTGCGGCGGGTTGTGCCAAAGAAGAAGGAGTTCTGATGAGGGGCGGCTGGAGCAGGACCCCGCATTGCCGGGGACAGTTTTTTTCGCGGGCAGTGACATTTCCTTTATCTCCCAGCAACCGGGGGGAGATGAAACGGCCCGGCATAGTATGTGGCTTTTTGGCCGTGCAGCGGGTGGGAGCCTATTCACGAGAACCGGTTTCGGTACGATAAGAAGGCTGTGGGTGTCACTTTTTATAATTTCAGAACGACTATCATTTCATTATATGACCCAGCCGGATATTTACCAGATGGTCCAGTCTAAAAAGGAGGACATCTCCCGCCTTGCAGAAAAATACGGCGCTTCCCATATCCGGATCTTTGGATCGGTTGCCCGCCATGTGGCTGATGAAAAAAGCGATATCGATTTTCTTGTCGAACTGGAACCCGGGAGGACTCTCTTCGATCTGGGCGGATTCGCATATGACCTTGAAAAACTCCTGGGCCGGCCGGTGGACGTCTGTACCCTGCCCCTGCTCCGGGAACACATCAGGACAAGAGTTGTTCTTGAAGCGGTCCCCTTATGAGAGACGACAGGCTGCGGCTGATGGATATGGCAGAATCCATCAGGAAAATCGAGAAATACACGTCATCAGGAAAACAGGGATTCGCACGTAACGAGCTCGTCCAGGTCTGGGTAGTCCATTATCTCCAGGTTCTCGGGGAAGCAGCCCGCGGGGTCTCGGAAGAATCCCGGGGGAAATATCACCGGATCCCGTGGGGCAGGATCATCGGATTCAGGAATATTCTCGTCCATCACTATTTTGCGGTTAATCCTGATGAGATCTGGGCGGTCGTTGAGGTGAATATTCCTCCTCTCAAACAGGAACTGGAACGGATCCTGGCAGAGTATCCCGCTGACGAATGATTCCGGCAGGGTACAGGAAAAAGCCCGGAGGCAGCACATACCCATGAAAAACATCATCCTCATCGGCATGCCCGGCGCCGGGAAGAGCACCGTGGGCGTCATCCTTGCAAAGACGCTCGGGATGACGTTTGTCGACACCGACATCGCGATCCAGGAGCGTGCCGGCCGGCTCCTGCAGGAGATTATCGACACGGAAGGGCCGGATGCGTTTCTTTTAGCCGAGGAGGAGACCATCATGTCACTTTCCTGCCGCAACTGCGTCATCGCCACCGGGGGGAGCGTGGTTTTTTCCAGAAAAGCGATGGACCGGCTGAAAGAGGAGGGCGTGGTCGTGTACCTGGAGATCTCCTGCGGGGAGATGGCCCGGAGACTCGAGGAACATCACAACCGGGGCATTGTCCTCTTTGCGGGCCAGGGCCTTTCCGATATGTACCGCCAGAGGGTCCCGCTCTACGAGACCTATGCCGATATCACGGTCGACTGCGAAGATGAGGACTTCGAGGAGGTTGTGGGGAAGGTGATGGAAGGGCTGAAGAGGGAGACCAGGGGCGAAGCCAAAAAGTGAAACGGAAAAAAAACTATTTGAGCAGGATCAAAACGTCAAGCAATGCATTTATGTCAATCCCTGCCTGTTTCAAAATCGCTTTCAGGGTTCCCCGGTCAATCTCGTGATGATCGGGAACAACAATAGTCCGGGTATCATCCATACTTTTCAGGATAACATGGCTTCCTTTCTGGTGATCAATGTAAAAGCCGAGCCGAAGCAGTGCATTGATGAGTTTCCTCGCCGGGAGGAGCGGGAACTTTTTTGTCCCGGTCATATTTCAACAGCAATTTCCCGGATGCTGACCCGGCGCTGGTCGGGTACTTTTCTCTGGTGTTTGATGAGCGATTCAAGGTATCCTTCGATAGCTTCTTTTGCGTTTGCTTCCGCTTCTGCTACCGTTTTTCCCTGCGTGATACAGCCGGGCAGGGCCGGGACGGTTACGACGTACCATCCGTCTTCGCCGGGTTCAATGACAATATTATATTTTTTCTGCATCGACTTTGACCCCCTTTTACCTTTCATTGGGGCTTCGCAGGTATTAAAGATTGATTTGGGGAGCTCGTTCCCGGTACCAGTACCCGGGAGTGAGCGGCGAAATTGTGCGGAGGGGATGCCGGTCCCTGCTGCGGGCAGTCCCAGGGAGAGATGCACATTTGCGAAGGGACATGAGATGGTCCCGGCCGGCACCCGGAAGGAACGTCCCGCGAAGGGCACACGGGCATTTAATGCAGGGAGAGATCAACAAGAATTTAAAAGACAAAAGGGTAGTCATCCGGGTGGAATGTATGACCGATACTCAGCAGACAGATCTCATCAAAAGTTTTGTGAATTACCTCATTACATCACAAAAGATTGAGGTGTTCAACTATTCGATCTTCGTGAACAGGGAAAAGGATGCTTTTTTTGTCAATGCCGTGCCGCATTTTCCCCTTGTCCGGTTAAAAATCGACAATGACAAAAATAAAAAGTCCATTGAGGTGGCGCTCAAAATTACCGAAAACGCAGCTAACATGCCTGCGGATTCCCTCGACCGGGTCTGTACCTTGGGAGTCAGCGTTACCAGGGACGACAAGGGAAAACTCCGGGTCCATACGGACCTCTCACAGGACGCTTGTTTCGCACAATTGCCGGCCCCGGTCACGGATGCGATAAAGAAGATCTATGCCGACCTTGAGAAGGGCAATGCAGCGCTCCAGGGCCAGCTCCAGGTATGGTACAATGAACATGCCCGGTGAACCGGCACCGTTTCGTTTTTTTGGGCAGGAGCTGCCTCGTGCATCACCGGTTCGCGGATCAGCCGGTGGAGGCCTTCAGGTATGACAAATTCATCTGCCTCCCGTAAAATCCTTACAGCAGCACAAGAACTTCCATCAGGAGTATGAAAGGAAGTTCGCTCATTATATGGACTGCACGTTTTATCCTGAAGCGCTCTTCGGCCGCAAGGTCGATCTTGTCATGAATGGTTCCATCAAAAAGCGGCTCAGGCCTTCTATCCCCGGCGAAGTTGCCTGTGCATATGTCGTACATCGATGCATCCTCGCGATATCTGGGTTTACCGGAAGATACTTTAACCGCGTAAAAGATACCTAAATCAAACGAGGTGCGGGTATGAAACACACACGGATGTGCTATACCGTCCTGATGGACCGGAACACGAACGGGAGCTATACCGTGACGGTTCCCGCCCTGAAAGGCTGCGTCTCCCAGGGGGACAGCTGGGACGAGGCGCTGAAAAATATTGAAGAAGCGATAGCCGGGTATATTGAAACCCTCCGGATCCTCAAAAAACCAGTACCGGTTGAAGTGGAAGTGACCCTTAAGGACCCGGTCGTTGCATGAGACTCCCCCGGGTAAGCGGCGACAAGGTACTCAAGAGCCCTTGTGCGTGCAGGTTTTGTTCCCGTCCACACGAAGGGAAGCCACCATTTTCTTTACCATGCAGAAAAAGACTGTCTGGTCACGGTGCCGGTCCATAGCGGTGTCGTGATTGCACCAAAGACGCTGAAGTCCATTCTTTCCCAGGCAAGGCTGACCGTAGAGGAATTCGCCTCCCTCTTGTGAATGCCGGGATTATCGCTGCGTGGTTTTTCGAGCGATTTTTTTATAGGCCGCACGAGGCCGTCAATCGCCAGAACAGAAAAAAAATTACCAGTTTTTGACTTCTTTGATTTCAGACTCGTCGGAAAGAAATACAAAAAACCCGTCTGCGGCATCTTCCAGTGCTTCTTCTTTTGTTTCTTTGGGGTGCATGCTCCGGTAATAATCAGCACAGCCTTTGCCTTTCACCATCAGGTTTGCAACGCCGATATAACTCTCCCCGCCTGCATTCAGGACCTGTTGGACCTTGATTTTCAAGGGGCTGTATTTCATGTCCTCTATGTCAATTTCAAAAATCCCGACAATTTCCCTGATCTCGCTGATCTTCGTGTGCTTACGTTGTAAATCGGTTTCTGTCACTACCATCACTGGAAGGGATTCTCTTATTTTTAAAGTATAGATGCTTTCCATGGCCCTTTACCTTTGAGGTATCCCACGCCGGTTAACCGTAAAGTCCATCCCGGAGCACCGTAACAGGACCTTATGCTCTATGAAAAATATGCCGATATCACGGTCGACTGTGAGGGGGAGGAATTTGAGGAGGTTATCAGGAAAGTGATGGAGAGGCTGACCGGGATCCGGGTGTAAAGGGTATTTTTTTAAAAGAGGGCACCGGCAGGAAGTCTCCGGACAAAATACCCGTACGCGGTCACTCCCCGCCGAACACGTACGTCGTCCCGGCCGTGTTTAAGATACACTTCCCCGGCATCGCCGCCATGAAGCGGTTGATCGCGTCCAAGCCGGTGCAGTGCATCGGGACCACGTACTCCGGATCGATCGTCTTTACCGCATCGACGGTCGGGGAAACCACTTTTGCAAACGCCGGGCCGGTGAGGTGGAACCCGCCGAGGACCGCATGGACGTGCCCGGTGCCGGTGATCTTCTTTGCATACTCCACCGTGTTAACGATCCCGGCATGGGCGCAGCCACTTACAACGACGAGGCCCCTGTCCTTCACGTGAATGACGATTGCCTGGTCGTCGCGTATCGGGTCGGGGACCCATGCGCCGTCCGTGAACATCTCCATGCCCGGCATCCCTTTCTCGAACGAAGTCTTCCGCTCCACCTCCCCGGTCACGAGCAGGTGGCCGGCAGCAAGGGTCGAGGGGCCCTCGCGCTGCAGGATGTCGGCCCCGGCTTTCTTGAGTCCGACTGCATCCAGCCGGGGAAGCTCCGCGATACCCTTCGGGCCGTTCATCCTCCTCCTGAGGAACGCGTCCGGGTGGACGACCAGCGGGACCTGCCGCCCCGCGCCGCAGAAGACGGCAAAAAGGCCGCCGGTATGATCGAAGTGCCCGTGGCTTAAGACCACGGCTTCGACGGCGTGAAGGTCAACGCCCAGCTGCCGGGCGTTCCAGGCCATGCAGTCCCGGGAGAGCCCGGTGTCGAGCAGGACCGTGTGCTCCTTTTTCCCGGCAACGACCCGGACAAGGCAGGAGAACCCGTGCTCCGCCATGATTTGGCGGTCCGGATCAAACGGCAGCCGGCGGTCCACGGCAGTCGCGGGCGGTACAAAGATATCGATGTAGTTGTCGACAAGAACGGTCACTTCCACCCGGTCGGCCGGTTTTAACAGGTGTTCGGTCAATGGTCTCATCCCCATCGTTTAATCTCGGGTCAATCTATAAGAAGAAGTGCCACGAGATCCTGGTGTCCCCGGCCGAACGTGATCGTATAGATCTGCCATTCGGGTCGTGGCACCTGATCGTCGCCGAGTAGGGCTCGGTGTCAGTGTCCCGGACCGGCATTGCCCGCCGAGTAAACAATTTTATACATTAGTAATGTAAATAAATCGCATAAAGCATACATCGGTAATGCATATGATCACCGCATCGCAGCTCGAAGAACTGGTGCACACCCAGAAGGAGACATTTCTCGCAAAGGATCCCGGGATACCCCGGGAGATCGCGACCGGGCAGATCACCAGGACGAATGCGATCATCGTGATTACCGGTATCCGGCGGTGCGGCAAGTCCACGCTCCTGCGCCAGCTGTCAGCGCAGTATGCGGATTTCCACTACATCAATTTCGACGATGACCGGCTCATGGACTTCACGGTAGCGGATTTTCCCTCCCTGATGCTCGTGTTAGAAAAGATCTCGCCCGGAGTAAAAATCCTCTTCATCGATGAGGTCCAGAATGTCGCGGGCTGGGAACGGTTCATCCGCCGCATCCATGATGAAGGATACAAAGTCTTCCTCACCGGGTCTAATGCAAATCTCCTCTCGCAGGAACTCGGGACCCGGCTTACCGGGCGTTACACGAAGATCACCCTCTTCCCGTTCTCGTTCCGGGAATATCTGCAGTTTACATCGATCGGGACCGACCGGATTACGGCGAAGAAGAAGGCACAGGTCCTCGCGGGGTTCGACCGGTACCTCTCGGGTGGCGGGTTCCCCGACTTCCTGAAATCAGGGGACCCGGAGTACCTCAAGCGGATCTATGATGACATCCTCTTCCGGGACATCATCAGCCGGTTCGGGATCCGTGAGGTGAAAGGGTTCCGGCAGCTCGCCCATTACCTTGTCACCAATACGGCAAACCCGGCAACCTATAATGCGTTGCGAAACACGCTCGGGTTCAAAAGCGTTGCATCGGTCCGGGATTATGTCGGGTTCCTTGAAGAGGCATACCTCATCTTCGAGATCTTCCGGTACGATTTTTCTAAAAAAAAACAGTACGTCAACGAGAAGAAACTCTACTGCATCGACACCGGCCTGCGCAATGCGGTCGCATTCCGGTTCTCGGATGACAAGGGCAGGCTCCTCGAGAACCTTGTCCTCATCGAGCTGTTGCGCCGGAACAAGTCCGTCTTTTTTTTTAAGAATCCCAAAGAGTGCGATTTCATCACGGAAGAGCGGGGGAAGATAACCGGCGCGATCCAGGTCTGCTTTGAACTCACAAGGGAGAACCGGGAGCGCGAACTTGCCGGGCTCTCCGGGGCCATGGCAGTGCATGGCCTGGACGAGGGGATCGTTCTCACGTACCTCCAGGAGGAGACCATCAGGGAGGGGGATACCGTTATCCGGGTAGTACCGGCATGGAAATGGCTTATCGGTGATCGGGCCGGACTTTAAAACGGGAGCATGATCCGGAACCGGTTGGTGCAGCACGGATGCCCGCTCCCGGAAAAATGAGTGCCCCGGGGACTAATTCAGTTAATTCCCCGGGAGAAAAACGATGGCCCGCAGGCCCGCGAGGGCTGCTGCCACGATACTCCTCTCCCCTTTTGTTTTCATTCCGTTACGGTGCGGGAAGATTTCGCGGCGGGTCAGGAGTATGACTGCGGGGTCGGGATCGGCCGGGTGCAAATCCGGGCTTGCGTTTGTTGTAATTGCGGTGTATTCCTTGTTCCGGCTGTATGGCGTGTGGCGGGAGGGGCGCGGGAAGTTTTTAGAGAACGCTCAAACGCCGCGTGGGCTAAGCCCCACGGAATACCTTCTGAAAATATTAAACCAAAGGAAATATCGGGACATGCATCGTATCGCTGTCTGGAGAATAATAGATGGCTGAAATTATCCCAAATCGCATCCCCTCTGGTGCGACACGGGGTGAAAGACATACCTATGAGATTTTACAAAAACTTCCAGAAGATTATCTCGTTTATTATGAGCCGAACATTAAAAACCGGCGCCCGGACTTTGTTGTAATCGCTCCTGATCTCGGAGTAATTGTCATTGAAGTAAAAGATTGGACATATGATCAAATTCTCCGGGCAAATGACAAAGACATTCTCCTTATTAGAGATAACCGTGAAGTTCATGAGATCCATCCATTAGAACAAGCTAGAAAGTATCAATGGAGATTAGCCGCTGCTTGTGTTCAAAATCCAAAACGATCATTGTTGTTTAAAGATGACGGAATTTATAAGAACAAGTTCTCATTTCCATTCTGCCATTTCGTCATTCTCTCTAAAATTTCAAGAGATCAGATCGAACGGCTTGAAGAACCTAATTTATATGAAATTTTCAAACCGGAAAATACCCTTTATCGAGATCAGCTGCTGAATCTGAAAGATGCATCTCCTGAAAAACTGAAAGAAATACTTAAGGGTTTTTTTGATCCTTTGTGGCCAATTACGCCGTTCACTGATGAACAGGTTGATGTTCTTCGCTCGATCATTCACCCTGAAATTGTCTTGAGTCCACTACAATCTAGATATTCGAAAACCAAAGAGACCGATCAGTGCCAGGATCTCGTTATTCTCGATAGAAAACAGGAAAATAACGCTCGGAGAATTGGTGAAGGACATCGAATTATATATGGTGTCGCGGGTTCAGGAAAAACAGTGATCCTTATCTCTCGGAGCAAATGGCTCCATGATGAAAATTCAGCCGCTAAAATCCTTTTATTATGTTATAACGTTGTTTTGAGTGTTTACCTGAGACATGTACTCGAAAAGTATCTAAGAATTCAGGTTTTTCATTTCGATGGGTGGGCAATACATAACGGGATAACACGTCAGGAAGTAGATCCCTCAACTAAAAAAATGGAAGATGACGATATCTTTGGAAAACGTTTATTGGAACATTTGAAACAACAGCGGGGAGATTGCCGCACTTATGATGCGATCCTTGTTGATGAGGCTCAGGACTTTCCACCGGTATGGTTTTCATGCATCCTAGAGGCACTTGTAGATCCCATTGACGGTGATCTCCTAATAGTATGTGATGGAAATCAAGGTATACGACTTATCGATGTGGTGAGCTGGAAATCACTGGGTATTAAGGCACAAGGTAGAACAATTCACCAAGCATTTGACCTCGATAGAAATTATCGTAACACGCGAGAAATACTCAAACTCGCCTCACATTTCACAGTGAAAAATCCAAAAATTGATGAAGATAGTATCTCTGTTGTCCCAGTGAATCCCAATTTAGCAATACGGAGGGGTGCACAACCAAGTATCTATTCCTGTAAGGATCGAATGGAGGAATGTCAAAAGATAATTGATCTTGTAAAATGTTTCATCGGCGGAAAGTTCACTCAAAATAATGAAACGATATCAATTACGCCTGCTGAAATAGGCATTTTGTATCGCAGAAAACCGATAAAGGATAATGATGTATTCCAAAATTTTCTCAAAGAACTCAAAAAAATTGCACCCGTAACATGGTTAAATGAAGATTATTATTCACGTTTGAAAGTTTTTGACCCCACAATAAAGGTCCAGACTGTTGCATCTTCGAAAGGACTCCAGTATCGGGTTACAATAATTATGTGGGCTGATCTCTTCGAACCTCACACATCAGCCGATATAGAAATTGAACAGAGGTTGCTGTATGTTGCACTTACCCGTGCATCGGATATCCTCATCCTCACCGATTCAAGACCCAATGATTATATTGAGAGAATGATTGCTTCTGGGGATATAGTCTGTAAACAAGTAGTAGGGGAAAATGAAAAGAACGATTCGATAGGAAAAGACAATTCACAAAAAAGGAAAACATATTCTCAAGATGAAATTCGTGCAAAATTTCCTAATGCATATGCAAAGTGGAGCCCAGATGATGATAAACGGTTAACAGAACTCTACAAATCAGGTAAAACCGTTAAGGAATTGGTAACAATTTTTCAAAGAAAAAGAGGGGCAATTGATGCTCGGTTAAAAAAACTGAAGTTGGTAGAATAATTAAAATGTTGTAGACTATAGTCTGCGATAGACATTAGCCTGTTTTTATTCAACAATCCATTCAGACACAGATGGACAAAGAAGAAATTTTTGGCAAAATACTGCAAGATGAGCGGAAAGCCAAAAAAATATCTCAGGAAAAACTTGCAAAACTCACCGGTCTCGATCGGACGTTCATTAGCCTTATCGAAAACGGCAAGCGAAGTCCAACATTCTCTACGATTTTGAAAATTTGTTCGGCTCTCGAAATAGATCCCTCCGAACTTTTCTCGATTTATGAGAAGAAGGATCCGAATTACTCCGTGAAGAAAGGAGGGAAACATGCAAAATGAGCGGGGTCCTTCCAAACCCGAAAACAGCGAATTCTCCGGATTTTTGAACGGAGATTACACCACATATTCATGGGTAATCCACTCTGACTCCATCGCCGAGAAAAAGACCGATCGATCAGTTTTTCTCCATCATGGAACAGGAATTCCCCATCAAATCCGTTCTTTTTTTGGAATCACTGATCTGAAACCGGGTGAAAACAAGCCAATCGCACTCTGGTATCAAAACAATCGCTATGACGCTTATCTAAAAATGACCACTCTTGATTCTCCACGATCCCAAATGCATTGGAGATCAGATTTCTCTACGATTTTAGATACAAATTATCCAAAGTGGCTTAATTTTTTTCGTGCAGGTGGCATGGAGTCCGATGATACACCTTCACTCAAATTTGTGAAAAGATCAACACCCGATGAGTATAATGTCGAATTTATCGAAGGATCATCTCCACAAATAACTCCAACTGTTGAAATATCTCTCAAACCGGGTGGCACCCTCAACAATGAACAACTACAATTGCATTTTAAATGCAGCCCACAGGGTGGGATGAGACGAGCGCACAAGACAAACAGTCTTGTTCTCATATCGGATCATACTAAATCATTCTATGTTGATACGTGGGTTGATGATGTCTTTTTTTACACCGGCATGGGATTAACCGGAAATCAAAGTCTCACATTTGCTCAAAACAAAACTCTCGCTGAATCCAAAACCAACGGCGTTCATCTTCATCTCTTCGAAGTTTTTGAAGAGGGAAAATATCTCTATATTGGCGAAGTTGAACTCGTCGAGACCCCCCATATTGCTAAACAGACTGACAAAAATAATAATCTTCGAGATGTGTACATTTTCCCGCTTAAAATCAAAGGACTGGGTCACCCTCCTCTTCTGAAAAAAGAATTGATCGAAAAGGAAGAGGAGATCGTTCGGAAGAAAGTTCACAAATTATCTTTTGAAGAACTTGAACTCCGAGCGAAATATTCCCATAATGACGGTGGGAAACGTGAGGTAATCTCCGCTGTATACGAACGCAATCAGCTCGTCTCTGAATATGCAAAACGGAGAGCCTGCGGGATTTGCCAATTATGTAATCAGCCCGCTCCCTTCTGTAACCTCGATGGCGAACCCTACCTCGAAACCCATCACATCGATTGGCTCTCGAAGGGAGGATTAGATGTTATCGAAAACACGGTCGCACTCTGCCCCAACTGCCATAAAAAAATGCACGTTCTTAATGTGCCGGCAGATGTTCTCACTCTAAAGAAGGAGGCGTCCCCAAGGACCTGATACTCGTGGATTTTTTCTCCCCCACGTGGCAGGATCTCACCTGGTCCCCGTGGAGTCCTTTCACCGCAGACAGATACGAATTCCGGGATATCCCCAGAGAGCCCGGCCTTTACCGCATCAGGCCGGCAGGGAAAGATTTCCTCATGTACATCGGTGAGACCCGGCGACCCGGACTGGATGGGGATCTCGTGGAGCGGACGGGAAAAACTTGCACCGGAAAAATCCCATATCGCTCCCGCCGGCCCGGGTCTGTATGTCCTGATAGACGCTGGTTCGCAGGAGATCATCTACATCGGCCAGTCCGGGAATTGTGCGAACCGGTTGCTGGATCATAGCAGGAAATCTTGGGACGGAAAAGAACTGCACTTTTCTTTTCACAGCGTCGAAAAAACGATTCTTCCTCATCAGCTCAAGGAACTGGAAAATGATCTCATCGGAAATTTCTTTGAGCAATACCGGAAAGCGCCGGAGTACCAGTTTAGGAACCAGGAATAAGTATATAAAAATCTAGATTCATCAAATTTATGAAGTTCAAGGGAAAAATTCCTGCAAGCCAGCTGTAATAAGCCGAGTGAGTTGAATTATCATGGTTTCACGAAAGACCAGACCTCCACTAATTTTAACACATCAAAATATTGACAATGAAATTCAAAGGTACATGAAAAAAGTTGATACACTTACTGTACCAGAACGGCAGGGAAGTGTTGTGGAGTATATGTATTATTTAAAACGTAATCGAATGAGAAATGGACCCTATCCTGATGTGAGTTTTTTCGAATCTGCCAATCGTTTACTTTCAGATCTTGTAATCCTTTTTGGGGTTCGTCAAATACTTAATGATCCCCAAATCGGATCAATTCACTTACCATTTCATCAATATAATGTAAAATTAGGTGGCGAAAAAGGGTTTGATATTTTAGCTGAAAATGGAGATGATAAATTTGTTGGGGAGGCATACAATGTAGCCCCATCATATTTTCCTGAAAAATCAAGACTTATGAAAAATAAACTTAAGAGAGAGAAAGAATTCAATTACAAGATGCTGATGTTCAATTCAAATGCTGTTGACAACCCTCATGATTTATTGTCGGATTCCTCAGATGAATTAATTTTTCTGCCGGTGGATTGGCAAAGGGGGGTTGCAGAATATCGAATGTTAGTTTGAATTTTTACTTTGAATCCGGTGGTGTGATAATTGGGGATGGGAAATAAAGATGCTGATAGAGTATTTTCACTAAATAATTAATTTGGTGAACTATAGTAAATAACTTAATGCATTTTAATAGAAAATTAAATGGCCCGAAACTCGGAATGTTGTTCGAAGAAAAAACAATTGACACATGGATAAACTCTGCAATAGATCCGAAATTACGAAACGCAATCGGTCATGGAGATATCGAATATGATGAAACTACCGAGATCATCACATATCCGATTAATCTGGAGAAAACAGAATTTGTTACTATAACTTATGCTGAATTTCTATTAAAGTCATCTAAGTTTTTTGCGAAAGGATGTCCTTTATTGATCGTTGGATGTTTGGGGAAGGAATTGTAATCCATCCGATGCTTTACATTGATTATACCTTGAATGATTGCCAAAGCATCGCATATCAACTCAAATCCATCAACATAAAATGATTTAATTTTATCAAACGGAGCAGAACTCATTACTCGTAAGTCTTTGGGTAGTTCTTTATCCGGATGATTAGGATCCCATTCAAAAAGGACAGGTGTAAGTTCTTTCTCTAATTCAAAAAGTCTAAAGGTATAATTAAATGATTTATTTTGAATAGTTTCAAGAATTTTTCTGTTCTGAAGATATGTAACAAAATCCATAAACAGATTTTCATCTTTCTCTCTCAACTCAATTAAAAAATTCGCTAGAAAATGAATTCTGTCTATATGTTTTTGTGATGTTACAATGGGGAATGCGCAAAGTTCTAAGATTTGATACAATGCTCGAGTCCGATCTACTTGTTTTTCGATAGGCCAATCAGGCAAGTATCGTTTTACACTCTCCGAAAAATGCGTCCATTTTTTTTGCTTATAATTTTTATAGATTTTTTTAAGGGCCGGCACATCATTATCCGCATTTCTCTTAAATAAGGCACCCATCATAATTTTAAGTGGAAACTCGTCAATACTGCGACCGGCCGCATCTACAAATGGGGATGAATATTCATCCTTTGATATCGGATTGAGAAAAAAGGGGTGATACGTAAAAACATAATCATGGTGTTGAGTATCAATCTTTTTCGCTCCCCTTAATGTCAATTTTCCGACAGTTCCTTTATTTTGATTTAGATTAAGTGTGCCATTAATTTCTTGATTGCAATATTGACATTCGTATTTGAAATTTTGATCCTTATCATGTCCGATTCCTAAACGTAACATTGTTATTAAACCGCAAGAATCACATTTTGCATAAAAACGAGCGATCATAACAACACTTAAAATTCGTTTAATTATTAAATAAACTTTATACTTTGGGCTAACAATACTCACCAGATAACACTCCAAGAATTAGGAGAATGATGATCATGAACAAAAACTTCTCACCGGAAGCGTTACAGCACTTGATCGGATACACGTTCAAGAACCCGGAAAATCTTAAGGACGCACTGACACGTGGCGCATATCTCAATGAACATCCCTCCAAAAAGGAAAAGCTCATGGATCCTCTTGCAACGGTGGGCGATGCGATCCTGGATGCTGTTGTTGTGTGCAAGCTCTATGAAGAAGGGAATCGAAAGAAGGGAACCCTCACGATAGAAAAATCCAAGAAAGTGAAACGCGAAAGGACCCGAGACATTGCGGAAAGACATCAACTTCAAGAATATATTCTGTGGGGAGAGGGTGAAAAAAAGAATAAAGTCTGGAAGGCGGGAAACAAAGTTCTCGACACCGTATTCGAAGCGCTTGTCGGGGCGGTATTCCTTGACGCTCAGGAAAACAGAAAGAACGGAATAAAATCAGTCAGGAAAATACTCGATAAACTGATATATTTCGACTGAATTGTCCTAATATTCAAGATCAATCCGAAAAATTCTCTCGGGCCAAGCCCACGCATCACTGACCGGCAGCCCCTATTTTTCTCGTCCCCCTCCTCCCAAAAAACGCCCGTAAAACCGTCCGATTGCCCTACCCGAAAATCAAGCCGTTTAAAAACCCCCATTTGCCAAAATAAGCTTAAATTGAGCCCCATATAATACCCATTAGAGACCAATAGAAGCCCCTAAAACGGCCACTATTTTCAGGATCGACCGAAAACCCATCCGGGCTCAAAATCGGGCCTCAAAACGCTTCTATGAGAACGTTTTATTTCGTCCGATTTAAAAAATACGGCTGATTTGGGGGTATTTTGAAACAGAGCCCGATACGGGCTTCTTTTCAGTGCGGGGGAGGGCAATCGGGGGCTGGATTGAGCCCGGATTGGATGAGGTCAAGTACAGGGGGATCCTGGTAATGATGTTTCCCGGTGATCAATCTGCCGTTGTTCCTTTCGGCGTTCCTCTTTTCGGACCCAGACATAATTCTTTTGCGATGCTGATTACGGCACAATGATTGTCAAAAAACCATGCACACTCTTTCCCGTTGCACGGGACTTCGATAAGCAGTCCCTCGGTATTGACCGCTGTTCCGAATTTCAGGGGGCAACTTTTCTGTGATGGCATAAAGAAGGATCAGTTTTGATCTGATGAAACTTTCTTTGAGTCCCGGAAAAGATACCGGTCGGACCGATCGGACCACCCAAACAAAATCAGGAACGGATCCTGACAATAGTACATAACAAATGGTAAGTTTTTATCACCGAAAACACCCGTATTTTATCATGAAAAAGAACCCGGCATGATTATCTGCCCGTGCATACCCTTATGAGATCATGGACGAAAAAACAGGTAGTAAAAGACCGGGTCGTGAAGCAGACGACAACGCAAAAGGAAATCCTGGAAAAACTGACCTCCCTTAACGGAGAGATCCGGAAAGACTACAAGGTAAAAAGGATCGGGCTTTTTGGATCCTATGCACGATCGGAGCAGCGGCCGGAAAGCGACATTGACTTCCTTGTGGATTTCTCCGACGATGCAGATCTCTTTGACCTCGCAAGACTCAAATTCTTCCTTGAAGAAAAGCTTTGCCACCGTGTCGACATCGTGCCGGAACGTGCACTCCGCGATGAACTGAAAAAAGCGGTCCTTGCTGATGTGAGATACGTATGAGGGAGTATGGGATATACCTCACCGATATCCTCGATGCAATGGAGAAGATAGAAATTTTCGTGCACGATATGTCGTTTGAGACGTTCTGTTCTGATGACAAGACCATCAGTGCAGTACGGGACAAACTGATCATTATCGGGGAAGCAGCAAAGAATATTCCCGAAAAAATCAGGGAGAAACACCCGGAAATTGCATGGAAAGAGATGGCAGGGATGAGAGATATCCTCACGCATGCCTATTTCCAGACCGAATCAGGATGTTGTACCGGACAGCGACAGAACGTATACCCCCGCAGAGGATAATGATCAGGAATTTAGTAGATCAATACCGGTAATCCGTAATTCATTCCAAAAAAAATACCCGGGCTTTAGAGGGATGACGGGGATGAATTCCCGGACGGTCGAAAACACCGGAATACGTGATAACCGGATCGACAGACAGCTCACACTTTAACGGGGAAGCGGGCCGTATACCTGAGGCAGGACTAAGAATTTTTTCCCGGTCACAAAACCCGTACATCAGTCTATGACCTCGTGCAAGCCCGGGGGATCGATAACGATTCGGATCCATCTTCGCAGGGCAAGCCCACGCTGGCCGGGGGGCGCGAGGCCCGTTTGAGCGTCCTCTCCATCATCTATCACTCGACCGCTATCACCAATACTTCCACACGAAACACCGGTCCGGCCCATACAAAAATTGAGCCGTTTCCGGACATGGGGGGGAGGGGGTGATCCCCCTACCCCCTCTCTCTTTTTTTCCGGGAGGGGATCACCCCCCACCCATGTGCCGGGGCAACAGGGGATCACCCCCCTCCCCTCTTAGCATCGTAACAGGGGGGTACCCTCCCCACCCAGCATCGCAACCGGGGGATCCCCTCATTTTTTTGTACCCGGGGGACCGGTTTTGTCATACCCGAGCGGGCAGTTACCGACCCGGGATAATTCTCGCTGCATCATGAGACACTTTGCAAAAGACCCTCCCGTGGAAGGAGTGTATTGATCGCAGTGGTTTTGCTCGCAGAACTCCTCAAGCATATACCCACATGAAACGAGTGAGGGGTTAAACCTGATGCTGAGGTACAACGGGGCTCCTGACCCTTTCCCGGGAGTCTCTTATGGCTGACAGGCAGATTATACCGGAATCTGTTTTGGAGTTTCCTTAAGAGGAAAGAGCAGGTTCCCGCCACGCGAAGCCCGGAGAACGAATGAGCTATCCAAAGGTCCGGGTCCCGGTTGCAGGCAACGTGCAGCGATACCCCGGCCGGCATACAGGTCCGTGCGTATCCTCCGGTGAACCGCGGAACGAAAAAAAGTATTGGCCGGATGTAGGGTGAGGGGAGGACAGGTTATTTCAGGACAGGTGCGGACGGGGTTTTCACACCGGCCCCTGCTTTTGGATGGTCCTTCCGGTACCCGATCTTGTGCGACGCGTGTATTAACGCTTTCACGTGTTTTGCCGGGGGGAAAATTACTCTCGTTGCCACCGTGGACGGGTGCGCACTCGTGCCGGACCTGGATTTTTGGGGGGCGGTTTCCTGCATTTTTGTATCGGTTATTCTGGTATCGTTTGTCGTTGTATTCTGCATACGTGTTCAACTCCTTTCATAACTCAAAAGCTGATATGATGATTTTTTTTGAGGCTTTTTAGGAAAATCGTCCTGATAACCCGCGTTAAGTGTTATTTCATACCAAACCGGGTGAATACATGGCGTGTATACATAGATACCTGCCTGTTGTTTACAGGATCTGCGTTTCATTTTTTTTTTAAAGACAAATAATCCTAGATTTTTGAGAACGTCCAGATGGATCATTATCTTGCTGTAATCTCATTCCAATCAGTGAGGTAAAGCAGCCAAAACCATCTATTGAAAGACAAGAAGATCAGGTTTCGACTTCTATAAACTCTGATCCGGAGAATGTTACAGAAACGAAGTGCACACCTCACAAGTGTAAAATCCCAGATACTATTAGGAAGAAGAGTATACGGAAGACTGCAGTACCAGCAGAGGGGGACAAAGACAATCAATAATTATTTTTAAATGTCTAACCGATCACCAAGTCCAAATCGCTGCCGGAATCCTCAGTAGAAATCTTCACCGACAAAAATTTTTATAACCTATCAGAATTATTTTAAGGTGTTCAATCCTGTTGCATTGTTGAGATGTTTAAATGGTGAATATTGAAAGTTATGATGATATTATTTTTTATGGGTCTCTTAGTACTGATTAATTTTTCCTGCAAGAAACGGCACTACAAACTTTCTCTGGTTTGATAATTTCACTAATACATGTTTCATTCGCCAACCCGGCAGCTTGATTAGCTAACCTGAGGGAATAGTAATAAAATTGTTCTTCTCCAAATTTTGCTATAAGGATTTCTTTATTCATCATGCATGCGATAAAATAAGCATCGAAAACATCGCCACAGCCAATTTCACTCCTTTCACTCTCTTTATTTGACAAAACTGCAGGTACTGATAAAACCGTGGAATTTGAAGACCGGAAAAGAATAGCTCCATTTTTTCCTTTTGTTATTCCGAAACATTGAACAGATCGAGAAAATTTATAAGATAATTCTTTCAAATCACTTTTTTTTAATGATTGCATCATTTCTCTTTTTTTTATTTCTTTTTTCCCTTGTTGAGTATCAATAGGAAAAATGCCTGCCGCCGCTTCTTTGATATTTGGAAGAATTGCGTCAATTTTAGTTAAATCTCCAAATTTATCCCAATCGTATTTCGGGTCAATAAAAACAAAAAAATTTTCTGGATCACTATTAATTTTTTCATTTACGATTGGAATAATTGTTTTAAGATATTCGTTTGAAAGAAACCCTTTTTGATGATCCTTAAAGACGACACAATTCGCATTTTGTATATGGTCTTTAAATTTCTGTACTAGGTAATGGTTCGCACCAACAAGTTTTTTCTTTTCATCCAATGCATCTTTAAATATTACCTTTTTACCATCATTCCCAGACATTTCACGATTAAATCGTATAAGAGTAGACTTGTCTTGCTTTGTTGCATTTTTTTTACTGCAATCAAAATACATTTTTGTTGTCGTAATAAAATCCTTTTCTCGGTAAAAGTCCGCAGTCCCTTTATCACTCAATTCGAATTTAGAAACCTCTATCAACTTATCACCTTGAGAATCCGTACCAATGACTCCTAATAACGTAACATCAGAAAGGGTACTGCAGGAATAGGCGACATGAGCTGCACCTCCCATTGTTGTTCTTTCCTTGCATGTAAAAGTAAAATCTTCATCAACATTATGTTTTTGACTTTTTTCTAGCCCTGTTACCTCACAATACATCACATGATCCAACATCACATCACCCACAATTAAAACTTTTTTCCGATTATTTTTGATAATTTCTAAAATGTAACCAATATCTTCAGTATCTTTTTTATCGAGAGTTGTCAAGTTAATATATTTTAATCTGAATCCTGAACCACCATGTATAAGAGACCCTATATCATCAAGAATGTTTACGAATATCTCATAAAAATTTAACGAATACTTTTCCTTGAACGTGTATATGATCCCAATAACTATGCCGGCCGAAGCAAGTATATAATATATTGATGCGATTTCTACCATGTATATCATTATATCTTTAATTTCATATTGTATTTTAGTTTTATGAAAAGAATTTAATTTTTCTGAATGAAATATTCCCCTAATACCCGGCAAAGATTGTTACTCTCATAAAGAAAACGCGGGGTATCACTAATGATTTCTGACTGCTGGTGTTTGGGGAGATTTTTAGACCAGTCTCGGATAATTTCATCAGTCAACTCCAAATGGAACTGAAGTCCCAACGCATTCCTGTATGAAAATGCCTGATTCCGAACTTCGTCCCCAGAAGCAAGCAACTGACCCCCATCCGGAATTTCAAATGTTTCCCCATGAAGTTGGAAAACCGGGAATTGATCGGGAAAACAGGAGAATATCCCTGTTGCATCCTTCTCACGCCGAAGCATACGCCATCCCGTCTCATTCACAAATCGGAAAACTTTTGTTCCATAAGAAGATGCAATCAGCTGTGCTCCAAGACAAATACCGAGGACTTTCTGATCCATTTTTACTGATCGGCGAATGAGAACTTTTTCCTGTAAAAGCCAAGGAAATTCGTCTTCATCATTAACACTCATAGGTCCCCCAAGAAAAACGAGGTGAGAAGCACTAATCGATGGGGGAATTTCATTGGTTTCATAGAGGTTGATGTATTCAAATGGGATCTTTTGTTCGTTCAGGATTGTTTCAAAGTATCCTAGCGGTTCGTTTGGTACATGACGAAATGCGACGATACGAAAGACCATAATAACTTGTTGACTTGTTCCATCATAAGAAAGTTTGGAGTTTTTTGAGTTGTAATAGTGTTGAAATCAAATGATTATGAGACGAGATTTGAGTCCCTCGTTCCGATAATAAATTTTTTTACTGCATCCAAAAGATCAGAAGCTATCATACAATCCCCCGGTTTTATTTTTGAAACTTCATCAGCTCCCTGACCGGACAATACTATGATCGTCCGGATTCCTGCATTTTTTCCAGTCTCAACATCTGTCGCTTTGTCACCAACAAGAAAGGATTGATTCAAATCAATATTATATGTTTTTACGGCTTGAAAGATCATACCAGGTTTTGGTTTCCTGCATGAGCAATCCATCCGATATTTCTCAATAGGTGCATCCGGATGATGAGGGCAATAATAAATAGCATCTACATCCCCACCTTTTTTCCGAATTTCTTTTAGTAGAGCTTTATTGAACACCGCGATCTGTTCTTCTGGATAATACCCCCTAGCCACACCCGACTGATTTGAAATTATGACAAGGAAGTAGCCATTATCTTTTAAAAGTTTAACCGCTATATCAACTCCAGCGATCATTGCCATTTGATCTATGCGGTGTGCATAATGAGGAGGATCTTGATTGAGGACACCATCCCGATCGAGGAATACTGCTTTTCGCAAACTGATTACCCACTAGTTCTATGACAATAATTAGATAAAACAATATGCGATTTCATTAAGTACGATCTTTCGATTATTTTAGGTGAACCTTATTTCAAGTTGCTCTTGAAACAGAACAATTTAACCAATAATGATGTGAAGAAAAACGACAAAAATCGCAATGAATATTTTTTGTGCTCTGTAGAAAACCTCAATGAGGAGAAATTGTAAGAACCTGTGAATGTTACAGACAATCATTTTACCGGCGATTTCCTTCATCTGGATGGCGAATATCCTAGCCTTTAGATCGCCGCTGAATTTTCTTTTCAGGACAGAAAACTTATTCTCGACCAGTTGACGTCTTCGGTATCTGGCATCGTCGAAATCCCGAGCCATTTCCTGACGATAAATGCCGCCGACAAACTCATTATTCCAGGAGCGGATCGGAATGATCGAGTCGGCATGCAGGTCCTCTCGGATCAAACGGTGAATTGCTTCAGAGTCATATCCCCGATCAATCACATAACAGTCTGACCTTCGTATCTTGTGACATTGTCGGAGCAATCGGGTTGCGTGACGGGTGTCGTGGACCCGGCTTTTTGAAGCGATATAACCGGTAATTACCTGTTGATCAGTGTCAACGGAGATCGAAGTTTTAAGGAAGTGTTTTCTCGTCTTGCCAGTTCTGACTGAATAATAGTGACTGGAATATCCGCTGGTAAATCCGGAGGAATCGATCGCCGTTATAGGGATCGGATCATCGTTGGAATAAAACAGATCCAGTGTTTTCCTGAACGCGTAGCGGAGGTACAGGGCTTTTATCCGACAGAAGAATTTCTGAAGGGTCGTAAAATGTGGCACTCCCAAAAGATCTAATTCCTCTTGGATCGATTCCATATCTCCAACATCTTCAATGAAATCCCGGTAGTGTTGGTTCCGGTAGTCTTTGAAAAGAATCAGGACGAGGAGTTGATATTGGGTGTAGATCTTTTTCGAATATTTACTGGAATACGATGTGATCCGTATCGCTTTTACTATCGAAACTGCTGCTCGGATAAACCTGATATTCCGGCTCACTAATCTTTTAGCTGTCTCCTTGCTTTTTGAGCACACACTCTGGTAAGGAGACACTGTACTTTAGATCTTTCGGTCGTCAGTACCGTCTATTTTGGATAGGATTTCTACAGAGCAAAAAAATCCATTCTTCCTGAGAGGGATCGGGAGGGATGAACGATACCACAACCACCGCAAAAGGAATGCAATGCGGGAGACGGTTCTGCCAGGTTGCCGGGAGCTTGCGTAATACACGGGCGAAACGATATATTAGAGGGAAAATCTGGTGCGATTTTGCAGTCGAAGATACTGAGGCGGGGGTGGAGGTGAGTACGAGAAATGATGTTAAAAAACGTCAGATCCCGAGGACTTTACAAAAACCGCATACGGCATAATAGAGAAGGCATATATCATCACCCTGACAAGAGACCACGTCCAGTCTGATGAATACAACAAATAAGGAGATCCTCTATGAGCGCATACCATTTTTGTACAGGTTGTGAATACATCAAAATCAGGACGGTCCCGGGACCTGACAGATCGACGGCAAGCGAATGGTCATGCCCGGCCCGGTTCAACCCGAGGGAAGGGAAATGGCCTTCAACGGATGGGGTAAATCCGCACGAATGTCCACGGAATGAGCAATTTATGACTCTTCAGAAACAGAGTGGGGACCGCAAACTCCGGTGAAATCCCTGTTTTTTCTGATAGTGAGGCTGTATTTTCATCTTCCTGATCTCCGTCGCAATGCTGCAGGTAACGGAGGCCATCACCGCAGGATCCCGGGTACAGGCAGAACAAAAGACACAGGAAGGGTAAGCAACCCCCGGCAGCACACGAACCGCCGGGGAATACAACCGGGAATTCATTGCAGGCCATGAACGTCCCGGTGCGTTCACCTGGCTCACCCTCAATACCCTCGTTGTTACACTACTGACATATCCAGACGGTCACGACACCGCACGGGAAAACCCGGGGGAGTGCCCGATGACCGCCCTCCGCTCCACCCCGCAGGCCCGGGTCACAGGGCCCCGGGGATAGTCGTATCCATGCCGGTCAGGCCGTGCCTTTCCTTTTCCTCTGCCGGTACGCGACAAGTTCAGCGGCAGCACCGAGAATGATGCCGATGATAAAACCCCACGGGGAGATCCCGCAGACCCCCTGCCATTCTGTTATCGCCATTCCCAGCAGCGTGCAGGCAATAAGAATGGGTATAAAGAGCCTGCCGGGGAGCGGGTGCCGGGTGCCGCCGCGGACAACCGCACGGTCCTCCTCGCGGAAGTACAGGATTAGGAACAGGACGGCGAGTGCAAGGCCGCACAGGGCAAGAAGGGTGAGGGTCCGGGTCATGGTGCGCCGTCGTGACCGTGAACTGGCCGGGCCCCCTTATTTTTTCACCTGGTGCGCCCGGTACATCTTCTCCAGTTCGGCAAGGTCGTTGACCGGTGTCGGGATCACCCGGAAGTAGCCCGGGGGACCCCGAGGGTTATCATATAGGACGCCGATCTTACCGTTGAACAATTTCCCGGACTGGTATAAGCGTTCGTTCAATTCCCCATCTCCCCACCCCGGGTAAAATTCCTCTTTTCCCCTGCGTAAGATCTTCAACTCCCCCATTTCCCGATGATTTAATATACCTCCCATCCCAACACTAACATGTATCTTACAATGCAAGATACCGTGTAACACACATAAGTGCGCCGGCCGGGAACCGGCGTATGAAATCATATCGGGGATGCCATGAATATCCAGTTCAAAAAAGGAGTGCTCGAGATCTGCGTGCTCTGTGTGCTTGCAAAAAAAGACTGTTACGGGTACGAGCTCGTGGACGAGATCTCAAAAAAGATCGACATCGCAGAAGGTACCATCTACCCTTTGCTCCACCGCCTGAAAGACGAGGGGCTGGTGACCACGTACCTGCAGGAATCCGGTGAAGGACCCCCTCGGAAATATTACCGGTTAACCGACGCGGGAAGGACAAAAGAACAGGAACAGCGCGATGAATGGATCCATTTTGCCGCATCCGTCAATGCGCTTTTGGAGGGTGAACCACATGGTGACAACTGAAAAAGAATACCTGGACATACTCAGGGACCGGCTTGCCGGGTATGTCACAAGCGAGGACCTCGATGAGGTCATGGACGAGTATGCCGGGCATTTTGCCATCGGGAAATCCCGGGGCCGGACCGAAGAAGAACTCTGCCGGGCACTGGGAGAGCCCGGGGACGTGGCAAAGGAGATCCGGGCCGCGTTCCTGATCCATAAGGCCGAGCAGACAAAAAGCGCCGGCACGATCTGGCAGGCAACAAGGGCGACCACGCACCTCCACGGCCTCAGTTTCGCCGTTGTGATCGTGCCGTACATCCTCTTTGCGGTCGTCTTCAGCTTGGTCTTTATCGCCGGCCTTGCCCTGATCTGCGGCGGGGCGGTCCTGCTGCTCCTCGCAGTCTTAAAACTGCTGGGAATTGCGCTCACCCTTCCCTGGCACCTCTTCCCGGAACCGGGGGTGCTCGTCTCCCTTGGGATCTTCATTGCCGGGATCATCATCCTTGTCGTAGACGTGTTGCTTGCGGATTTCTTTGGCCGCCTCACCATTCGCCACCTCAAGGGAAAACTCCCGGCAAAAAAAGATGCCGGGTTCTTTTCACCGGGCGAGGCCGCTCCCCAGACGATTACGATCGGTCGTGACGATGCAGCCGCACTCGACCTCCAGGTACGCGTGGGTGCCGGCGAGCTTAACCTTGGCAGCGGGACCGACGGCCAGGTACTCGTAAGCATGACGAGCGGCTCTCTGGGCTGCACCGGCCCGCTCACGTACTCATCCTCAATGGACGGTGCAACAAAACGGGTCTGGATCCGGAACCGGCACCTCTCCTGGTGGTGCGCACATGACTGGCCCGCGGACGAACACGCGTACACCGGGGATATCCGGGTCAGCCGGGATGTCCCGGTCGCGCTCGACATCAAAAACCATGCCGGCCGGACACGCCTTGCCCTTGGCGAGATCAGCCTTGTCTCCCTTGTGATCAAAAACGGCGTGGGCGAAACCCAGATCGATCTTGCCGGGTACCATGGCGGGAGTTTCGATGCTGCCATCAAAAACGGCGTAGGGAACCTCACCCTGTGCCTGCCAAAGGACAGCAACACGACGCTCGTGCTCCACCGGGGCGTGGGAAGCACGGACGTGCGGGGGTTTATGGTCAACGGGGATACCTACACAACAACAGCACCACGCCCGGACGCCCCCCGGATCACCTTCCGGATCAAGCAGGGCGTCGGTGCGATCACCGTGGAGGCGGTGTAAGGACCTTGAAGACGGTTATCTACTATTTTACCGGCACCGGCAACTCGCTTGCCGCGGCAAAAAAGATTGCCGCCGACCTTGGGGACTGCGAGCTGGTACCCATTGCCCGGCTCGCGGATACCACAGGCGACATAGTCCCTTCGGCAGGGCGTGTAGGGATCGTCTGCCCGGTGTACGATGCAGGCCTCCCCGTGATCGTTGCGGAGTTTGCCGGACGGCTTGGCCTCCCGGGTACCCGGTACATTTTTGCCATCGTCACTCTGGGAGGAACGGGGGTCTCTGCGCTGCACCAGCTCAACCGTATCCTGCACAAGAAAAACGGCCGCACGCTCGATGCCGCATTTGCCGTAAAGATGCCCGGCAACTTCCCGCCCGTCCACCGGCCTCCTGAAGGAAAAGAGAAGGACGAGATCCTCGCCTCGGCAGACAACCATCTCACAGAGATCGCCGCCCGGATCAAAAAAGGCGAACATGTCCCGCCCGGCTTTGCGCCATTCTCGTCACTCGTGTACCTTGCCACCTACCGGTTCTTTACCGGGGCCGTCCATGCCGGGGACAAGGATTTCTCGGTCTCGAATACCTGCACTTCCTGCGGCACCTGTGCGACGGTCTGCCCGGTAAAAAATATCGTCATGGAAGAGGGCCGGCCGACCTGGCAGCACCACTGCGAGTTCTGCTGTGCCTGTCTCCACTTCTGCCCGGTCGAGGCGATCGACCTCCATTCCATGCGGGGGACAAAGAAACGGGGACGCTACCGCCACCCGGCGTTAAAGGTGGAGGATATGAAGGTCCAGGCAGGGAAGGGATGATCCAGCACCCTGCAATTTCGCTTACGATCCAGAGCAGTATGGTGTGGTCGTAGCACAGGGCAGCGAGGTCCGAGGGGAAGAAATGCGTCATGCGATCTCCTTGTTACCGTTCTCTTACAACGAACCACATGCCGGGGCTGCCGGCCGGCAGGTTACCCGGACTCCCGGGGGGTTATGGTCTCCTGATGCCGGCGGCAAACTGTTCCAGCGTCCCGGCAAACGATCCGCTCTCGACGTCCTTTTCGATGGTTGACGCAGACGAGACAAATTTCATTCCCTTCCGCTCAAGCGCCTTTCTCACGCGGGCGATGGCAGGCTGGTCGCCGCGGCCCCCCATTTCGACTATCACGTGGAACGGTTTTCCCGAACCGCCTCTGACCGAATCGAGATATGCATTGACGTAGGGAGGCACTTTCCCGGCCCAGACCGGGCTCGCGATGATGAGCGCGTCTATGCCGGAAAGATCGCTCTTTGTCGGTCTGACGGGCGATTTCATCCCAAGGAACGCTTTCATCGCTTCCCGCCCGATGCGGCATTCGCGGTCCGGCTCGATCCGGACCAGTTCCGCACCCAGGAGTTTTGCAAGGGCAGTCGCGACTTTCTCCGTATGCCCTTTCCACGAGTAATAGACGATTCTGATTGCCATGGGGATCCTCATCTACCACTCTTACCGGGGGATAAAAAATGGTTTTGTTACGTTCACGAGATGAAAAAGGAAATGACCACTTTTTGTAACCGGGAGCACCCGGATTTTTAAAAATCGCGACAATGCGCCGGATCTCGTTGCCAGCGAAGGCGGGTATTTCAGGGAGAGCGGGTGACGGCGGATCCCGGGATGTGCCCGGGCTCCTGGTTGGCGGGGGACGTGGGAGTATTTCCGCAGTCACTGATGCCGGGCCGGGGCGTGGCGCGGGCCCCGGGTGGTCCAGATAAGGAGGATTGTCCCTGCTGCGGCAATAACGGCCGCGACCATGAAGCCTGCACTGTACCCGACAAACGCCCAGATGAACCCGATCATCACGCTCGAGACAAGATCCCCGACCCCGTTCATGGTGGCAAGGGCCCCGAAACCGAGCGCACGGGACTCCTCTTCTACCATCTCGCCGGCGAGTGCGCTTTCGAGCGTGTCCTCGGCCGCGATGAAGATACCGCACATCGCAAAGAGGACACCGTACACAATAAGGTTCGCCGGGGCGATGACAAAACCAATAAAGGTCGCAACGGCAAGGGCATACCCGAGGACAAGCACCGGCCTCCTCCCGATACGGTCGCCGAGCAGTCCCAGCGGGTACGATGCCCCGGCATAGACGATGTTGCGGACGAGGTACAGGCCGGCACCTGCCGCTGTGGCCATGGCAAACCCGACCGGGGGGGTAAAGACGACGATGACAAACGCGATGAGCAGGGTCTGGGAGAAGTCCGCGATCCCAAAGACGAGCACGGCGGAGAGAAACGCCTTGAAACGGGACGGCAGCACCTTAAGGGAAGCGACGAGCGGCCGGGGCCGCGGGTGCGGGGCCGTGTCCCGCTCGCGCAGGAAGAGCCAGATCGCAACAAACGCAATGAACCCGGGGATGACCGCCAGCCAGAGGATCTCCCGGATACTGACGGATGCAACGAGAACGAGGGCCAGGGCCGGGCCGGCGACCGCCCCGAGCGTGTCACTGGCCCGGTGAAACCCGAAGGCCTTGCCGAGATCCTTTTTCTCCACCGATTTCGAGAGGATCGCGTCCCGTGAGGGGCTGCGGATCCCCTTGCCGATCCAGCCGAAAAGCCTCCCTGCGAGTACGATGTACCACGATGTGGCAACAGCGATGATCGCAGGAAAGATGGCAGTCGCGACCGAGCCGCCCAGCGCAAATTCCCGTCTTTTGCCCAGTTTGTCAGCAAAATATCCCGAGAAGAGCTTGACAAAACTCGATGCGCCGTCGCTCAGGCCCTCGATAATGCCGAGAGCAAAGACCGGCGCACCAAGGATGATCAGAAACGAGGGGAGGAGAACCGTCACCGACTCATACCCGAGGTCGCCAAAGAAACTCGCGATCCCGGCGCCGAGGACCGTCCGGTTCAGCCATGCCGGCCATTTCATAAACATAGGTCAGGAAGGAATTGCTGATAAATGCTGGGAATTGTATCGTAGCGGTCCCGGCGCCCCAAAAAAAGCGGCGGGGTGCTACCGGCCGTTATACCCGGAACACCGGCCCCTTGTCGAAAAGCCCCTGATACAGCCGGGTAAAGAGGGCGGTGTACTCGGCCGCCCGGTCCGTCGCGAGGTAGGTCGATCGTTCGCCGTCTCTTGTGACGGAAAGAAAGCCGCGCCCGACAAGGAACCCGAGATATTCCTGCCCGGTTTTTGAATTGAGGTCGCAACGGCCGATGATGGCGGTGAAGGCCCGGGGGGTCCGGCAGTAGACAAGGATCTCCCAGTAGATCTCGTAGGCAGTCCTGCGTTCCGCCATGGTCACCGGCTCTCCAGCGCCTTTCTGAGGGATTCCTCTCCCTTGCCGGCCAGTTCCAGGCGGAGGTCCCACGTGTCGGCATACCGGCGGAACCGGAGCGCGAAGAAGATCGTGACAAGTCCTATTCCCGCGTTGAGCGGCGCTGCGCCAAAGATGGCGATCACGCCAAATCCCGGGCCGGCAGCGGCAGGCAGTGCCATGATCCCCTGCACGAGGTTCGCGATCCCGAGCGCGAGAAAGAAGAGGCCGCCGGCGATACTGATGAGGGTCATCCGCCCTATGAGGGTCCGGTTCTCCCGGTAGTGGGCGAGCATGGTTACGATCCAGCCGGTAAGGGTCTCGGCCGGGACCGGGCCGGCGCCAGCGCTGTCCCGGTACTCGTGCCGGATCCCCCGGAGCCCCCGGAGGATCTTCGCACCTGAAAGTATCCAGAAGAAACCGATGCAGGTCCCTGCGATGCCCGTGACGATGCGGAGGGTAACCATGGCCGGGCAGAGGGGCGCTCCCGCGGCCCCGGAAAGAAAGGTCGCAATGATGATCTGCATCCCGAATGCCAGTGCAAGGGCGCCAAAGGTCATGTTCAGGAGAACGAGAACAAAGAAACTCCTCAGCTCCTTCCCGAACTGTTGTACGGTATGGTCCGTTATGGTTGTTCACCGGGATATACGTATAGTGCCGTTCTGGCATTAAAGACCATGAAACTCAGGTACGTACCTCAAGGAACCCTTGACAGGCCAGGCCCATGCTGTTTGCCATTAAAAGCGCCTCACCGGAGCACCCGGCCGTCAGAGAACAAGGGAGGGGCCGCGGTTCCTGCTGATCTCGATCACTTTCCCGGTGCAAAACTCCGCCTCCTTATCCCGCCCGAGCCGGCGGAGGGCCGCTGCCTTGTCGTTCCACGCGGTGATGTCCGCAGGGTTGATCTCAAGGGCGCTCGTGAACGCATCCACGGCGTCCTGGTACCGCCCGGTCATGGCAAGGCAGTACCCCTTGTTTGTCCAGACCGCCGCAACACCCGGGTTGAGGCGGAGCACCTCGTCATAGCAGAGCAGCGCCTCGTCATACCTGCGGGTATCGGAAAGGACCACGCCCTTGTTATACCAGGCCTTCGGGTACGCGTGGTCGATCCGGATCGCCGCCTCGTAGCACTCCATTGCTTCGTCCTGCTCCCCGAGATGGTAGTGGCAGTTCCCCCCTGCACACCACGCCTCAGCGTGACGGGGATCGAGTTTGAGCGCTTCTTTAAGGCAGGACAGGGCCTGGACCAGGTCGCCACGATGGTAGAGGATAAACCCCTCCAGGTACCATGCGTCGCTCTGGAGACGGTCCATCGCATGGATCTCCCCGATAACCGCCAGGGCATCCGCATACCGGCCCATGCGGTCAAGTGCCGCTGCTTTCCCGAGCAGTGCCCCGGTATTCCCCGGGTCGGCAAGGAGAACCCGATCAAAGAGTACCAGTGATTCGCTGTATCTCCCGACACAGGCATACAAAAACCCGTCAGGATCTGCCACGGTGTATCCCATGACTACAAAAGGCGGAAAAGATTATAGAATTTTTCTGCCGGCGCTCGAAGACCCCGGTGATCGTCACGATGATGCAGGCAGAGGGGCGGACAGCCCCCGTCTGAGCGTCCTTGTTGTCGCCACAAAACGTAACGCACGGCAGGAATAAAAAAACCTGTGCCGGTATGCGCCAGCAGGATCGATAAACAGTACGCCCTGAGCGGGACCTTTGCAGTTTTCCACGATTCGAAAGCGGGATCACCGGGGGAGATCCCCCGGGAGGGGATCCAATATTCCGGAATAATTTAAGAATTGGTATATATCCGATAAGTGTTTTTTATATATCATGGACGAGTCCCATCACTGGTTTCAAAGAGGGGTGGCTCTTTACGAAAAAGGTGATTACAGCGGTGCAATAACCGCATTCGACAAGGCAATAGAGATTGATCCGTCCATCGCCGAAGCATGGAACAACAGGGGACTGGCTCTTGTCCAGACGGGACAATACCGGGAATCCCTTGAGTCATTTAATAAAACACTATCCCTTAAACCCGACCACGAAAATGCCCGGAAAGCCAAAAAGATTGTTCTTAAGCTCCTGGGAAATCAGAAAAATACGGAGAAGGTACCGGCATCCCCGGTTTCCCGTGCTCCGGCCGCAGCCGCGCCAGTACCCAAAGCCCCTCTTCAGCCACCGGCACCTGCGGGATCCCGGAAAAAACGCACGAAAATTCTTGTGGCCATCGTTACGGTCATCGTGATCATCGCGGGAGCGGCAGGTGGACTTGTGGTCATGAAAAACCTGCAGAATAGTACCACCGTCCAACCGGAGGCATCCGAAAGCTACATGGTGATATTCATAGGCGCGGTGATCGTGGTCCAGCAGTTCATCATGTACCTGATGTATGTACAAATCCAGCAACACTTAAAAGAGGTCAATTCCATCGAAGGAAAGATGAAGATTACCGATCATGAACTTGACAGCCTCATGAAGAACGTCGAGGAATTAAAATGCAGCAAGCCGGATCTCGCTGCAGGGTGGAATACCCAGGGTGCTGCAGCGGGTAATTCCGGCCAGTACTCAGGAGCGGGCGCATCCCGTGACGGGGCACATGCGATCCATCCACACGACGCCGGATACTGGCATGATCGCGGGCTCGAGTTATGCAAGCTCGGACGCTATACAGAAGCTCTCGCCTCGTATGACCGGGCAATCTCTCTCATGCCGGATTACACCGAGGCGTGGATCGACCTCGGGAACACGCTCTTTGTTCTCTGTCGCTATACTGAAGCAGTCGCCTCGTATGATATGGCACTTGTCATCCACCCGGAGAACATCGATGCGTGGAAAAACCGCGGGTTCGCGCTCTATAATTCCAGGAAATACCCGGACGCGGTTACCTCGTATGACCGGGCCATTGCCATCAATCCCGGTTATGCCGATGTGTGGGTTCTCCGCGGACTGGCACTCGGGGAACTCGGACAGTATAAAGAGGCGATTGCCTCGTATGACCGGGCCATTGCCATCAACCCGGATGACGCCACGGCAAAACAGAACCGGGAAACCGCACGAAAAAACCTGGCCTGATCCATACCATTCCTGACGGGATACAGCGTGGGCCGGTGCGGGTTCCGGCAGGGAACCGGGCGGTTATCCGGAGGAAGGAGGTGACAGAGGGTCTCATGAGGGGTGTTTTTTGCCGTTGTGCTGCGTCTGCGGTACGGCGGACCAGGCAATCGCGGGGACCGAACGGTTTAAAAAAGAGACGAGACAGGAGTAAATTTTTTTCCGAGAGAAATACCAGGCCACAAAAGGCGCGTCAGGGCCCCCATATCCTTTCGGGAGAGGAAACCCCGACAGGGCACACTACCGGATTCCGTTCAGTTTCTGAACTTTATCAAGATACATTCTCAACTGTCTGACAAGACTCTCAAAACCCGATGACACCGCGATCTGGTACGCCTCCTCCAGCAGGGGCAGGGCTTCCCCGGGATCCTGCCGTTCATACAAAAATATGCCTGCCTGGTTGGTCAGTGACAACACGATCCCTTTTTTATTCCCGATCTCCCGGCAGATCCGTTCCTTTTCCCTGTGGAGATCCATGGCACGGTCGGATGCCCCCTTGTCCCGGTAGATGAGCGCCTGGTTCCCCAGGGACCTCTGCAGCCCGTCCTTGTTCCTGATCTCCCGGCAGATCCGTTCCTCTTCCTTGTGGAGTTCCATGGCGCGGTCGGGCTCCCCCAGGTCCCGGTGGATGAGTGCCTGGTTCCCCAGGGACCTCTGCAGCCCGTCCTTGTTCCTGTTTTCCCGGCAGATCTGTTCCTGTTCCCTGAAAAGTTCCATGGCGCGGTCGGGCTCCCCCAGGTCCCGGTGGATGAGCGCCTGGTTCTCCAGGGACCTCTGCAGTTCGTCGTTGTTCCCGAGTTTCCGGCAGATCTGTTCCTGTTCATTGAAGAGTTCCAGGGCGTGGTCGGGTTCGCCCCGGTCCCGGCAGATGAGCGCCTGGCTGCCAAGGGACCTCGCCAGTCCTTCCTTGTTCCCGAGTTTCCGGCAGATCTGTTCCTGTTCCCTGAGGAGATCCAGGGCGTGGTCGTCGTCCTTTGGCCGTGCAGCGCGGGGTTCTTCTCCCCGTCTCCCGCCGGAGGGGATCGCCCGCGCCAGATTGTCCGGCTCTTCCCGCCCGGGCACTGCGGCGGCCAGCAGTTCTTCCAGGTCCTTTCTTCTCGGACGCTGTGCAGCCTCCCGCTCCCGGACGACATGGGCCAGCTCCGTTTTCTGCGCATCCAGCTCCTCGCGGAGCCTGGCATGTTCTGAACGGAGTGCCTGCAGTTCCCTGTCCTTGGCGCACACGGTCTCCCCGGGGTCCTTTTCCGCGCAGGGGCGCTGGCGCTTCTCCTCTCCTGCCGGGGCAGTCGCCTCCTCAAGGATTACCGCCCTCTTCTTCCGCCGGCCATCGCGCTGCCCCGTTACGCCCTCCTTTTCCGCGGCAGGCGCGGTCTCCTTTTTTTCCCTCTCCGGCCGGAGCACCGCGATCTGTATATCGATCAGGACTTTCCAGGCGGGGAATTTTTTTACTGCTTTTACGGTTTCCCTGAAATACTCGTCTATTCCCCATTTTTCTTCCGGCATATCGAAATCCGGAAGATTGATTCCCTGTTCACCGAGTTTTTCCTTCAGGGGGATATTGCCGATGGGGTCTTCATTTGTCCACTCGATCCGGTAGGAAGCCGGGTCTCCCTCGCGCCTGATGCCGAGGGGTATGAGGATAAGGGGGGCCTTTGCCGGTTTCGGCGACGACGGAGATTCGTACCATTCGAGAAAACCAAGGGCAAGCCAGAGGACTGCAGGACCCTGTTCTTCATGAACAGGTGCGGATTCCTCGTAAAGAGAGAGAAGGCGTTTTTGCAGTGATTCCTGGTCCAGTCCCGTCTGCAAAAAGGGGTCTTTATGTCGGCCGCCAGCCCGGTCCCCCGGCCTGGTACCGGACAAAAGGGGTGAACCTGCGGTGATATCTTCTTCTGTTATCGTGAAGCGGGGCGAGGTTACGATAACCTTTTTCCCTGGATCCGGGGAGGGCTCTTTTGCGGGGAGAAAACGCATGGCCCTGCCCTTCAGGACAAGGATGTCATAGAGTTCGCGGGGGTCTTCATCGACGATTTTTATTGATCGTGTTTTTGCCGGCCGATAATTGATCAGACAACTGCGAAGAGCGGGATCAGGTGATTTTTTTCCCGTATCCTCAGGGTGATCAGGGGGGGTTACCACGGTGTTCACGGCCAGATCTATTTTAGTGATAATATTGTTCTATCAGCGTTTAAGGTATCGATTCAATCACCATGGTACCAGGCCTGATCCCTGCCCGTTTACTTCAGGAATCCAGGGTATCGGTTCCGGGGGGCACTCATAGTGCTTTTACACGAGGGGGAGCATGATGAGGTGACGGTACATCCGCACGTCATGGCCCCGACAGATCACGTGTATCACGTCAGTGCACTATAAATCCATCGAACAGGTAAAAGCCGGTGAGCCGGCTTCGCCTGACAGGCAACCCCGGGGGCAATCCCTCCATGGTGAGATACCGGCAGCCAGGGGTTGGGCGACTATTTTTCATGATTGGCTCTGTTACCTTGGCGTGGGACAAAAAATTCTATCTTCAGGAATTGGTTTAAACGGCTTGATTGCTTATTCTGACCATTTTTCCTGAAGATTATAGAGGAAATAGTACCCATCCCACAACAACTTAACAGAACCTTAACGGGTGACAAGAATCTGGCACCAACCGCAGACCCATCAGAACCCTTCGTTCTTTGTTCTGGTTGTCCCAGAGGAAATCCACCCCAAAATTTATTAAACTGAATTCCAAATGGTTATTTCCCATTCCAAATATTTTCCATAACATAGAATGCGTACAGGATATAGTTGAATACCATGACAGAATTGGGACAAGATGATCGCAAACTTATCCCGGCTTCGATCGTCATTACCTCAGTGGCTGTTATCGTTCTGAATTCTCTTTTTATCTGGCTCAACCATACCCTTATTTTCGACCCCCTGTTTTATGTCCCCATCATACTCACCGCATACTATTATCCACGGCGTGGCGTGTTCTTTACCGTGGGTACCGCAATGCTGTACCTTGCCATGGTAC
>Ga0326728_10004903_pt1 | contig 38775 bp, 39 predicted proteins | sample MB3enrmetagenome_FD_207602 | JGI IMG/M metagenome (GOLD analysis project Ga0326728, IMG submission 207602) | Lab enriched peat soil microbial communities from McLean, Ithaca, NY, United States - MB31MN | ecosystem: Environmental > Terrestrial > Soil > Wetlands > Peat | place: USA: New York... | reverse complement strand
AACTTCGTGCACCCGATCCCGATAACTGCTACGTCTCTCATGATTGCATCACGATCTTTCCCTTGTGTTTTGCATACCGTGCATAGTCCAGGTAGATGGGGTCTTTTAAGAGCTGCATCACCGATGGCGCTGCATCGCGGTGGAAGTCCTTTGAGGCAATTGCCTCGGTCACCGTGATGTCAAACGCGTCGCTTCCTGCGCCGGACCCAAACGAGCAGACAAAGATCCGGTCGCCGGGCTTTGCGATATCAAGCGTTGCCGCAAGGCCGATAGGCGATGCGCCCGAGTAGGTATTCCCGAGCAAGGGGACGACAAGGCCCGGCTTGATCTGTTCGTTCTTGAAGCCGAGGTCCTTTGCGACCTTCTGCGGGAACTTCGCGTTGGGCTGGTGGAAGACCGCGTAGGTGTAGTCTTTCGGTGAGGTGCCGACCTGCTCGAAGAGGAGCGTGCTTGCGCCCTTCACGTGCTTGAAGTAGCCGGGATCTCCCGTGAACCGGCCGCCGTGCCGGGGGTAGTCCTGCCCCTCGCGGCGCCAGAAGTCCGGTGTGTCCGTGGTAAACGAGCAGGTGTGGTTGAGTGTCGCGATCGGGTTATCGTTCCCGATCACATATGCCGCCCCGCCGGCCGCTGCCGTGTACTCGAGGGCGTCGCTTGGCGCACCCTGCGAGACATCGGAACCGATGGCCAGCCCGTACGGGATCATGCCGCTTTTGACAAGCCCCATGCAGGTCTGGATCGCAGCGGTTCCCGCCTTGCAGGCAAACTCGTAGTCGGCTGCGGTCATCCGGGGCGTTGCGCCGATCGCTTCCCCGACCGTGCAGGCCGTCGGCTTGACCGCGTAGGGGTGGGACTCGCTGCCCACGTACACGGCGCCGATCTTTTCGGGGTCGACGTTCCTGCGTTTCAGGGCGTTTCTTGCCGCTTCGACCGCAATGGTTGCGGTATCCTCGTCGAGATCGGGGACGGACTTTTCAAAAACGCCCAGTCCCCCGGTAATATCTGCGGCATTTGCGCCCCAGACTTTGGTGATCTCCTCAACCTTAATCCGGTATCTCGGTATGTATGCACCGTAGGTAATGATGCCTACCATTCTTTCTCCCTCAGTGTACTCACGATTTTGTCAATCTCCATCTCTGTGCAGAGCACCGTGATATGGTCCCGGTCCGCCATCTTTGCAACAAACGGGTGGACGTTTTCTGCGGCAATCCCCTGGAGGATCACGCACCGCGGCTTGAATGCCGTGACCCGGATCGCTACCATTGGCGACTTGCCGGTCGAAACGTTCGTAAAGATGAGTGCCCGCTCCGTGCTCCAGCCGTAAATGCGGTTAAATTCCTCAGCCGAGAGCTGGAGGATCGCATTGAGGCTGTTGACCACGGTGTAGCCAAAGATAGTCTGTTCCATCGACCCGCAGAGCAGCGTGCACCCGATCGCATCGGTGAGTTCACCGAGCGAAATCGGGTTCGTGTTCTCGTGGATGTCGAGGATCACGTCATCAGCAACGCCAATAAAGAGCATGGAGGAAAATTTCTGAATGTGTTTACCGTCGCCTTCCTCATCGATGGAGAGGATGGTGTCGACAATCTTGCCGACCACGGCGGTCCCGGGGCTTTTTCTCCTGCCGCTCTCGTAATCGCTGATCACGGAAGGGGAGACGCCCAGGCGGTCCGAGAGGACGCCCGGTGCGATCTCGAAGTTCTGGCGCCACTTTTTGAGCGCAAGCCCCGGTGAGTCCGACAGCGTAATTTCGCCCGCCATCTTCTCGGCGAGCTGGTTTCGCAGACCGGATTTCATGCTCAGCTAAGTCGACCCAGCCTGTTAAATAATTAACGAACGTTCTTTCGACAACGAACGAACCACGACGGAACCCGGCAGCCGTTGGAAAGAAGACAATCCATAAATAGTAAGCATCTCAATTTTGATAGACATGGTGCTGGCTGAAGACCTCGAATGCCTCAAGGCGATAGCCCTTATGGGAGGGTGCCGCGGACCGGTGTTTGTCTCGTCGCAGACACTGGCAGACACGCTGTGCACAAGCCCGCAGACCGCGTCGCGCCGGCTCAAGGCACTCGAAAGCCAGCGGCTGATCACCCGGGCCTTAAACCCGGACGGCCAGCACATTACCGTGACAAAGGCTGGCGAAGACCAGCTCCGGCGGGAGTACGCCGATTACTGCAGGCTCTTTGCCGGGGAGGGAGGGCATTATACCCTCTCGGGTGTGGTGGTGAACGGCCTTGGCGAAGGCCGGTACTATATGAGCCTTGAGCCGTACAAAAAACAATTCCTCCGGCACCTCGGGTTTGAGCCCTATCCCGGGACGCTCAACCTACGGCTTGCCGGCTGCGATATCCCGACAAGGAAAAAGATCGAGGCGCTGACCTGGATCCCGATCGAGGGTTTTTTGGCTGAAGGCCGGACGTTCGGCAGCGTCCGGTGCCTGCCCTGCCGGATCAACGACATACCCTGCGGAATCGTCGTGCCGGGCCGGAGCCATTATCCCGAGGATATCATCGAGGTGATCGCGGCCATCGGGCTCCGCGATGCCCTGGGTGTAAAAGAGAACGACCGGGTGAGTGTTGAGGTGGCATATGATTGACGAGGCGATAGCGGCCCTCCGTGACGGGCGGTTTATCCTGCTGTACGATTTCGACGACAGGGAAGGGGAGACGGATTTTGCGATCAGGTCGGACGCGGTGACCCCGCGCCACATCCTCCGGATGAGAAAGGACGGTGGCGGGCTGATCTGCACCGCGATCGATCCGGTGGCTGCCCGGAGGCTCGGCCTCCCGTTCGCAAGTGATGTCCTCCGGGATACACAGGTCGCCGAACGGCAGGGCGATATCCCGTATGACCGCAAGAACCATTCCTCGTTTTCGCTCTGGGTCAACCACAAGAACACCTTCACCGGTATCACGGACCGGGACCGGGCACTTACGATCACCGCGGTGGCCGAGCAGGTAAAAAAGTCATTAAACGGCGGGGGCGCACACTTCAGCGAGTCCTTCCGCACCCCGGGCCACTGCGCCCTCCTGCGTGCGGCCGACGACCTGCTCGACCAGCGGCGCGGCCAGACCGAGCTTTCGGTGGCGCTCGCCCGGATGGCCGGGGTCACGCCGTCGATCACGATCTGCGAGATGCTGGACGATGAGTCCGGTTATGCGCTCCCCAAAGCCGGCGCAAAAGCGTATGCAAAGAAGCACGGCCTCGTCTTTATCGAGGGCAGCGAGGTGCTGGACCGGTGGGAAGGGGACAAGCACCGGAAATAACATTTCCCTGATGCCTCTCTTCTCCGATACTAATATCCTGTTTTCAAAACCGGCGTATTTTATCATTCCTGGAGCATAATTGCGTCGGCCGTGGATCCATTATCAGGATCACGTATGTGACGACTGATGGTCAGCGGTATCACATTCACCTGCATTTCATCACCATGGCATGTTTTCATTTTTTGACTTTCGACAGGTGCGGGAATATCGCTGCAATTGCACCGATGCATGCTGCAACAATTCCAAGGATGGATGCAACAATCGTCGGATTATCCAGCAGTCCTCCTGAAGATGCCGCCGTGGGTTGCACCGTAGCAACCGGTGAAGGGGCCGCGGTGGTCGTCTGGTTTGTCGATCCCGTGGAGGACACGGAAGAAGATCCGCTCAGCGGCGGGAGAGTCCCGAATACGTCAGTGACCTGGCCGGGAACAACGTAAATAGTTCCCTCATAATCGTAGTAACCGCTCAAAGTCAACCGGATAATGTGATTTCCCTCTGCAATACCGGTAAGGTTCTCCGGGGTGTTCCCATAGAGGATCCCGTCAAGGAGAATGCTTGCGCCGAGCGGCGATGATGCGACGGTAATATTCCCTGTCGTTGACGGGGCTACCGTAGTACCCGTGGGTACAACAGTCATGGTGGTTGTATTTGACGCCGTAGTGTTCGTTGTCGTCTGTTCGGGTGTTGCATTTGTCGGAATCACGGTTGTGGTAGCATTCACCGGATACGTTGTTGCCGTTGTCAGGTTGGTTTCCGCAAGTGTCGGAACAGTCGTTGCATTTGTCATATTCTGGCTGCCTGCAGCAACAGGGATTACGATCAGCGCAATCATAACGAGAAGAATGAATTGCGTACGTGTCTTTTTCACGGTAAGATCTCCTTTAACTCCTAGAAATCTCATCCTCCCCCTCCGAAACCGGAAATCCGGTGGTAAGTATAATCTCATTTGTGTCCAAGCCGTCTTAAAGAAACGGGTTATCTCAAGGCCGGGTCTTTTCCGGAGTGAAACATGCTCCCCTGGAGCCGGTGTAATCCGCAGAGCCTCTGATCATAAAACTGCGAGGAAGAGCCCGGCAAGCAAAAATACCCCGGACACACCTCCACGCTTCCTCTGACCTGACATGGTCCTCTGGATGGGAATGATAATTTACTGCGCTTTCTTGGAGAACGAATCGATGACCTTGTCCATGATTGCTTCGCTGCGGTTCCTAAGTCCGAACCCGACGATGATCGCAATTGCGGCGCCAAGGCCGATGCCGATACCCCACGCGATCGGTGTCACAAACGTGTAGATGATGGTGAGATCAAGCTGTAGCTGGGAGAGTGCAAGTATGGCCGTTACAAAATACAAAAATATGCGGACTAGGACTAGGACCGGTGAGATGAACTGGACATTCTTTTGGGCGTAATAGCGGTTGAGGAAATCGATAAACGTGTCGATGAGAAGGAATCCCACAACGAAAATGATCACGAATGCAACAACATGCGGGATATACTGGACAATCATCATCATCAGTTGGCTGAGATAGTCCAGATTCAGGATATTCACAGCCGCAAGGATGGCAATCAGGTATACAACGATACGGACCGCAATATCCCCGACATACCCTACCGTAACCCCGGCGTTCTTGAACGATCCGCGGATCGATGCCACGTCGGCACCTTCTTCCACGATATGCTGTTCGCTGATCTTGTCAAGAACGATACGGACTGCTCTACCAAGCAGGCGGCCGACGATCCAGCCGATAAGCAGAACAACAAGTGCACCCACAATGCCGGGAACGTACGTTATAACAGTACTATTCCATTGATCCAACACACTACCAAATACAGGATTCATGCAATTTTCCTCTTTCATCGATGAAAATTTACAAAATTACATTAATCTTTTTTCTATATAGATATTTCTCTTATTTACCATACAAATTGATAGTCTACAATAATTATAAATGTCGAATTTGTTATATATAATCGTAGGAAATTTGCTTATATGATGCAGAATTACCCCCAGGAACTTGCCGTCATAAAGAACATTCTCAGGCAGAATCCTGAGGGGATGAGCGTCACCGATATAGCAAAGGCACTCGGGAAGAACAAGAACACGACCGGGCGCTATCTCGATATCCTCCTAATCTCCGGGCAGGTGGACATGCGGACATACGGGATGGCAAAGGTCTTTACCCTCTCGCAGAGAGTTCCGCTCTCGGCGGTGCTCAGCTATTCAAAGGACCTGATCATGGTCCTTGACAAGGAGTCCCGCATTGTAGATATCAATGACAACTTCCTCAAGCTCCTGCACCTCCCGCGAAAAGATGCCATGGGGAAAAACCTCTCATATCTCAAGTCTCCCGGGGCTGATGTGCATGAACTTGTCAATTCCCTTATAACAACGCCATCTGAAGAAAGAGAGAGTACACTCTCTTTCCAGGTAAAAGAGACCGGTGAGCGCATCTTCAAACAAAAATCCATCCCCACGGTGTTTGACGATGGGGCAAGAGGGGTTACCATCATCCTTTCCGATGTCACCGACGATATCCTGCGGGAACGGGAACTTCGGGACCGGGAAGAACGATTCGGGATGATGGCGGAGAACATCCAAGATGGCCTGCTCATCCTTGAGAATGAAAAAAACACTTTTGTGAACAACCGTTTTGCGGAAATTACCGGTTATTCGTTTGAAGAATTAATGGCGATGGACCCTCTTGCCATCATTGCACCGGAAGACCGGGACGCGTTTAAGCCAATTTTAGAAGTCGTTAATAAACCCCAGGAGGGCCTTTTTGAGTTCCAGGCCAACGTCCGGAGAAAAGACGGTGTGTACCGGAAGGTGTATGTCCGGATCACGGGTCTTCAGCATGAACACGTCATGTACCATTTTATCATCATGACCGATGTCACCGAACTTGTATCAAAAGATGCGGCCCTCTTTGAAAGCGAGCAGCGATTCAGGATGATGGCGGAGAACATTCAGGACATCCTTATGATCATCGAAAATGAGAAGGTTGTTTATTCCAACAGGCGTCTCATGGAGATCAGTGGATATTCCGAAGAAGAACTGCGTACGATGCATCCTAATCACCTCATAGATTCCGAAGACCTTGCGAAGATGGAAGAACTCGCAAAGAAATCCATGACCGCTACAGGGCCTCCGGTCACATTCCAAAGCTGGATATGTTGCAAGGATGGCGAAAAGCGGTATATCTACGGGCATATCAATTCGGTCCGGCATGGAGAGACCATCAGCACTTACATGACGATGACCGATGTAACGGCATTTGCACTCCGTGAAAAGGAACTTCTGGATCAGATAGCCAGACTTGAAAAACGTACATAAAGGAGATCTGCCCGAATCCTGCCACAAACCCTCATTCATTACCGATAAATAGCAACCCGACCCAATTCCTAGACAGATTATGCAGGTTCCCGCAACAGAGCTCACTGCACGTCTGGCCCGGTTCCGGGCTGAGATGGACCGCCGCTGTCCCGGCTGGTCGGTCGCGGCCATATCAGAGAAGGTGAACCTCTACTACTTCACCGGCACCATTCAGGACGGCCTGCTCCTCGTGCCCCGGGACGGCGACGCTCTATTCTGGGTCCGGAAAAGTTACGAGCGGGCGCAGTGCGAATCGCTCTTCCCCGATATACGGCCGATGAAGAGCTACCGGGACGCGGCAGCGGCAACCGGCCCGGTTAAGGGGCCGGTCTATCTCGAACTCGATTCGGTTACTCTTGCCCAGTACGGGCGCATGCAGAAACATTTTGCTTTTACGTCTCCGCTCCCGCTTGACGCACACATAGCGGCGATCCGGTCGGTCAAGAGCCCGTACGAGCTCGCCCGTATGGAAAAAGCCGGGGCGATCCACCGGCATGTGCTTGAGGATCTCGCCCCGGACCTTCTTCGTGAAGGGATCGATGAAATCTCGCTCACTACCGATCTCTATTCAGTCATGGTGCGGGAAGGGCACCAGGGGCTCATGCGTTTTGGGATGTTTAACGAGATGCTCCTTGGCCAGATCGGTTTTGGGACCAGTTCGATCTGTCCCACGTGCGTTGACACACCCGGGGGGATCTCCGGCCTGAATCCCGCAGTCCCGATGTCCGGGAGCCGGGAGAGAAAACTAAAAAAAGGCGATCTTGTCGTGATCGATATCGGCTGTGGTGTTGAGGGATACCATACTGACAAGACACAGTCGTACATGTTCGGGAAGGCGATCCCCGATGCAGCCATCCGGGTCCACGAGCAGTGCGTCGCGGTGCAGGACGAGGTGGCAGCGCTCCTGAAACCGGGCGCGATCCCCTCGGAGATCTACACCACGGTCATGGACAGCCTTACCCCGGAGTTCAGGGACGGGTTCATGGGCTACGGAAAGAATACGGTGAAGTTCCTCGGCCACGGGATTGGTCTGTGGATTGACGAAGCACCGGTGATCGCGAAAGGGTTCGATGAACCGCTGCAGGAGGGGATGGTCTTTGCGGTCGAGCCAAAGAAAGGGATCAAAGGCGTGGGGCTCGTTGGCATCGAGAACACTTTTGTTGTGACGCCGCAGGGTGGGCGGTCCCTGACCGGGACCCATCGCGGGCTGATGCCGGTCTTTTAGGTTCCCGGCCATCGTGGGTCCCTCCCGATCCACATCTATTTATCCGCTCGTGCGCTACCGCTCATCATGATCGGCATCTCGACCTACTGCCTCATCGAAGAGCCGCTCCCGGTGGCGCTGGACCGGCTGTCCGGCCTCACCGGTCTTATCGAGGTGATGGACGAGGGCCCCCATTTTGTGGACAGCCCGGAACTTTTCGAGAGTTACTCCGCGGACTTTATCCTCCATGCCCCGTACCATGGCATGAATATCGCCTGCCTCTTCGAGGCTGTCCGCAGGGCCAGTGTCGAGGTCATGACCGACTGTCTTGCCCGGGCAGCGGAGATCGGCGCCGCGGTTGTCCTCCACCCGGGCTATTTTGCATGGGAACAGGAGCGCGAGCAGGCCACAGGACAATTTGCAAAATCCCTCGACGAGCTTTCCTGCGCCGCACGCGATCTGTCGGTCGCGTTCTCGTTCGAGAACATGGGGGACATGAACTTTTTTAACCTGCGGACCCCGGAGGATCTTGCGCTCATCGAAGGCCACCGGTTCACGCTCGATGTCGGGCATGCGAACCTCAACGGTTGCCTTCCCCGGTTCCTTGATACCCATTTCACCCACCTGCACCTCCACGACAATAACGGGAAGCGGGACACCCACAGTCCCGTAGGGGAAGGGACGATCGGTTTTCCCGCGGTAATGGCCGCGATGCGGCGGGAGCACGCGACCGCGGTTGTTGAAGTGAAACAGTTCGACGGTACAGTCGCGAGCCTGAGGGCACTCGAAGGGATGTAAAGGCTTACCAGACCCTGCAGTCTGGCAGGTGTTATTCTGACAGGAGGGGGTCGGACGGTGTACTTTGTCCGGGCAAAGGGGCGGGAATCCGGACGGGGATCCCCAAAAAGATGCGGCCGGCCGTGTCCTCGCGAACCTTCCGGGCAGGGGGGACCCCGGCGTCCCGTGGCCGGCAGCGTCAGCCTGTGCCAGCGTATTCGTTGATCTGGGTCAGGATCACGCTCCCGTTCAGGCTGATGATCGTGACGTTGCCGCCGGCCGCGGAATCGATCATCGCACCGTTGGGCACTCCCATCGTATGCTCTTCGTTCGAATTGTACACTGCGAGGAACTGGGCGCCGGTCTTGTCGTACACCCGGCAGATCCCGTCCGGGCCGCAGTCGATGATCGAGCCGTAGGGCACCTCGTTGTCCTGCGTGGAGGTGCCGGGCGGCACGATCGCCCATTCCCCTGCAAGGAGGACCGGTGTCATGGTCTCGTTTGTGGCAAGGGTGGGCAGGGCAAGCGCGGACCAGTTGATGTAATTCCCGGTAGCCGCCGGCGGTGAGGTCACCGGCGCGATTATATCGGCATAGATCGTCGCACCGCCCTGAAGGCTCTGGTTCCCGGAATTGACGGCGACAAAATATTTTCCCGTGTTGAGACGGGACGTATCGACCGTGCCGGAGTAATGGTTGATCCACCCGGGGCCCGCGGTGACAACGGCAGATCCCCCGGCGGATTCATGCGAGAAGTCGTAATTTTTGGGCGTCGGGTGGAAGCTGACCGTCCCGACCCCGATGGAGAGCGGGGTCCCGGCCGGCAGGCTTGTGTTCCCGGAGACGGTCATATTACCCGGGGGCCCCGGGGGAATCGGTGTAATATCGAGGGTGGCGTCGATCCCGTTGAGGAATGTGATCACGCACGAGTTATTCGTGCCCGGGGAATCGATGGCCTGGCCGAGGAAGTCCTCCAGTGTCGTGGGATAATATTGCTTATCATTTACCTCGGTAAGGATCCGGGCCGGTATCACAGACGAACCAGCCACCTGCCCGGAGGCAGGGTCCAGGTTCACCGCAAACTGATCGGGCGGATACGGGTACTGGGCCACGATCGCTGAGGTAAAATTGCGGGAGAGCGCTGAGGTCACGCCGGCATCGAGCGTGACCCGGAAGGTCCCGTCCGGCATGACCGGGACAAGCGTGGTCGAGATGCTGCCGTTCAGCAGCCAGACCTGGACCATCGTCATCGTCCGGTCGGGCACCGTGCCGGTAATAGTAAACGGTTCGCCCCGCAGGACGTCCAGACTCCCGTGGTCGCTGAGCGTCGGGACCGGGCTGGCAGTCACGGGCGCAACGCCGGCTTGGGATAATGCCACCGGTGTGGCGTTGCCCGAGGCCGGGGCCTGGTTCCCTGAGGGCCACGATGTGATGCAGCCTGCAGAAGCAAGGAGGAAAACGGCAAGCAGGAGGAGAGTACATCGGCGGGATAAGGGGATCATGGTACCAGGACAGTCCCGACCCTGCATGAACTACGGGTCAGGGAACTGTTGGTCCGGGGATACCAAAAGGGTTGTGAGTAGGTCCATTTCCATTCAGGAGTCGCTTGGTGCGTTGGGTGGCAGGGGATGCAGGGCTTGCTGTGGCGCCATTATGCCAGGTTTTAACAGATTGAGGGGGGTCACGCATACCTAAACTGCTTTCCGGTATCTGGGCAGGGTCGAGGAAATTACTTCAGTAAAATGGTAGAATTTACCATGGCGGCCCGGGTCGTTTTACAAAAAGGGATCGTGTGACCCTCCTCAGAGGTCCTACATTTTTGCCCGGATTTTGGCGTGGCCATGGGCAGATTTTACGAGAGGAAATTGGGCAGGATGGCGGGACTGCAATGCAGGAAGGGGGTGCAGGGGGTCACATGGGGGAAAAGTGTACGGGAGGAGAAATCAGAGATCATGCGAGTGTGCCCACCCCTCTCGGGGTCGCTCGGCCGCCTCATCGGGGCCTCGCTGGGCGAGGGAGATATACTGAGCTTAACGTTCTGGCCCGCCGCGGGGGCGCCCCGTCGGGGGCGGCGGGGGAAATCGTTTTGATAAATGGTATTTGTGGGTCATACCTTAAAATTGACAATTCCAAACATTCTAAAAATCTTAAATTGGTCTAACGAAAACACGAAGATCAAGATTTTTTGGCTGAAGTTTATCTTTAAATTGGGTATCATATTCACTTGCAAAAAAATACGTTGTAAGATAATTTTGAACTATTGTTCTCCAAGGGATGATGTCGTATTGGTTAACAGAACGCGATCTTGTGTGAGATGCATCACTATAAATCAATGATTTCCCTCATTAAATTCTCACATCTTGATCTGCGCGAGCGCATCGTAAGCCATCTTCCGGTATATCACCGGATCGAACATGGGGTACTGCTCTTTTGCCTTGAGAATGTCCGTGCCCGTGCCGGTTGTCCGTGCATCGATACGATCGAGCATGCGGGCAGCAGCGTCCAGTATCCAGAGATCCCGGGTCTCCTTGTCCACGACGTTAACCGATTCGATTCTGACAGAAATCAGGGGTGCATTTGCAGGGTCTTTCTGGTAAATGGAGGCTTTTCCTATGACCGCGACAAAGGCCGGCGTTTCGATCTTTGCGAGCTGCTGCATCGCCTCGGGCTGGTAACTCCCCGCCATGATAAAGAAGGTGCCGGTCGGGTCGATCACCCGTCCCCGGTAGAAGATGTTCTGTTCGCCCTGCCGGGTCTTCTCGGTGAGCGTGCCGACGATAAAGATCCGGTTGGAGCGTTCCCCGGTGGGGAGCAGCACGAACGTGGGGCTCTTCTCATCCTCGCCGTCCTTGAACTGGTACCTGCACTCCCGCAGTTCGCTCGCAAAGACCCTCCGCGCCGGCTCGCGCTCGAAACTGCCGTCCCGCCGGCCCATCTCCGGTGCCGTGGCGCTCACGATGCACCCCCGGCACGGTTCAGGAGCTTCGCATGCTCCCCGCTCTCGAACTGCATCCGCTCGCAGGTATTGACCAGCAGCCGGTTCTCGATCTCGCGGCCCCTGCAGGCCACGTACCGGCCGAGCACCTTGTCCCGCATCTGCAAAAAGACCTCGTCCATCCCGAGCGGGTTGTTCTCCGCGATCTCTTTTGCCTGGTCAAGTGTCATCCCGGTCAGCGCTTCAACGACATCGCGCTTCAGGAGGATATTATGCGTCTTTTCGCCGTCGTCAAGCCAGCCCTTGATCCGCAGATCGTAGACAAAATTGGGCTGGATCTCGTGGATCGGGCAGTAGTTCTGCCGGGAGAGGGCACGGTTGCAGCCCGGGACCGGGCAGCGCTTGATGATCCCGGAGCCGGGCGCGATATGCACGATGGCGCCGCGGATCTCCACGTCGCCGCCGGTTGCCGTGGCAATATCCCCTTCCTCCTGCATGATCGTCGCGCCCGTGATATTGAGCGAGAGCCGTTCGTTGAACTCTTCTGCCTGCGCGTAGAAGACTGAATACACGGAGCCGGCGGCAAGTCTCTCTTTGCCCTGCTCTTTCCAGATAATAAATTTGACCGTGCCGGTCTCGTCGCCCAAAAGGCCGGACTGGAGCATCCGGTCGTGCGTGACATCCCATTCCTGGATCACTTTTGCGCGGACGCTTGCGACCCCGGGATGGAGATCCTTGACCAGGACCGGTGCCGGGATGAGCGGGTCGGTCTTCTCGATCTCTTTAATCGTCGTTCCTGAGTGCACTTTGAGGTTCGGGACTCCTTTGTATTCGTCCACCACTGCTGATTCGAGCCGGTACCACCTGCCCTCTTCCATCTTTGGGGCATTGGACTTTGCCCAGACCACAAACCGGATCCCGCCCGATTCGTCCGCGATGATGCCGCTCTGGGCAATCGCCGGTGATGCGGGCGTGACAAGGGAGACGACCTTTCCTTCAAGGGTCACCCAGTCGCCGGGTTGTGCGGCGGCGACCGGTTTCTGTTCGGTCGGGCCGCCCGCTCCCCCTGCGCTCCCTCCAAATCCCGTGGCCGGGGCGATATTGAATTCCTTTGCGAGTTCGGTTGACACGCTGCGCTCAGCTTCGGCAGGCTGGACGCCGAACTCTTCGATGAGCCGGCGCAGCTTGCCCTCCACCTTCTGGCGGTCGATCTCTTTTCCGGTTTTGGAAAACTTACGGGAGATTCTCTCGGTAGCTTCGGAATAATCCATTCTTACATCTCCAAAGGTATATCGGATCTCATCATGGGTATATATTGCGTACCGTGCGCCGCGAAAGTGACCGCGGGCCTGCCATAGCCACGATGGTGAGATTTATGTCCCCGCACGGGAACTAAGTGTAGTATGGCTGAATTAACCGCAGACTCTACGATCTATGATCTTCTCCAGGCAAAGCCTGAATCGACCGAGGCCCTCTTCAAGTTCGGCATGGGCTGTGTCGGGTGCGCAATCGCCCGCGGCGAAACCATCCGCGAGGCTGCCGAGGCACACGGCATCCCCCTCCCGGAGCTCTTAAAGGTGCTCGGGATCAAGGAATAATTTTCTCTTTTTGCTGTTTCCGGTACCGCACCAGTTCTTCGAGTGGGGCATCGGGATAGCGTTTCAGGTAATCTGCAACCACCGGCTCGTGGAGCAGGGTGCAGTGCGAGCAGTTCCAGACCTGGCCGTTTGAGGAGCTGGGGGACCATTCGCCGAGATCTTCGTTTTTGCACGGGTAGAAGGGGCAGTAGCAGAAGTCGCAGCGCTGGCCGGGGAAATGGCAGGGATAATAGGGGCAGTTATGGGGCGACCACTCCACCCAGTGTCCCCCCTCGAACCGGCTGTAGATGAAAAATGCCGGCTCCGTTATACCTCCGCGCTCGTAGCGGCGGAGGGCTTCTGGCACGCCCTTTAAGACCGCGTCCCGCACCCGCCGGCCGGGCTCCGTGATCCGGCCCGCGTACCGATGCTTAACTTCACCTTCGCACGCAGCGATCACGGCATCGGTGGGAGTGCCGGAGTCACGACCGTCTGCAAGCAAGGCCTCGGCTTTGGCCTCAGTCGCTACCAGGATTGTTTCAAGGAGCGCGGAATCCTCCATCCCTTCGCTGCTGCACACGATGATGTTGACGGTTCCGGCCCCGTCAGCCCCGCTGGCCGGCTCCTGCCGGATGCCGGCGGTCACAAAGACTGTGATAAAATCGTACTGGAGCACGCAGAGGTGCCTGATGGGAACCGCGGTTAAAAGCCCGAGCACAGCGGGGCCGGTACCGGCGGCAGCAGCGACCAGTTCGATCTCTTTTACCGGGCTTGCATGGTTCCACGCTGCGGGAACCGTGTGGTTAAAGAGGGTGGTGACGCTCCGGATACCGCCGGAAATCCCGGTGCTTGCGGCCCGGAATGGGCCCCTGATGAAAAGTGTCGTGGTATCAAGATAATAGCGCATGCGGCAATCGACCTTTCAGCTCTGATATTCTCTCACATCTGATAGTAAGATTTTGATATGTTTGTCCCGCAAAATTTTCCGGATCAGTGGGTGGTCCCGGATACAGCCCCCCTCCGCATTTTATCCGTTCCCGGCAGAGGGCCCCGCCCGGTCGGTCCCGGGGTTCAGGGAGCCGGAAATATCCTGAACGATCCCGTTGATGAACACCAGGTCCTTGTTCTCGTTAAATTCCGCAAGGGCCGTGACGCTGACCTTGACCGGGGTATCATCGGTACGTTTCAGGGAGAGCACCCGGTTTTTGACAAATCCGTTCCGGCGCAACTCATCGAGCAGCTGCATTCGCCCGTCCGGTTCTGAGAATACATCGGTCACGTTGATCTCCCGGAGATCCTCCATTGATCCGTATCCCAGTATCTGGAGGAGCGCGGGATTTCCCCAGACAAACCTGCCCCGGGGGTCGCCGGTGCTCCGGTACACGCCTACATTCATGTCCTCGAACAGGGTATGGTACCGTTCTTCATATTCCCGTGCATGCATTTCGAGTTTCTCGTAGGTAATGTCTTGGATGATCGATGATGTGCCGGTGATGATCCCGTTCTCGTCGCGGATAGGACAGATTGTGATCTTGGTGTCGATCTCATGGTCGTCGCGGCGCATCATCTGCATTTCGCGCCGCTGGATACACTCACCCTGCCGGATATCGTGCAGGAGCCGGTCAAGGTCGCCACGGGTCTTTTGGGGCACCAGCTGGCTGAAAGGGTGCCCGGTAATCTCCGCTTCTCCATACCCGAAGAGCCGCTCGGCCGCAGGATTCCAGCTGGTGATCCGGCCGTCGGGTGCACTCCCGATGATAGCCTCCCCCGATGACATCACGAGGCCGCGGTACCGCGCCTCGCTGATCTCAAGCATCTGGTGGTACGTTTTCTGAGCGGTGATGTCCTCGATAATAAACGTAAACCCGTGGCTCCCGTCCTCAAACGTAGTGGGCACTTTTTTTATGCGGAAATGCCGGTGCCCGCTCCCGACAAGGGTGCTCATCTCCGCCACGTGTTCGTTGCCGGTCCTGTCGTTCGGGTCCGGGTCCGGTACGCTCCGGCAGAGATCCCGAAGGAACGGGTTGTTGATCGCATCGATCCGGTTCCCGATCAGTGTCTCCCTCTGCACATCCAGAAGGGTGGGCACCTGCTCGTTGACAAAGATGATCCTCTCATCACGGTCGATCATGATCACCAGATCGGAAGAAAATTCAAGCATTGACGCTACCGGCACTCTCTGCGAAAGGAAGTACACCTTTGCCGCACCGACCGGCTGCATTTCCACCTGACCGGAGATGACCAGCATGTCCAGGTTTTTTGCGACAAGGTTCCGGTTAATCTGCAGCTTTTTCGTGAGATCCGAGATGGTCATCCCTCTCGGGTTCCATCTGAGAACCTGTTTGATCCGGTTGACCCTCTCCTGATCGATCACTGCCATACTAGTAAGTTGAACGGGAGAGGTAGGTATTAAAATTATTTATTACGGGGAATCTGCCTTGATATCTCCGGCTTAACACGAAAAATCCTGCACCCATGTGCAGGTTTTTCCGGTCATATGGCTGGTATCGTGCAGATCCGAAGTCTTACGGGCGCAAAGTTCCTCTCTCCTCCTGCCAGATCCTCCCGTCCCTTTGCCCGGCAGACAAGGGGTGCATATCCGCATGGCAATACTAGTGTGCAAATTCTTAATGACCCCTGCATCCAGAGCAGAGATCACCCACGGGAATGCTTCCTTGTGGAGAGAGTTCATGGGTGAAATCAGATATGGCACCATACAGATCCACGGGTATTCCGCTCGAAGCACAGTATCTCTACCGGCAGGCACTGCAAATAAAAAACAACGGGAAAAAAGAGGACGTCCTGAAATATTTGAAAATGGCGGTCTCCATTGCACCCCTGTTCTGCAACGCGTACAATGCGATGGGGAACTGCCTGGATGAGATGGGACGGTACGAAGAGGCGATGAGAAAATACGAGAAAGTCCTGGAAATCAACCCGCAGCACACTGAGGCGCGGTTCAAGCGGGCGATGATCCAGGAAAAAATCAGATACGGTGAGGAAGTACCCCCGTGCAGGGTGTTATCCGCGCTGTTATGCAGCACTTAAACTCCGTTCTCTTTTCAGCGGTGCACCCGGCCATACAACCGGAATGCATCAACGTTTACAGGAGAGAACCTGAAAAACCCGGGCGCGGTCACGCGACCGAATACCGCCTGCGGTCCTTGAGTTCCTGCTGCTTACCGGCATTCCACCCGGAAACATCCTGCAGGTAGCCGGTTACCCTGCTGATCTGGACGACGTCATGGGAGCCGCACTCGGGACAGACGGGCTTGCCGCACAGGGGGCAGTACTCGATCCCGGAGATCATCTCGTGCGTGCAGTGGCAGTTATCGAGGGGGCACATGATCTCGAGTTTTGTCTCCCCGCAGTTCGGGCAGGGGTTCTTATCGACAATGAGGTGGCAGGTATGGCACTTATATTTGCGCTCGGATTCAGGTATATTCTCAAGTTTCTTGTATTTTTCCGCAATTTTCTGGTGTTCTGCGCTCCAATCCATACTACTACATCGCAGAAGTCCTTAATAAATATTTAGACCATGCCCTGAAGGTAATATCGCATTCGCGGTACGTACTGGCGCGCACCGCTGGATCGGGTCTCAAAACAGGTTTTGTTCAGGCTTTTTTGTGCCTGCGGATATTGGCATAGGACTGCGCTGCGGCCGCAGGATCCGGTGCCTCATAGATCGACCGGCCCACGATAATACCGTCCACGAGTTCGGCGATGGCGTCTGCATCTCCCCCCTGCGTCCCGATCCCCGGGGAGAGGATCTTTCTGTCGCCGACAAACCCGCGCAGGACCCGAACCCGATCCGGCCGGGTGGCCGGGGCGACGATCCCATCGGCTCCTGCAATGATGGCATCCGAGGCTATCCGCTCTGCGACACCGCCGGAAAAGAATTCCTCCCCGCCCGGGTGGCTCATCTCGGCGACCACGTAGCACTCCCCGCGGTGCGCATGGGCGGTAGCTATGCAGGCTTTCACCGAGTCCATGCCGGTAAAACCGTGGCAGATGATCCCGGAGAAACCTGCACCGAAGACCTGCTCGCAGATGAGCTGGTTCGTGTTCGGGATATCGGCAACCTTGAAGTCGGCGATGAGCGGCAGGCCCTCTTTTTTGAGTTCGCCGGCTATCTCGAGCCCGGCCGAGAGCACGAGCGGGTACCCGATCTTGATTGCATCAAGATAAGGGGCGCAGGCATGTGCTGCCGCGAACGCCTTTTTCTTTTCCGTTATATCGAGGGCAAGGATAAGGTCAGGCATGGCTGAGCCGCTCCATAACGGCCGCGACGAGGACCGGGAGGGTGATGGTCGCATCGCCGTACACGGTCACGGCCCTTGCATCCTCGGTGATCTTGCCCCACGACCGGGCCTCGTCGAGGGTCGCGCCCGAGAGCCCGCCGAGGTCCGGCCGGTCACCGGTGAGCTGGATCGCATAGTTGAAACCGTTCGGAGTCATCAGCATGCTCTGGAGGATGAAGTTTTTCGGCACGCCCCCGCCCACGAGCAGGGCGCCGGCTTTTTTTGTCGCAAAGCAGGTGTCAAGGAGCCCCGGCATGTCGGCAAACGCGTCCACGGTCACCTTGTTGGTCTGCGAGAAGAGCCAGTACTGGAGGCCGACCATCGAGTCCTGCACGGCCGGGCAGTAGACCGGGATCCCTTTCTGGGCGGCAGTGGCAAGGATTCCGGTCTTTAAGTGCGAGCCGATGTGGCGCAGGAGCCCGGAGATGGAGATGGTGCTTTTGGGTTCGAGCTCGCCGTACACTCCCTGCATGAACTCCTCGAAGTGCCCGAAAGCTTCGTTGGGGAGGTAGACATCGTAGATCCGGTTGATCTCGTCGTGCCGGAGCTCGACGTCGCTGCAGAAGGCGGTACCGTGGAAGTGATGGCAGCCGATCGCCTCGATAATGTCATGCGTGAGGTTTGCGCCGGTCGAGACGAGGATGTCGATATGACCGTCTTTGATGAGATCGGAAACGATCCCGCCCATGCCGGCCGGCACCATCGCGCCGGCAAGCCCGAAGAATTTTGTCGTATCCTTATCTCTGAGCATCTGCTCGTAGATCTCCGCTGCATGGCAGAGCGAGCCCCCGTTGTACGCCCCGGCCTTACCCATTGCGTTGACCAGTTCGCCGACCGTCATGGACGGTCTGATGTGCATCTGGGTGACCGGTTCATTGCACTGGTGCGTCGTCGCTGTTCCTCCCTGTCTCCTGACAAGAGTATTAGCGCTTCGGGCTGATAACAGTGTTTGGGGGGAATCAGTGCCGGTGTCAGAAAGATATTTACCCATTAAGGGTGGTTTATCGACTATGCAGGAAGTCCGGTTAACCCTCAGGAAGCGGGAGTTTCCAAGCCAGGGGCGGGTGCGTTTCAATATCGCACACCTGTCCGAACTGGGAATTCATGAGGGGGATCATGTAGATCTCATCAATGAAGTCACTAAAAAATCCGTCACAACTACTATTATTGCCGATACCATGGTACGGGAAGGACAGGTTCGCATAAGTGAAGAGGATCTCAAAACGCTTGGCCTCGGCGATGATGATGAAGTTCTGGTCAGGAAATCCCTCCACCCGTTACAGGAAAAACCCCCGAAGGCTGCGGCAGAAGCCGCTCTGTCGCTCTCAAAGAGTGTTGGCAAACTCGTTAAAGCGGTCAGGAAACCTGCCGGTGAGGGAAAGACCCCGGCGGCAAAAACCGCGAAAAAGGCAAAAAAACGGTGAAACGGCAACAGGTGCCGGCAATGATCCGTTCCATGGTCTGTTTTTGCTAAGGTTCCCCAATTCATTTATCGCACCCGGTTCAATGATCTGGTACCATGGTTCTCCCGTTCAATCTTCTCGATATGGTACTCCATTTTGACCAGTACCTCCCGGTGATCCTCCAGCAGTACGGGCTGTGGACGTACGTGATCCTTTTTTTGATCCTCTTCTGCGAATGTGGCATTGTGCTCGCAGCGTTCCTGCCGGGTGATTCCATGCTCTTTGTTGCAGGAGCGCTCGCGGGTGCCGGGATGCTGGATATCCGCCTCCTGTTAGGGACCCTGATCCTCGCGTGCGTGCTTGGCGACACGCTCAACTACTGGATCGGGTATACCTTCGAGATGAAGGTGCTCGAATGGAAGTACTCCCCGGTAAGAAAGGAACACCTTGACGAGACCCACCAGTATTTTGAAAAGTACGGCGGTTTCACCATCGTGATCGCACGGTTCATGCCCTTTATCCGGACCTTCGCCCCGTTCATCGCCGGGGTCGGGAAGATGCGGTACACATGGTTCATCGGGTACAATGTTCTGGGCGGTGTGCTCTGGGCGACCCTGTTCCTGCTTGCCGGCTATTTCGTGGGCAACCTCCCGATCGTCCAGGCGAACTTTGCGCTCATCACGTACGCGATCATCGGGGTCTCGCTGCTGGCGCTCGTCTCGGTCTTTGTCAAAATCTACCGCTCGATGAAGAAGGGAAAAGGGATCGGGGGCGCATAAAGCCCGCTCTTTTTTTGGATAAGACCGCCAAAATCGAAAGCTAGATGCGGGGACGCCGGCTAACGTATCATACGAGAGGCTTTCTTTTTCATGCCGGCACCACAGGCGGTTCTCGATCTTGTCCAGCGGTATGAGTTCAACCGCCCGGTCTATCACAAGGGACAGAAGAACGAGACGGAATTGCGGCGTGAATTTCTTGATCCGTTCTTCCGTGCTCTTGGCTGGGACGTAGACAATAACAAGGGCTGGTCGGAAGCGTACAAAGAGGTGGCGCATGAAGATCCCATCCGCATCCGCGGGCAGACGAAGCATATCGATTACTCGTTCCGGGTCGGCGGGGCACGGAAGTTCATCTGCGAGGCAAAAAAGCCCGCTGTTGCCCTTAAAGATGATCTGGAAGCGGCGCTCCAGCTGCGTCGCTACGCGTGGAATGCCGGGCTGAAACTTTCCATCCTGACGAATTTCGAGGAGTTCGCGGTCTATGACTGCAATGTTCCCCTCAGAAAAGAGGACACGGCTGCAACGGCACGGATTGCCTATTTCCCCTACACGGAATACGAGAAGCGCTGGGACCGGATCGCCGCGGTATTTTCCCCGGATGGCATCCAGAAAGGTTCGTTCGACAAGTACGTTGCAACGAACGGTGAGAAACACGGGACTGCCGGTGTCGATGAAAAATTCCTTGAGGATATCGAGAACTGGAGGCTGCTGCTTGCCCGCAATATCGCACTGCGCAACATCGGGCTCTCGCAGGAAGAGGTGAACACAGCCGTCCAGCTGATTATCGACCGGATCATTTTTTTGCGGATTTGCGAGGACCGGGGGATCGAGCATTACGAGACCCTGCATGCCCTGTCCCATGATGAAGGGGTTTATGCCCGGGTCTGCGACCTGTTCCGGCTCGCTGATGACAAGTATAACTCCGGGCTTTTCCATTTCGCGGAGGAAGCCGGACGCGACGAGATTCCCGATATACTCACCCCCTCGCTTGTTATCGACGATTCGGTCTTAAAGACAATCATCAGACGGCTCTACTACCCGGAGAGCCCGTACGAGTTCTCGGTGATCCCGGCCGCAATCCTCGGGCAGGTATATGAGCAGTTCCTCGGGAAGGTGATCAGACTCTCCGCCTCTCACCGGGCGGATGTGGAGGACAAGCCGGAGGTCAGGAAGGCCGGCGGGGTTTACTACACGCCCGCGTATATCGTGGACTACATTGTAAAAAAGACCGTGGGCGAACTGGTGAAGGGGAAGACCCCCCACGAGGTGTCAAAGCTCACCATCGTGGATCCCGCTTGTGGATCCGGTTCGTTCCTGCTCGGGGCCTACCAGTTCCTGCTCGACCGGCACCGCGACTGGTATATCGAGCATCTTGTGCCGGTGCTTAAGGACCGGACGGCTGCCGCTCCCGAGGTTCAGGCGCTCCTGCCGGATCCGGTGGCATCCGGCAAAGCGGCAAAGAAAGAAGGCGCATACGAACTGCCGATCTATAAGGCCGGGACAAGCGACCCCTCGAAAATGCGGAGCGACTGGCGGCTGACCACTGCGGAACGCAAACGCATCCTCTTGAACAACATCCATGGCGTGGACATCGACCCGCAGGCAGTCGAGGTGACCAAACTCTCGCTGCTCTTAAAAGTGCTTGAAGAGGAGAGCGAGGAGAATGTCTCGAAACAGCTGAAGCTCTTTGCAGAGCGGGCGCTGCCATCCCTGCACCACAACATCAGGTGCGGCAACTCGCTCGTTGCGCCGGATTATTTTGACCTCAGGCAGGCGCACCCGTTCAACATGGAGGAGCGCAAAAGGATCAATGCGTTTGACTGGCAGGCAGAATTCCCGCTCGTGATGAAGGCAGGCGGGTTTGATGCGGTGATCGGCAAACCGCCCTATGTCCGGCAGGAATCGCTCAAGGATCAGAAAGAATACTACCAGTCGCGCTATGCGGTCTACCAGGGAACCGCCGACCTGTACGCGTACTTCATCGAGAAAGGCATCTCGCTCCTGCGCCCCGGCGGTATTTTCTCGTACATCGTGGCGAACAAGTGGATGCGGGCGAATTACGGAAAACCGCTCCGGAAGTTCCTCTTAACAAAACAGATCGAAGAGATCGTGGACTTCGGCGACCTTCCGGTCTTCAAGACTGCGACGACGTACCCGTGCATCATACGGGTCTCGAACAATACGCCGGCAAAAGAGTTCTGCGTATCCAAGGTGGAGACGCTTGACTTCCCGGATCTTGCGGGATACGTGCAGGCACACCGTCACCCGATTGAACAGGCCACGCTCACGGACGGTGGCTGGACGCTCGGGGACAAGCGGACGGAGAATCTGCTGAAGAAGTTGCAGGGCATGGGGACGCCGCTGGAAGAGTACGTGATGGGCGGGATCTATTACGGAATTAAGACGGGGTTGAATGAAGCATTTGTGATTGACGAAAAGACAAAAAATAAACTTATTGAAGAAGATCCAAAAAGTGCAGAAATCATTAAACCATTTCTTATTGGTCGGGACATCAAACGGTACCATGTTTCCAATTATAAGAGATTTGTAATTTTTACACGAAGAGGGATCGATATAAAACAATATCCCGCTATTGAAAATTATTTGAAACAATTTAAGCAAAAACTGATGCCAAAACCCTCCGATTGGCAAGGTGAAAAATGGGAGGGACGAAAACCCGGTCCATATAAATGGTACGAGATACAGGATCCCATCGATTACCATTCAGAATTCGAAAGACCAAAAATCATTATACCTGCTATCGTTCAGAGTGCCTCATACGCTTTTGATGAAGATTCGTTTTATTCGAATGATAAGACCACGATAATCCCAAAAAATGATCTCTATCTTCTTGGGCTCCTCAATTCCAAAGCTTTGGATTTCATCATGCACTCAATTTCTTCAACGAAGCAAGGTGGCTACTATGAATACAAACCAATGTATGTCTCCAAGCTTCCCATCTACGTTCCCGACTTTGATAACCCGGTTGACAAGGCCCGGCACAACCGCATGGTCGCACTCGTGACCCAGATGCTGGACCTGCACAAACACCTGAGTCTCGCAAAGACCGATCAGGAAAAACGGCTGATCCAGCAGGAGATAGACTCCACTGACAAGCAGATCGACTCGCTCGTGTACGGGATCTATGGGTTCACGGTTGATGAGATTGCGGTGGTGGAGGGGCATCAGCCCGAACAACCAACCAGCTGATAATAATTCCCCTTCACCAATTTTTCCATCTTTTTGTTTTTGCCAAAAATTATATTTTGCCATATGTCGTAGTACCCGGAGAAAGTGCAGGAAATGAAACGCAAAACCCGACAGCCCGGCAAACGCTCACGGATCCCCGGCGTCAACGAGCCTGAAGCGGAATACCTTGCCGGTACCGGCTCCGTTGTGATCATTGACGCGACGGGGCGGATGGTACTTCCCAAAAAAATCCGGGAGCATTACGGTGCCGACAGGTTCAGGGTCCGGGAAGCCGAAGGCCACATCGAACTGATCCCGGTCAAACCGCTCAATTCCCTTCTTGGTATCCTCCCGGACCTGGACATGGAAGCCGTGTACCGCGACCATGACCGGGAAACCGGAAAGGAGGATGAGGAGTGACCGGCCTTCTCATCGATACCTATGCGTGGATGGAGATCTTTTCGGGCAGTTCGTGGGGGCACCGGGCGCTTGACTGCCTGGAGAAACATTCCCCGCAGGTGATCTCCGTGCTGACCCTGTACGAACTCCAGTACCGGCTGGGCGATCTCTATGGAGTGGAAAAAACAGCTGCCCTGCTTGCCACTATCGTCGCCCATTCCGAAGTACTTCCGGTAGACAGCCGGATCGCTGTCGCTGCCGGTGCGATCAAAGCAGAACAGAAACGGGCGGGATCAGGGATGGGGGCGGTGGACTGCCTGATCCTTGCAACTGCCCGTATTTACCACCTGAAGATCCTCACCGGGGACCGGCACTTTTCCGGTCTCGACGAGGTGATCGAGGTATAATCTTCCGTTGGGGAGGTCTCCGGAAAAACGGCCAAAAAGGCCCTCCGGACGGCCGATTTCCCGGAGAACGACCTGAAGCATATCCCGGAAAACAGGGCCGCTAAAACGCGTCTGTATTGCAGGTTAAAAAATCGCAAATATGCTCCATTTTTAAATAAGGGCTTGTTTAATCAGGATTTTGTACTGGCGTGGACATCATTTCCACTCCAGCCGGAAATGAGGATCGTCCGTTTGGCAAACGGAGCATTTTACGGGGTTTTCTGACTTGTGGTCTCCTTAATATCCACCTTGTTAAGGGGAAAGTCGATCCGGTACGGTGCCTTCTTCCAGTACGCCTCCCGGTAATGGGTATTACGGTACCCCTCTTTTGTATTCTCCTCGATCTCCGCGGTGGTGCCAGGGAGAACATAGAAACGCCGGTACGCCCGCTCGTTCTGGGTCCGGATCCAGAGCTCGCGAAGCACGTATGGCGGGAGCGGAAGAGTCCGGAGTGCCTCGACATCGTCCGGGAATTTCTTTTCGATGATGCAGTCTTCACCTATCCCGTACCGGACTTTCTTGAGTCTCATGGCCACCATCACGGTCTCCCGGTACATCAGGCCATCGAACGGCAGCGCCGGATCGGTATTTTCAGCCCAGTGATAATCCATCTGTTCTGCACACACTTTCCCACGGGTGCGGAGATTCTCCGGTTGTTTTCCTTTCATGTATTCTCCCGGGGTAAAGCCTGCATTGCACCGTTCCCGGATTTAAAAAAAGAATGAACCGGCAGGCAATATGCTTTGCTGAACGCGGATTTTTCCTTTATGGGTACCGGACCGTTCCGGTTCCTTCCTTTCCGCGATGCCTGACAGCTCTGCTTTGCACATCCGGGACAATTGTTGCGGGATGCGGCACGTTTTTCATCCTGCAGGATCGTCAACCTGCAGCATTAATAGTCACCGGGAAAAAGGGTACCTGATGGCAGATCCCGGGGCCCGCCCCCCTGTTCTGAAACGCGAGATCGGTCTCTTTGGTGCCACGGCACTCGGCATCGGGGCGATCATCGGCTCCGGCATCTTCATTGTCACCGGTATCGTTGCCGGCATCGCGGGCCCGGGGATGATAGTTTCCGTCATCATCGCCGGGATCATTGCCGTCTTCTCGGCAATGAGCGTGGCTGAACTGGCGGCCTTCCTCCCTAAGGAAGGCGGGACCTATGCGTACGCACAACACCTCATCTCCCCCTTTGCCGGGTTCACCGCCGGCTGGATCTGGATCTTCTCCAATATCTTTGTCGGGGCGGCAGTTTCCCTGGGTTTCGCCCAGTATTTTGCCACCCTCTTCCCGGCTATCCCGGTAAAACTCATCGCTGTGGTAATCTGCCTTGTTTTCATCTTTATCAATTATATCGGGCTTAAGGAATCAGTCGTCTTCAACAATATCCTTGTCACGGCGAAAGTCCTGATCCTCCTGTTCTTCGTGGGGTTCGGGCTGGGATTTTTCCGGCCGGGGAACTTTGTTCCCCTTGCTCCGGAAGGATCGATAGGGATTCTCAGCGGTGCGGCCCTCATCTTTTTTGCCTATACCGGGTTTGCCCGGGTCACCCTCATGGCCGAAGAAGTCAAAGACCCGGAAAAAACCATGCCCCGCTCCATCTACCTGGCCCTCGGGATTTCAACCGGTATCTACCTGCTCGTGAGCGGTGTTGCCGTCGGTCTTGCCGGCGCTCCCGCCCTAGCACACTCAGGGTCTCCCTTGGCTGACGCAATCGGGATTACCGGAAGTTCCGGGGCGGTCCTCGTGATCTCGCTGGGAGCGATGATCGCAACGGCAAGCGTGCTTCTCACCACCATCATGGGGATATCCCGCATAGTCTTCTCCATGGCCCGCAGCCAGGATCTTCCCCTGCTGTTCGGCCGGATCCATTCCCGGTTCAGCACACCCCATTACGCTGTCGCGATCACCGGCGCCTGCATGATCGCAGCCGTCCTCCTCGCCGATCTGGTACTTGTCGTAGCGGTCAGCACGTTTGCCATGCTTATTTTCTACCTGATCGCCAACATCGCCGCACTCCGGCTGCCCCGGGAGCACCGCCGGTACCCCACCTTGGTGCCGGCCATCGGGGCACTGAGCTGTATCGGGCTTGCCGCATTTCTCAGCCCGGTTTCGTGGGTTATCGGGTGTATCGGGCTTCTCATCGGGGTGACGTGGTTCTTTTTCCGAAAAAAGGCGGGTGCATGACCCATCCCTGTGCTCACCCCCGCCAGTTATTAACCCGGACCTCTTCAGTGTGCTGTTAAGGGTTTTTCCTGTCGAAGAGAAGACAGAATCGTGGGATTACAGGAGCCGGGCAGACCGGGGAAAGCGTAGTAAAAATTCTTATTGTTTTCTTTGGCCCCGCGGGAAATGCGTCCGGGTGCCCGGTGTTCCGTTGAATTTTTTGGACCGACAGGTCATTACGACTGCCGGGATTTCACGGAATTTTCGTCTGTGCTCTCCGGGATTCCCCTGCACAGCGGTTTTGCGAGGTGTCGCCGGGCGGTCGGCGGGACCTCGTACCAGCCGGCGGTGAGCATCCGGCGAGTCTCCAGTACTTCGGGCTCCATCGCGTGCGCCCCGCACTTCCGGCACTTGAAGCCCTTCCCTTTCCCGTCGCTCGTCATGCATTTGCTGCATTCGGTGCAGAGCGGGGCCTGAGTCCGGAGATCCCGGGCCGGTGAGACGAGGCACATCTTCTCTAAGTTGATGCTCCCCTTCTTGTAACTCCCAACCGCGACGATCTCGTCGCCCGGCACGAGCGCCCGGATGATCTCCCGGAAATTTTTTGTCGGCTCGTAGGCCATGCACCGGACCTCCGCGTCGCCGTCCCGAATCATAAGCGAGACATGCCCCCCGGCCCCGGTTGAGGGCCGGCCGATAACAACGCCCCTCACCCGGTACGAGAGCCCTTCCCGTAGCGTCCCGCATGTCCCGTTCAGGAGGTGGGCATCGGTTCCCTGGTTCGTCACCCAGATCTGTTCGAGCGCCGGTTCCTCGGATTCGATGAGCGAGCGGGCCGCCATTACCCAGGCCGGGCTCTCGCCCCGGATGCCAAAGAGGACCGGGTCCGGCGTGTGCGGCACGCAGACCACGACCCCGTTCGCAACATCCACGGTATCCCAGGTGTGCGGGAACGTCGTCTCCTCTGCGGCAAAGAGGCTTTCCCTGTCCACCTCCCGTGGCGTTCCCCACCGTGCCGGGTCACGGTACGCGAGGATCTCGTAGGTCGTATCGGGAAAGACGCTTGAGACGGCCGCGGTCGCGCCGACAAGTCCGCGCCGGTTCTTCCAGCCCCGGTACCGGGCACCTGCTGCATCGAGAACGGCAACAGCCTCATCAATCTCGCAGAAATCCGTCACTGCCTGACGGTAGAAGGCCGGGTCAGGGCGGCTCTCCACTACCACGACCCCGGGATTGGTCTTCCCGCAGGAAAAATCCGCAAGCTCCTCCACGATGGCGCATGCGAGTGCGAACCCCTGCTCCGGGTCGCCTTCCACATCGAGCGCGATCGCCGCGTTCCCCCGTGTCTTGAAGGTCACGTTCGGGTTGAGCCGGACAAGGCGTGCCTCCCTGACCCGCATGTGGTCATGGATCAACCGGCGGGCGAGCACCGCGCCGAGATACGTGGTGCACATACCCGCCGGCGAGTCCGTGTCATCGATACCGATCAGCATGTCTATATTAATATATGGGCACGCTCCATCCATTTGTAACTGCATGTCTCAGGAACGCCAGCTCCAGCTGGTCACCAGCGTGATGATATCGGCGGGATTTGAAGTATCCGAGAAGTTTACCCTCCGCCCGAGAAGTTTTGACCTCATCGCACGTAACAACGGGACCTTGCTCGTGATAAAAGTTGTTGTGCATATCGACTCGGTGAGCGAGGAAGCAGCGTTCGATCTTGACGTGATTGCAGAGCACCTGGGCGGCGTGCCCCTGATCGTCGGGGAACGAGCCCGCGAGGCCGAGCTCGAGCGGGGGGCGGTCTATGTCAGGTACGGCATCTACGCGATCAGCGTCGCGACGCTGTACGATTATTTTGTGGAGAAGATCCCGCCGCTCGTCTACGCCTCCCCCGGCGGGCTGTACGTGAACATCAACGGCGATGCCCTGCGGGATCTCCGCGAGCGGCGCAGCATGTCTCTGGGTGATCTCGGGCAGGTACTCGGGGTGTCGCGCCGCACGATCAGCAAGTACGAGAGCGGGATGGGCACGACGCTCGATGTCGCGATCAGGATCGAGGAGTACTTCAATACGGGCGTGGTTGAGTCCATCGACATTATCCGGAGCGAACCTGCAGGATCCGGGCCCGAAGAACCAAAGAAAAGGCAGGGCCCGGGCATTCCGATCGATTTTCTTGAGCAGCTCGGGATGCAGCTCCACACGCTCCGGGGCGCACCGTTCCAGGCGCTCCTCACGTTCGACAAGCATACGATCCTCACCGGCTACGGCCCGGCGCAAAAGGTCGTCAAGCGTGCCGCACTCATCAGCAATCTCTCGAAGATCGCAAAGAAGCACGCGATGTGTATCACTACCGATTACCATCAGCAGAAAAAGATCGGGCGGACGCTTGTTATCGGCGAGGATCGTCTCCATCATATAGCGGACGGGTTCGAACTCCTCGACATGCTGGGTGAGTGAAGCAGGCTCTTGTTTTGGCTGGTTTATTGCACGGAGGTTCTTTGGGGCTGCTGTCCCCGCCGCGTGGGCATCCCCCGATGCGATGGTGCCGTATTAACCGTGCACAAACAGGGAAACATTTTCTTTTACCGGTAATTCCAAGGTATTGCATTGCGCCCCGTCCCCTTTTGGGGACTGGTTGTGCAGGAAGGGGGGATGGTTCCGGTTCAGTGTCCAAACATCCTGATCAACCTGACGGGGAACCGCCGGGAGACAATAATCGGGCTGGCACCAACAAAGTAATTTTTTTAATTCGACCGTTATCCATAAACCGGACTGTCGATCAGATTATAAGAGCGCAATACACTTTGTGGAGATCATCTTCTACAACAATATCTGTCCCTGCATTTTCAACGGATTTATGATAGAGGCTTTCGATTGTTTTTGTTGCATTGGGTTCAATTTTCAAGGGAAGCAGATCATGGTCATCATGAGGTCTGGCAAGTTTGATTGTAATGCCATCACATCGTCGAACATTTATTGAAATTATCTCCCGAGGGGATTGTGTATGGTTTGTTATAACCACCTGGAGAACGGTTTCGTAGACATGCTCATGCCGTATTCTAACCAGATTTGCTTCTACTTCGATCTCCGGTGTTTTCTGCGTTTTATATACCGCCTTAAAGTCAAGTGATCAATATTAGTATTGAACAGTATTGAATCATACGGAAAGGGATCTTTATTTTGATTGTCGGTCATACGCTGTGAAACTAAAATGCGCGGATCAACCGCCACACATCATCGATCTCTAAATGCATCTACCAACCGTGAAGGTAACAGAACCCATCCGACATCATTATTATAAGACCAACCGGTATAAACGCAACATTTCTATGTGCTTACTTTAATTGCTCATTTGGTCAGGCACAAATAGAACGATTTTCAAGTGGCGGATTACAGGGGCACATCAATCTAAGTTCACTTGAAAAATTACAGATTCCGATTTTTAATCGGAGACTAATTAGGATTATTGAGACGGCAGTTCTTAGTGGGATTGATCTTCTTTATAGGGCAAAGGATAGTTACATCCAAGCCGAGCAAATTCTTCTTTCTGAGATCGGTTTGCAGGATTGGAAACCCCCCCCACGAATTGTCGTATGTGCGAAATTACAGACAAATCGCGCGAGAGCGACGTATAGACGCTGAACATTTTCAGCCAATATATGCAGGGCTTAGAGCACGCATTCGCACTTATCCGTATGGCTATCTTAAAATTACTGATATTGCAACGAATTCAAACGAAACAATCGAACCACACACCCATCCCGAACAGGAGTTTGACTATATCGAACTGGCAGGCATTAATCAAACAATTGGGATAGTGGAAAACGCGGATAAACTTAAAGGCAAGGACGCACCAAGCCGCGCCCGTATGATGTTACGGAATGGTGATGTAATTGCTTCAACTGTTGAAGGCTCTTTAGAGAAGGTTGCATTAATTTTAGATGAATTTCATGGTGCGATTGGCTCAACAGGTTTTTTCGTTTTACGCCCGCGAACTGTCACCAGCGGCTATTTACTTGCATTAATGAAAAGCATCATAATCCAAGAACAACTGCACTGTGAGGCGTCGGGGACAATTCTCGCGTCAGTTCCGGCAAAATCACTGCGAAACATAATTGTTCCAAACATCCCGCTAGGTAAGCGAGTTGAAATCGAGGCGTTGGTCCAACAATCTCATACAGCATGGAGGGAGGCAAGGATAATGTTAGAGAAAGCCAAACTTGCTGTAGAAATTGCAATAGAACATGGTGAGGAGGAGGCAATTCAATCTCTAAAAACCGATTGAAATTTCGTACACTTTCACCCCCCCACCGACAGATCAATATATAATCAAAACCATATACTTTTTTTAATTTTGGGAAAATAAAAAATGCAAAGTTGCCAGATTTTAGCAAAAGAAAATCGGCTTAGTAAAACGTCAATAATATACGAACCGCGAGGTAAAGCCCGTGAATACTGCGAATTAGCTGCAAACCTCTATAGAGGGTGCAGCCACCATTGCGCTTATTGTTATGCCCCGGCAACTCTCTACATGACAAAAGAGGATTTTTTCAAGCCGAAAGTCAGGGCAGACATTTTATATAAATTCGAGAAAGATGCAATTACCCTGAACAGTCTTGGTGAAACACGCCCAATACTGTTATCTTTTACAACAGATCCTTACCAGCCGATTGACGTACGGGAACAGATTACAAGAAAAGCCATCAAAATTTTACATAGGAATCATCTGAAAGTTTCAATATTAACAAAAGGCGGCAAGCGTTCGGAAAGAGATTTTGACTTATTATCATCGCATCCAGAATTAAGCGAATATGGAGCCACTTTAGTTTTTACCGATGAAAGTAACAGGAAAGAGATTGAAAGTGGTGCTGCCCCGACAAAAGAGAGGATAGATTCGCTAAAAAAAGCTCATGATATGGGAATCCCAACGTATGTGTCGCTGGAACCCGTCTGGATACCTGCTCAAACGCTTGAGTTGATTGATTTAACAAAAGACATTGTTGATTTTTATAAAGTCGGTAAATTGAACTATAATATACAAGAAAAATCGATCAACTGGAAAGAATTCAAAAATAATGCAATAGAGAGATTAGGGAACTATAGTAAGAGATATTATATTAAGAAAGATTTACAAAAATATTAAGAAACCTAGAAGATGCAATTGTGCCTGTTCCGACTGTTTGGTCTATTGAACCGCATACGGCGGCAAAACACAAAATTTTAGAGGAATATCTAAAGGCATGGTACCCGATTTTATCGAAAAGAAACCAAAGAATATTGTATATTGATGGTTTTGCCGGTCCCGGCATATATGAAAAGGGAGAGATTGGATCACCTATAATTGCATTACAATGTTTGCTCGATCATTCTCTCGAATTGTGCCAAAGAAATAGAGAGTACAATTTCATTCTTATAGAAAAGGATAAAGAGAGAGCTGAGATTTTAGAGAGGACAATACAAGAAAAATTTCACGATATGCCAAAAAATGTTCGGATAAGGATATATTCTATTGATTTTGAAACTGCAATGAAATCACTTCTTGCTGCAATAGATAAAGAGAATAAAAGTTTAGCACCAACATTTGCCTTCATTGATCCTTTTGGTTATGGCGGGTTGCCATTTGAAATAATTAAAAGGATACTAGGATTCCGAAGTTGTGAGGTTTTTATTAATTTCGCCTATAATCCGATTAATCGTTTTATCCAAGCAGAAGATGATCCAAGAGAGGCAACCTTTGATGAATTGTTTGGAACTGAGAAATGGCGAGATATTAGGCCGATTAAGAACCCGGATGAGCGATTAAAGCGAATACTTGCATTATATCAGATGCAGCTCAATACCGTCTCCAAATATGTAAAATCTTTTGAAATGATTGATAAGATGAGCAAAGTCTCTTACCATCTCTTTTTCGCCTCTAATCACATTGACGGATTATCATATATGAAAAGAGCAATGCTCAAAGTCGATCCGCGTGGGACTTTTAGTTTCTCTGACACTACAGATGCAGGCCAAAGTTTCTTAGTATCTTACGATGAAAGCACAAAATTTGAAGATGAGGCAGACCTTCTTTACAAAAATTTAGTGGGTCATACCTTAACTAAAAAACAGTTGGAGGAATATTGCATAGTACATACTACATTTCTTCAATTATGGTCAGGCAGTCTGAAAATATTGGAAGATCAGGGCAAGCTTGAATTTATTGGAACTAGGAAAAGGTATGGAACATATCCTAGTGGGTGTAAGGTAAATTTCAAAAAAATCGGATAGGTTTGTATCACTTCCCACGCGCGTTACCAACCACCACGCACCAGCACTGAGCAATTGCACCAAACAACCGCAGACGCACCAGAACCTTTTTAGAGGTTCTGATAACTTAACGGGTGGTTGATAAATTTGGAAGCATGTGATAAATCGCGGGTGGTCGCGCACAAAAGTCTCGACCAAACGGTAAGTTAAAAAACGCTTATATAGGATTCTGCAATAGAAATGCTTTAATAAAGATTTGAACGGCGGGGCTTATGGTTAATCCATTTACAATTGTTCAACTTATCACTGGTATCATATTTGGTACTATGAGCTTGGTCTCACTAATCAACTCAGCTATAGCTTTTGCGATGTATGCAATAATTGCTATGGCAGTATCAGATTATATAATCCAACATTTGGAAATAAATTACAATAAGTCTAACTCCCCCCGTTAATTTTAAAATCATGGATCCCATAGGATACGCGGCACTATTTTTCATTTGGGCTATTTTTGTGCCAATAACTATTATGATCATAAGCAACAACTCAACAAAAATTGGATTTTATCATAAATCAAAATTAAGCGATAGAGTTCCAATGCTAAATAAAATTTTTTCAGATGATATTCAAAATATCCACCCTCAAGATAAGCTTGAACCTTTTCTCGACAAGTATTTTGAGATGCTTTCATGCAATTGTAAATTAAGTATCCCCTTTATTTTTGCATTTTATAGTATAGTTATTACATCGAAGTCACCAGATGTAGATCCAAAAGAAGCAATCGTATTGGCAACCGCACTTACAATTATTGTTCTTATCCTAATGCGATTTCTTTCCAATCCTACGAATAAATTCTTTAAACCAATTCTAATGTCATTAATTACTCATCCGGTTCAATCTGAACGAGAGAAACTTGAAAAGAAAATTGTAAAAGATCATGAAGAACGGGTAATATCTTTTTTCTTTTCTTTCTTTGCGGCGGCGATAGTCGTTAGTTTGATTTTAATATCGTATACAATTTTATTATCTAATTCAACCACACAAATTAATTTACCGCTGCCTAGTGTTGATTCGGCTTCGGTTGCATTATTTGAGCAGGTAATCCCGATGTATGTCATATTTTTATTTGTTTTAACATTTATCGGGGAAATTGTTCTGTTCTCCTTAAAACCAATACGTCAATTTGCCATTGAAAAAGGGGAATGGGATCAATCTGGAAGTTCGGAGAGTCCAACAGGAACCGATGGTTTCGGATAACGTAAATTAAAACTAATTTTTTATTTTGCCGCCATTCCAATCATCGTCTCCCACCGGTTCCCACTCAGGTTGATCGGGATGTTTGCAAGCTGTGCCGGAACCATCCCACCAATTCCCTGATGAGGCCGGATATAGTTGTAGTATGTCTGCATCCCGAGCGCAAAGTCCTCAGCACAGACACTATCGTTAAAGCTCCTGACTACCTTTGTTCTTTCCCTGAACGTTCCGTTTAAGCGTTCGAGGATGTTGTTATTCGGCTTTGTCTCGAAGTCTTTCAGCCGAATATGGGGGTTCTGGATACGACCGAGGCCGTAGTATTCTGCCTTGATTGCCTCATTGTATGCCGGCAGGCCATCAGTTACAATCGCATCCGGTCTGATGTTAGTGATCTCCTTTGCCTTGCTCAGGGGCTTGCGCGCATCCTTGACGTACCGAGTTTCCGTGACTTGGCAGGCGAGGAGAAAACGGGTCTTGGCATCCATGAGGTTCCAGATCCATTCGTAATACTTTTTCTCGCCCTGCTGCTTGATGAATACTGTCGTCTCATCACAGTGCCAGATGTTCCCGACATCGGCCTTGTATTTCTCGGAGTATTTTGCGAGGAGTTTCAGGTACTTCTTGATCCAGCTCAGGATAGTGGGCTGTGTAATTTCGACACCCTCAAACTGCTTGAGGTGATCAACAATCTTTCTCTGTGATACTCCCTTGAAGTAGAGGTCAAGGGTAAGGGTGATGGTTTTCGGGCTGTGTTTCATCCGGCAGAATCCCTTATCTACAACGAACCGGTGGCCGCAGTCGTGGCAGCGGAATCTCTGATTCTCCCCGAACGTTGTTTTCCGGATCCCCCACTTGATAACGTTTTCAGACTTGCATTCTGGGCAAAGGATCTTTGGCTCGGCTTCTTCGATTGCCGCCGGTGCGCTCTGTTCCTGAACATCTCCGGCAATCTTTAATGAGAGCTGAACGGCGTGGATGTGTTTGCAGAGCATGTGGCGGGTTTGGAAATCGGGGCATGAGCAAGTCCAAACAGCCTGGCCGCGCTGCCGGGCGTGCCGGTCCTGGAACGAACAGGTAATATGATAGTACGCGTCGATTGACTGTGATCGAACATCCCATTCATTTTCACCCGTCTGAATGACGGTGTTGGGTTGGCTGAGGATTGCCAGTCCCCTCAATTCTCGTGGATCGGTTAGTTGGCGGATCATCGTACTTACCTCACATATATTTAGGTGCCTAAACATAATATACTTTTCGGCACCTAAAAATATTTATGGTATTGGCACAATACAGGATATCATGCAACTACAGAAGCAGGCTTCAAGAGTGTACAAGGGGAAGGAGTACCCCAAATATCTCATCGTTATCCCACCGAAGGATATTGAAATATTAGGGTGGAAAGAGGGAGATGATCTGGAATCTATTATTGAAGATTGTACGTTGACTATCCGAAAAAAATAGGATTAAAATTTGTCGTATCATCATCCATTATGATGAATAATTTTTTCATTCATAATGTCAAGTGCCTCTTGTTCAAGGAGATATGCTTCAGTACGTTTTAGGTTGGCTTTTAATGCAAGATCGTTTATGTTTTTTTGTTTGTTTGGATCTTTGAGGAGCGGGACTGGAATTTGTTTAATGTGTCCCTCGTCAATCTCATCGACGACAGATCCGTAAGTGAATCGCGTAATTAAAGGATAAGCAAATTCACTTGACAGCCAGATATACAGGTAACCTGCAATATCATCCGATGCTGGAACAACGCGGATAATATGTTGATTTGCTGTCCAGCCATCCCAGTGTTTGGGAGTGATATTGACTTTACCAATTGTTCCGCTACATGTGATTAAAATCATATTTTGACGTAATGTCAACTCATATTTTATGCGCTTCTCGTGATGTTTAAGTGAAAGATATTTCTTATTCGATGGATCGAGATCATATAACTGTTTTCCACCGAAGAAAACAACACCCTGTCCTTCTTTCATATACACCCTTTTAAACCGACCGGGTGAGATGATATTTTGCGATATTTTATGATCTCCAATAGTGGTAACCTCAGATGCAACATTTTTTAGATGATCTTTAATTGCATCGACTATAGGAACGTGGTAGGAAGGATCGAATCGATTGTCCAATTTACTAATAGGAACACTATAATTTCTAATATCTGTTGTGCTATCGAAGTAATTTGGTCTTATTTCGTCGATATCAGTAAAATTCAATTCTTTTTTCAGTATTTCTTGTGCCTCGTCAATTAATGCGTTAGATTCGTCACGTAACTGAAACGATAACATTATCTTAGTCTGTATTTCCTGTTTAATTTCAGGACTTGGGACCGGGACCGGTACATCAATAAGATGATCGGGTTCGATATGGCTAATTATAGCACCATAATTATTCGTATTCAAAATAATTTTTCCTGTTTTCGACAGTAAAAAAGTGTAAATTACTCCTACATCTTCAATATTTTTCGCATTAATGCGGATTAAATCATGACTAAAAATATGATTATCTAAAGTGCTGCTTACAAGAGTACAATTTCCAATAGTACCGGAACAAGTCAATAGAATTTGGTTTTTGTGAACCCGGAGATTATTAATGTCCACCTGAGTTTTTGAAGAGATGAAAGCAGATGGTTTGGGAGATAATTCTGTTATTTGTGATGGTTGAAATATCGGGTAAAGTGAATTTTTTACGAATATACGTTTAAATCTGACCTCGCTGTATGCATCCGCCAACCCGTCGACGCCACATAAAAGTGCGATAGGCCAGCCACATTCGCGTAACTGCTCCCGGGCACGTCTCCCCTCAACACCGAAAACACTGGCTTCTAGGCGGCCACCCCTTTCTTGAACCTCGTTAAGCCCCACACTAGTCCAATTTAATATGTCCTTACCAAGGGGATTTTCAATTATTGGAAGAGTGGATGGCTGTATAAGGGATTTTGAATTTACCATCCCACCCCCTCCTCAACCCGCCATTTTTTGAACGTTTCAACAACAAGAGGAGTTTGATCATCAATTAGTTTCTTATTTGACTCCATCATTACTGTCTGCGACCCTTTTTCTGGATCGTCTACTTGTATTTCCTCCTCTGTGGGGATAAGTATCTCATTGCCCGATTCATCGCGTTTGAACACGGTATTCCCCCGTTTATCGTGTCCAATTCTATCAACCATTGCCATAAAAATGGGATAATCCACGATGACTCTCGCTCGTTCTTCTTGCTGGATTTGTGAGGGTGTTTTCTTTTGCAGGATTAGAACAGATGTCTGTGTTCCGTTACGAGGTTGGAATGTATCTGCATCCAGATCAATGCTTGCAATTATGCGCGTATTATGGATTAACCATTCTCGAATATAACCAAGGCCAGGTGCTCCCAAAATAGAGTCTGGAAGGACGATACCTAGGCGGCCTCCTGGTTTAAGAAGCTGGATGCATCGTTCAATAAAAAGTTGTTCCGGGGGTACTGATGATTGGAATCGTGATGTTTTAATCCACTTATTAGAGGCAGTTTTATCTCTCTCCCAAATATGCCCTATATCATATTGTTCAAGGATATGTGGGTCTTTAATTGGGATTTTACTACCAAATGGGGGATTAGTAATTATGACATCAAAATATCCAATCATATCCCTGTTTCGTAGACTCGACGGTTCAATATCGAGAGTTTTTGTTAGCGATTCTCGAAATTCCTGTTCCCATTCATGAGGGGGGAGAAGTGAGTCCGTTTGAAAAATATTCCCACTCCCGTCATTATTCATAACCATGTTCATTTTAGTGGCTTTGACGAGATCGGGATTCAAATCGAAACCAAAAAAATTATGCTCCGCAATTTCAGCTATACGTTGTTGGAACAGTCTTTTCTCATTATCATCCCAGTTTGGTTTTGTTTTTTGAATTTCTTCAACGAACCGCTTTTCAAGATTAGCAATTACATGGTTCATAGCCACGACAAGAAAACCACCGGTTCCACAAGCCGGATCAAGAACACGCTCGATATCAGACGGCTGTAACATCTCTACCGTCATGTGCATAACATTACGTGGTGTGAAAAATTCACCACGATCCCCCCGGAGATTCGAACCGACAATCTCCTCATAGGCTTTCCCCTTGATATCAATGTGTGTATTTAGCAAGGAATATTTTTGTAATTCACTGACTACATAAGCCAAACTGCGAGATTTGAGCCTAATCTCATCGTTGCCCTCGAAAATACTGGGATTTTTCTTTTTGACGCGTTCGAATATTTTTTCAATTCTTTTACGCACAGTTAGTTGCCCGTCTGGATTTGAACGCTCTCCGGATGATGCATAAAATTCCAATGGGTTGCCTAAATTTCGCTCATCCTCAATCTTACAAAAAATGAGTTTGAGTAGTTCGAAGAAGGCAGGTTGTTTCTGTAGCCCATCAACCACATAGATGTGGTTGTGGCATGTTTTGAATACAAAAAGGAGGTTATCTTCCACAGCACTTTTTAAGGTGTGACGTTTTGGTCGATCAATATCTTCGATACGACCATCCGCTGAAGGAATGTCGTTATAATCGCGAAATTCTATTTTTCCTCTCTCGTTGACAATCTTCCGAAAAACATCTTTGTATTTTCCGTTAGTCCACATCCCCCACTCGCAATTTGGAGATGCAGCCATATAGGACTTTAATTGCTCAACTCCATCCTTTTTCGATGTTGGCTCAACGGCCTCTTTTTTGCACTCTATAATAATTTGGATATGTTCCTGCTCTTGTTTTGGTGCGTCTTTGAAAAAAATTGCAATATCCGTACTCACTCTACGTGAACCGACACGGATAGGAAATTCTGGAGCAATTCGTTCTTTGTTGTATTTATGTTCATTGACAAGTCTTTTCTCTATATTCTGACGAACGTATTCTTCTGGAGTGTCATTTCGAAATTTACCATTTATGTAATCGCAAATTTTTCCTTCAGGGATAATTATGATCCTTGTTTGCTCCATACTTTTAACCCACCTCATTCTTTAGCAATTCGTTGATCGCATCATCAAATGAGATATGTGTTGTTCCTTTTCTTCCGATCAGTTTAGCTGTATATTTATCCAATTTATCATAAGTTTCAGCTTTTAAAACGATATTACGTGACTCTTTTTGGTCATTCTGTCGTTTTACCATATTGGATATATTGATAATGAGAAGTATAGGTAATATATTTTCTGTATAAAACAAATAGAAACCCTTAGATATATTTTATACATTTAATATAATAAACACATCGAATATAGTTTTTAATTGTAAGATGCCGCGCGTTTCTACCCCCCGCGACTTATCACCACCCGCGAGCGAGCCTAAACCCCCGCGAACTTATCAGAACCTTTTTAGAGAATCTATATATAGAACCGCAGACCAATTTTAGTGCTAAAAGTGGTGATAATTTATGTCGCAACAACTTGGAGGACAACAGATTCTCATTCTTAAGGAAGGCACCA
>Ga0326728_10004901_pt1 | contig 38783 bp, 34 predicted proteins | sample MB3enrmetagenome_FD_207602 | JGI IMG/M metagenome (GOLD analysis project Ga0326728, IMG submission 207602) | Lab enriched peat soil microbial communities from McLean, Ithaca, NY, United States - MB31MN | ecosystem: Environmental > Terrestrial > Soil > Wetlands > Peat | place: USA: New York... | reverse complement strand
CGGTGCTGCCCGACCAGCCCGCCACGTTTTCCTTCACCGTGCATAACGTCCAAAAGACGTTCAAATACCGGTTCACCCTGAACGATGGCCGCGGCGAGGAATACATCGTGCAAGCCAAGGTGCCGCCCGCCTTGGCGTCGCTCGAATGCACCCAGGTCTTTCCCGCCTACACGCGGATTGCGCCCCGCAAGCTCCCGCCCACGGAACTGTCGCTGCTCGCTGGCAGTCATCTCCAGGTGACAGCCAGGGCAACCGCGGCCTTGAAAAGCGCAACGGTGATTGAACAGGGAATTTCCTCGTCCATTCCCATGACCCTGGCCGACCACGGTCAGTCCGCGGCGGTGGACATCCCGATTCCGGCCAAAGGGCTGACGGGTTTTTCCATTCATCTCATGGATGCGGACGGCGTGGCGTCGGTCAATGACACGGTGTATCCGGTTCAAATTGTCCCGGATCATCCGCCGCTCGTTAAAATCGTGGAACCGGCGGATGACAACGAAACTGTCACCCCGGTCGCGAAACCGGTGATTGTTTTCGACGCGAGCGACGACTACGGACTGTCCCAGTTGAGCTTTAACTACGAACTCGTTCCGCCGACGGTGGCCGGAGCGGAAACGCCGACCAATTCACCAGCGCAACGTGTTCCGATTCAGATTCCACCGGACAAGAAGGGAACGCGCTATGAATTTGCACTCGATGTGGCCGCGCAAGCGCCAGCCTGGCAGATCGGCTGGACGGTCCGCTATTGGATTGAAGCCGTTGACAACAATACCGTGACCGGACCGGGCATCACGCGCACCGACCCCAAACAGTTCAGCGTGGTGACGCCGGAGGCCAAACAGGCGGAGATCGCGGCCCGCGTCAAACAAGCGGCCGCGGATTTGAAATCCCTTTCAGAGACGCAGGAAGAAGTGAGCCGCGCCGTGGGGCAGGCCCTCCAGCAGAAATAGCGGCATTGACAACGAAAAACCACGCCCTATCTATATTAAATGACCATGAATCGAAAAAGCTGGAATCGAGGCGCGGCGGGCGTTTTTGCGGGCGTCGTTTTTTCCATCGCCATCCAGTCGGCGCATGGCTCCGGCACCACGACTCCCGCTGTCGGCGCCCGGTTGGTCTATGTAAACACGGTGCTGGTGGATTTCAATTCTGCCGGGTCCATGCCCTCGGGCCCAAGCAACGGGCTTTATTGGAATGACGCCGTGATAACGCATACCGGGGATCACCCGGTACCGTTGAATAACAGCGTCGCCCCGATGGCGTTGGTGAACACGGCGAACGCAAATTCCGGCTGGACGATGACCGTCACCAACCTCACAGGGTGGAATTCCAGCGGTGCCTCCACCTGGCTGTATTACGACGGCCCTTACCCTGCCGCGCTTTCCAACTTTCCTTCCACAGCCTTGAGCGAATGGGTGTATGTGGCCAATGCGGGCACCCCCGGCCCCGCCCTGTTGGTGACCTTTTCAGGTCTGGCCACCAACAGCACCTACAATTTGCTGACTTACGGCGCTTGCGGCTCCGGTTCCGGTGAAGTGGCCAGTCCACAGACCGACACTTTGACCATCGGCGCCAGCGCCAGCCCTGCCAACATCAGCTTCAATGCGCTTACCAACTCCACGACGGTGGTTGAGTGGACCAATATCACACCGGACGCCGACGGACAGATTGCCTTCACCATTGACGCGCCCAATGGCGGGGCGCTGAATTTTATTGAACTGGCCGAAGCGACCACCTCGCCAATTTCCAACCTGACCGCCACGCTGAACCCGGTTCCCGCCGCCGGAAGCACTGCGCCGGTTTCTGCGGAGGCCAGTTCCCCGGTGAAATTGGCCGCGACCAACAGCGGGCCTGACACCACCATTGCCAGTCCAACGACGACGGGCGCCACCCGTACCACCCTCGCGACAGGCGACACCAACAGCCCGGGCGACGGCCAGCCATCGGCAGCCGACATGAACCTCCAGCAATTGGCCTACAACGCGGGAATGTCCCAGAAGGATGTTCGCAACCAGGGGGACCAGATTCAGGCCGGATTGTTGGAACTGATTCGCGAGCTGCACATGAACGGACTCGACCCCGCCGGGGCGGGTTCCATTTCCAATGCGGCTTCCAGTCTGGGCCGCTTGAGCCAGGGCGAAATGCGGAAACTCATCAACCTTCTGCAAAACGCAAGCCTTCCGTCCAGCGCCTCCACAAACCAGGCCGACTTTCTCGCCGTGTTTCGGGGACAAAAGGAGGTGGTGGACAAATTGCAGGAACTGGCCCTGCAACTGGCGGCGCGGCAGACGCGGGATGAACTCGTCGCGCAGATCGAGAATCTCATGGTGCGGCAGGCGGCCAACATTCGCCAAACCAAAGCACTGGGCCAACAACCGGCGGATCGGTTGACCGGTCGTGAAAAAGCCCTGCAGGGGCTCATTTCCGCCGAGCAGACTTCGATTGGCCGGGAAATCAACATCTTGTCGAATGCGCTCGCAACCGCCGCCGCATCGTCCGACGATTTGTCGAGACCGGCCAAGGCGGTTCTGACCGCCATGAGCACGAATTCGTTGGATCGGTCCGCCGCCGCCGCTGAACAATTGACAGCCGCCGGACCATTCCCCGACGCGACAGTCCCCCAGACGGCTGTTCATAACGGCCTGACGGCCATGCTGAAGGCGGCCATTGACGACGAGGATGCGCTCACGCGATTGGACCAGGCCAAAACGCGCCTGGATCAGGCCACCGCCGACCAGAAGGACCTGGGCGACGCGGCCCAGGAAGCCAAACCCGACGCGCAGGCGCGGGCGGAGCGCCAGTTTCAAATCAAGGACCGGGCGGACGTCGTCAACGAACTGATAAAGCCTCTCAATCCTCCCGCAGCCGGGGATGTGGCCGACGCCCAACAAAGCATGGACCACGCGGCCGCTCTCACCGGGGCCGAAAAATCCAACGCGGCCGCCACGGCGCAAAATGAGGCCGTCAAGTCATTGGCCGATGCCCGGAAGCTGCTGGACCAGCAAATTGCCGCCGTCCAGGCTTTTCAAAACAGCCCGCCAGCGGACCAGCTTGCCGCCTTGCAAAATCTCCAGGAACAGCTCGCGCAGGCTCAAACACAGGATCAGGAGAATCCGGGGCAGACGGCGGCCAATCTTCAAAACGTCCAGCCGGACGTTATGGCGGCGGCGGCACTGGCGTCCGGTGCTGTTGCCGCGGCGAAGGATCAACTGGGGAAATCACAGCCCGATGCCAACGCGGCCAATCAGGATCTTGCCCAGGCGCAGCAGGTCGTCCAACAGGAACAGAAAGCCATTGAGGCGGCGCAACAATCCAAGGCCATGGCCGACGCACTGGAACGCGCCAAAGAGAAGGCGACTGCCGCCGACCAGACGCTGCAGCAGACCAATGGCGCCAATCTTTCCGATGCCGCCAGCGAATTGAACGAAGCCCAGAGCCTTGTCCGCCAGGTTGCCCAGAATGCCCCGGAGAGTTTGCCGGACGCCGCGGGGCAGTCGCTGCAGAAGGCCGCCAACGAGTTTCAAAATGGCTCCGCGCAGGCCACCCAGGCCCATCAAGACGTGGCCCAGGCCCAGACTCAACAAGGGCTTGCCGACTTGGAGCAGGCTGTTCAAGCCATGGGTGGGGGTGGCGGCGGTGGCGGTGGTGGCGGCGGCAGTGGGAGTGGCAATGGCGATGGCAGTGGCGCCGGCCAGACAGGCGCCGCTGGCAGTGGCACCGGTAATGGCAATGGTGGCGGCGGCCTCGGTGGTGTCATGGACGTGGTGGCCGGCGTGGGACCGCGAGGCGGTCCGGGATTTGTCGTGGGCGAACTCAGTCCCAAAGACCGCGATGCCATCAGTCAATCCCAGGCGCAAAAGACGCCCCCCGAATATGCTCCGATGGTGCAGCAATACTACAAAAATCTGGCGGACACCAGTTCTGCCCACTAACCATTCAAACCTGCATGAAGAATAAAACGACAGCCTTTGCCGCCGGATGCATTCTCCTTCTCGCCGCCGACCTGGGCCGGGGCGGCAACGGTCCCTTCGTTTTGGGACAGTCCTCGGCCGGCGAAGCGGCCTTGATGGGGGTTTTCTATGATTTAAAGCAGACGCCGTCCCACCAGTTCTCGGGCATTACTCCTGGCAACTATGCCCATGTGGTCCATGAATTTATCGCGCAAAAATGGAGTGAACGGGTGTTGAACCGTTTTTTTCGCGTGAGCCGGCCCATTTACACCACGCAAATATTCGACCCCTATATGAACTCCGACGAAGCCCCGAGGGCGTTTGGCGTCGAAAAGCTGGTCCAACCCACGCGCTGGCTCATTCATTACAAGGGCCAGATTTCGGCGCCCGCGCCCGGCACCTATCGCTTCTGGGGGGCGTCCGATGATGTGCTGATCGTGGCGATCAACAGCAAGACGGAATTGGTGGCGTGCTATCCTGACATACAGGATGAAGTCAAAGCGGACTGCTGGAAACAAACCGACCACGACGGCGCCCAGGTGGTGAGGCAACATTTGCGTCCGGGAGACTGGTTTACGGTCGGCGCCAACGAGATCGTTGACCTGGATGTCCTCACCGGAGACAGGCCGGGCGGGCAATACTATGCGTTTCTCCTGGTTGAAAAAAAGGGGGAGACCTATCAGCGGGACAACGAGAATAATCCCATCCTGCCCATATTCCAGCTGGCGCCCTACAATACTCCGGTCCTCAATGATATCAGCCTACAGCCCAGGTTTGCCAAGGGTTATCCCATTTGGAAATGTAACCAGTGACGAAAGCATGAAAGCTGGAATTAACCGTAATTCCTTGGTCGAATAAATGCAGGCCGCTTCCACTTTTGAATAAATTCACAAGTACATAGTCCAAGCACTATGAAAACAAAATGGTTCAAAAGATTTGGTTGGTTTTATCTGCCGGTGTCAGTTCCGGGAGCGGTCGCCTGCCTGTTGGCCGCGGTATTCTGCTTCACGGTTTTCCGGGCCGTTGACAGACATTCACATTCCGCAAGCGATACGCTTTATGGGATATTCCCATTTTTTGTCTGCACCTTTTTGTTGCTTGACTGGCTTGGTGGAAAAACGAGCGATGACGCGGCCTAAGTCGTCAGGCCCTGTGAAAACCTCCGATTGGAAATCCCTTTATTCAATGTTTCCGCCGTCCTTCCAGGACGGGTCTTCGTTTAACGTCTTACCAGACACTGGCGTGTCTGGCTAATTTCCATTGTCGCTCCGCGACAAATCGCGGGACCTTCCCTCGTTTGTCAGGAGGCGGTCACGGCTTCTTCGGCGCGGCCAGATTGGCCGCCGGAGCCACTGAGGGAGCCACCGCCGAGGCGCCCGGGGGCGGCAAGGCATTCGGATTGATGCCGTATTTCTTCAAGACCGGCACAAAATCAGGATGCCTCTGCGCGTACGAAATCAGCCGGGCCACGAACTGATTGATGGCCTGCGCCTGCGGTTTCAAACCGTTCAGCGTGGTTTGTTCCATGCGGATGTCCTTGCCGGTAATGCTCACCTGCCGGTAAAGAATCACGGTCAAGGTGCCGCTCACTACAATGAGGGCCACCAACAGGATGAACACCTGGTTCCTCAGCGCGGCGATTTCGCCGCTGTTGTCAGTTTCGGAAGTCATAGTCGTTATTTGGCGGGGGCTGGACCGGTGACACTTTGAATGATGGCCGCCATCTCGGGGTTTTTGGCGGTGGAATTGTAGAGGATGGCGTCATTGAGCAACCCCTGGGCCTTCGTCGCGGCAACCTGAAAATTCTGCAACTGCGTTTGGTCCTGGCGCTGGTCGCGGACCCGGTAGATGCTGAGCAACGCAAAAAGCACGCCCAGAATCACCAGTGCGGCCAGCACGAAATTCAGGAATGTCGTGGTTGAGTCGTTTTTCATAATAGAAAGATGCAAGGAATGTAGCGAATCAGCGGCGAATGTCCACTTCGATTTTCGCGTCCCGCCCGGCGGGAATAATAGACAGGATGAGCGGGATTTACAGGATCAAACACGGCCGCGGCCCGCCGTTTCCGCGGCGGCAACCAGATCGGCGGTGGCTATGCCGCCTAAAAATGGCTGTTCCGGATCGTTTGTGCCCACAATCACGCGGAAACGGCCGCCCTCGGGCAGCCATTGGCGGATGTTCGGGTTCGGCCAGAACCAGGCCACGGTGGGGGTGTTGGTCATCACGGCCAGATGAAAAGGCCCGGTGTCGCCGCAGAAATGCACGGCGCTGTGCTGAATGACGGCGGCGAGCTGCGTCAGGCTCAGATTGCCGGCCAGGACGCGCCAAGGCCGGCGCGGCAGCAGGGGCAGCAAACGTTCCAGCTTTTCCCGCTCGCGCGGCGTGGGCGCGCAGGAGACAACGAGCTTCCGGCCGGGAAACTTTTCGCCCAGCGCAATGATCAATTCCGCCAACTGCGCCGGGGGCAGTTCCTTGGAATCGGCGGTGGTAAAAGGGCTGAGGTGGAAATAGTCGTCCGCCGGGGAAATGTCCGCCGCGCGCAGGGCCGCCGGGTCAATCGCGGTGTGAAACTCGGGCCGGTCGAAGGGGAAACCGGCCTTTTGCAGGCAGCGGCAGCGTTGCAAATAGACGGGTTCCTCCGTGAACGGATGCGAGACGTGGGCGGTAAACATCCGCGTCCAAAACGGCGGGCCGCCGTCGTCGGGCCGGCGGCCCAGGCGCTCGGGCGCTCCGCTCAGAAACGTGAGCCAGCTCGAACGGTCCGAGCCGTTGAGGTTGATGACCACGTCAAAGCGCTCGCGGCGGAGACGCCGGACCATGTCGAGATTTTCGCGCAGGGTGGCGTGGCGCGGATAGCGCATGTAGCCCCAGACCCGGTTCACCCAGGGCGCGCAGTCCATGAGGGACGTGATATGCGCCGCGACGGTAACGTGCAGTTCGGCCTGGGGATAAGCCTGCCGCACCATCCACAAGGCGGGCAGCAAATGCACGGTGTCGCCCAGAAAGCCCAGGTCCAGCACCATGACTTTGCGGGCGGCGCGCGTGCGTTCAAAAAAATGGCCGGCGTCCGTCACGGAAAATGCAGCGAAAGTGTAGAGTGTGAAGTTTTAAGTGGGAAGCGTGAAACAGCGCGGGTGTAGGAGACGACGTAAGGAGTCTCAAATTAAAAACGAAATGCCAGAGTCTCGTGACCTCGACTCCTACGAGATAAGAGGTGTTGCGGGGGAAACTCGATGCGCCGGCCCTGCCGGCCATCGCGTCACAAGCGCACGCGCCTTTGCAATAGCATTGACAATTACAGCTTGCCTTATCAATGTGGCCTTCGCTTGAAGCCCACGTTGTTGCCAGCCCAAACCCTTGAAGCCGCCGCCCCGAAATTACGGCGGGGCTTCCCATTTTTCTGGCAGCCGCGCGGGACTGTGCCGGCCCTGGAAAACCTGCCGCTTAATGGCGGGGTCCTCCGTCCGGCGGATGTCACGGAAGCGGTGACGGGCGCCAATTCCCAGGCGCACCGGCTCATGGTGACGGCCTTGGCGGGCGGAAAAATCATCGGCGACCTGCGCCTGGCCACGACCAACGACGATGTGGTCATTGGGAACATCCAATCCGTCTTCGGAGCCGAAAACCTGAACCGGCATTATGCCTTGCAACAGCGGCGATTCCGCCTTTACAAGTATCGAAAAGGAACGGCGCTGTTGCTGGGCGCGTCGAACAGCGACAATTATTATCACTGGCTGGTGGAGAGCCTGCCGCGCTGGCGGCTGCTTCAGGCGGCGGGCTGGCAGGACTACGATTATGTGCTGCTGCACAGCCAGCCCTCGAGTTTCCAGGAAGAAACGCTCGACTGGGCGGGCGTGCCCAAGGAACGGCGGCTGCGCTGCTCCAAGCATTTCATTCATCAATTTGAAACGCTCGTGGTGCCGGCGATGCCGGCGGCGCGCAAGACCGTTCCCACCTGGGTCGCGCCCTGGTTGCGCTCGCTGCCACCGCACGCCTGGGCCGGGGCCGAAAAGGTTTATCTTTCGCGGCGCGGCGCGCCCGGGCGGTGGCTGGTCAACGAACCGGAATTGCAGACGGCGCTGGACGCGTACGGCATTGTCACCGCCCAGCCGGAACGATTGACGGTGGCCGGGCAGGCGCGCCTGTGCGGTTCGGCGCGCTGGATCATCGGGCCGCACGGCGCCGCGCTGGCCAACATGGTTTTTGCCGCGCCCGGCGCGAAGGTGGTGGAGTTCTTCCATCCACAGCACAAGAATCAATGCTACGAAAGGCTCGCCGCCGCCTGCGGACATGATTATGCGAGCCTGGACGGGCGCGCAACGAACCAGGCCGGAGACCGGCGGCTGGAGTATGCAGTGGACGTGGCGGCGGTGTGCCGGACGCTCGACTCGTTGGAAACTCATGCCAACCATCCACGGAAATAAAAACCTGATCCTGACGGTCGTTCAGGGAGCGGATTTTGACTACGTGGCCTCATTCCTCCGGTCGCTCGAACAGACGGGCTGCACGGCGCAACGGGTGATTTTCGCCGCCGCGATGAAAGGGGATGCCGTGGACAGGATGCGGGAATACGGCGCCACGGTGGTGCCGTACCGCCATCATTCCAAGCGCCTGCGCGAACTGGCCGTCTGGCCGTTGTGGCCCGTGTGGCGCAGATACTTCAACACCGCCAGGTTGTCCGCCTTCCAAGAAAGCCTCGCGCAGATCGCCCTGCCGTTGTTCTACCGACGCCACCTGCTTTACCTGCAATATCTCCGCGACCGGCAGCGCGAATTTGACCGCGTGTTCATCACGGATATTCGCGACGTGTTTTTTCAGGCGGACCCGTTCGCATGGCGGCAGCCGGAGGGCCTTCATGTTTTCCTGCTGGATGGAGTCCACACGGTGAAAAGTTCGCAACTGTGCCGCAACTGGACGGAAAACCAGTTCGGTCGCACGGACGCCACGCCGCATTTGGACAAGGCCGTCTCCTGCGCCGGAACGACTTTTGGCGATGCCGGAGCAATGGTGAATTACCTGTCCCAAATGGTCGAAACTTCACTCCGCGCCCGGAAGCTGCGGAAGATGGTCGCCGGCGATGACCAGGCGGTGCACAACTATCTGATTTATGAAAAGCTTCTCCCATCCGCAACCCTTTATACAAACGGCAGCGGTCCGGTAATGACGACAACTGTGCCGATGACGATGGCGGATCTGCGGTTTGATCGGGAGGGACGCGTGCTCGACGATGCCGGCGCGGTCGTGCCTGTGCTGCATCAATACGACCGCGTTCCCGGATTGAAAGAGCATCTCATTGGAAGGCTGCCGAAACAGGGCCATCCCTGATTCGATCCAGTCAGGTGGTTTCAATTGGCTGCCGGTGCCGCCGGCAACTGTATCCAATCCCAACCATTGCTTGAAGTCAGCAGGCCAAATGTCGTTCGATTCTTGTTGCTGGTGCCCATCAAAATCATCATCCATTTTCCCCCATCATGCCAGACGTAGGGCGCGCCGTATTTGGCGGCCAGCCAGGGTTGGATGGCAATATCCATCGGGCCGTCCAGTTGCCAATGGATCAGATCCGGGGAAGTCGCCCGCGCAAGGTGCTGCGCCTTCAAGCCTTCGCTGTAAATCATCGTCCAATGATCGGCTGTGTGGAAAACCATGGTGTTTTCCACGCCGTCGGGTGCGCGTTCCGAGTCACCGATGAGCGGTTCTTGCGGGGTGAGGATTTCCCACTTCTCCAGCCCCGGGTCGCGCGTGATGGCATGACCCATCAAGTTGGCGTGAAAGACCGTGCCGTTGGCGTTCGTGCGATTGGCCGAGCCGACGAAGAAGCAATGCAATGTGTCCCCGTCCAACACAAAGCTCGGATCAATGACGCGGTGCAGGCCATTCCACGGCAGGTTCAACGCCTGGTTCAGAAATGGTTTGGGCTGCGTCCAGTTGTCCAGATTCGTGGACTCCGAGCAAACCAGCCGGGTCGGCGGGCCGGGGTAAGTTTGATATGGCAACAACCAGCGGCCGTGCCAATGAATAACGTCGCCGGGCGAAGCGCAGCCGGCGGGTGAAATGTCGCGTTCGTTCGTGAAGGTCTTGAAATCACGGGTGAACACCACGGCGATGTGCCAGTTTTGCGGATTTCCCCAACCCGCTTCGCTGCCGCTAAAACGCGAGTAATACAGCCGGTAGCCATCCGCCATTTTGAGGACGGATGGATCGCGCACATTGTCCTTGGCCGCATATACCGGGTTTTGCAACCCGGCCAGATTCAATTCCTGATTGGTTGCTGCCGCTCCAGTTGCGGTCTCCTCCGCCCCCGCCCGGGTGAGCAGCGCCATGAGCAGCATTCCGGCGGAAATCCCGGACGAACGCATTTTTTTCATAATCGCCAGCATAAATTTTGATTCAGGGGATACGAGTTTCATCCGGCCCGAGATAGGTAAAGCCAAAAACATAACGAACCATGACCTCTTCCATGGTTTTTCTTGAACCGATCTATTCAAACTGAACGTGAAACTGCGGGTCCTGGCGGATTTTCTGGAAAATTTCCTCGCTGAGCTGGTCGTTGTTGGCAATCGTCTGCTTCCAGAGTTTCTTTCGGACGCGCCGGCGGTAACCGGGGACAAATTTTCCCAGAAACGCATCCCGGGGATGGAGTTTTAGATTGGCGTCGTCCACCCGGCATTCGCCCTTTCTAAAGCCCGCGCCGTGATGGTACACCACGCCGCCATAAACGGCGAAGAACAGCGGATGAAGGTTCACCCGGTTGGTCCGCAGCAGGGGAAGCCATTCCACGCCGCGGTCGTTGAGCTGCTTCATCAGGTTGCCGCCGGCGTCGGTGACCTGTTTGCCGCGGGCGTTTTTCCAAAGGTAGCCGTCGTTCCAATCGCCCCGGATTTCGCGCCAAAAGCCGACGGTGGTGACGCAAAAGCAGGGATGCGGCTGGATGTCGCCGGTGTTTTCGAGGCGTTGAACGGCCAGCAGTTTGCGGGCGGGCAGGTTCTCCTGGATCAAGGGCCGGATGTCCCTCACCGGAAAGGCGTCACCATCCAAAAAAATCAGCAGATCGTCATCGCGGCTGGTGGACGCGAGAATGATGTCGGCCAGGATGTTGAGTTTGACGGGGTGGGAATCCACCGCTTCGGAGCAGGTGTAATAGAAGGAATCCCGCGGCGCGCCGGGAATGTAATTGAGCCAGGCATAGACCCGGTAATCCGACTGAAGATGCCGCCGCAGGAAGGCCTCCTGCACGGGTATCCATCTCTCCGTCTTCCAATGGACGGTGGCAATGTGTATCACGGGCAGCAGCCTAAAGAATGTTTCATTAAAATCAAAAATAAAGCTTTGGCAACAGCGGGCGGCTGTTTTACTGTGCCGGAGTGGCGGCTGAACAATTAATGCACAAGCACCATCTGCTGATCTCTGGAACCGGCAGGGCGGGGACGACTTTTTTGGTGCAACTGCTCACCGAACTGGGCCTGGACACAGGTTTTAAGAATGCCGCCGACGGAGTTCACCCCGAATGCAACGCCGGCATGGAATGGAGCACGGAAGAAGTCTTCAAGATGCGCGCGCCTTATGTGGTGAAATCCCCCGCGTTAAGCGAGGACATCAAACAAATTCTGGAGACGCCCGGCCTGGTCATTGATTCCATGATCGTGCCCATTCGCGACCTGTATGCCGCGGCTGAAAGCCGGCGGTCCGTCGCCCGGCAGGCGGGCAACGTCAAGGCGGCCGGCGCCCTGTGGCTGACCAAAAAACCGCGCGATCAGGAAACGGCGCTGGCGGTGCAGTTTCACCATCTGGTCAATGCCCTCGTGGAACACGATGTGCCCGTCATCTGGCTGAATTTCCCGCGTCTGGTCAAGGACGCGGATTATCTGTACAGCAAGCTTCAACCGGTGCTGCCCGGAATCAGTTCCGAGCGGTTTGCGCAGGCGTTTCGCGCGGTCAGCCGCCCTGAACTGGTCCACCAATTCACCCCGTCGGCCCCTCCCGCAAAGAGGTCATGGATGAAACGGATGAACTTCTGGCTGGGAATGTAGAGCGGATCAATCCTCGGCCTTGAACGCCCGGGAAATTAAATCCCGCACCGCCTGCTTCGGGCTCTTGTCCTCGTATAACATCGCATACACCTCGTCCATGACCGGCGTGGCCACGTTCTTTTGCCGTGCCAGCCGGTACGCGGAACGCGCCGTGGGATAGCCTTCGGCCAATTTCGGATGCGAGGCCTGGATTGCGCCGATGGTCTCGCCCCGGCCCAGCCGTTCCCCTAGGTCGCGGTTCCGGCTTTGCTTCGAGAAACACGTCAGCATCAAGTCGCCCATGCCGCTGAGGCCGGTGAAGGTCTCCGCCTGCGCGCCGCAGGCCACGCCGAGCCGGCGCATTTCCGCGAGCGCGCGGGTGACCAATCCCGCCTTGGTATTGTCGCCATAGCCCAGTCCATCACCCACGCCCGCGCCAATGGCGATGACGTTCTTCAACGCGCCGCCCAATTCGACTCCCAGCACGTCCGCGCTGCGATAAATGCGAAATTCCGGCCGATGAAAAAGTCCCTGTACCGTCTTGGCCGTGCCTTCGCTTTCGCAGGCGCAGACCACGGACGTGGGAATGCCCAGCGCCACCTCGCGCGCGAAGCTCGGCCCGGACAGCGCCGCCACGCGGTCCGCCGGAGCCAGTTCCCGCAGGATGCGGCTCATGGTTTCGCCGCGCTCATACTCGATGCCCTTGGTAACGCTCACAAAGACGCCGGGATGGCCCTTCAACTTCTCCGCCACGCTGCGAAAGAACTGCGAGGGAATGGCCAGCACCAGCACTTCGCGTCCCCCGACCGCCTTGGAAAAATCCGGCTGGGTTTTCCAATCCGTGGGCAGCGGCACGCCGGGCAGCAGTTTTTCGCTGCGGCCCTGTTGCAGTTCGGCGAGCAGGGCCTCATTGACGTCCCAGAGCACCACGGAATTTCCGTTTTCGTGCAAGACCTTTGCCAGGGCCGCGCCCCAGGCACCCGCGCCCAAAATGCCGATTCTCATGGATTCACCTCTTTCTTGCGGCCCAGGCGGTTTTCAGTGCCGGCCATCAGGCGTTGGATGTTGGATTTGTGTTTATAAATGGCCAGCGCGCCCAGGGCCGTGGTCACAATGCCCAGCGCGAGATTGTGCGGCTGCATGATCCAGACTGCGGCGGGCAGGGCGATGGCCGCGCTGATGGAGCCGACCGAAACGTAACGGGTGAGGGCCAGCGCCAGCATGAAAATGACGAGCGCTATCAGCAGGGCGGGCCAGGCCAGCGCAATGTACACGCCCGCGCTGGTGGCCACACCCTTGCCGCCCTTGAACTTCAGCCAGCAGGTGTAATTGTGGCCCAGCACCGCAAAGACGCCTGCCAGCACACAAAGCCCGGTCTGCACATCGCCCGGCTCCGAGGAAAAGGCCGGCGCAAGTCCGGAGAAGTGCGGCGCGAGCAAATTGAAAATCGCGGCCGGCACCACGGCAACGGCGACATATCCCTTCAGCGCGTCCATCAGCAGCACAAAGATGCCCAAAGGCTTGCCCAGCACCCGCATGGCATTGGTCGCCCCGATGTTCCCGCTGCCCACGGTGCGAATGTCAATGCCCCTGGCCTTGGCCGCGAGAAACCCGAAAGGGATCGAGCCTGTCAGGTAGGCGCACAACGCGACGCAAATGTATATCAAAGCCGGCACGCCGGGAGTTTATGAACCCGCCATCGCCGGTTCCAAGTTCAAACTTGCGGGAAATGGAGAAAAACAGACAGGATGAACAGGATTCAGTAGAACTATCCTGACCATCCTGTCATCTTGTCCCAAGTCCCATCTGTCTGACCCGTCCGACGCGTCATTTTTGAATTAGACCGCCGGGGGCCAATGTCAGATTCTTAATGCAAATGACCTGTAAAAAATCCACAGTCGTGGCGTCGCTGGCGGCGTTCCTTTTTGCGCTGGGAGCGACGGGTTGCGCCACGGAAAGCCGGGAAGAGGCCCAGCTACAAGCACAGTCCAAAATAAGCCTGGAGCAGGCGGAGCAGGCCGCTTTGGCCCAGGTGCCGGGGGGCGTCATCAAGGACGGCGACATTGAAAAGGACATGGACCAGTTGTTGTGGTCTTTTGATATCGCCGCGCCCGGTTCCACGAATCTTACTGAAGTCAACGTGGATGCCGTCACCGGGGGCGTTATCTCGGTGGTCACTGAGAGGTCCGGGCAGGCTGAAGAAAAAAATTAGGACGCGGTTCAACAGCAGGAGAAATTTTCCAACCTGCACATTTGCCATTCGCCTGGCGGCAATCGAAAGCTCATGCTCATGCAGTTGAGCTATATGGCCGAGACTTGGCATATATTGGATAATTAATAAGGCTCCTCACCCCGGCCCTCTCCTCCTTCGGGGAGGAGAGGGAGAAGATGGCGTTGAATGTTGATTGTTGAAATGTTTCCGCGAAATTCCGGCCCACAGTCCGTTTTACCGGTGCAGTCCGCCCACCGCGTTGTCGCGGCAGATGCGGGAATACACGTCGGCCAGCGGTTTGGGCGAGCGCGGCAGTTCCGGGTTTGAGAAGTCAACCGAGAGCAGGCCGAATTTTTTCGTGTAGCCGAACTGCCACTCGAAGTTGTCGAGCAGCGACCAGTAGAAAAATCCGCGCACATCGGCGCCCGAGCGCATGGAGCGGTGCAACGCCGCCAGGTTCTGACGCAAATCCAGCGCGCGGAACTCCTCGTCGGCGGAGGCCGAACCGTGCTCGGTGATATAGACGGGCACGCGGAATTTGCGGCGCAGATAGGCGAGGATTTTTTCCAGACCCTTGGGATAGCGCTCCACCATGTCGTCGCAGACAAATCCAAAGTTCTTGATGTCCTTCACCGGCGTGCCGCTGGCGGGGATCATGGCGCGGAAATGGTGAAACCGCACCCGGCCATAGTAGTTCAAGCCGATGAAGGTGGAGGCGCGCCGGCGCATCCGGCCCATGAACGCGTCCAGCACGAATTTGTTGAACAGGTAATGGCAGCCGAAGGCCGTGGCATGGTCCCAGAGCGAAAAGCGATGGTAGCCGTGAAAGAACGTCCAGTTTTTGGCAATGCCCACTTCCGGTTTGCGCCCGGCAAGGCCTTCGCGCCGGATGACGCGGCTGGCCTGCACATGCGCCCGCGCCATGTGTTCGATGACGCGCCGGAACTGGCCCAGCTTGCCTTTGCGCTGCGGCGGGAATCCGCCCAGCAGGTACGCCACGCAGGCGTAAGTATCCGGCTCATTGAACGTGTTCCAGATGTAAACGCGGTCCTTGAGCGCCGCAACGAGCTTGCGGACGTAGTCCACAAACGCCGGCACGGTGGAGGCCGAGGTCCAGCCGCCGGCGGCATTGATCCAAGTCGGATTGGAAAAATGATGAAGCACCACCATGGGCGTGATGCCCGCGGCGCGCAGGCGGTCAAGCTGGTCCACATACCGATCGAGTTCATGGCGGATGAGCGGGGCATACGGCCCGGACTGCAGCCGCGACCATTCGATGCCGAAGCGGTAGGCGTTCAGGCCGAGCTTGGACAGCCACGCGATGTCCTCGGGATAACGATGGTAGTTGTCGCAGGCAATATGGCAGTCGCTCCCGTCCTGGGCGCGGAACGCCGTCCACTCGTTTTCAATGTGGCCTTCGACCTGCGTCGGAGAGGTCGCGGCGCCCCAAAGAAAATTCTCCGGGAAATGCAAGATGTTCTGTTTGGCGTTGGTGGACATTCGGGCGCGGTCAGTGCGGCACGGCTACGGAAATGTTAAATTTTCTTCCCGAGGGCCTTCTCCACGGCCTGAAAAAATTTCTGCGGCGCGCAACTCATCCATTTTCGGAAGGGACCGGTCTCCAGGCTTGCGGGCAGTTCGGCCAGGCGGTCCAGGTTGAAGGTCTTTTCGGCGATGCCGATGCCGAATTGTTCCGCGTCAATGGCGTTGACCTGCTGCTCGACATGGTTTTCCACCGGCACCAGCAACAGCGGCTTGCCCAGCCAGGCCGCTTCGCTGACGGATTCAAAGCCCGAAGTGCAGACCACGTTGCGGCATTCGGCCATCATGTTCAGAAATTTCGCGCCGTCCAGCCGGTGAAACGTGAGGGCGGGCGAATGCTGAAATTCGGCGGGCGCGCCGGGCTTGTCGTAGAAGCAATGGAGCCGCGTTTGGGGGTGGGCGTCGCTCCAGTGGATGATCTGCTCGGCATAGCCGTGGTTCAGCAAATAAACGAGGGTAAAATCGCCGTTGGGTTTGGGCTGCAAGGCAAACAACTGCCTGCGCAGGATGGGCGGCCCCACAATGATGCGTTTGGCCGGGAGGTCGGGCGCTTCGTAAAGCGACAGTGCCAGCTTGGTGGCGCGGGCGCCGAGCAGCCAGGTGTAAATCTGCATGCTCACCAACTGCTTCCATAGTTTCGGCGCGCGCACATAGCCCGGATGCTGAAACATGAACTGGTGGCCCACCGCCACCACCGGCGGACGGCGGCTCCAGAACAGGGTGTAGAGCGCGGCAATCGGCTCGAAAAAATTGATGATGACGTCCGGCCGGGCGGCGCGGACCGCGGCATCCAGTTGGCGAACGATGCCGATGTACCGGGGGAGATTGGCCAAAACGCCCAGCAGGGTCGCGCCGTTGCTCACGGCGCGGCTGTTTTTATATTTGAACTCCAGCGTCGGCAGTTGCTGGACGGGCAGGTTCATCGCCGACCCGAAGTATTCCGGCACCGGCCGGTGCGAACTCACCCCGAGCGTCACGGCGACGACCTGATGGCCCGCCGCCTCGGCCATTTCCTTCACCGCCATCGCCTGCGTCATGTGCCCGCGCCCCTCGCCGAGCACGCAGAACATCATCTTCATGGAAGTGAACGAGCTTGATTTTGCCATCAAAGTCCTCAATGAGCGCGGTGCAGCTTTCCACCCAGTCACCGCTGTTAAAATACTGGATTCCGTCTATGGTTTTAATTTCGGCCCGGTGGATGTGGCCGCAAATCACGCCGTCGGCCTGGTGGCTGCGCGCCATGGTCGCGAGCGTTTTTTCGTAATCGGTCACGAATTTCACGGCCGACTTGGCCTTGAACTTCAAAAACGACGCCAGCGACCAATACCCAAACCCCAGCGCCCGACGCAGACGATTGAAGTACAGGTTAAAGTCGAGAATCCAGTTGTAAAGATGAGAACCAAGTTTTTCCAGCAAATGATTGAAATGGGTCAAGCCGTCCGCCTGATGCCCGTGAATGACCAGGTATTTTTTGCCGTCGGCGGCAATATGCATCGCCTCGCGCGCCATGATGACCGTGCCAAACCTCATGCCCACGAACTGCTCGATGAATTCGTCGTGGTTGCCGGTGATGTAGATGACCTTGGTTTGCTTGCGGCTCTTGCGCAGCAGCTTTTGGATGAGGACATTGTAGTCGTCGCGCCAGAACCAGCGGAACTTCAGCTCCCAGCCGTCAATGAAATCGCCCACCAGATAAAGGTATTTGCAGTCCACCTGACGCAGGAAATCCAGCAGTTCTTCCACCCGGCAATGACGCGTGCCCAGATGAATATCCGAAATCCAGACTGAGCGGCAGGCTAGCGGCTCATCCAGGTTCAGATCCAGATATTGCTGCTGGTCGTGGTCGTCCATAGGCTGATGACACTAAACTCTGCAATAAGATGCACTCTGACGCCAATCAATAATTGGCTTTGTAACCTGATTTTAACATGAGCGTAACCCGTTCGGCAAATTCCGGGAAATTATTCGGGCCATGGAAAAATGGCTTTACATCGCCGCTGGAAAACGGCACTGGTTTTCTATGAGGCGCTTAAGTCTGTGTACCACACTGTTTCTTTGTCTGGCTGCCACCCTGTGCTTGAAGGCGCAACCGTTGCCGGACATCACCCTTCAACCCGTTTTGACCCGGCTCCAGGGCGAGCGGCCCGTGTGGATGTCCGAGGCGCCGGACGGCTCGGGCCGTTTTTTTGTGGTGTACCAGAAAGGACGCATTGTCGTGGTTCCGAAAGGTTCCGACGGCAGCGACGCCAGGGAGTTTTTCAATATCGAGAGCCGTGACCCGCAGGCGGGCGGCGAAAATGAGTGCGGCCTTCTGAGCATGGCGTTTCATCCCGGCTTCAAAACCAACGGCCTGTTCTATGTCTATTACAACCAAAAGAACCCGGCCAGCCAAAACTGGAAGCCCCTGAACTTTCCCATCCGGAGCGTCATCAGCGAATTTCACGTTTCCGCGGCGGACCCCAATGCCGCCGATTTAAGCTCCGAGCGCATTGTCTTGCAGGTGCAACAGCCTTTCGGAAACCACAAGGGCGGGGAACTGCTGTTTGGACCCGACGGGTATCTTTACCTGGGACTGGGCGACGGCGGCGCGGGCGGTGATCCCTTCGGCAGCGGTCAAAGCACTTCCACCCTGCTGGCCAAAATTCTGCGCATCGACGTCAATTCCATCACGCCACACGCGTTTGGCGACACCTCCCGCGTCCTGCCCTATGGCATTCCCAGGGACAATCCGTTTGTCAATGAGCCGGACTACGGCGAGCGGGGCGCGCGCAAGGAAATTTACGCCTACGGCCTGCGGAATCCCTGGCGGTTCAGCTTTGACCGCCAGACCGGCGCCCTGTGGTGCGGCGACGTGGGCCAGGACCTGTGGGAAGAGGTGGACCTCATCGTCAAAGGCGGCAATTACGGCTGGAGCGTCCGCGAAGGGGCGCATCACTTCAAGCCCGGCCCGGACGGCGCCCGTTATATCGAGCCGGTGATGGAATATACGCACCGCACGAACCTGCAACCCGAGGGGATGTACCCCGACCACAGCATCGGCCTGTGTGTCATCGGCGGCTATGTTTATCGCGGCAAACAGTCTCCCGCGCTGAACGGCATTTACATTTACGGCGATTACAATTTGGGCACCCTCTGGGGATTTCGCTATGACTACGCCACGCAAAAAGTCACGGCGCACGGCAGGCTGTTGCAGCAACCGGACAACATTTGCAGCTTCGCCGAAGACAACGACGGCGAAATCTACACCCTGATGCAGGACGGGAAAATTTTCCGGGTTGCGGCGAAATAAGCCGCTTTTGAGCCACAGATGAACACAGATGAACACAGATAAAAACAGGGCGGTGGGGCGCGTCACTCCGTGTACGCCGGGGTATCGGTTGCAACGGACGGCGCGCACGGAGTGACGCGCCCTACCGAGGCAAATCCTGCCAAACCTGTGTCATCTGCATTTGTCGGTGCGATTTGCAAATCGCGGAACCTTCGATGTTGGAAGTTGAATGGCCTGCCCGTAGTTTCCAAACGAAGGAGGGTTGAATGTTTTTTTGTCTTATCTGTGTTCATTTGTGTTCATCTGTGGCTAAACAGAACGCTTTGGCTCGAATTTCGCAGCACAATTAGCTTTAAAAAATCCGTAAAAAAAGCCTCTTGCCATCCACTCTTTTTAGGCTATGCTGTGCGGCTTGTTTTAAGCACCAAGAGAAAGATACAGTTACAATTTTTATGGCCACAGCAAACGACCTTCGACGCGGCATGGCGATCAATTACAACGGCGACGTCGCCGTGGTTCTGGACATGCAGCACCGCACGCCCGGCAACCTCCGCGCCTTTGTGCAGGCGACCCTCCGCAGCATCCGCACCGGAAAATCTTCCGACGTGCGCTTCAGTTCCACCGAGAAAATCGAGCCCGTCCCGATGATCGCCAAGAAAATGGAATTCAGCTACAAGGACGGCGAGGACTACGTTTTCACCGATCCGGACAACTACGAGACCGTGACCCTCGCCAACGAACTCGTGGGCGACGCCAAGAGCTACCTGGTGGAAAACGGCGTGGTGACCGTGACGTTTGTGGAGGAAAAGGCCGTGACCGTGGAAATTCCCGCGAGCGTCATCCTGACCGTCACCGACGCGCCGGAAGGCATCCGCGGCGACTCGGCCAACAATGTCCAAAAGCCGATCATTTTGGAAACCGGCATCACGGTGCAGGCCCCGCTGTTCATCAAGACCGGCGAAAAGATCAAAATTGACACCCGCACGGGCAAGTACATGGAACGGGCCTGACGCGAGGTCAGGATGCCGGGCCTTGTTGATTGCCTGGCTTGAAGTCGCGGGCAGAATGGCGGGATTTACGACGGCGTTGTGAGATTGCCCCGGTCGTGATTCTTTTTTGCTGCCGTAAAAGCTTTTCAACTGATAATCTCTGGGGTATCTCATTAGCTCACGTCCATGTCAGGACAAATCAAAGGTGAAAAGGTCTTTCGCGGCATCGCTGTTTCAGCGGGGGTCTGCCGTGGCAAGGTCGTCGTCCTCCATCATGCGCGCCACGCCATTGTCAAGCGCGTGCTGGACGCCGACAACATTCCCGCCGAGGTAAAACGCTTCGAGCACGCCCTCGTCCGCACCCGCCAGCAAATCACCGAGGTGCAACGCCGCGTGGCCGACACCATGAGTTCGTCCGAAGCGGACATTTTTGACGCCCACCTGCTGATGCTGGAAGACCGGGTGCTCATCGAAGAAGTCATCAAAATCATTCGCGAACAGGCGGTCAACGCCGACTACGCGTTCCACACCGCCTCCGACCGTTACATCGCCGTGCTCGAAACGGTGCAGGACGAATACCTGCGCGAGCGGGCCGCCGACCTGCGGGACCTGACCAGCCGCGTGCTCGACAATTTGCTGAATGTCAAACAGCAGTTCGATCTCCGGCACCTGACCGAGCCGTGCCTTTTGATCGGGCACGATTTGAGCCCCTCCATGACGGCGCAACTGGACCGCAACTTTGTCCTGGGCTTTGTCACCGACATCGGCGGCAAGACCTCGCACACGGCAATTATCGCGCGGTCGCTGGACATCCCGGCGGTCGTGGGCGTGCAGGGCATCAGCGAGGAACTTGAGACCGGCGATTACGCCCTGGTGGACGGCTACAACGGCACGGTCATTGTCAACCCCACCGACCAGACGCTGTTTGAATACGGCCAGCTCGCCAAGATCAAGGCCACGCTCGGCGAGAAACTCCGGGAAATCCAGGGCCAGCCCGCCGTCACGCTCGATGGCAAGGCCATTCATCTCTCGGCGAACATCGAGGACCAGCACGACGTGGAAGCGGTGCTCAAGCATGGCGCCGAGGGGGTGGGCCTGTTCCGCACCGAATTTCTTTTCATCAACCGGGACAAGCTCCCCACCGAGGAAGAGCAATTTCAGGTTTACCGCGAGGTTGCCCAGGCCCTCAAACCGCACCCGGTCATCATTCGCACACTGGACCTGGGCGGCGATAAGTTTGCCTCGCAGTTGCAACTGGCCTCCGAGATGAATCCATTTCTGGGATGGCGCGCCATCCGTTTTTGCCTGGCGCAGCCTGAACTGTTCCGCGCCCAGCTTCGGGCCATTTTGCGGGCGAGCGCCACCGGCGGCATCCGGATGATGTACCCCATGATTTCGGGCATGGATGAACTGAACCAGGCCAACGCGCATGTGGAAGCCTGCAAGGTCGAACTGCGCGCCCAGAACATTCCCTTCGATGAGAACATTGAGATCGGGGCGATGATTGAGATTCCTTCCGCGGCGCTGGTTTCGGACGCCCTGGCCAAAAAGGTGAAATTTTTCAGCATCGGCTCGAACGACCTCATCCAGTACACGCTCGCGGCCGACCGCACGAATGAGAAGGTCTCCCATTTGTACGAGCCGACGCATCCGTCCATCCTGCGTCTGATCAAGATGACCGTGGACGCCGCGCACGCGCAGGGCATCTGGGTGGGGGTGTGCGGAGAAATTGCCGGCGACCCCGTGCTGGTGCCGCTCCTGGTGGGGCTGGGCGTTGACGAACTCAGCGCCGCGCCGTCGGCCATTGACTCGGTCAAGTACATCATCCGCCGCATCAAGAGCGACGAAGCCCGGCAGTTGGCCGATTTCGCCCTGAGCTGCGAATCGCCCACCGAGATTTCCGCCCGCTGCCAGCAGTTTGCCTACGATACGGCCCCGAGCCTGTTCGAGAACAAGTAATCCTCAGCGCTTCGGCGGCGCGCCGTATTTCAAGCCGATGTTCTGTTCGTAGCTCCCCATCTTGACCCGCGAGGATTCTTGCAGTCCCTTGAACTCGTTATTCAGGCGCGCGAGCCGGCTTTGAGCGAGCGCGGCCACCGGCAAATCGGGAAACTGCTCCACAATTTTCTCCAGCGTGGCGCGCACCGTTTCCCGGTCGGCCCCCAGTTCCACCTGCAGGCTGGCCAGCAGGTTCAGCCAGCGCGCCACTTCCTTGGGCTTGTGCCTGGGCTCGTTGATCAACTGCGCCAGTTCCATCGTGGCCAAATCCAGCCGCTTGAAGTCGCGGGCATAGAGGAGGGCCAGTTTTTCGCGCACCTCGGTGTCATGGGGATGATGTTCTAAATGCTTGACGTGCGCCGCGGCCAGTTTGCCGGGTTCAATTTCCCCGGGCTTCAAAAAATCGGTGGAATCCAGCAGGCCGATGTTGTGGACGCCCTCGGGCACCGTCACGTCCTGATGATCGTGCCGTGCGAGGATGTTCTTTTCGGCTTCGGTCAGGTGGGCAATGCGCTGCTGGGCCTGCAGGGCGGATTCGGTGTCTGGAAAACGCGCGACGATTTTTTCCAGCGCGGTGCGGGCGGCCCCGGCATCCGCGCCAGGCTTGAGATGCCAGTCGGCCAGTTGGGTGTACGCGGCGGCGACCTGCTTCAAAGGCGCGCCCGGCCAGTCGCAAAAATGGTTGAGCGTCACCTCGGCGCCGGACACGTCCGCAAGGTCCTCGGCCTGGATGCGCGCCAGCAGCATGACGCCTTCAAAATCGTTCGGGAACTTTTCGAGCTGGCGGCGCACTTCCGCCACGGCCTCGCGCGGCCTGCCGCGATTGCGCCGGGTCATGGCGATGGAATAAAACGGCTTTTCCTCCGGCGGCACGCTGCCCCCGTCAAAAAGGCCGGTGATGGGACTGGCCACCCAGTCGGCCAGATGCGGCGTCCACATGTAGGAAAGGACCACGGCCATGGCCACAATGACAAACGGTCCGAACGGCCCCAAGTGATGCGCATACAAGATGCAGCCGACGACAAACGGCACCGTGAACAGCAGCTTGAGAAAAATTTTCAGCGGCTCATGGCTTTTTCGCAACGCAAAAAAAAGACCGCCGCCCACCAGCGCCAGGGCGATGAGCGTGCCAAGAGTCCCCAGGACAATGTCGAACATCCCGTGCATGTGCGTGTCACGCAACCTTCCGCCTGTTCTCTGGCGGGCGCAAGCAAATTGTGGAGTCTGAAAACTTCTTTAGCCACAGATGCACACAGATGAAAACAGCGCGGTAGGGCGCGCAGTCCTCTGCGCGCCGTCTTCGCCAATTTTAACGCTCGTTGGCAGTGGGCGGCGCGCAGAGGACTGCGCGCCCTACCAACGAAATAATTGGCCATTCTCAACCGGAATCTTTACCTTGGGCAGCTTCAGCGTCCCTTGCCAGACATGATACTTGAGAGGACTCGGATGGTCTGTCGGGGGAGTGAACGAAGCGGACAAGTAAAACTCATTTGTCGCATCTGGCCGTATGAGCCAGCAACTTGAATCCTGCATAAATATCTCCAAACCGTCAGGTTTGGATGAAGGCCCCATATTGCAACAATCGGCTCGCAACCTCACGGTCGAATCGCAAGGAAGAGCAACCCAATAAGGAGATTCCACCGGTCCTATAATTGCAACCGGATACATTGGAACAGGCTGACCGAACTCATCGCGCATTTCAAAGTGCAGGACATCGCTGCCGCTGATTTTGAAATAGATTTCGAGCGGGCTGTCCCACCACCCAGGCCCCTTAAAGACATGCTGCAGCTCCATATAAATTCTTGCGTGATTGGGTGCCGTGTGCTCGTCATAAACCAGCAAACGCCCGCGAAGTGCGTATCCGTCGCCGTCCTTGACGACTTCCGACCAATCACCTGAAGCAAGAAGGTTTGTGTCAGTCTGCCCAAAACAACAGGGAAGGCAGGCAACCAGGAGCAAAAATGCGATAATTTTCATGTTAGGCTTCCAGGAACAATTGCAAACAGATGGCACGAATCTCGAAATGTCATAATCGCATCATGTCCGCTGGACAGTCCGGCGGTTGGCCCCGGCGGCGATTCTCTCACAACTAAATTTGGTGTGATGAACCACTCCGCAAAATGCGCCGCTGCTCGCCGCCTGTCTCTCGCCAGGCCCAAAATACAATTTTGATGCGAGTAATAAGTCTGCGAAAGCCAGTCTGGCTCTGCCACTCGTGCGCTCGCTGCGCAAGCAAACGCTTGAGAATCCGATCATGCTCGCGAATCCTGTCTGCTCCGTTGGGTGCTATAATCTGCATAATCGAGTACTTGCCCCAAAAACTTATTCGACCGCAGAATTGCGGTTAATCTCTGATTTCATGCTTCGGTATAGGCGTCATGTTTCCGCCTGTCAACCGGGAAAAATGGAGAACTAAAAAACATTCAACCCTCCTTCGTATGGAAACTACGGAGGGCAGGGCATTCAGCTTACAACATTCAGACAAAGGGCCAAAGGCCTGTTTCATACCAGCATGGGGCATCGCCCCATGTGCGCGAACGAAAAATTCCCCGAGCGCCAACGGCGCGGTTCATCCTCGTGATAAAATCGGGATGTTGGGTTGTGCGATGGCACGATGGCGTGATGATGGGACGGGCTTTCAGCCCTTGTCAGGTTTGGGGGCTGATACCTGGGGCGTTGCCCCAGGCTGATATGAAGGCGCGCCGTTGGCGCTGGCCATCCTCCCCTCCTCGGTTTTTATCTGTGTTCATCTGTGTTCATCTGTGGCTCAAAAGCGGCGTCCTCAGCCGTAACGGTAGGGAGGCGACAGGGAAAAGGTGTTGGGCAGATGGCGGATTTCGCGGACGGCACCGTCGGTCAGGAGCACCTCCACTATGTCAAACCGGATTTTTACCTGCGGATTGCGCAGGAGGCGGAGATAGTCCAGCGCCGTTTGCGAAAGCAGCCGCCGCTTGCGCGCATCCACGGCGGCGGCGGGCCGGCTCCATTCCTCGGACGACCGCGTCTTCACCTCCACAAACACCAGGCAGTCCGAGTCGCGAAAGACCAGGTCCACTTCGCCGCGCGCCGACCGGAAGTTTGCGGTGAGAAACTTCAGGCGGTTGCGCCGGAGAAATTTTCGGGCGGCGCGCTCGCCCAGTTTGCCGCGCCGCAAATGCTCCGCCTCCGCGCGGCCAACGAACCAGCTTCTGAGTCGTTCAATGAGAGTCACCGCCGGAAATGGAGCAGGAATCGCGGGCGGGGACAATTCTTTTGTTGTGGATAAAAAGCAGAAAGCGGACCCTCCTTCGCCGCCGCGGCTACGGAGGGCAGGAAGCGGGAAAGCGGAAACATTGGCATGCATCGGCGCGCACGGAGTGACGCGCCCTACCAAGGCAAAATCCTTCCAAATCTCGTTTTATTTGCGTTCTTTGCGTTCTTTTGCGGCTACATTTTTTATGTAAATGCTCCCCCCCGCGCAAAATGGTTCGCACTGGAGCGGGGGCGTATTAGATTAGGGGGATATGACCGATCCCTCGGCGGCCCCGGTGGCCAGCCTTTATGTGCATGTGCCTTTTTGCGCGCAGAAGTGCGAGTATTGCGCCTTCTATTCGGAGGCGTCGTCGGGCGAATTGATCAACCGTTACACGGCGGCGCTGGTGCTGGAACTGGAAATGGTGGCCGGGGATTTGAAGCCGCGCACGGTCTTCTTCGGCGGCGGCACGCCCTCGCTGCTGAACCTGCGGCAATGGGAAACCATCCTGCGCGCCATGGATCGCCTGGGCCTGCTGGGCGCGGAAGAATTCACCATCGAGAGCAACCCGGCCACGGTTTCGGCGGACAAATGCAAACTGCTGCGCGATTTCGGCGTCAACCGCATTTCGATGGGCGTCCAGTCGCTGGACGAAAAGCTGCTGGACCGGCTGGGGCGCGTCCATTCGCGGGCGATGGTTTTCAAATCGTTCGACATCCTGCGCCAGGCCGGCTTCGGCAATGTGAACCTTGACCTCATGTTCGCCATTCCCGGACAGTCCTTGGAAACCTGGCGCGAAACCTTGAACGAAGCGATGGCCATGCAGAGCGAGCACTTGTCCAGTTACGAGGTCATCTATGAGGACGACACGCCGCTGTTTGAGCAGATGCAGGCGGGCGAATTTTCCGTGGACGAAGAACTGGCGTGCGCGATGTACGAGGAATTGATCGCCACGGCGACGCGCGCGGGGTTCCGGCAATATGAAATCGCCAACTTCGCCCGGGATGTCCGGCCTGATCCGCGCGCTGAAGTCGTAGAACAGGAGCCTCGCAGCGAGACGACCGGGCTACCTGAAGTGCGTCAAGATGCGCCCCCGGCGCTGGCCTGCCGGCATAATGTAAATTATTGGCGGGGCGGTTCCTTTTACGGGCTGGGCCCCAGCGCCACGGGCTATGTGCGCGGCGTGCGCGCCAAAAATTGGGCGAACACGCAGCTTTACTGCGAGCAATTGGAGAAGGGCCGGCGCGCCATTGAATCCAGCGAGGAACTGCCGCCGTTGCGGCGCGCCGGAGAAATCGCCGCGTTTGGACTGCGGATGAATGCCGGCTGGCCGTTTGACGAGTTCCAAAGAACCACGCAGTTTGACCTGCGCCGCGAATGGGGCGACGAAATGCGCCAGCTTGAGGAGCGGGGCTGGGGGCGGATTTCCGACGGGCGGTTTCATTTGACGCCCCGGGGGCTGCGGTTTGCGGACGCGGCGGCCGAAATGTTTTTGCGATAATTTTGGCTTGGCAGCATTACCGGCCCCACCGGGTAATGTGGTTGAGGCACGTCCGGGCTTGAATCCGGGGCCGCCAACGGCAAGACTGCGGCGATGAAAGTCAGCGGGTTCACGTTCTTGCGCAATGGACAGAAGCTGGGTTACCCGTTTGTGGCGTCCATCCGCTCCATTCTGCCGTTGGTGGACGAATTTGTCCTGGCCCTGGGGCCGTGTGACGATGACACCGAGGCGATGGTGCGCGCCATTGGCGACGCCAAAATCCGCATCATTCCCACGCAATGGAACGAGCGCATCCGCAGCGATTACTCGGTGAAAGGCTTCGTTTTCGGCCAGCAAAAAACCATCGCGCTCTACAATTGCACCGGTGACTGGGCTTTTTACCTGGAAGCGGACGAAGTGCTGCACGAGAACGATCTTCCAAAAATCCGCGCGGCGATGGAAAAACATCTGGGCAATGACCGCGTGGAGGCGCTGGCGTTTGACTACCTGCATTTTTACGGGAACCGAAACACCATCGCGTGGTCGCCCGGCTGGTATCGCAGCGAGGTACGGATCATCCGCAACACGATTCCGGCGTGGTCGAGCGAATCGCTGTTTTTCAACGTGGTGGCCAGCCACAAGCAGTCGCGGTATCCGCGCGCCGCGCAGTCGGGCGCGACGATTTACCACTATGGCTGGGTGCGCAGCGAGGCGCAAATGAACCTCAAGGCCGGCGCGACGCATCAGTATTGGGAGAGCGAGCCGGCGGCCCGGGTGGATTATTCAAAAATTGACCCGACGGTATTGAAGACGTTTACCGGCACGCATCCCAAGGTGATTCAGGACTGGCTGCCGGCGGCGGACGGATTATTTCAGGCCGACGCCGGCCATCAACTGACGGCGCGGGAAAGGAAGCATCGCCGAATGTTATGGCTCGAAAACAAGTTCGGGCTGAAGTTCAGCAAGAAACATTATACGCCGGTGGAGTGAAAAGAAAAACGAGGCCCCGCTTCGTCCCGAAGGGATGGTCCGGGAATAGCCCGGCGTTTCAATTGAAACATCGTGCTATTGTCAATGGTCCCGGTGGGGCCAAGTCCAGGTAGGGCGCGCAGTCCTCTGCGCGCCGCCCACTGCCAACAAGCGTTCAAATTGGCAAAGACCATCCTCCGCATTGCTACGGGGCTGGCCGTCTTCCGTAGCACTGCGGAGGCGGCGCGCACGGAGTGACGCGCCCTACCTGTCGCAACCATGGCGATGGTGGCCGCGAATCGGCAGGGCGTTTCCAACCGGCTGCCGCGTGTTGTTTCGGCAAAAGCTGTTCCAAGACCTGACTGACGGCATTTTGAACCTGCTCTTGAACACTGCGTTGCAGGTCGGCCGTCCCTGCGGGACTTGAAATGTTTTGCGGGCTGAACCCGGCATTGAAATGCCGGGCTATTGTCATCATGTCGCTCCGCGACACAAAACTACGCCACCGCAATCAGTTTGCGGACCGTGGCCGATGTCTCGCCGAACTGGGCCTTGACGCGGGCGACGACATTTTCCACGGACAGACCATACTTGGCGCGGAGTTCATCCTGCGTGGTGGCGTGTTCAATAAACTGGTCGGGCCAGCCGATGCGGATGACCGGGGTGGTCACGCCTTTCTCGTTAAACAACTCCAGCACGGCTGAACCGTAGCCGCCCATCAAGACATGGTCTTCGATGGTAACCACCACGTCGGCTTCGTGGCCGTAGGTTTCGTGCGCCGGGGCGTCCAGCGGCTTGGTAAAGCGCGGGTTGATGACGGCGCAATCGCAGCCTTCGGCGGCGAGCTGTGTGGCGGCGTGGCGGGCGATGGTGTTCATCGGACCCAGGCCGAACAGGGCCACCTTGCGCTTCTTGTTGTTCGCGAAGGTCTGAATGATTTGCGCCTTGCCGACTTCGATCAATTGAGGCTCGGGCTTCATGGGCACGCCCTCCGCCGTGCCGCGCGGATACCGGATGAAAACCGGATGATTCAGGGTGGTGGCCGTGAGCATCATGTCGGCCAGTTCATCTTCGTTGGCGGGCGCCATGGCGATGACATGCGGGAGGCAGCGCAGGTAGGAAATGTCAAACAGACCGTGATGAGTTGGGCCGTCGTTGGCCGAGAGGCCGGCGCGGTCCATGCAGAAAACCACCGGCAGATCCTGGAGACAGACGTCGTGATGGATGCAGTCGTAGGCGCGTTGCAGAAAGGTGGAATAGATGGCCACCACGGGGCGGTAACCCATCGTGGCCATGCCGGCCGCGAAAATCACAGCGTGTTCCTCGGCAATGCCCACGTCAATGTAACGCTCGGGCATGGCCTTTTCCAAATGCTTCATCCCGGTGCCGGTGGGCATGGCGGCGGTGATGCCGACAATGTTCGTGTTTTTCTGGCACAGCTTGACCATCGTCTGGCCCATGATGTCCTGATAGGCGGGCGGGGTTCCGGGCTTGCTGGCCGGCGTTTCACCCGTCGCCGCATTGTAAGGCCCGAGGCCGTGAAATTTTTCGGGCTGTTTGAGGGCGGCTTCAAATCCCTTGCCCTTCTGGGTCAGCACATGAATGACGATGGGATGATCGCATTGTTTGGCAAATTCCAGGATGTTGATGAGCAGCGGCAGATCGTGGCCGTTGACGGGCCCCAGGTAGCGGACGCCCATTTCCTCGAAAAACACGGGCGAGCCGTGGCCGCCCCGGCCGTCGGTGTCAACCGTGCGGGCGATTTGCTGAAGGCCCACGCCGGTCAGCGCGCCCTTGAACCCGCCTTCGGCGCGGTGCGCCAGCTTGAGGGCGAGGTCGCCCTTGGGCAGCCGCCGGACAAAGCTTTCAAAATCTTTCGACAGTTGATTATAGCGCGGGTTGGTGATGAGCTTGTTGAGGTAGCCGGAAATGGCCCCGACGTTCTTGGCAATGCTCCATTCGTTGTCGTTGAGGATGCCGATAAACTTGCGGGTCGTGTGCGCGATGTTGTTCATCGCCTCGAAGGAAATGCCGTTGGTCAGGGCGGCATCGCCGAAAATGCAGACGACGTTCTCATCGGTGCCGCGCTTGTCACGCGCGGCGGCCATGCCCAGGGCGGCGGAGAGGGCGGTGCCGGCGTGGCCCGCGCCGAAACAGTCGTGTTCGCTTTCCGTGCGCAGGGCAAAGCCGTTCAGGCCGCCGGTCTGGCGGATGGTGCGGAAGCGCTTTTTGCGTCCGGTAAGAATCTTGTGGACATAGACCTGATGGCTGACATCCCACACGAACTTGTCCTTGGGCGTGTTGAAAACCTTGTGGAGGGCGATGGTCAGTTCGACCACGCCGAGGTTGGGGCCCAGGTGGCCGCCGCCTTTGGCGAGGCCTTCAATCAGTTCGGCGCGGATTTCTCCGGCCAGTTCCTGCAATTGGGGCACCGTGAGCTTTTTGACGTGCTCCGGCTCGTCCACCATGTCCAAGTAACGGCTCATTTTATTAAATTGGATTCTGTAACGCCCTTTCAGGGCCGGGAATCGTTACGGTCGCCTTGCCCAGGGCGTTGCCCCGGGCTTTCATGTTTCGGGCTTTCAGCCCGCGCTTATGGTTTTTACCCATTATAAACGCAGAAGAACCGTTATTCTTTCGGTTCACGTTCTTCGTCGGCCGGCATTTCCGCCAGCGGTTTCAACTTGAGTTCGCCGGCCACGCCTTTTTCCAGTTGTTGAATCTTCAATTCCGCCCGTGCCAGCTTTTCCTGGCAGATTTTGACAAGCTTGGCGCCTTCCTCATATTGGGAGAGCAACGTTTCCAACGGCAGGCCGTCAGCCTCCATCGCTTCCACGACAGCTTCGAGCTTTTGCAGCGCCTCCTCAAAGGGCATGTCTTTGGCAGGCTCAGATTCAATCTTGCCCGCGCTTTTGGCGTGGTTAGGCACGGCTGAAGCATAACAAATCCACGCCATTCGTCCAGTTCACATTATGGTGAGAAAAAGGAATGTTTGCTCTTCCCATGCGTGCCGGATTAAAGAAACAGTGGTTTTGCCGGCCCGGCCTGACCCGGCAAACCGGAGCCACGGACGAGGACGATGGACGGGGAGGATTTGAGAATCACTTCGCCTTGACGGTCCATCCCTGCTGGACGACTGCGTCGCCGCTATAAGCGGCGCGGCTGCGTTCGTCCTGCACGCTGGAAAGGGTGATTTCGCCGACCAATTTTTCGTCGGTGAACACGACATTGCCCTTGTCATCCTTCACGTCGCTGGTTTGGTAAAGTTCCAGCTTGTCGCCCTCTTTGAAGCCCTGCTTGCTGCCGAGTGAAATGATGATGGTGTCCTTGCTGGCGACGGCCAGAACTTTGCCGGGCGTGTGCCGGAGCGCTTCCGTGGCCGCATCCGCCTGGGCGGCGAGGCCGGCTTTTTGCCGGGCGCGACCGGAAACCGGCAGCGTGGTTGCCTGAACATCGGCGATGATTTGTTGCAACGTTTCTTCGGTGGCATGGCCCAGCGCGCTGTCCATGAATTCGTGATTGCCCATGCTGATGTTGCCGCCGTTGCCATTTCCGGCGCCGCCCACGTCAAAGCCGCCGCCCTTGCGGGTTGCGGAGGCCGAGCCGGTCTTGATGATTTTGCGGCTGGCCACGTCCACAAGCCGCCAGTCAATGCGCACGTCGGCTTCAGTTTGGTGGAGGCCCAGGTTGCCAAAACCGCCGGGCGCAAATCCGCCCAGGCCGATGTGGGACGTCGAGGTGCCGAAGCGCGTCACCTTGGCAGTGAACATGAAATCCGCCGCCGCAAACCCGCCCTTGTCCACCTTCTGCGACTGGTCCACCCAGCCGTCGGCGCCCATGTTGATTTCATTTTTCAAGTCCCCCAAATCATTGATTTCGAGCATCTGAAACTTGTTGGCCTTGCCCAGTTCCGTCGTGAGCATTTCGCCCAGGCCTTCACCCATGGCAGGCTGCCAGTATTGAATGGCGGCGGTATCACCGCTGAAGGGCGCCACGAAGCAGGTCGGTAAATCATCGGCCAGCACAGAAACAGAAGCAGCGCAGAAAAAAACTCCAATAAGCAAGGGTGACTTCTTCATGGCGACTTATTTGCCACAATTAGGACTTGCCGTCAACGGCTTTTGCGGGGCCTCCCGTCACGCTTCCGGCCACGCTGGTGACTGAGCCGAGGGCAAGGCGCGTTTTCAACTTTTGCCCCTTATTTACCGTCGCGGCGTCGCGCAAAACGGTTCCGGTCAAGGCGTCGGTGGTGATGGAATAGCCGCGGGCCAGAACCTGTTCCGGTCCCAAAGCGCACAGGCGCTTCTCCAACTGGCGCAGGGATTCGTGCCGCAGTTGCAACTGTTGCGCGGGCCGGATGCGGGCGAACCGGCCGGCCAGGTTTTGCAGCATCAGGCCGCGCGAGCGGGCCGCGTGCCTCAAACAGCGCCACAAGCCGGATTGCAAATCGTCCAGGCGTTGAAGGGAATTCTCGACGGTCCGCCGGGGATGCGCCCGGCTGAACCGGATGGCGAGGGAGTCGAAGTATTCCCGCTCGCGTTCCACCCCGCGCCGGGCGATCTGCCGCAGCAACCGGGGCGCGTCCGCCACGAACTCGCGTGAGGCATGCACGCCTTCGGTGATGATTTCCGCTGCCGCGCTCGGCGTGGCCGCGCGGACATCGGCCACAAAATCGGCGATGCTGAAATCAATTTCGTGTCCCACCGCCGAAACCACCGGGACGGCGGAATCAAAAATGGCGCGCGCGACGATTTCCTCGTTGAACGCCCAGAGGTCTTCCAGCGAACCGCCCCCGCGCGTGACGAGAATGAGGTCCAGGCCGGAACCGCCTTGCGCCTGGGCCGCGCTGAATTCGCTGAGCAGGCGGATGGCGGCGGCGATTTCCCGGGCCGCGCCGTCGCCTTGCACGCGGCAGGGCGCCAGGATGATTTCGAGTCCGGGATTGCGCCGCTGAATCACATGGAACACGTCGCGAATGGCCGCGCCGGTGGGTGAGGTGACCAGGCCAATGCGTTGCGGACAGCGGGGCAGGGGACGCTTGCGTCCGGGGGCGAACAAGCCTTCGGCGGCGAGCTTTTGCTTGAGCTTCTCAAACTTCGCCTGGAGCGCGCCGATGCCCTGCAATTCCACGGCGCGCACGATGAGTTGGTATTGGCCGCGCGCCTCATAGACGGTCACGTCGCCCTGAAGCAGCACCTTTTTTCCATCGGCGAGCAGGTCTCTTTCCGCCGTGGCGGCGCTGCGAAACAGCACGCAGCTCAACTGTGCGGCGGCGTCCTTGAGCGTGAAATAACAGTGGCCGGAGCTTTGCGCGCGGAGGTTGGTGATTTCGCCGCCGACCCAGACGGAGCCAACCTGCTTCTCCAGAAGGCGCTTGATATCCGACGTCAGTTCCCAGACGGACAGAACCTTGCGCGTGTCCGCGGGCGGAAACAGTTCGCCGAAATCCCACTGCGATTTGGCCGGTTTGCTCATGGCAGTTTTGTTTTGAGCAATTTATTGATTCGCAGGGGTTTTGGCGACAGCGGAAATTTAGCCGGACGCCGATGTAAAAACTCACCGCAGAGACGCAGAGACGCAGAGAAAACGCCTCACGATTTCTGGATTCGCGCTGGCTGGCCCTGGCGGCGCTACAGGACAGTGTCCAGATACGACCCGAATGATTAAAACGTCGGGGAACTACTTAAAGATTGACAAAGCCAGAATGACGATTCAATGTCAAAAAAAGCAGGGTGATCGTCCGCAAAACTGCGGCCGACTCTTTGTGGACGGGGAAATCAGATCGGTATGAAATACCTCACATCATGATTATATGAAATATATAGTGATTATTGCACTGGCCATCTTCTGGATTGTGATGGCGTATCGGCAGTTCGAGCGCGGGGACATGGTTCTGGGCAGTGTTTTCGTGATTGCAGGTATTGCGCTGACCGTTTACCGGATACAACGGATTCGAGGTTGAACGGGCTGCCTGAGCAGCCCGGAACCAACCGCCGGCCTGTCCGGCCGTAGCTTCACAGCGAAGGCGGATGGCGGGGTTGTTTCCAGATGCATCGGGATTCATGTCAGCAGTCGGCGGTGGTTCAGCCAAGGGCGAAATTAAATGAGTGTTATCCCTGACAACCCAAACCCGCGCAGGGCTTTCACCCTCGTCGAGTTGCTGGTGGTCATCGGCATCATTGCCGTCCTGGCGGCGCTGCTGATGCCGATGTTGAGCAAGGCCAAGAACCAGGCCGGCAAGGCCGTTGACCTCAACAACTTCAGGCAGATCATGCTGGCGGTCAGCATCTATGCGTCGGGGAACGGCGAGGTCCTGCCTTCGGCAAACTGGGACATGGGGACCGGCAATTTGCCGGGCTGGCTTTATAACCCCGGCGGCGAGATTACTTTTGACATCAAGACCGGCCAGCTCTGGCCCATTCTGCACAACCCCAAAGTCTATGTCTGTCCGAACGACGATCTTCAGATGGTGCATTGGTCGGAAAAATATCAATGCGATATGCAGCGACCGCAGCAGCTTTCGTCCTACGCGATGAACGGCGGCGTGGTGGGCTACAGTCTGTCATACGAATTAAGCCATCGGCCCGCCAAAACCACCCAGATGCAGCCGGGCGACTGTATTTTCTGGGAAACCGATGAAACCGAGCCGGCGTATTTCAACGACGGCGCGAACTATCCGCCTGAAGGCGTCAGCGGACGCCATGTGGCCGGCGGAGTGCAGGCGGCCATGGACAGCTCGGTCAGTTACATCAAGCTGGTCCAGTGGTATGGGCAGGACATGACCAGCACCAACCGCAACCGCCTCTGGTGCAACCCGAATTCGCCCGACGGCCGGGCCTCGGCAGACTATCCGGGGCCATATTGATAAGCCATGCGCGCGTTCCTCGTTGCGATTTTGGTCGGGCTGCTGGCGGTGGGCGGCGTCTGGTGGCTGCACCGTCCGTCCCATCCCGCGCCGGTCAACGCCTCGCCGTATGAGAGCGACATGGTGGAGAATCTGGTCCGCCGGCTTCTGACCGAATTGAATCGGCCGGTGCCGCCGGTTTATCTACCGCATCAGCCATCTTGGCGGGGAATGGCAGATCGAGAGCCGCAAGCCGGCTTGAATCCACCCCTTGACCAGTTTTTTCCGTTAAGCGATTCGCACCATGAAGCATATTCGGAAATATTTGTTGGTTTTGATGGTTTGTGCTGGATGTCAGTCACAGCCGCCAGTTCCGACTACTGGCGCTGGGAGCTTCGCTGCTCCAAAAGATGCCAAGCAAGGGAAGCCGCTTTTCACTTTGCCGGAGGTTGTAACCAGCGTTCCAACCAAGGCCGGCCTCTGGTTGCTGGTTTATGCCTTCAACGGCGATGCACTCAGTTACGCGGTAATCACAGGCCCCTCTGTTGGAGAGGTGCATGGCCACAGTCATAGTGGTGGCGATTCCACCGGAAAGTTGTGGGCGTATGTTGACAAACCGGATGGCACCGAGATTTCGGTCTTAAATTCCGGCCGCATATTTTTCTTTTCGACCACAAACTTCGCGGAGTGTCCACAGCACATTTCTGGCAAGACATTCAGAGATTTTCTTGATAGCCAACCTTCAGATTATTCCATATCAGCCTTGCTCAGATTTGCGGAGGAACACAAGTGAGGCATGCCCGGTCGCAATAGTTTGGTTTGTATTGGACTTCCAAAATTTGGGGAAAAAAGCGGAATAGGGTCATCAATTACGGAAGATTGCAGCCCTGTTTTACAGGTGACAATTCCGTCAGCAGGAGTATTTTGACAATGATATGACAATCGAAGATGTGAAAGGCATCGTCCACTCCGATCCCGAAATCATGGGCGGCACGCCCGTCTTTGTCGGCACGCGTGTCCCTTTGCAAAATCTGATTGATGCCCTGGAAGGTGGCGAATCCATTGAAGATTTCCTGGAAGGCTTCCCTTCCGTCACGCGCGCGCAGGCCATCGCGGTCATTGAAGCCGGTCAGTTGAAAATGCTCGAAACCGTCGATGTTTGTAATAGGGAAAAAAGGGAAGTAGTCGCGAAGCGACCAGGGAAATTAGCCAGACACGCCAGTGTCTGGTGAAATACGCAAAGTTGCTCCGTCCTGCAGGGACGGTGGAATCGCCCCTGGCACGTGAAATGTGAAAAAACCAACAATATGCCAATTTCGTAGGACAGACCTCTCCATTTAAGATTGACAAGGGCATAAAGACGGATCAGCGTCAACAAAAAACAAAGTGATCGTCCGCAAAAATGCGGCTGACTCCTTGTTTGGTTGCTCGACATATATGCGATTTATTGTGCTCATACTTTTGCTGGGTTTGGTTGGCTGCGATAATTCGCGCCACAGTTCAGTTATCACTATCGGCCCGTGTTCAAGACCTCGCGATTACACGGTTGGGCAGTCGCCGATTTGCGAGATTCATCACGTTCAGATGCAACGCGCCAGCGTTCGAGTTACATACGGTTTGCCCGGATATAACGCATCGGCACAGGCGAGATATGAAGCCAGCAAGACAGCATTTCCACACGCCCAGACATCATTTCCCGGCGGTTGTTGCGTATCTCCGTACAGCGCCACGAATGCGTTCATTTATACTTGTCCAGAGTGCAAGAAAGCGGCAAGCATGTGGGATTCACAGCATGATTATCACTGAGTGGCAGTCGCCCGGAGCCAACCGGTCCATCCTCCGTAGCAGGGCTACTGCGGAGGACGGGCGTTGGCGCTGGTCGTTCCGCTGTCGTGGTTCACGTCACGGGTCGGCGGCGGCTCAGCTTTTTTCGTGAGGCCACATGACATCACGCCATACATTGAGGCTATTTTGCCATGCGATAGCTTTGTTGATTGAGACAGTCGGGACGGTGTTCATACTTTTGGATACAGTTCGGATGGATGCTTATATTCACAGGTTTCAGGAGTATCCAGGTGGCATCATTTTACAATACGAGGGTTGGTATTATCATTCTGCACGGCTTGGATTTTCGATGCTATTTCTTGGCATACTTTTCGCCGCTTTCGTTCTTTGGCTTGAGCATTTAGCTCACGTCCAATCATTACACACACCATCACCAGTTGCACCACCAGCGCCACCGAAATCAGACCAAGCATGATTTCTCTCATCCACATGTGGCCTAACAAGTCGCCCGGAGCCAACCGCCATTGGCGCTGTCAGTTGCGCTTCGCGGTTCACGGTTTTTGGCCCGGCGTGGTTTAGCTTTTTTCATTGGCGTCTTATGAGTGCAACAATGCCAATCGGAGCGCGGATAATTGGTGGAACACTGTTCCTGGCATCAGCTTGTGCGGTTGGGTATATCGCCGGTTCAACGCTTCGCAAGAACTACAAACGAGCGGCCAAAGGCATTACGACGAGTGGCGTAATTACTGATTTTCAGATGGTTGGCGTCGGTGCCGGTTCGAGAGCGTATTATCCGAAGATAGAATTTCAGACCCTTAATGGTGAGAAGATTTCCTTTGTTTCATCATTTGGCTCGAAGGGCGGTCCACCAAAGATTGGGCGCAAGGTTACAGTTTCATACGATTCAGAAAATCCGCAAGATGCCGCGGAGGCTTCGTTCTTCAAGCTTTGGATTTTTCCATTGTTCTTTTTGGTTGTCGCAGTGGTCTTTCTATTTTTTTCGCTGGTATTTTTTACCGCCGTGTTCGGAGATGCTGCATGAGAAAGCCGTTTAGTTTCAAATTTGTAGTGCGACAAAACGGTTATAGAAGACTTCGTTGGGAGTTAGGAAACCGTGGCGAAGTCTGGGGCAGTTGTTCAAGTGTTTCGCCCTTGCAGGGCATTGGTTTTTTGGGCGTCTGACCCAGGGCGGCGCTCGCCGACTCGCTCTGCCCCGGGCTGTCATATTTTGCCCTTTCAGGGCGGATGTCGCTCCGCGACGACTTAACCGCTTGTTCCTTTCATCTGCTCCAGTCTTTGCAATGCGGCTTCCGCATTTTTAGTGAGCGCCTTCCTTTCCGCAATGCTCAAGCCGGAGGGGTCGAAGCGATAGCGATAGTGCAGGCGCAGCAGTTCGCGCAGGGGGGCGCGGAGGGCGGCCAGGGCCGGTTCCTGCAGTGCGCGTTCCAGCCAGTCGGCCAGCGTTTCGGGCGGCGGCCGGGGCAGCCCGCGTTCGGCCAGCGATTTTTCCAGGCGATAAAAGGCCGAGTCGTGGCCGGGCCAGAGCCGGGCCGTTTCCGGGACGGTTTTGCCGGAGGCCCGCCCGGCTTTGCGGCGGCGCTGGAAGATGATGTAGTAGAGCAACACCGCCATTACGGGCGTAAAGGTCCAAAAGATGTATTGGCGAAGGTGCGCCTGCCGCCAGCGCAGTTTCTCGAATTGGAACACGAGCCAGGAACGGAGATCGCCGATGTCATCCAGGAAGGAAGCGTTGCGGCCTTCGATGGCCATCCAGGACGCCGGCGTGGTGTCAAAGTCGTCCCAGGTGCGGGTCTCGCTGTTCCAGACGAGGCACCAGGCATGGGCGTCACGCTCGCGCACCACGTAGCCCGTGCCGGAAGTTTCATGCACGGCGTAACCGACGGAGTATCGGGCGGGAACGCCGAGTTGGCGCATGAGGAGGACGGTAGCGGTGGCGAAGTATTCGCAATGGCCCCTGCGGGTGTCCAGAAGGAACCGGGTCAGGGGCGAGACGCTTTGGTTTTTTGTTTGCGGCCGTTGCCAGGTGCTGTAGGTGAATTTGCTGGCAAAGAAGCTTTGAACAGCCAGGCGCTTGTCCCAGTCGCTCGCCGAGGCATTGGTCAGGCCCAGTTCGGCGGCGACCTGTTGGAGCGCGGGCAGGTCGTTGGTGGGCACGGCGAGGTCATTGCCATTTGTCCCGAAGGAGGGAGGGGAATCCAGCGCGGCTCCTGGACCGTACCGGGCGTCGAAAATCGCGAGGCCGGGACCGCTGGCCAGCACCACGCCGGTTAGGTTGGTTTCCAGGGTGAAGTAAGCGGAGGAAAGGTTCTCCAACCGGGAGGTCCCCGGCGGCAGCGGCAGAACACCTTGCGGCCCGCCATCGGCCCCTTGCGAGCGGCCTTCGAGGTAACAGGCGATGGTGATTTTGTTGCCATTGGTGCGGGCCGGGGCCAACACCCAGGAGGTGGTGTCAGGCTCGGGTGTCACCCGCGAAAAGTCGGCGGAACT
>Ga0326728_10004900_pt1 | contig 38784 bp, 42 predicted proteins | sample MB3enrmetagenome_FD_207602 | JGI IMG/M metagenome (GOLD analysis project Ga0326728, IMG submission 207602) | Lab enriched peat soil microbial communities from McLean, Ithaca, NY, United States - MB31MN | ecosystem: Environmental > Terrestrial > Soil > Wetlands > Peat | place: USA: New York... | reverse complement strand
GCCACCTGCAGCGAGTCGCCCGCGGTGGTGGTCGCGATGACGACCTTGCCGCCGGAGATGCTCAGAGTGGTGCCGGCGCTGAGCGTTCCAGCCGTCACCGCGTTCGCGATGGCGGTCTGCAGGGCGCCGATGGTCCCGCCACCGGCCGGCGCGGTGTATACGAACGTACCGCCGGTTGCAGCGTCGGTGATCGAGGTGACCGAGCCCGCAGTCATGGCCGTGGTCAGAGCCAGAGGATTCCCCACCGAGCCCTGAGTGGACGTGAAGGAGGCGATGGTGTTGCCGGTGAATACGTTGGTGCCGTTGAAATTCGTGGTCGAACCAATCTGGTTGATCTCAGACAGAATCGACTGGAACTCAGTGTTGGCGGCATTGCTTTGGGCTGTGGTGAGTCCACCGTTGGCGGCTTCCGTCGCAATGGTGACAGCCTGGTTGAGCAGCGTAGTGACCTGAGAGAGCGCTCCGTCGGCGGTCTGCAGGAGGCCGATGCCGTTGGATGCGTTCTGGCTGGACTGGGTGAGTGCAGCGATGTTGGCACCCAAACCGTTGGCGATGGAAAGACCGGCTGGGTCGTCCGCTCCGGAGTTGATCTTCAACCCGGTGGACAACTGGGTGAGGGTGTTCTGCAGGGACGCCTGTGTAGACGAGAGTGCGTTTTCTGCGACCAGATTGGAAACGCTATTGAGGACACTGATCATTGGTATTGCTCCTTGTATCGAATTCCGCCTGCACCGAACTAGTTCCGACTACAGCACAGTCCGGAGTTGCTACTTGGAGCAGGTGGTTGTTATTACGGGCAATCTATCGGCGAGTCGATCCGCGGATTCTAGTGGGTCGCAAAAAAACATTACACACATGCGATCTTTCGTGTTATTGAAATTGCGACCTAAGTGCTATGAACGAACGGGAAGCGTGGGTAAGCGTGAAAGTATTTCATGGAACTATGCGCTGAGGCGCACGGCGTATAAGATGGAACGCAAGAGAGCTGTAACAACAAGGGCCCGGCGCCGGCACAGAAACAGTTTCCTGAGTTGAAGGAACTTAGGCGGGAGATAATTGTACTCACTGATTTCCATCCATATTTATGTAAACTCGAAGGCGGATATATCCTTCCAAGAAGCGCCCATCTATATATCGTCATAAGTCAGGCGGATAGCTTGAGGCCGGCTTCGATTGCGGTGTCATCCGTTCCATCACAATTGTTTTCGCATAGAGGAAGCGCTTCTATCGGAGGCCAGGCTGCGTGGGGGTCGTGGATACAACCACTAGATCGACACGCCGGTTCATTCTGCGGCCTTCCGGCGTTGCGTTGTCGGCAATCGGCCGGTACTGGCCATATCCCAGCACCGAGATCTTTCTCGGGTCGAAGCCGGAATCATCCACCAGCAGCTGCATCACAGCCATTGCGCGCGCGGTGGATAGCTCCCAATTGGAGCGAAACTCGGGGGTATGGATTGGCTGGTCGTCAGAATTCCCTTCCACGCGAAGCTCCAATTGATGCAGGGACAGGACCTTCGCAATCCGCTCGATCTTTTCCGCGGCGCCAGGCAGCAACTCAGCCTTTCCACTGTCGAAGAAGCCAAGTTCGTTCAGGCTGACCACAAAGCCCTCCGCGGTTACTCGCATAACCACCTCGTGCTCCTTGAGCTCCTGTCCCATCGCTGTTTCGAGCTGCTGCTGCAGCTGTGCAACATCAAGAGACGACGTGGCCAACGCTTCGTCTTTCTCGTTCTCCGCGTCCTGGGCCTGCGGCTTGGACAGGGAAGGGTTCGATGACAGATTGGGATACGCGACCCCGCTGTTGCTCTGGCCTCCGGAGAATGCTCCCATCTGTTGGAACCCTATGTGGATGGCCTGGGAGAGCTTCTTTACAGTCTGTTTGTCGCGATAGGAGGATGCAAACAACACCACAAAAAATGCGAAGAGCAAGGTGATGAAATCTGAATAGGACAGGAGCCATCGTTCCCGGTTCGCCGGTTCCTGAGAGTGCCTTTGTCTCACGGGTCTCATCGCGCAGCCACCTTCAGAGGACGATGACGGTCAGGCACCGCCATATAACTCCTAAGTTGCAGTTCAAGGGCGCGGGGATTGACTTGTTCGATGATCGAAAGGACGGCCTCCAGGGTCATTTCCTGAATGATCTGTCTCTCGCGCTGGCGTATTCTCAGCTTTCCAGCCCAGGGCAGGAAGAGAAGATTTGCCGAGGCGACGCCATAAATGGTTGCGACGAATGCAACCGCGATGCCCTTGCCGACCTCATTGATATCTTGCAGGTGCTGCATGACCTGGATCAGACCCAGGATCGCGCCGATGATGCCGATGGTGGGAGCAAAGCCCCCGGCGGATTCAAAGACTTTCGGAATGCGCTCCTCTTTTTCGCCCAGATAATCGATCTGCAGTTCCATCATCTTGCGCAAGTCCATGGCACTGACGCCGTCGATCGCAAGCATGAGACTTTCCTTCAGGAAGGGGTCTTGAATCTTTGCCAAATCCGCATCGAGCGAGAGGATCCCATCCCTTCGGGCCTTATAGGCGTAGCGCAACAGGTTCTGCACCAGGGAGTCCGACTCCGGCTCAGAATTGAAAAAGACATATTTGAGATGGAGGAGCGCCTGAAACACGATCTTCAGGGGAAATTGCACCATCACGGCGCCTAAGGTGCCGCCAATGACGATCAAAGCCGCGGTCGGCTGCAACACCTGCGCCAGCTTGCCTCCATCGAGCATCAATCCGACTACGATTCCGGTCAGAGCGAGGGCGATGCCTCCAAGCGTGCTCTTATCTATGGTCATCTTCCTCTAGTCCAATCATCGATGCTCGAGCAGAAAGTGGGGTCAACCAGTCCAAGACGCTGAACAATCACATCATGTTTTCCTCGTGATCGACAGCCCTGGCCCTCCTCGGATTCCAGCCGTGCAGACAGATTCAGTCAACTGGATTCCTTCTATCGGCATGTAGGCGGAAAACTGATAGGCCACCATTACCGAAAGGCTTGGCGCGAGCTGTGGAAAACCGATGCTGAGGCCGTTCGCACCCCCCCTCCCCTCACTGGAAATTCGTCCTTGCCCTGCCGATAGACAGTAGGCAATCCGAACACTTAACGGCATGTGATACGTGTCCGGCAGAGTCGAATCCACCTTCCAAGCGCGCGTTACCAGGGGAACGAGACACATGTTTTCGATTATTGGAATTCTCGGCGTTTTCGGCGCGGTGCTGGCCGGATTCCTCATGGAAAAAGGGCAGGTGGCTGTTCTGATGCAACCTTCCGAGCTAGTAATCATCGGCGGCGCAGCAATGGGCACTCTGCTTGCGGCGAACCCGATGCATGTGTTGAAAAAGATTTCACTTGATCTGACCCGAATTATCAAAGGATCAATGTTTTCCAAGCAGCGCTACCTGGACTCGCTCAAAATGATGTTCGCCCTCTACAACAAGGCGCGCAAAGACGGAATGGCGGGAATCGAGTCCGATATCGAGGAGCCGGAGAAGAGTCCTCTGTTCACCAAATATCCATTCTTCCTGTCGAACCATCATATTCGAGACTTTGTGTGCGACACGATGCGGATGGCAATCACGGGAGGCGCGAGCACATTCGACGTCGACCAGATGATGGAACTGGACATGGATGTCCATCATGCCGGGGCGACCCAGCCGACATCCGCGTTGTCCACCATGGCCGATGCATTGCCCGGCCTGGGAATCGTGGCCGCTGTATTGGGTGTGGTGGTCACCATGAGCTCGCTGGGCGGGCCGCCGGAGGAGATCGGGCGAAAGGTGGCGTCGGCGCTGGTGGGTACGTTCCTGGGCATACTGCTGTGCTATGGCTTGGTGGGGCCGCTGGCGGCGAATCTTAGCAAGCTGAACGATGATGAGCATGCCTATTATCACGTGCTGCGTGTTGTCATGCTGTCCTTTATCAAGGGGATGTCTCCGCTGTTGGCAATCGAAATGGCACGCCGGGCAATTCCCGAGCATGTCCGCCCTAGTTTTCAGGAAGTGGAGAAGAGCTGCCGCCAGAAGGATGACTCCTCCATCCCAGTAGCGGCATAAGCGGCCCAGGAAGGGGTAGACATCGTGGAACAGACACCGGAGATCATCATCATCAAGCGAAAGGCCCTCCATGGGGGGCACCATGGCGGCGCCTGGAAGGTGGCCTACGCCGACTTCGTTACCGCCATGATGTCGTTGTTCATCGTGCTCTGGATGATGAACGCAAGCAAGCAGGTGCAGGAGGCGGTGGGCGGGTACTTCAAGGACCCGCGAGGCACAGCCAAGGTTGTGGGGACGAATAAAAACGGCGCAGGCGACTATGTCGCGTTGAAAAAGGAAGACATGGAGAAGCTGAAAGAAGAGCTTCTGCAGGCGATCCACCGTGTCGACCCGGACAACAAGCTGAAAGACAGGATCGAGATCACCATCACGCAGGAAGGGTTGCGCATCGAGCTGATGGAATCCGCAAAGGGCACATTCTTCGATCTGGGCGACGCGCAGCCGACTCCGGCGTTGAAAGACCTGCTTCAGGTGCTGTCTCAGGAACTGGGAAAGTTGCCTAACAAAGTGTCCATCGAAGGGCACACCGATTCCAAGCCCTATTCAGGCAAGCGCGCGTACGACAATTGGGACCTGTCGTCGGAACGAGCCAACGAGGCGCGGCGATTGATGCAGTCCGAAGGCGTTCGGGACAACCAGGTGTCGCAGGTGCGCGGCTTTGCCGATCAGCGTCTGCGTCTGCCGCAGCAACCCGAAGACCCATCCAATCGCAGGGTCTCGGTGATCGTCCAATACCTGGAGGACGATGGCGCCGAAGTGGCCCCCCCCGATGCGCTCAGGCAACTGGCCACGCAAATCTCAAATTCACAGAGTTCAGGTACGCAAGGTGCAAACACACAAAGTCCAAGCCCACAGAGCTCAAGCCCGCAGACTCAAACGAAGTAGGATGGTGGAAGTTTAGCTTACAAGAACCAGGCGGCGTCGATCGTGGGGATATGTCAGGGATGCAACCAGACGCGCCACTGCGTTACGCTCGCTGTCGGATGTATAGATGAATTTCATGCCATCCTGAGTGGCTCCCGCATGCGCTACACGCACGTTGAGTTCGAGTGTCTGGTCCTGGAATGTCATGGAGACCGTGCCGCATGCATCAGGTGGAAGCGGCTGACACAGCTCCAACCTCATGCCCTCTCGGCTGATGTCCCTGCAACGGCCCATGCGCGTCGAATTCTCGGCGGTGAGCCGGACAGGAAGATCGACAGGATATCTTGGTGACCGATAATCGAACCGCTGCATAGTCGCTCCGCGTCAGTTCTGGTGATTATACACAGAATCCCGCGGAAAGGCAATCCATCTTTCCTGGGATGAGGTTAACGTCCGTTGGATGGGCCCGATCGCTTCTGTAAAGGTCTGTAACAGAAGGATTTGATATGAATTATGCGCGGGCAGAACAACGGCTTCGTTAGGCCGAAATGAGAAGACGTTCGTTCTGGCCGGGACAATTCCTATACTCGCTCTTCGAGCGTTGGTGTTGCCGGACGATATACGCTGACCCAAATCACACCAATTGTGTATTGCTTTCATGATTTTGGCACGGTAAGACATCAGTATGCAAAGCGGTACGTCGAACAGAGTTCAAGATTCTATCGGCATATAGAGGAAAAAAGTACAACGATTTTTTATTTAATCCGGGTCTTAATTTGTTGCGCACGCTGTTTCGGTGTTCTGCGACTACGCCCCCGCGATAAGGTTGCGTGAGGCCGCGTTCCAGAACGATGAACTTCATATTTTTCAATAGCTTATGCCTATTATTGATGTCGATGGGCCTAAGGTACTGAAAGCTTGCTAGACAGGAATGGGGCCAACTCATGTATGACAGTACGCCTTTGAATGCTGCTGGATGCAGTATGTCCACAGCAAATGAGGGTCATGAACGAACTGGCCCAAGCTGTACGACCTTCAATATATTGGCCGGCCGTCGCATCTTGATCGTCGAAGATGACGAATCACTAGCCAGCTTCCTAGCCAGCGAGTTGCAGTCCAAAAACTTCGCCGTGGACATGGTCCACGATGGGGAAGCGGCCTTGCACGCGCTACAGGGCGAGCGGCTGTACGATCTGCTGATCCTCGACCTCAACCTGCCAAAACTAGACGGTATCGCCGTGCTGCAGCGCGTGAAGCCGGCACAGCCGCGATTGCGCATGTTGGTGCTGACTGCACGGAGTCGAGTCGAGGACAAGGTAAACAGCCTGCAAAGCGGAGCGGACGATTGCCTCACCAAGCCGTTCTCCTTCGAAGAGCTTCTGGCGAGAGTCCATGCCCTGTTGAGGCGTAACACGGGACTGATCCCAACCCTTTCGAAGGTTGGGGACCTGACGCTCGACCGGGAGGAGCGCCGCGTGGAACGGAACGGCCGGCGGATCGATCTGACGCCGCGCGAGTTTTCCATCCTTGAGTTCATGATGCGCAACCCCAGGCGCCCGATCTCGCGAGCAACCCTGCTCGAAGAGGTCTGGAACACGCCATACGATCCGTCGACCAACATCGTGGACGTGTATATGAAGTACGTGCGCGACAAGGTCGATCTTCCGGGAGAAACCAAGCTGACCCATACCATCCGAGGGGTCGGATATGAGTTGCGGGATGCATAGCGCAACGCTGGAACTATGCCCCACCACCGTCGTCAAGGACGACGAACTGGGCAGGCTCTGCGCGTATATGTCACAAGGGCTGCACGCTCTGGCGCAGCCACTCACCATCGTGCGGTCCGCGCTGGCAGCCTTGTCCGCGCCAGGCGTCACTGCGGTTGACCGGCAACGGTACCTGGAACTCTCCAGCCAGCATGTGGAACGTACATGCAGCCTGTTCGAGTGCCTGCAGGACCTGGTGATTGCTAGTCAGATCGAAGCGGATTGTGGGCCGGTCGAGCTTTCAGAAGTACTTGCGGAAGTGGTCGAAGAGCAGAAAGCGGCACTGGAAATCTCCGGTGTCGTACTCCGCATAGACACACCAACTGGCCTGCCATCGGTGCAAGGGGACACGGCCAGGACGCTGCAGGCGCTTGGCGCTACGCTGAAGATTGCTGCCTCGGCCTCTTCCCCAGGCGACCTCGTCGAATTGCTGGGCACAGCGCGGAATGGGTTTGTCGAGCTGGTCCTGCAAACCAAGCGTGTCCGCGGCCGGCCCCTGAATTCCCCGGAGCGTCTCAGTCTAGCGCTGGCTGAGGCGAATATCCGGAGCCAGCAGGGTCAATATGTATGTGTTGAAGATCCACTTCGCGTATTTATAGCATTGCCTCTCCAGGATAGCGTTCCGTAAGGAGCAATCACGGCCAGTTATGAGTATGGTCATATCGTTACCGGATCAAAGCAAGAACTTGTAGAAGCGGGCCCTTGAACCAATAGGAGAACTTCTGGATTTCGACCTCCTTTCTAAAAGTAGGGCGGTTCTTATCGGCAATACAGTCACTGTGCAAGAGGGAGCTCTGGTCGAAGGTGCTTAATTTCAAGGTGGAAATAATTCTATGAATCCCATGCGCATTCCCGCAGTTCCACTCGAGCGCGCCGAAGATCGAGCGCCCATCAACGTATTTGTAGTCAGTCCAAACAGCAGCCTTCGCCAGGAGTTGCAGGACAAGCTGGGGCTTCCGCGCTGGAATGTGATTCAGGCAGGCAGCGGCGCGGGAGCGTTGGGTCAGCTCCGCAAACACGGGGGCGACGACGCAGTCCTGTTGCTCGACCCGATGTTGCCGGACCTTGAGCCGGGCGAATTCAACCGCATGGTGACGGACCGCTATCCCCACACCCAGGTTTTGCTGTTGAACTCCCACACCGGCCAATTGCTGGCAGGAAGTGCATCGCCGACTCCCGTATCGACCGGGCTGCTGGACGCGGTGAACCGAAGCGGACCCATCCGGAGCGGCCTCTTTCCTGTTCCGCCGAGCGAGGGCGAGGGCCTGTGCACCATGCCGGAAGGAGTCGTCCAGATGCACGGCATGATTGGCAAATCGGAGCAGATGCAGCGCGCCTACGCCACCATCCGTATGGTCGCGGTCCGCGACACGACCGTCCTGATTACAGGTGAAAGCGGAACAGGCAAAGATCTCGCCGCGCAAGAGATCCATCGGCTGAGCCCGCGTAGAAAGCAGCCTCTGGTGGTGGTGAACTGCGCCGCCATCCCCGAGACGCTGCTTGAATCGGAACTCTTCGGATATACCAAGGGGTCCTTCACCGGCGCGGTGCAATCGCGCATCGGACGCATTCATGCGGCGCACGGCGGCACGCTCTTTCTGGACGAGATCGGGGACATGCCCTTGTCGCTGCAAAGCAAGATTCTGAGGTTCCTGGAACAAGGGGAAGTGCAGCGGCTGGGGGGCAACGACAACTTCAAGGTCGATGTCCGGGTGATTGCAGCCACCAATTGCGATCTCAAGAAGCTGGTTGCGGAGCAGAGGTTTCGCGAGGACCTGTACTACCGCATTGCGGTGTTCCCCATTCATCTGCCTCCCTTGAGGGACCGTATCGGCGATCTGGAAGAACTGGCGGTCGCGTTTGCCGCCAAATACATTCCGGGGGTTTTGCTGGGCCGCGATGCGTTGCAGATCCTGGAGCAGCATCCGTGGCAGGGAAACGTTCGTGAGTTGCGCAACGCAATCGAACGGGCGACGATCCTGGTGGGGTCTGGACGGGAGATTAAGCCCGAGCACATCGTTTTATAGCTCTGCCTGCCCATTTTGGGGCATTCGGTTGCAGTTTGGCACTCATCGTGCAATTGCAATAGGCAGATGCTGCCCAGTTCTCATGGTGTTCCAATAAACGAGGTCGGCCCGGAGGCTCTTCACAGCCCGCGGATGCTGGCGGACGCCTTCTCGGAGTTCATCTCCGCGTCGTCTCTGCTGGAGGCCTCCTACCGCGATCTGCAGCAGGAGGTCGCGCATCTTGGCGTGGAATTGGCGGAGCGCAATGCCGCGCTCAGCCGGAGCCTGGCGGAAAACGGACGGATGCGCGCGGCCCTGCAGCAGATGATCGATTCGATGCCCTGCGGCGTGCTGGTGCTGGACACCGCCGAAACCATCGTCATGATCAATCCGGAAGGACGCAGGCTGCTGGAGCTTGGCCGTGCGCCGGTGCGAAGCTTGCGCGATCTTTCTGCGATCAGCCAGGTCGACTTCGAGTCTCTGATGGCCGGGGCCGAGGACCACCTCGACAATGAATTATGCATTGCATCCGCTACAGGCAAGCGCTGGCTGGCGATCGGCTATCGAAAACTGTCCTGCGTCTCCGCAAGCCAGGCCCAGGGAAGCGAGAGACCGCCGCTGCAAAGCATATGGATCCTTCGAGATATCACCGCGAATAAGCAGGCTGAGCAGGAGCGCGAAGCCGCGCGCAGCGCCATGGCGCTGGCGGAGGTTTCGACCATCCTGGCGCATGAGATTAGAAACCCATTAGCCAGCATGGAATTGTTTGCCGGGTTGATTGCCGAGGACCCCGAACAGACCTCGTTGTGGCTCTCCAATCTTCGCGCGGGGATTCGGCTGCTCTCAGGGACTGTCAATAACGTGCTCAGTATTCACTGCGGAAGCAACTCACAGCTCGCACCAACCGACCTGACTGCCTGCGTGCAAAGCGGCGTGGAGTTTGTGCAACCCATCGCGGAGCAGGCGGGCGTGTCGCTTTCGTTTCAGGCAGCCGAGGACAGACTGACGATCCAGGGCAACGAGAACGGACTGCGTCAGATCATCCTGAACCTGGTTTGCAATGCCATTCGCCACACTCCGGCAGGCGGGAAGATCACCGTGACGACCCTGGGGATATCGCAAACGGGAAAGATGCGCGCCCTGGTAGAGGTCACAGACACAGGCTGCGGAATGCCGGAGCACATTATGCAGCACCTGTTCGAGGCCGGATTCAGCGCGGACGGGAATACTCCGGGCCTGGGTCTGGCCGTCTGCAAGCGGCTCATGAAGCAGCACGATGGAGAGATACGAGTTTTCAGTCGTATGAACTTTGGCAGTACTTTTCAACTGGAGTTTCCAACCTTATGACAAGGGATGCTGCATCCTCGGTAATGGTGGTCGATGACGAACCGGGCATTCGCACCGCGCTGCGCGCGAATTTTCTTCGCCACGGCTGGCAGGTTGAGACGGCCAGTTGTGTTCGCGAAGCGGTCCGTAACTTCGAAGGCAAGCAGTTCGACCTGGTGGTGACCGATATTCGCATGCCGGATGGAACCGGCATGGAGGTGATGCGGTCGGCCCGCGAACTGTCTCCGGAGACAGCCGTCATTTTATTGACGGCCTACGGCTCGGTCCCGGATGCGGTCAGCGCAATGCGCGATGGCGCCCTGGACTACATGACCAAGCCAATCTCGTTCGATCAATTACAAGCCAGGGCCGCGCAGGTGATGCATCGAGCACGGCAGATGCCGGTCGATGACCCCGCCCCGGCCGGCGACATCGTGGGCAGCTCGCCGCTCTTGCTTCGCGCCATCCAGAGGGCACGCTCCGCAGCCTGCACCGGCGCCGATGTACTGATCGAGGCGGAGAGCGGGACAGGCAAAGAGCTGCTGGCTCGATTCATCCATGATTCCAGCGACCGTTGCCGCAAGCCCTTTGTGGCTGTGAACTGCGCCGCTGTGCCCGAGGCCCTGCTGGAAAGCGAGCTGTTCGGTCATGGACGAGGGGCCTTCACCGGCGCGGTTGCAGCCAAGCCGGGCAAGTTCGAATTGGCGGACGGCGGCACGATTCTGCTGGACGAGATTGGCGAAATGCCGCTCCACCTGCAGCCCAAACTCCTGCGGGCCTTGCAGGAGCGCGAGTTTGAGAGGCTTGGCGAAGGGCGGTCGGTGCAAGTCGATATACGGGTGATTGCAACCACCAACATTTCTCTTGCTGCGATGGTGGAGCGCGGACAGTTCCGCAGCGATCTGTACTACCGGCTAAATGTGATTCCGCTTACGCTGCCGCCCCTGCGCGACCGGCGGGAAGACATTCCAGTCCTGGCCCAGCACTTCGCCAGGAAGTACGCGGCGCAATTGCAGACCAAGCCCCCGCGGCTTCATCCGGATTTCCTCGATCTGCTGCAGTTACAGTCCTGGCCGGGAAATGTTCGGGAGCTGGCGAACTTCATGCGGCGGGTGCTGACTTTGAGCGGATCATCGGAACTCGACGCAGGCTGCTTCGAGATGGAGTTTCAGAAAGCTGCCCGGCCCTTTACGGCGTTGCAGATGCCAGTCGCGGGGGCGGTTGCGGGCACCCCAATCCGTCAGGTGGAACGACTGCATCTGGAAAACACATTGGCCCTGACGGATGGGAACCGCACTCATGCCGCCGAAATGCTGGGCATTAGCCTGCGAACATTAAGGAACAAAATTCGGGAGTATGGTCTCCCGCCACGGAGGTATGCATAACATGGCCGGCATCCCATTGCTGCAACAGTTGCAAGGCTATCTCCAACTCACCAATCAGCGTCAGGAAATGATTGTGTCGAACATGGCGAATGTCGATACACCCGGCTACCACACCCAGGACATGGACTTCCAGGGAGCGATGCAACAGGTGGTGAATGAGGGAAGTGTGCACATGCTGACGGCTTCGCGCGAGGTGGAGGGACTGCCCGAGCGCCCGGATGGAAACAATGTGAACATTGACCGCGAAAGCCTTCTGCTATCACAGACCCAGCTGCAGTACCAGATGGGCGTGCAGCTCATCAAGGCTGAGTTTCACAAATTGCTGACAGCGATCAAGGAAGGGAGCTAGCCATGGGTCTCTTTGATATGTTGACCATCAGCGGCTCGGCCCTTGCCGCGGAACGGCAGCGGGCGGAAGTCACGTCCGCGAACCTGGCCAATGCGGAGACCACCCATACCGACGCAGGCGGCCCCTACGTGCGCAAACAAGTTGTCTTCAGCGCGAGCAGCACTCCCTTTCGCACCGTCTTCAACCGGGTTGGGCGGTTTGCCCAGCCGCCGTCGGGTTCGGTGCAACTGACCCAGGTTGTGAATGACACCACGCCGCCGGTCAGGCGCTACGAGCCGGGCAATCCGGATGCGGACAAGAGCGGATATGTGGACTATCCGGCCATCAATCCGGTGAGCGAGATGGTGGACCTGATGGGGGCAGTGCGCGCATATCAGCTCAACGCATCGGCTGTGAACGCGGCCAAGCAGATGATCCAGGAATCGATTGATATTTTGAAAACCACGTAAGCCCGGAGCGAAAAGATGAGCAACGTCAGTCTAGGCGGAATTCCAAATTGGACCGTACCGAATTCACCGGCACTCGACACCGGCAGCGACGCCGGAAGCGACTCCGAGGGGTTGAACTTCGGGGACATGCTGAAGAGCGCCGTTCACAGCGTGGATCAGGTGAACGACGACGCCACAGCGCAGGTTAGCAACCTTTTGCAGGGCGGAAGCAGCGACGTGAACAGCGTGATGATCGCCGTGGAGAAGGCGGACGTCTCATTCCAGCTCATGATGGAGGTCCGCAACAAGATTGTGAGCGCATACCAGGATATCGAGAAAATGCAGTTCTAGGACTGAACAATTATGGCAGGCTTTAGCGACGCAACCGAGCAGGTTAAACAATTCTGGGAGAGCCGGAACGCGGGACAGAAGGGGTTCCTTCTGGCCGGTGCAGGAGCCACTGTGCTGCTGCTTGTGCTCTTTGTCCGATTGATCGGCACGCCCGACTATAAGCCGCTGTATACGGGGCTGGAAGACTCGGACGCGCAAACCCTCTCCGCGCAGTTGGATGCCCAGGGCATTCCGCATGAGACCAGCGCGGATGGCAAGACAATCAGCGTACCCGCGGACAAGCTGGATGCGGCCCGCCTGCAGACCGCTGCTGCGGGCGCGCCGCACAGCGGGCGGATGGGCTTCGAGCTGTTCGACAAGATGTCCTGGGGACAGACCGAATTCGACGAAAAGGTCACCTATCAGCGCGCCCTGGAGGGCGAGCTTGAGCGGACGATCCAGACGCTGTCCGATGTGCAGAGCGCGCGCGTGCACATTGTGATGCCAACCGATTCTGTCTTTGCCGACAATCAGCGCGGCGCCAAGGCATCGGTGATCCTGAAGCTTCGTCACGATAGCCTGTCGAAGGACGCGGTGCTGGCGATCTCGCGGTTGGTTTCGGGCGCGGTGGACGAGCTGAAGCCGGAAGATGTCTCGATTGTCGATGCCGACTCGGACCGGTCGCTGGGGCTGGGCCACGATGGACAGACGGATGGAGAGGCTACCGAGGCGACGCTGGCGGCGCGTCTGGTCAGCACGCTGGAGCCGGTGGTGGGTGTGGACAAGATACGGGCCAGCGTGAACGTCGTTTACGATCAGGGCTCGACCGATGAGATGCAGCAGAAATACGATCCGACGGTCCGCGCCGTATTGAGCGAACAGAAGACGCAAGACCAGGTTGGTGCAGGAGGGCCCTCCGCCGGCGGTGTTCCCGGAATCGCAAGCAACGTGCCGGCCAGCTCGGGCAAAACGAACTCCTCCACACAAAGCCCGGGGCAGTCCTCGACGACAGAGAGCGCGGAGTATGGGGTGAATAAGGTAGAGACCCACACCGTGGTCCCAGCGGGCAGGATTCAACGTGTAACGGCTGCCATTGTGGTGGACGATGCGGTGGTGCGAAACGTGGTGGACGGGAAGGCGAGCTACACCAGGCAGAAGAGATCGCAGGATGAACTGGACAGGATCCAGCAACTTGCCGAAGGAGTGATTGGATTCGACGCAAAGCGCGGCGATACGATCAGCGTGCAGGACATGTCCTTCGACACGCCGGTCACAGCGACCGATCTTCCGGCTCCGAATCTGATGGAACGGACGCAGAAAGCGATGACCGACTACTCATCGCTTCTGCGTCCTCTTTCGCTGCTTGGGCTCTTCCTGCTGGCGTATCTGTTTGTGCTGCGACCGGTGCAGAAGAAGGCCCTTGCCCCGGTACAGATGAGCGCGCAACCAGCCCTGGCGAGCGCGCCCAAGGTGGAGCGGCTCAGCATCGGTTCGGGAGAGATGTTCGGCGATACGCAGCGGGCCACCCAATTGAAAGAGCAGACCATTGAAATGATTAAACAGAAGCCGGTCAACACCGCGCGCGCGGTGCAGGCATGGTTGCGCGAGGAGCCCTCATGAGCGCTTTAGGAAATGTCTCTCTCAGCGGGACCCGCAAGGCGGCGATACTTCTGTCGCTGCTGGGAGACGAACCGGCGGCCACGATCCTGCGCAACCTTCCTGACCATGATCTGCAACGGGTCACCGATGAGGTGGCAAGCCTGGGACATGTGCCGTTCGATGTGACTCTGGAGGTTCTGGAGGAATACCAGCAGATGATGTCCGCTCAGGACTTCATTGCGGTAGGAGGACAGGATGTTGCAACTCGCCTTTTGGTCAAGGCGTTTGGTGAGAATGGCGCCAAGAACATGGTGCAGCGATTGATGGGAACGGATGACCCAGGTCTACTGGAGGTGAAGTCGTTGAAGAAAGCCGACCCTCAACAACTGGCCAAATTCCTGGTTGGCGAACGTCCCCAGACCAAGGCTTTGGTGCTTGGCAACCTCGATGCCAAGCGGGCATCCGCGCTGCTGATGAGCATGGAGCCCGACGTGCGCGCCGATTGCGTGAAACGCCTAGCCAACCTGGGCCAGTATTCTCCGGAGGTGGCCGCGAAGGTCTCCGCGGTGCTGAACCGGCGGCTGAAGACGATAGGCGATCACAGCAAGCAAGCAGATTCCGGTTCCAGGAATGTTGCCGAGCTGATGAACCGCATCGACTCAACGACTGCGCGCGAGATCCTCGAGAGCATCGAGAAAGAGCAGCCGACGCTGGCCATCAGTATTCGCGACCTCATGTTCCGTTTCGATGATTTTGTTGAAGTTCCCGAGCAGGAGCTGCGCAAGTTCATGAATTCGATTGATAAGAAGACCTTGATGATTGCTCTGAAGGGAGCGAATGAGGACCTGAGGAGTCATTTCTATCGCACGATGTCGACGCGCGCGGTGGAAATGATGAAGGAGGACTCCGAGATGATGGGGCCGGTTCGCGGCAAGGAAGTAGCCAAAGCTCAGGCGGAGATCGTAGCCATAGCGCGCAAGCTCGAGTCGGAAGGAAAGATCGTACTGAAAGCTGAGGGAGAAGACGAATATGTCCTCTAGCGCGGAACAAGGAAACCTGTATTCACTGCCCATCGCGACCCTGGAGTACCGCGATATGGCGGGCCACCTGGTCCCCGACGGCGCGGTCCGGCCTGGATCCCGATCCAGCAGCGGGGGCGGCAGGTACCGGGCGGAGGTCAATCTATCGGAAGACGAGCTTGCGGAGAGGATCACCCGCGAGCGGGCCGAGGCTACCCATCAAGCGGAACAGAGGCTGCGCCAGGAGTATGAGTCGAAACTGCAGGCGGAACGGACGCCAATCGCGACTGCGCTTGCTGCCTTTGAGGCGCAGCGCGCAGAGTATTTTGCCCGCGTGGAGGCGGAGGTCGTGCAGCTCGCCCTGGCCATTGCCGCCAAGGTCCTGCATCGCGAGGCGCAGGTCGATCCCATGCTGGTGGCGGCGCTGGTGCGCATGACGATCGAGAAGATGCACGAAGGGTCGAGCGTGACTGTCCGCGTCGGAGCAGGGCGTTCCAAACGGTGGAAAGAATACTTTGCCGGGCAACCCAGTGTCGCGCACGTCGAGGTGACCGAGGACGCAGAACTTAGCGACCATGACTGCGTGCTGGAGACGGAGCTTGGGTCTGCCAACTTCGGGTTAGACACGCAGTTGAAGGAAGTCGAACAGGGCTTCTTCGATCTGCTGGCGCTGAGGCCGGATCATCGATGAACCGCCCGCTGCTGACTCCGTACACCCACTATCTTGAGACCGGCTCGACCCTGCGATGGATGGGCCGGATCAATCAGGTTGTGGGCAACCTGATTGAATCGGATGGGCCGTTCTGTTCTGTGGGGGAATCGTGCGAGATTGTCGGCGCCGGTGGACGGAGCTACGCAGGCGAAATCATCGGCTTTCGCGGGTCCACGATGTTGTCCATGGCAGCCGACCATCCTCAGGGGATTCGCTTCGGCGACCAGATCGTGACCTGGGGGGCGCGTCCATCGGTCCGGGTTGGACCCGACTTGCTGGGGCGGGTCATCGATCCCACGGGCAATGCACTGGATGGAAAAGGGGCGTACCGTGCCACCCATTCGGTGACCATCGACGGTTCAGCGCCGCTGCCTCTTGATCGTGTTCCCACCCGCGATCCACTGGGCTGCGGCATACGCGCGATCGATGCCTTTGTGACCTGCGGGAGGGGCCAGCGTGTCGGCATCTTCGGCGGGAGCGGCGTTGGAAAGAGCACGCTGATCGGCATGATGGCGCGTGGAACCGCCGCGGACATGACGGTGCTGGCGCTGGTGGGAGAACGCGGACGCGAAGTCAACGAATTTCTTGAGATTCTGGGCGAGGAAGGCCTTCGCCGCGCCGTTGTCCTTGTCTCAACTTCAGACCAATCGCCGCTGTTGCGCATCCGCGCGGCCTTGGCGGCTACAGCCGTTGCCGAGTATTTTGCCAGCCTGGGCAAGAACGTCCTGCTCATCGTGGACTCGCTGACGCGCTTCGCCATGGCACAGAGGGAGATTGGACTGGCGGCCGGCGAGCCGCCCACCGCGAAAGGCTACACGCCTTCCGTCCTGAACATGCTGGCCCGCCTTGTGGAGCGAGCAGGCAACTTCTCGCAGGGCAGCATCACTGCCTTCTATACCGTGTTGATGGAGGGAGACGATCAACAGGACCCAGTGGTGGATACGGTCCGGTCGCTTCTGGACGGTCATGTGGTGCTGGACAGAAATCTTGCCATGCGCAGCCACTATCCACCCATCTCCATTCTGGAGAGTCTCAGCCGATTGATGTCGAGTGTGGTATCGGAGCAGCATCTTGCAAAGGCGAATGCCTTGCGCCTGTTGATGGCGGCGTATGCCCGGTCGGAGGACCTGATCCGCATCGGCGCGTATCAAAAAGACAGCGATCCCGTCCTGGATAACGCAGTTAGGAACTTGCCCGCACTCAATGCGTTCCTGCAGCAAAAACCGGATATCCAAAGCAAATACGAGGAGGCCGTCGATCGCCTGATGGCTTTGCCATGTTGAGAGAATGTGGCCGCATAGGCCGGCAACCCTGAAGACGAGCTGGCTATCCGGGCGTAAGCAAAATTGTATGGATGGTCCAGATCCAGCACACGGCAACAGGAGAAGGTTCAGCCATGGCGTTTCGCTTTTCACTCGCGTCGGTCCTTCGGGTCAGGGAGAGCATCGAGCAGCGCGAGGAACGCGCACTGCAACGAATTCAACTTGAGATGGCCCGCGTATTGCGCCAGATAGAAGAGCTGAGCGCAGAGATCGCAAGGGCGCACGACGCTCAGGAAGAAGCGCTGCGGCAGCCGATTCCGGCGGGTTACCTGCATACTCTGTTGTGGGAAGCGCAGGCGGCGGTTGCACAACGGAAGGCCCTGTTGTCTACTCTTCAAGCCCTGGAACAGCAGCGCGACAAGCAAATGAAGGAATACCAGGTTGCCCACCGTAACCACGAGACCCTGATCAGCATGAAGCGCGATCAGCGAAATGCGTATGAGCTGGAACAGGTACGGACTCAACAGAAGTCCCTGGACGACCTATTCGTGGCCCGTCGCCACCGAATCTAGAGCCGGCCAAACGATGGGCGAGCGTCTACACCGCTTCATCTGGCCCTGCTTTCCAGCTGGCAACTGAGAGGCAGAACACATCCTCCAGACCATGCTGGGTGCATGGGCCCAAGCCCGCTGCTGCAACAACTCCCAGAACAAACGGAAGCGATCCCGGCAGGTCAACTGGGCAACCATTGCCCAGCGAGTACGGCAACAATTGCCGGTTCCACAGTGCAGTTCCGGGAACCTCAAGCTAGGGGATTTGGAAACCAATTGGATTCAGTAGGTTCCGCCAGGCGACGAGAACGTTGCAAAGGGAAGATGCTGGCACGCGACGTGCAACAGAAGGGGTGTGCGAATTGCGCCCTTATCGACGACGACGTCCTCTTCCATGCCAGCGGCCCTGCTGCCGGTCAGCCCGACAGGCATCACCTTTCGAGCGGCGCTTGCGAATCTGTCCGAGAAGGCAAATGCGGAAAGCGACATCCTGGGTGATGGCTCGCAGACGAATTCCGAATCGGGCGCAGCGAGTCGCAGCTTAATTAAGCAGGAGAAGGAGCAGCCATCCTCCATCGGTTGCAATGCTGGCGACCGTACAACGGCAACTCCTCCCCTCGCCGATCCAACGACGGCCTGGGTAGTGGGGAAGTCGAAGGGGCAAACAAATAACAATCGTCCCATCAATAGCGATACGGGTGTCCGTACATCGGCCACCGTTCTGCCCACTACCGTTGTGGTTGCGAATGGAAAGACCTGGCACACCGCGCGCACCATGACGGGTGTACGAATTGCATCCACCCCGGCGACGGCGCCCTCTTCGACCCCTGCGTCCGTGGCGCCGGCCGGCCTGCTAGGCATCCCCATGCAGGCGGCGCCGCTGAATTTGTCCAGCCAGGCAAATGATGAGAGCGGCCCTATGACCGGCAGTTCGCAGACGCATTCCGATGCGGGCGCGGCGAGTCGCATCGTGAGGTTGCAGGATCCGGCGCAGCCGTCCTCCAACGGAAGCGATGTTGGCGCACTTACAACGGCCACTGTTCCGCCCACCGGTCAACCCGTGGGATGGGCAGCGGATCAGTCGAGCCAGCCGACGAACGGAAATCGTCCAAACGATGGATCCACTGGGACCCTCGCGCAGAGTTTCCATGTTTCTGCTTCCAGCGCCGCGCAAGATGTACCGCAACCAATACCGATCTCCCAGTCAGTGACAGAGCCAGCGGAACGGAACGCAACCACCGTAAAGCAGTTGAATCCGGCGCAGCCTTTCGATGAAGGTGTTGCCGGAGAGGACCAGGGGGCTGCACCAGCAACTCCAAGCGGGAAGTCACAAGCCGGAGCATACATCCCCGTTCCAGTGAATGGAGAGAACTTCAAGGCGCCGGCGGGGTTGCCTGCGGCTGCCGCACTCCCGAGCCATGGGGATTGGATCCAGTCTGCGGGCAAAGTAGCTCCAAAGGTAGCCAACGACGCAGCCGGCGCAAAGAATCCTGACCTCGGGAGCACGACGGAACCTGGTAAGAGCAAGGCCGTGGAAGCAGGGAGCGCGGTAAGCGTTGGACCGTCGCATGAGGCCCAGAACAGCGGCCAGTCCACTCAGCATTCGCAGACGGACCCCTCGCAGGGAGCAGCGATAGCAGCGAAGGTGGTGGATAGCGGTACGTCTCAGGCGCAAGTGGCCCTGATGCATGGTGCCTCCCACGAAGCGGCAACGCCCCTTCGCAGCGGAGGCGGAGTTGAAGATGCATCTCGCCAAACTTTGCAGCGGGGCGAACCGGCTGCCAACGAATTGGACAGTGGCGATGCCGTGGCTTCCTCCGGCATCAATGCCGCAAAGCTCATGCAGACGATGGGCCAGACGGAGATGACCGTCGGAATGCGTTCCAGCGAGTTCGGCAACATCTCGATTCGCACTTCTGTCTCGCAACAGCAGATGCTGACCCAGATATCGCTGGACCACGGCGAGTTGAGCCAGGCCTTGGCGTCCCACGTCTCCTCGGTGCAGACCAAGCTGGAAAACGAATCCGGACTGCACACGTTGATCGAGGTCAATCCCCAGGGGGCGCTCTCTTCGGACGATTCAGGAAACCCAGCGCAAAGGGAACAACAGGAGTTTGTTCGTTCTGCACGCACCGCGAACGCTGCGCTAGCGGCAGAGCCCGAAACTGGTTTGCCTCCGGCAGCGCTGGCAAGCGCAAGCGATGGAGTTCGGTTGGACATCAGAGCATAGAACGAGATTTCTTCAAGAAGGGAAGGTCAGATGAATATTCAAGGATTTACACCAAGCGTGGACGCACCTTTGATGGCGCAGAATTCCAGCGCACCCAGGGCAGCGGGCACCAGCAGCACGGGCAGTTCGAGCAGCACGACCAACAATTCCCTGGGGACATCGGCGAGCAGTCTGCAGGACACCTTTTTGAACCTGCTGGTGACCGAGCTGCAAAATCAGGACCCCACGGCTCCGGTCGATCCCACAGAAATGGTCGGTCAGATGGTGTCTCTGAACCAGTTGGATCAACTCATGTCCATCAACCAGACGCTGGACAACATGGCCGGGACGTCAGGATACTCAAGCGCAACCGCGCAATCCTCAACCGCGAGCCCGATGGTTGCATCGGCTGTCGGCAGCACGGCGGCGGCCGGTAGCACGCCGGCTGCAACATCGGCCATCCCACAATTGGCGGCGGCAACTGCGCTCAGCCAACAGCAACCGGTCTACACCCCCACCACGGCCCCGAATGCGCTCATGAATCTGTATGGAAGCTTCGGGACTCCAGCAGCGACTGTTAATTCAACACTCACAGGAGGCAGGTAATGTCATCTTTTTCGATTCCACTCTCAGGTTTGGAAGCCACCTCTCAATCACTGAATGTGATTGCGAATAACCTGGCAAACCTCAACACCGACGGCTATAAGGACGAAACCCTCAACTTCGCCGACATCTTCAACCAGATGCAGGGGACTTCTGGGAACGGGGACCCGATCCAGACGGGGTCGGGAGTGCAGGCCGCTGGCACGTCCTCCAACTTCAGCAACGGCAGCGTCAGTTCGACAGGCGTTGCCTCGAATATGGCCCTCCAGGGCAACGGATTCTTCGTGGTCCAGAACGGCACGCAAACCGATTACACCCGCTCCGGCGACTTCACGGTGAATTCGTTGGGACAGCTCACCACTCCGGACGGTGAACTGGTGATGGGATATCCGGCGGTCAATGGGGTGGTTTCGACCAGCGGAGCTCTTGCGCCGATCTCAGTCAATCAGGCAAGCACTGTGCCCGGCGTGGCCAGCACAACCTTCCAAATGGACACCAACCTTGACTCCAGTGCCGGCGTCGGCGCTACCTTTACCACGCCCATCACGGTCTACGACTCGCTGGGAACAGCGCAAACCCTCAGCGTCCAGTTCACGAACACCGCAGCAAATAAATGGAGCTACAGCATCACGATTCCGGCAGCGGCCACGGGCGGCACGGGGAATCCGACGACCGTCGCTTCCGGCAATCTCACCTTCAACTCCTCGGGACAGTTGACCTCGCCCACCGGGACGGTCACTGGAATCAAAATCACGGGTTTGGCCGATGGCGCAGCCAATATGGACCTTACCTGGGATATGAACGACGCCTCCGGCAATCCGAGCATCACCCAGCAGGACTCTGCCAGCGCAACCACCACCACCACCCAGAACGGCTATGGGGTTGGCACGCTCACCAGCTATTCCGTGCTGCCTGACGGAATAGTGCAGGGGCAATTTAGCAACAACCAGACCCTGGCTCTCGGACAAGTGGCGGTGGCAAGCTTCGCCAATGCCCAGGGATTGGCGCAGTTGGGACAGAGCGATTATCAAGCCACCTACGCTTCGGGAGCTGCAGTGGTTGGGCAGGCCGGCGCAGGCGGTAACGGCACCATCACCGGAGGAGCGGTCGAAGGCTCCAACGTGGATCTCTCGACGGAATTCGCCAACATGATCGTCGCACAGCAGGGTTATGAAGCCAACGCGAAGGCCCTGACGACGCTCGACCAGATCTCCCAGGCGACGATCCAGATGATGACCGCGTAGTTGGAAGGAATGTACGAGTTGTTAGCTTACGATTAGAGCCTCCCGCCAGGGGAACCCTCTCCTGGCGGTCAGGTTCTTGCCGGCTGCCGGCTCTCATGGCTGTCTCACCAGCCGTGAGGGTCGCGCGGCCAGCTTGTGTTTCACTTTAACCCTTGTAAAACCAATCACCTACCCTCGGTCCAAGACACTGCGCGGATAGTTGTTCACGCGCCTCGAATTCCGGCCCTTCGATTGCATTTAGTTTTGTGCAACCGCTCCACCCATTGTCATCCAGGCAGATCGGCGCCATAGGTTTTGCCAGATCCATAGTGGGATGCATGGAACCAGGAGCGCTCGGGGGTCCAATGATTGCTGCAGTCCAGAAGCTGGAACCGGAAATTACGCCCATTAAGCCGACCCTCACAGTCCCGACACCGAGTGAGCAAGATCAGCTCGACCTTATGCCATGGTTGCCCTTCACCCTCAGCCTGGAGCTGCCCGTCGTGCGGTTTACGATTGGCGACCTCTTGACGTTGACCAAGGGATCCATCGTGGAGACAGCCTGCCACCATACCAGCGACCTGCCGCTGCGAGTCAACCACCTCTTGATTGGCTGGACGGAGTTTGAAGTCATCGGCGACCGAATCGCCGTGCGTATTACGGACCAAGCATGATTGTAAAGATTCGATTTCCGCGTCCCTTCTTCCCGGGCTTTCCTGCGGCCCCGGCGGCGCTGGCGTTGACTCCATTGCCGGCGGGCGCGTCGTTTCATGCGACTCTGACGGACTGTGCGGAGGATTGGGTGGTGCGTGGCGCACCCCGCGATGTCACGTTTCCAACTGGCACGCAAACACGCCAGCTACAGCGCCCGGCTCCCGGCACGATGCAGCGGGCATGGTCCTGGCTGCACAGGAAATACGCGCTTGGCGCGACCAAGCGATTGCGAGTCGCCGAGACAGTCTCCCTCGGAGAGAAACGATTTGTGGCGCTCGTACGTGTAGAGGACCGTGAGTTTCTGATTGGAGGGGGCACGTCCGGAGTGTCTCTGCTTACCCAGTTAGGGAAGGCGCCTGGAGCGGCAGATGCAGCGCGATCGCAATTGGGCGTCGAGGGGGATTCGGCATGACTCGATGCGGCCCCGTGCTGAAACTCACAATGCTCGTATCTTTTCTGCTTGCTGTCGCGGCCCCCGTGGCCGCGCAAACTCGTTTTGCTAGTAATGCCACGTCGGTTGCGCCGCAGCACGCACTCTCCAGCGCGTCCCCGAGGATCACCAAAAACCCTGTGCCTCCCGCCTCGTCCCCAGCCGACATTGGCGGAGTTCTGCAGTTTCCAGGGACCACCGGCGGATCGGTGCCATGGTCGGTGGTCGTTCTGCTCACAGCCCTGACCTTGATTCCCTCCGTGCTGGTGTGCATGACCCCGTTCGCGCGCCTGCTGATCGTCTTTCATTTTTTACGGCAAGCCCTGGGGCTTCAGACGACGCCTTCCAACCAGACGCTGATCGGACTTTCGCTCATCCTCACCTTCTTTCTCATGCAGCCCGTGGCCAACCAGATTTATCAGGAATCCTTCGTCCCGATGCAGGCAGGCCAGATCACCACCATCGATGCGTTGACTCGCGCGGAAGACCCCATACGCCATTTCATGACGCACTACGTGCGAGACAAGGATGTAGCGCTGTTCGTCGATCTGGCCAAGGAACCGCATCCCGCATCGATCAACGACGTATCGATGCGCGTTTTGCTGCCGGCCTACATATTGTCGGAACTGAAGGCCGGCTTTCAGATCGGCACCGTGCTATTTCTTCCCTTTCTGATCGTGGACATGGTGGTGGCTTCCATCACTACGTCCGTGGGCATGCTGCAGTTGCCGCCAGTGGTCATCTCAACTCCGCTCAAGCTGTTGCTCTTCCTGATGGTGGACGGCTGGCACCTTCTAATCGGTTCGTTAATAAGGAGTTTCAACTAAATCCATGGGCGTCGATCAAGTAGTCATGCTGGGAAGAATGATGATGCAGGAGGTGATGATCCTGGTCGGCCCGATCCTGATTGTCGCGATCACGGTCAGCCTGGGCGTGAACGTGATTCAGGTGCTCACTTCGCTGCAGGACATGACGGTCTCGACCGTCTCCCGCCTGCTTGCGACGGGAAGCGCCCTCTTCCTTATGATGCCCTGGATGTGGCGTCATCTAGTGCAGTACACGCTGAACATCTTCTCCGACTTTCATGGGTACCTGCAATGATCCAGATACCCCTTCTGACGATCATCAGTGGAGTGCTGACCATCAGTGTGCGCCTGACCGGGCTGATGCTGTTCGCGCCGTTCTTCGGAAGCGTCGCCATCCCCACGCGGGTGAAGGCGATCCTGGTGCTGGCGATTACGCTGCTGTTGTATCCCACCGTTGGGCGTGACATCGGGACCTACAACCTGGCCCAATGGCCGGTTCTCATCTTCATGGAGTTCTTGATTGGCGTGGGCATGGGGATCGCCACCAACATTGTCTTCGAAGCGGTGCAACTGTCCGGACAGGTGCTCGGCGTTCAGATGGGCTACTCGCTGGTGAACATCCTCGATCCACAGACCCAGGTCGATACCACGGTGATCTCTCTCTTCTACCAGAGCATCGTCATGCTTCTGTTTCTTCGCATGGACGTCCACTACTGGCTTCTGCGGGCGATTGGCAACAGCTTCGTCTACATGCCGCTCGGCACCACCCACCTGAGCAGCCTGTTTACCATGGCCGTGCTGAAGATGGGCGGCGAAATTTTCGGCCTGGGGGTGCAGATTGCAGCGCCCGTGCTCTCGGCCACGCTGGTCGCGGACATTGTCCTCGGCCTGCTTGGCAAGGCATCCCCGCAACTGCCGCTCATGCTGTTGGGTCCGGCAATCAAGAGCCTTCTGGGAATCACCATTTTGATCGCGACGCTGAAGTACTGGCCCGACCTTTTCCGCGGGCTGTTTCTAAACACGCTGGCGAACGGCGAACGCATCCTTCACCTGGCACGATGAGGCACCATGGCTGACTCCAACAAGACCGAACAGGCGACACCGCGGCACAGGCAAAAATCGCGGGAAAAGGGCATGGTCACGCGATCGCGCGAACTGACCAGCGCTTTGTCGATGGTCGCGGTCGCCGGCGCTGTCTCGCTCACGGCCCAGCAGGCAGCCCATCACTGGACGGACTTCTTCCGCAACTCGCTGGATTCGGCAAGTACGGAGTCGATCCAGGCAGGCGGGCCGCTTCTGTTCTGGACCAGCGTGGAGACGCTGCGTTGGACGCTTCCCATCCTGACCGCCGCGCTTGCCGCTTCTCTTCTGTCGGGGTATGCGCAGGGAGGCTTCGTCTTTGCGCCCGAGGCGTTGTCCATCAAGCCCGACCGGTTAAGTCCCGCCGCAAAGCTCAAGCAACTGTTCTCGCCTACCGGACTCAGCACGATCCTGAAGTCTCTTCTGCCTTTTTCCGCCATCTGCTGGATTGGTTATGCCAGCATCAGCGCCCACTGGAAACAAATTCTGTCGAGCTCTTATTCCGATTCACGCTCCTTCATCAATATGGTCAGCGGCATGCTTCTGGAGGTCTGCTGGAAGTCGGGCGTGGTCCTGGTGGCATGGGCCGGCGTGGACTATCTGCTGCTCTGGCTGAAGAGCGAAGGCGACCTGAAGATGAGCCGCCAGGAGATACGCGACGAGATCAAGCAGTCGGAGGGCAATCCGGCGAACAAGGCAAAGATCCGCAGGCTGCAGCGACAGTCGCGGCGCAGGCAGATGATCAAGGCGGCGGAGACCGCGACGGTGGTCATCACTAATCCAACCCACTATGCGGTTGCGCTGCGCTATGAGATGACCATGCCTGCTCCCACCGTGGTTGCCAAGGGAATGAATCTGCTGGCGCAGAAGATCAAGCAAATCGCCTGGGACCATGACATTCCGGTGATGGAGAACCGGCCGCTTGCGCAGGCGCTCTACAAAGGCGCTGAAGTGGGGGATGCGATCCCATCCGCGCTGTACCACGCAGTCGCTGAGATTCTGGTCATGGTCTATAAGGCCCAGGCCGAAGTGAAACAACGCGAAGCTCAAAGGAGAGCTTCCGCCAACCGGCAAGGAGAATTGAGACCTCTGTGAGCAACAAGCCTGGACTATTAACCTCGCTCCGCGCATCCGGCGATTGGGTCATTCCAACCGCTGCGGTGGCCCTGGTGTTTGTAATGCTTGTGCCCATGCCGAGCATCGTCCTCGACCTCTTGCTGACCTTGAGCATTACAGCCTCCGTGCTGGTCCTGCTGACTGCAATTCAGATTCTGCGCCCCGTGCAGTTCTCGGTATTTCCCAGCCTAATCCTTTTATTGACTTTGATGCGGTTGTCACTGGACCTGGCCAGCACACGGCGAATCCTGCTGCATGGAAACGAAGGGACCTCGGCCGCGGGAAGGGTGATCGAGGCATTCGGCCAGTTTGTGGTTGGCGGCAACTATATAGTCGGCTTTGTCATCTTTCTGGCGCTGATCGCGATCCAATATCTGGTGGTCAGCCACGGCGCCGTTCGTACCGCCGAGGTTTCGGCCCGCTTCACCCTCGATGCCATGCCGGGCAAACAGATGGCCATCGACTCCGACCTGAATACCGGGCTCATCACCGCGGACCAGGCCCGCGCGCGCCGCGATGCGGTGGCCGCCGAAGCAGAGTTCTGCGGCTCCATGGACGGCGCCGCACGCTTCAGCCAGCGGGATTCGCTAGCCACCATCCTCATCATGGTCATCAACATCGTTGCCGGATTGCTGATTGGAGTATTTCAGCAGGGCATGGACTTTGCGCAGGCCGTGAAGACTTATACCATCCTGACCGTGGGCGACGGACTGGTGGCGATTATTCCGGCTCTGCTGGTATCGGTGGCGGGGGGCATCGTGGTGACGCGCGCCTCCTCCGACCAGTCTCTGGGGGTGGACATTCGCAAGCAGATGTTCAAGACCTCGCGTCCGTTGTGGATTGTGAGCGGAGTGTTGCTGGTTCTCGCTCTGATTCCCGGCATGCCGAAGTTCGCCTTCTTCGCCCTGGGCGGAGTCACCATGTTGGCAGCCTGGATAAAGAAACCCAGCGGCGCCGAAGAGCCGGCCGCTGGAACCAAGGCTGCCGCGGCAAAAGCGGGCACGCCGGCTGTGGATCCAATGGATGCGGTACTGAAGCTGGACGACCTGATGCTGGAGGTGGGCATTGGCCTGGTGCCGCTGGTCGATGCAAAGCAGGGAGGTCAACTGCTGGCGAGGGTGAAGTCACTGCGCAAGAACCTGGCACAGCAACTGGGCTTCCTGGTGCCGTCCATCCATATCACGGACAACCTGTCGCTCAAGGAAAGGGAGTATGTCATCTATCTTCGCGGGGTGGAGATTGCACGCTGGGAGATGAGGCGTGACCGCCTGCTAGCCGTCAATTCCAACCCCAAGCCCGGCGATATCCCGGGCCAGGAGACGCGCGAGCCGGCCTTCGACTCACCGGCCAAGTGGATTGCGCCGGAGATGCAGGCGCAGGCCATTGCCGCGGGCTATGCAGTGGTCGATCACACTTCGGTATTGGCAGCTCATCTCGCCGAGCTGATCAAGCAGAATGCCCATGACCTGCTAACGCGCCACGAGACCAAGCGGCTGGTGGACCGCCTCGCGGACTCCCATCCCAAGCTGGTGGAGGAGTTGACGCCGAAGCTGATGAGCCTGGGAGAAGTGCAGAAAGTGCTGCAACAGTTGCTGCGGGAGCAAGTCTCGATTCGCGACCTTGGAACCATTCTGGAAGCGCTTGTGGAGGCGGCCGCAATCAACAAGAATCCAGTCAACCTTGTGGAAGCCGCCAGGCACTCGCTGGGACGCGCGTTGATTCGGCCGCTGCTTAACGATCGCGGGCAATTGAATGTGGTCACGCTGAATCGCGCGATCGAGGAGGAGTGTGCCGGCACATCTTCGCAGCACCCGCAACTATCCGCGGGCGGGGCGATGCAGGTGTCGGTGGCGCGCAGGGTTCTGGACGGATTGCGCGGAATGCTGGGCGATCAGGTTGCGATGGCGCCTCCCGTGCTGTTGTGCGCGTCTCCCGGACGCTTCTATCTCAAGCGGTTGCTGGAGCCGTTCCTTCCCAAGATTGTTGTGATCTCGCCGTCGGAGATCCCTCCCATGACACAAGTGCAGTCCCTGGGCTCGGTTGGATGATGAGGCTGTTTACTTACACGCTCGATGAGGTGAACCAATGACGCAAGCAGAAGTGGCCTACAAAACAAGCGCGGAAGAAGTGGACGATCGCAATGATCTTGTGATGCAGGAGCTTTCCCAGGTCTATTACATTGCCTCCCGGATACGTGAGCGGCTTCCTCAGCATGTTGAGCTGGAAGACCTTGTGAATGCTGGCGTTCTCGGCCTGCTGGAAGCAAGCCGGACCTTTGATTGCTCCAAGAACGCCCAGTTCAAGACCTTCGCAAAATTCCGAATTCGAGGTGCAATCCTGGATAGCCTGCGCGATGCCGATTGGGGGTCGCGCTACCTGCGCAAGAGGGGACGAGAGATCGCGGAGGCGACTACGCAACTGGAGGGCAGGCTGGGGAGGCATCCTGTCGATACAGAGATTGCAGAAGAGATGCATCTGGATATCGACCGTCTGCGCAAGATCATGCAGCAGCTCGACGGGCTTCATCTGACGGGCCAGCAGATGGCGGTGTCCCATGACAGCTCGGAATCGTTGGACGTGATCGAATCGGCGCCCAACCTGGACGATCCTGATCCGTTCGATATTTGCCTGCAAGGCGAGAGAAAGGCCCATCTGGCCGAGGCCATCGCAAAGCTCAGCGAGCGGGAGCAACTAATACTCTCCCTCTATTACCGGGAAGAACTCACGATGAAGGAGATTGCAGAAGTGGTGGGGATGTCGCTTTCGCGGGTCTCCCAGATTCGTCAGGCGATGATGAACAAACTGAGAGAGTCGCTCGCCCACCTTCGCGAGCAGCCGTCCGCGGCAAGCATGGCGGCAGGAGGACACTTTGGACGCGCATAGTCAGGAACAAATTGAGTCAACGGTGCAGGAGCAGCGAAGCGAGAAGCCGCGCGATGGGAGGAACAAGACTCGCTCCGTGTACCCATGCAATTTTCGATCGGCTGGACGATTGTCCAATGAGAATGCGCGCGCATTGACTGCGATTCACGAGACATTCGCCAAGCATCTGGCCACCTCCCTGGAAGCCTATCTGGGGACGAACCTGAAGATAAAGCTGTTAATGCTCGATCAGCTCACTTTCAAGGACCACGTCGCCAATATCCCTCCTTTCAGCTATGTTTCGCCTTTTTACCTCAGCACGATACCAGGCACCATGCTTGTGGAGTGCGGCATCGACCTCGTCTTTCCGACGATCGACCTCCTTCTGGGTGGGTCGGGCATGTCGGTGAACGAAGCTCGAGATCTCTCGGAGATTGAAGAAGAACTCATGCAGGGCCTGACATCGCTGATTGCCCGGCAAGCCGAAGACGCATGGGAGATACCCGAAATGTCCCTGGTGGCAAACCGTCGCCTCGACTCCTCGGCCATGCATCAGTTCTGCGCGCCCAATGAAAAGGTCACTCTGGTGAAATTCGAGATCGAGATGGTGGATACCACAGGGTATTTTCAACTTATCTTTCCAACCTCCTTTGTCACTTTTCTGATCAAGCAGAGCAAGGTCGACCAACCGCAGAAAAAAGGGGAATTGATGCACTTCCCGACTGCCACGCTCCGGGAGCGCATCCTGGATTGCGACGTGGCGGTCGCTGCCGACCTTCCCAGCATGAAGGTTTCCGTGCGCGATCTGGTGGGGCTACAGCCAGGATGCGTTCTGAAACTGCGTGCGTCCGTCCGCACCCCTGGGATGCTGACCGTAGGCGGGCGAGAGATCTTCGAAGCAAATCCGGTGAGGAACGGCGCGCAGAAGGCAGCACAAGTTGGCCGCCGGGTGCAACTAACAGGTTGGGGAAAGGAATAGGAATCGTGGACAATCAGAGCAATAAAAAATCGGCGCGCGTATTTGCAGACGCTTTTACATCCTCTCTGGCCGAAGCGCTGACCCAGGCGGCGGGGACGCCCTTTCACCTTAAGGTGCTGGACAACCCGGACCTTGGCACGCGTCATGGGCAGCCGATCCATTTTCGGCTGACTGCGGACGGCGCCCTGCACGGCGAATGCTATATCGAGTTTTACCAGCCGCAGGTCGCTGAACTGGGTTCGAAGATACTGGGACAGCCTGCGGCGGCCTTCCGCGAGGACCACTCGGAGGCGCTGGCAGAGGTCATCTCCACGGCGACCGCCGGGCTCACGGCATCTCTCTCCGCTGAATTCGGCGAGATCACCTTCAAGGTGGCGCGAATAGCGGACCTGGCGTTCGGCGGGATGCTGGTTGTCCCCCTGGCCGCCTCCATGGAGGAGCAGCCGGAGATGCCTTTGCTGCTCTATTTCGACGGAATGTTTCTCGATGCTTTGACATCCCAGGGGGCCGGCAAAGATGCTGTCCTGAACGGAATGCCTCCGCTCGATCCGGTCAATCTCAAGATGGTGATGGATGTTGAGTTGAATGTGTCGCTTCGATTTGGCCAGCGTCAGTTGCCGCTGCGCGAAGTGCTGGAGCTGGCAAGCGGTTCGGTGATCGAACTGGACCGCCAGGTGGACGACCCGGTGGAGCTGCTCCTGGATGGAAAAGTGATCGCGCGTGGGGAGGCCGTTATCGTGGACGGCAACTATGGATTACGAGTCATTGAAGTCCCACAACCGATTGCGGCCCAGATTTAGCAGCTGATCGTACAGGAGTGAAGTCTGATGAAATGGTCACTTGCATCCGTTCTGCCAGGGATTGACCGTGGATGGAAGAGCATGTACTCGGTATGCGCTCTTCAGACGTGTCAGAACACCCTCCTTATGCGAAGCATCCAGAGCCGCGTTGGAATACGCGTGGATCAACACTGGTACTGCAGCGTGGATTGCTTTGCTACCGCCGCGCGCAGACGGTTTTCCATGCTTTTGGGCGCAAGCGTCCTGGAAATGCCGCATCACCCGCGTCTGTCCATCGGCCTGGTGATGCTGTCGAAGGGCTATTTGACGGACGATCAGCTTCGATTCGCCATGGCTGAAAGCCGATTGCACGGCGAAGAATTGGAGGCTGTTCTGGTCCGTCATGGACTGGCCAACGAGAGGCAACTGGCTGCGGCCAGGGCTGCGCAGTGGGGCTATCCGGTTCTTGGACAGGACCGCATGGGTCAGCCGGTTGAGGTAGATATCCCACCGGCCTTGCTGCAAGCATGCACCGCAGTGCCGCTGCACTGTTCCATGGCAGCCAAGCGGTTCCTCCTGGGATTTGTCTATCGGGTAGAACACAGCCTTCTCAATTCCCTGGAACAGATCACGGGCTTCAGGGCAGAGCCATGCTTCATCACTGCGACCGAGTTCCAAGAGCAAATGGGGCGCCTGACCGCCGTTCCGGACTGCGAGGAGGTGGTCTTTGAAGATCCCAATTCGCCGGTGGAGATGGCGAATGTGGTGGCCGGCTTTGCGGTTGAGATTGCCGCCAGGGAAGCTAGCTTCGCGCACTGCCGAGACTATGCATGGACAAGACTTACGGGCAAACGACGAAAGATCGATGTGCTGTTTCGAGTCAAGAACGCGAGCGAAGCTGGAAGAAAGAGGAATTTCCTCGTGCCAATGGAGAACATTCGCTCTTTCGGGTAAAACAATTGGCGCTAGTTGCCGATATCTGTGCCAGGTGGTGGCACAGTGCCGACAAGGACCGTTTCCCGTAACCAAACTCGACCGAATCAGCTGGTGGAACTGCAACCCTCGCAGGTTGAGTTTGTCCAGGACCTTCCTGCCATTCCGGTATTGACAAAAACACTGCTTTTGCTGGATATCCTGGTCCAGGAGCCATGCGTCGATCTTCGCCAGATGTCCCAACTGGTGCTTTCCGACCTCGGCGCCGCATTGCAGATATTGCGGCTGGCGGGGCGGGAATACGGCAACGCGGAAGACCGCCCCATTCGCATGGAGGATTGCATCTCGGATCTTGGCCTGGAAGCTTGTCTGAAGGCAGTGTCGGCGCAAACCCTCGCTCGCGATGGCCGGCAGCATGCCATCGCGGACTTTTGGGATCATTCCAGGGAGATTGCCCAGCATTCCATGCAGGTTGCAAAACAGATGCTTAAGGTAAAGCCCGAAGAGGCTTATTTAGCCGGTCTGCTTCATACCATCGGCTTGCTGCCGGAGCTTTTGGGATGGAGAGAATCCGGCGAGGCCGATGCTGCGCTGGTTGGGCTCCGGTTTGCAACCAGATGGTCGCTGCCTGCCTGTGTGACGGAGTTCTTCCGTGAAATCCACTTTACCGGATACCCGATGCTGTGGTCGGGGATTGTGCGAGAGGCCCATCAGCGTGCCAACAGGTCGTTCATCGATTGCCCCTTTGAACAGGGGCTTCGCCCCCACCTGGTTTGGAATGGAACCGGGCAACCGGACCCAGTGAATTTCCGGTAACCTGCGCTGCGGCAGGGCACACCCGCGGATTGCCTTCCCATGAGAGATGAGGCCCGGATGCACGGCAACCTGCGCAACGGGACGGCAGTTCTCATCGATCCCTCATCAAAATCAGGGTGTTTTGCGGTGAAGGGGCTCTTTTAGGGTAAATTTTGCCTACTGGAATGGCATCTGCCGTGCATTGTTCTAGGACAAGAGGCGTCTATGGACAGTGGATACTATGCCGCGTGCACAGCTTTGGTCTCTCGCACACAGGCATTGGATACGATTGCCAACAACCTGGCCAATGCAAGCACGGTGGGTTACCGGGCGCAGCATAACCAATTCAGCTCCGTGCTCGCGGCGGCTAGCGGCGCGCCGGACTCCGACCTGAACCAGGCAATCAACAACTATGGAATCCTGAGCGGAACCACGCTGGACCAAAGCCAGGGAGCCCTGCAAAAGACCGGCAACGACCTTGATCTGGCAATCCAGGGGTCAGGATACTTTGTCGTCCAAACCGCCGATGGCTCCATGTACACGCGCAACGGCAGCTTTCAGGTATCCGCCAAAGGACAGTTGGTTACTGCCGCCGGAGACCCTGTGATGGGCGATAAGGGAGTTATCGCGATGCCGCCCGGCTCGGTTTCCATCAGCCCGGACGGGACCATCTCTTCGAATGGGGCGGTGGCAGGCAAGTTGAAGCTGGTAAGTTTTCCGGCGGGCACGACCCTGACGAGCGCCGGCGAGTCCTATTATTCCGCGCCGCCAAAGACAGAGACAGCAGCGACCGATTCGAGCGTGAAGCAGGGGATGCTGGAAAGCTCAAACGTAAACCCGGTTACCAGCATGGTCGAGCTGATTACCGCTCAACGGTCCGCCGAGATGATGCAGCGCGAGCTTTCCATGTACTCCTCGGAGATGGACAAAACCGCAACTCAGGACCTGCCCAAGGTTGGTTAAAGGAGTTCAACAATGTTTCACGCCCTCTATACAGCAGCCAGCGGAATGACCGCTCAACAGATCAACCTGGACAACATCGCGAACAACCTGGCCAACGCCAGTACGTCCGGCTTTCAATCGCGCCGGGTGCAGTTTTCCGATCTCCTCTATCAGAGTGAAGTGATGCCGGGCGCCGCGGCAACCCAGCAGACCACCGTCGCTGCAGGTTTGCAGGTCGGACTTGGCACCCGCCCCGGCAACACCGAGATTATCCAGACCCAGGGCGACTTGAGCAGCACGGGCAATCCCCTGGACTTCGCCATCGAAGGCACCGGCTTCTTCCAGATCCTCCTGCCCAACAATCAGATCGGCTACACCCGCGCTGGCTCCTTCCAGCCCAACCAGCAGGGCACCCTGGTCACCGCCAATGGCAACGAGCTTCAGCCTGCCATCACCATTCCCCCCAACGCCACCAACATCACAGTGGGCAGCGACGGCACCGTCAGCGTGACCCTCCCCGGCCAGATCAACGCCGCTCAGGTAGGAACCATTCAGTTGGCGACCTTCAACAACCCAGGTGGTCTCGATAGCGTCGGGAACAACATCTATCTGCCTACCACCGCGTCGGGCGACCCCGTGGTGGGCACGCCGGGCGGCTCGGACGGCCTGGGCACCATCCAGCAGGGAATGTTGGAACAGGCGAATGTGAACATTGTCGACGAATTCGTCAATATGATTCTGGCTCAGCGCTCGTATGAGTCGAACTCGCGCGTGGTCAAGGCCGCGGACGAGATGCTGCAGGGGTTGAACCAGGTAGCTCAGTAGGTTGACTGCGATGACGCGATATTCCAACATTCCGGCCCTCTTCCTCACCGCTGCAATGGCTTTGCCGGCCGTGGCAGCGTCCGGCCGCAACACCATCACCGTGGAACAGGTTGCCGCGGCAATCAACAGCGCAGGCATGAAGGTGTCCGCGGACCAGGTCGTTCTTTTGGCCGATGTGATGGCGACCGACAGCGCCCCGAAACTCAAGGTCGAGTCAATGGAGCGTTGGGGCGACCATCAGATGAAGTTTCGTTTGGACTGCGTAAAGGCGGGAGAATGCTTGCCGTTCTTTGTCGCAGTCCGTTGGAGTCAGGCTGAGTCCGTGCCCCCATTATTCGCAGACCACTCCTCGACTGCGATTTTCCAGGCTAAGCCTGACTCCAATTCTTATATTGTGCGGGCCGGTTCGCCCGCGGTCCTTCTGCTTGAAGGGGACCACATCCATATACAGCTTCCTGTGGTTTGCCTTGAGAATGGCGCCATTGGGCAAACCATTCGTGTTGCAAGCACAGACCGCCGGCAGACCTACACGGCTGAGGTTGGCGACGGTGCGGTACTGCGGGGCAAACTGTGATGACAACAAGATTAAGAGGCGCTTTGGGCCATCGGCTGATTGCAATTCTGCTGCTTGTTGCCGTGACGCCGTTTGCCCATGCGGCTGCCAAAAAGGCGAAGAGCCAATCCGACCAGTCGAGAGCGGCCTACATTGCCCGCCTCCAGCAGCAGGACGTCCACGCAGTCTCCGGACAGACGGTGGGCAGTCTCTGGTCGCCGAACAACACCATGGGCGATCTCTCCACCGACTACAAGGCACGCAAGCTCAATGACACCATCGTCATTCTGGTTGCGGTGCAGACCACCGCTGCGCAAAGCGGAGACTCCAACTATCAGCGGACCGTGCAAACCAGCTCTGCGATCACCGGCCTTGGGGGGGACCTCAAGACCAAAGGCTTGAACCCGCTGCTCAATGCGAACTCCTCTACCGCGCTGAAAGGTGCTGGAGCAACGGACACCAGCACTACCTTTCAAACCAGCCTGACCGGACAGGTGATTGCCGTACTGCCCAGCGGCAACCTGGTTGTGGAAGCTCAACGCAATATCTTTATGAACAATCAGCACGAAGATGTGACGGTCCGCGGGGTTGTGCGCCCCAACGATATCGGACCCAGCAACACCGTTTCTTCGGCGGCGCTGAGCAATCTCGAAATTGAGATGAAGGGCAAGGGCATCATCGCCGACAGCACGCGTCCTCTCAACCCCATCACCAAAGCACTGTTGTGGCTTATAGGATTCTGACCTTGATGAAGCTTGAAATGACGAACTCGAACGCTCGACCCCGGTCCATGGTCTCCTGTGCCATGGTCATCGCCGTTGTGTTGTCGGTGCTGCCGCCGGTTGCGCTCGCGGATGAGTCCAATAATCGCCAGGTCCTGGTGCGCGACATCACCAGTGTTGAAGGTGTCCGGGAGAACCTGCTGGTGGGATATGGCCTGGTGGTGGGGTTGCGCGGGACAGGCGATCGGCAGCAGACCATCTTTACCGTGCAAACGCTAGCCAATGCCATGCAGAAGATGGGGGTCCTGATCTCGCCCACCTCCGTCGTAGTGAAGAATGTGGCGGCTGTCTTTATTACGGCATCGTTGCCGCCATTCGCCCGGCCGGGGTCAAAACTGGATGTCACCGTTTCTTCCATCGGCGATGCCCAGAGCCTTGAAGGCGGTGTGCTGTTGATGAGTGCGCTGTACGGTCCAGATGGGCAGGTCTATGCCGAGGCGCAAGGGCCGCTTGTTCTGGGCGGATACTCCGCCGGTACGGGCGCGAACAAGAAGGAAGTGAATGCCGCCAATGTCGGCCTGATTCCCCAAGGCGCCCTGGTTGAGCGCGACACCTCGGTCGATCTGAGCGGGTTCAAAACGGTATCGCTGCTTCTGCGCAATCCAGATTTCGGCACCGCCGTGGCGATTGCCGATGCAGTGAACAAGGAGTTCGATAAGCCCGTTGCCTCGGCCCTCGACAGCAGCCGCGTCGACATCAGCGTAGCCGACGCCTCCTCGCAGACCGTGACCATGTTGATCTCCAGGGTGCAGAGCTTGGTGCTCAACGTTCATACGCCGGCTAAAATCGTCGTCAACGAACGCACCGGAACCATTGTGATGGGCGGCGACGTCAAGCTGTCCCCGGTTTCCGTCATCCATGGAAATCTGTCCATCCAGGTGGTTACCACCTACGTTGCAGTTGGGGCAACGCCAGTGGGTGGACTTGGACAACCTGGCGAGGCTGGGGCTGGTGGCGACAGGAGGGGTAAGGGCGGTATGGATACGCTGCAACCGATCGTCGTGCCGGAAACCAACCTTACTGCCAACGACGAAGCCACCCAGTCGATGCGCCTGGACGAGGGAGCCAATGTGGACGAGTTGGTCAAAGGGCTTCACGCCATAGGCACCTCGGCCCACGATGTGGTTGCGATCCTTCAGGCCATCAGGGCCGAGGGCGGTATGCAGGCTGAATTGGAGGTCCAGTAATGGCAACCGGCACAGACCTCGGTCCACTCAGCGCGCAGACCGGCATGTTGCAATTGAGCGAAGACCGCATGCTTCAGGGGTTGAAATCCCGCAACAGCACGACCGATGCCGCCAAGATCGACAAAGGCGCGAAGGAATTTGAAGCCATCCTGGTGGGTAGCTGGCTGCAACAGGCCGAACAGTCGTTTGCCACCGTTCCGGGCACGGATGACGAGGACCAGGATGTAGGCCGCGATTCCATGATGAGCCTGGGCGTTCAGACCCTGGCAACTTCCATGGCCGCTATGGGAGGTATCGGGATCGGTAAGATGGTCGCCAAAGCCATGCATGAGGCGGCGGATAAAGCAGAGGAGCAAACCACATCTCCGGAGGAGGTAGTTCACACTCAAGTAACCGGAAGTAACTAACGGAAAACAAGGAGAATAGCGCTAGATTTTTTGGGATAAAGTGCCGATAGTGAGAACAGCATTAAAACTGAGGAGGCAGGATGAGGGTCGATCTATTTAATACGGCAGCCAGTCAGATTTCCAACGAGCAGAGCTCGCAGCAGGTTAGCTTACAGAACGCCGCGAAGTCGGGCCAGTCCGGCGTGGAAGATACGGCGACGCTTACGTCGGATTCGGTTTCGATCGGTTCGCTCGTCAGCACGGCCCTCGGTTCTCCCGAAGTGCGGCAAGACAAAGTGGATAGTCTGCGACTATCCGTCAGCAGCGGGCAGTATGATCTCGACCCGGAAAAGATCGCCGCATCGATCGTCGATGAACAAGCCTGACCGCAGGACAGCTTTTACCTGCCCTTAGGAGAAGGACATTCATAGAAAGTGCGAAGCATGAATACCACTGGCGTTCAAGATCGAAATCTGAAGGCCACGGAGTATCTCCAGTCGCTGCGTTCCTTGACCCATGAACTGGAACGGGCCATGCAGGCGATCGCCCACAATGCTCTGTCGGAACTGGAGGAGAGCGTAGACAGCCAGCAAGTTTTGAGTGCCCGGCTTGGTGAATTGGCGGATGATATGTGCGTTCCCCTGGAAACCGGTCCTACGATCCCCATTGCATGTTTCGATGAAGACCTGAGGCATCAGATCCGCTCTGCCTCCGACACGCTTCAGAAGCTGAATCACAGATACGCGGCCTTGCTCAAGCATTCCAGCCGTTCTGTTGCCAGGATGGCGTCGCTTTTCAGTTCGTTCCAAGGTCAATTTCAGGAGGCTTCCGGCCCCAGGTTGAAGCATCAGACCTGGTCTTGCCAGATGTAGGCGCCATGGGAGGATTGAATACATCGCTCTTGGTGGGCATGCAGGCGCTAGACGCGACGCAGGGTGCGCTGCAGGCAACCAGCAATAACATCGCCAATGCCAATACTCCGGGATATACCCGCGAAGTGGTGCAATTCAGCGAAAACCCGGAAATCGACACCAATGGCCAGGTCAGCGGCGGAGGCGTATCGCTGGACGGCCTGCAGAGTGTCCGCGACGAACTGCTCAACCTGCAGATTCAACAGCAGACCTCGCTGCAGAGTAGCGCCGACACGCAATCTTCCACGCTTCAGCAGATACAGAGCTATTTCTCCTCGTCTTCGGGCGACGACATCGCCAGCGAACTGGCAGCCTTTTCCACCAGCCTCTCGCAACTTTCCGCGAATCCGACCAGTTCATCTGTTCAGCAGAGTGTCCTGTCGGCAGGCCAGAATCTTGCCAATGCTTTCAACTCTACCGCGAACGGGCTCACCTCCGCGCAGTCGTATGCCAATGGTCAGGTGACCCAAACGGTGGCGCAGATCAATTCGCTGACATCGCAGATCGCGCAGTTGAATGGACAGCTCTCGCAGAGTGCAACAGCTTCAAACGGTGGTGGCACGATTGAGGACCAGCGAGACCAATTGGTGCAGCAGCTATCGGCGTTGACCGGCATCTCCGTGACCCAGACCAGCGACGGTGAGACCATCACCACGGGCAATGGAACGCCGCTGGTGATGGGCGGACAGAGCTTCACCCTGCAGACCACAACCGGCAGCGACGGGATGCAGCAGGTGCTGGATTCCAATGGCAACAACATTACCGCATCCCTCGAGGGAGGCCAACTCGGCGGGGCAATCCAGGTCCGCGACCAGGCGATTCCCGGCTTCCTGACCCAGTTGAATACGCTGGCCAGCCAATTTGCCACGGCCTTCAACGCCGCGCAGGCACAAGGCTTCAACTCAAACGGCAATGCGGGCGAGAATTTTTTTACGCTGCCGGCCAATGCGGCGGACGCTGCGTCCGGCATCGCCGTAGCTATCTCCAATCCTGCGCTGATTGCCATCAGTTCGGATGGGTCA
>Ga0326728_10004899_pt1 | contig 38786 bp, 35 predicted proteins | sample MB3enrmetagenome_FD_207602 | JGI IMG/M metagenome (GOLD analysis project Ga0326728, IMG submission 207602) | Lab enriched peat soil microbial communities from McLean, Ithaca, NY, United States - MB31MN | ecosystem: Environmental > Terrestrial > Soil > Wetlands > Peat | place: USA: New York... | reverse complement strand
GTCTCGCTCTCAACATCGCCCGCTCCCATCCCGACGCCAAAACCTCCCTTCGCGGCAAGTTCAAACGTGCAGGATGGGACGATGCGTTCCTTTTCGAGATGCTGCACCACATGCGATAGCCCTGCCCGCATGTGGGGGAGGATGAAGGTGGGGGCCGCGCCGCATCGCAGGATGCGGCGGTTACGGAACAGCGCCTTTCGGCGTTCCGCTTTCTTGATTTGCCGGAAGCGAGTCTAAAAGAATTGCTTCAAAGACGTTGCCGAGAAATCCACACTCGTTCCGGTTCATTCCGAAGTTTTGTGCTTCGTATCCGCGCCTGATCGTGATGGCCTCCGGTCCCACCGCCGGCGGCATCTGACGAAGATCACGCTCGGCCGTCGTTTGTTTGCTTGGTCGTCGGCATAACTCGGACGCGAAGAGGCGCCGCGAGAACGGTGGCGTATTTTCACCTCTCCCCTCTGCGGGAGAGGGGAAGCGCGCAGCACGAAGAAGCTCACTCGTCCCGATACACCCGCTCGCGGCGTTCGTGGCGTTCTTGGGCTTCGATCGACAGCGTGGCGATGGGGCGGGCTTCCAGGCGCTTGAGCGAGATCGGCTCGCCGGTCTCCTCGCAGTAGCCGTAGGTGCCGTCCTCGATGCGCGCCAGCGCGGCGTCGATCTTGGCGATGAGCTTGCGCTGGCGGTCGCGGGCGCGCAGCTCGATCGCCCGGTCGGTCTCGGAGGAGGCGCGGTCGGCGAGGTCCGGATGGTTCTGGTTGTCGTCCTGGAGATGCTGCAGCGTCTCCTTGGCCTCTTTGAGAATGTCCTCGCGCCAATCCAGGAGCTTCAACCGGAAATACTCCCGCTGGCGTTCGTTCATAAAGGGCTCCCGCTCCGACGGCCGGTACACCTTGTCGAACGGCTGCAGCGGCTTGCCGTTCTTGACATCGACCGGCTTGCCGTTCCTGACGGTAGTGTCGTCGGCTCTGCCGTTTCTGCTCTTCGCGAACTGCATCGACATTGTACTCCGCGCAACGACGCGCGAGGTCCTCCCCGCGAGGTTGGCTATATATCGAGGGTCCGTGACAGAGACAATAAAATTGATGCTTTCCGATACCGCCCCGGCGGCGCGTTACGACCGGCGGGTGTGGGGCGCAGAAGGGGCCGGGACGTTAAGAAAAAGTCGGTTGAGGCCGGCTTTGGCCAGTTCGACGGCGACCCGCAGGTCGATCTCGCCCAAAACCTGGTCCAGCCGGTCGTCGCCGGAACCGTCCATGAGGCCGGCCGCGGCCGCTTGCAACCGCGAGAGCGTGCCTCGGTCGAGCCGGCCGGACAGGAGGGCGACCTTGAGCTCGTCGAGCGCATCGAGCGCCCGGCGGCCATGCTTGACCGCGCGCTTGCGGCGTTCGACCGGGTCTTCGATGCCCTGGAGCGCGATCAGTGCGTCGATACCGCCGAGCGAACGCACGGCGCCCGCCGCGGTCTGCGCCTGCGACGTTTCGCTCTCGGCGAGCATAAAGCCGCCGCCCGCCGCGCGCCGTGCCGCCGGCGCCGTTGACGTTGCGACGAAGCTCGTGCCGTTCGGTCCGATGATGCGCATGCCGTGAAGGTGGGCCGGTAAGGTTAATGCAGCGTAAAAATTGCTCCCTCCACCCGGCAACAATTGCCGCAGGCGGCAAGGGATGCGTGTCCCAGGGCCCCGCCCCCGCCCGGCAATCCGCAAATAGTCATTGTTGTTCAGTGCCTTACACGAAAACGCCGCGCTGGCACGCGATTGGCATTGGTTTCTCCGTCCGACTCTTGGGGAGCAAGATGGCAGGGACGTTTCACAAGGCGCTGGTCGCGCTGATCGCGGTCGCTTGCGCGGTGTCGCCCGCGCGGGCCACGTCGCGCATCAAGGACCTCGCCAGCATCGAAGGCATCCGGCAGAATCAGCTGATCGGCTACGGCCTGGTCGTCGGCCTCAACGGCACGGGCGATACGCTCAACAACGCCCCGTTCACCCGGCAATCGCTGCAAGGCATGCTGGAACGGCTCGGCGTCAACATCCGCGGCCAGCAGATCCGTACCGGCAACGTCGCCGCGGTGATGGTCACCGCCAATCTGCCGCCGTTCGCGACGCAGGGCACCCGCATCGACGTCACCGCTTCGGCGCTGGGCGACTCCAAAAGCCTGCTCGGCGGCACGCTGCTGGTCACGCCGCTCCTTGGCGCCGACGGCAATGTCTATGCCGTCGCCCAGGGATCGCTCGCCATCGGCGGCTTCGCGGTCGAGGGCGAGGCGGCCAAGGTCACCCGCGGCGTGCCGACCGTCGGCCGGCTGCCGAACGGCGCCATCATCGAGCGCGAGCTCGAATTCTCGCTCGCGACGCTCGGGTCATTGCGGCTGTCGCTGCGCAACGCCGACTTCACCACGGCCAAGCGCATCGCCATCGCCATCAACGATTATATCGGCCAGCCGGTCGCCGAGCCGCTCGATCCCTCGACCGTGATGCTGACGCTGCCGAAGTCGTTCCCGCAGAATCTGGTGGCGACGCTGACCGAGATCGAGCAGCTGCAGGTCGAGCCGGACGAGTCGGCGAAGATCATCATCGACGAGCGCTCGGGCGTCATCGTCATCGGCCGCGACGTGCGGGTGTCGACCGTCGCGGTGGCGCAGGGCAATCTCACCGTCACCATCTCGGAATCGCCGCAGGTGAGCCAGCCGGCGCCGTTCTCGCGCGGTCGTACCGTCGTGGTGCCGCGCAGCCGCCTCGGCGTCACCGAGGAGGGCAAGAAGCTCGCGCTGGTGCAGGAGGGTGTCTCGCTGCAGCAGATCGTCGACGGGCTCAACGCGCTCGGCATCGGGCCGCGCGATCTGATCTCGATCCTGCAGGCGATCAAGGCCGCCGGCGCGATCCAGGCCGACATCGAGGTGATGTGATGACGACCGCAGCCGCAGCTCTCGGCCTCTCCACCGGCGCCATCACGACCGCGCAGGCCGCGCAGGCCAAGGCCGCGCTCACCGACAAGGACAAGGCCAAGGCGCATGCCGCCGCGCAGAACTTCGAGGCGATGTTCCTCAACACGACGTTCCAGCAGATGTTCACCGGCATCGACGGCGACGGCCCGTTCGGCGGCAGCGGCGCGCTCAAGGTGTGGCGATCCTTCCTGACCGATCAATACGCCAAGACCTTCGCCAAGGCCGGCGGCATCGGCATCGCCAGCCACGTCTACGGCGAACTGATGAAGCAACAGGGAGCTCGCGCCTCATGAAGCCGATCACCACGGCCGCGGAAGCGGAGCAGGCCATCGACGAGATGACGAGCCTGGTCGAACAGCTGCGCGGCGTGGTCGAGCAGGAGACGGCGCTGGTGCGCGCGGGCAAGCTGCGCGCTGCGGCGGCGCTCGAACCGTCGAAATCGGCGCTCGCCGGGCGGCTTTACACCGACAGCGAACGCCTCAAGGCCAACGCGAAATTCCTGCAGCGCACGGCGCCGGCGCGCTGCGCCGCGCTCGCCGGCCTGCAGGAGGCGCTGCGCGCGGTGCTGCAGAAGAATATGGTGGTGCTCGCCACCGCCCACGCGGTGTCGGAGGGGATCGTGCGGCGGCTCTCCGGCGACCTCGCCCGCAAATCCGCGCCGCAGGTCTACGGCGCCTCGGGACGCACGACGGCGCCGAGCGGCAAGCAAGGCAAGCCGCTCGCGCTCAGCCGCGTGCTGTAGCGTTTGTTTGGTGATGACGGCCTTAAGGCTGCGCAACGCCCGTCAGTTCGGCGCGCAGGCGCGCAAGCGGGCCGTGCCAATCGCCCAACGCCGATTGCCGGAACAGGCGCATGGTCGGGTACCAGGGCGTATCAGTGCGGTCGAGCATCCACCGCCAGTCCGGCGAGAACGCGACCAGCATGCCGACCGCCTTGCCCATCGCGCCGGCGAGATGCGCAACCGAGGTGTCGACCGTGATGACGAGATCGAGCAGCGCGATCACGGCGGCAGTATCGGCAAAATCTCGAAAATCGTCGCCGAGTTGCGTGACGTCATGGTTGCGCAGGACGACCGCCTGCTGCACGCCGACGTCCTTTTGCAGGCTGACAAAATCGATGCCCGGCACCGAGAGCAAGGTGGTGAATTGATCGAGCGGGATCGAGCGGCGGCGATCGGCGACATGAGCGGTGCTGCCGGCCCAGCAAATGCCGACCCGCAGCCGGCCGTTGTTAGGTACTCGCGCGCGCCATTGCTCGATGCGCGACGGGTCTGGCCGAATATAGGGCACTTGCGACGGGATGGTCGCGAGTTCGGTCCCGAATACGAAAGGCAAGCTCAAGAGCATGCAGTACAGATCAAAGTCCGGCAGCGTCGCGCCATCGGCGATCACCGCCGAAACGCCCGGAACGGACGCCATGAGGCCAGCCAATGGACGATAGACGCCGAGCAGCACGTTGGCGCCAAGAGCGGCGACAAGCGGCGCATAGCGCACGAACTGGATCGCATCGCCCATGCCTTGCTCGGCACAGAGAAGAATCGTCTTGCCGGTGATCGCCGTTTCGCCGCGCCAGATCGGCCGCGGGAAATTCGGTCGCCCCGCCGCGAATTTCGCCTGCCGCCAGCGATTTTCGTATTTGGCCCAACCGTTGCGGAAATCGCCCAGACAAAGCCGCGCCAGCGACTCGTTGAAATTCGCGTCCGCGTGCTGCGGCTCGCGCGCCAACACAGCGGCGTAATTCGCCAGCGCCTCTGGCAAGCGGTTGAGCGCGGCGTAAGCATTGCCTTGATTAAGATAGGCTGACACGAAGTCGGGGTCGATGTGCAGCGCCTCTTTGTAGCTCGCAAACGCGAGATCGAAGCGGCCAAGTTCGAAGAGCGCAGCGCCCCGATTGCTGTGCGCCTCAGCATCGTTCGGCGCCAATTTCAATGCCGCGTCGTAGCTGGCGAGCGCCGCCTCATAACGGTGCAGGCGCGCCAGAATCCTGCCGTGAATGTTCAAAGCGTCGACGCTGTCCGGCGCGTTAGCGAGCGCTGCCTCTGCGGCGCGCAGCGCCTCGTCGAGGCGACCGAGCTGCATCGCGGCATTGGCGCGTTTGACGCAAACGTCGCTGCACTGCGGTGCGAGCAAGAGCGCAATGTCGTAGATCGCGATGGCATCCTCGTACCGATTCAGAGCGGCGAATGCATTGCCGCTATTCCAATACGCCTCCATCAGACCGGGATCGAGCGACAGCGCCCGCTCGTAGCTCGCCAAAGCCTCGTTGTCGCGACCCAGATATTTCAACGCGTTGCCGCGATTATAGTGCAGGACGGCATCGCCAGCGCCTTTCGCCAGAACGCGATCGAAGGTCGCCAGCGCCTCTTCGTGGCGTTTGAGCGCGCCGAGTACCATGCCGTAATTGGCGAGCGCCGGCGCCGAGTCCGGTCGTGTTTGCAATGCCTTTCCGATCAGCCGCAACGCCTCGGCATTGCGGCCCTGTTGATATTCGATGAGACCGGCGAGGTGCAGTGCCTCGACGCTTCCCGGATCGGTCAGGCGCTTGCCAGCGGGATTACGATCATCGCGATGCTCCAGCCGACGTGGCGCCACGTTCGCGGAGCACGCAGCCTTCGCACGGTGCCCGGTTGCGCGCTTGCCCATCTCTTCCTCGACTGAAGTTTTGCTCGACTGAAGTTTTGCGGACCGAGCGGTGCGGGACGAAGCAAGCGGCCCGCCCGCCTTGCCCAACTGTCAAGGTCAGCCAACAATGGTTAACCAGGCGTAAAAAGCACTGCTTCGCACACGCTAAATTAACCGACAGCCGCCACAAATCGGACGCGGGCGGCGCAAAACGCCGAGAAGGTTCGATTGATGAGCATTGGCAGCATCTCGTTCTATCAGCAGGATCAGAGCTACTGGACCAACCTGCAGAATCAGAACCAGGCGTCGTCGGCGGAAGATTCGCTGATCTCGGTGATGGGCTCAGCCCAGACAACCGAAGCAAGCGGGCTGTCGAGCATCGCCAACCAGGAAGCCATCACCCGCGTCAACAACCAGATCGCGGCCGACGAACAGGCTCTTTCCAGCTCATCGAGCAGCAGTTCGACTTCCTCGTCGAGCAGCGCCTCCGCCGCCCCCACGATCCCGAACGCCACCGGCACCGGCTCGGTGCCGCTCACCTGGAATACGTCGCTCCTGACGCTCGGCATTCCGCAAAACGGCGCCATCACCGTCAGTGACGGCACCAACACGACCTCGTACGCCTCGAACGGCTCCGACACGGTCGGCGATCTGATTGGCGCCATCAATGCCAATGTCGCCGGCAACGCGTACGTGACCGCCTCGCTCAACAGCGCCGGCAAGCTCGTCATCAGCGCCAAGAACGCCACCGAGACCGTCACCGTCGGCGGCACCTTCGCGAGCGACGTCGGCTTCGGCCAGGGCAACACCACCTTCCAGCCGAATAACACCATCAAACCTGTCACGCCGCAATATTCGTCCGGCGCGACAAGCTCGACGTCCTCCTCCAGCAGCAAAAAAGATACCGCCGTGGTGCCGGCTACCTCCCTCAACGCCTCCAGCGCGGAGTCGATCCTCACCGCGTCGGGCGAGACCGGTACGCTGGTCAATATGCTGGCTTGATCGCGGCCGCGGCGCGATCTTTGTTGATTGCGCTCTAGGCGCCGACGAACTGCGACGACAGATCGCCGCAAAACGTCATCGGGCCGACGTGATTGAGCCGGCTGTCGACGTCGGCCCAGATTTCACCGCCGATATCGGTCCAACGTTTGCAAAAGGCGAAATCCTCGCTCAGGTAAGTGCCGTCCTCGCCGATCATGCACTCGAACAGGGCGAAGCGGTTCTCGCTTTCGGTCAAGGCGTCGAGCGAGTGGTCGCGGCGGTAGCGAAGCTGCGGATAGTGCGCACACATGCGTTCGAGCGCCGCCCGCCGGATCATGAGAAAGCCGGTGCCGGCGTAGCGGACCTTGACGAAGCCGCCCTTTTCGATGACGGCATTGCCGTCGTCGACCTCCATGACGTAGCGCAACGCGGCCGCTGCCGGATTGCGCCGACCAGTCGCCATCGTCGTCCGCACCTTGTCCCAGTCGATCCGCTTGATCGGATAGATGGCGGCGCACATATCCGCGCCGCAGGTGACGAGGCGGAACACTTGCTCCGGTTCGAAGCCGATATCGGCGTCGATGAACAACAGATGGGTCGCGGCGGGATCGTCGAGAAACTGGGCAACCAGGCTCGCGCGCGCCCGCGTGATCAGCGCATCGCCGTCCTTGAAGAAAAACTTGACGCCGAGGCCGCTATACGACCGCGCGCGCGATTGCAGCTTGAGCAAGGACGTCGCGAACAGCGCCGAGATTTGCCCGCCGAAACATGGCGTGGCAACGACGAGATTGACCGGCGCGGCGGAGAAAGGCTCGGCCGGCTGCTTCACTGCTCGTTCCGAGGCGGAGATGGCGGACATCAAGGATAACCGCTCGCGGATGAGAGCCGTCGGCGACATAGCGTTAGCCAATAGCGAACGAGAATAGTTAACGCCGGATTAAGCGGCGGTGTGCGCTTGCTGATTTGTCCTGTTGCGCCAGGCCGAAGGCCTCTCTTTAATCCGTACTTTTACGCGTCTTTAAGCTGAATAAGGCAAAGCTTCGACAGCCGGTCATCTCGATCGGACCACGCACTCGCCGGTACAGTACGTACAGCAAGTGCAAGCCAGTACGGCCTGTAACCAGAAGGGTACCTCTATGTCAGACATCACCTTGAGCTCGGGCATCCGGCAGAACCTGCTGTCTTTGCAGCAGACTTCCGCCGATTTGACCACCACCCAGGAAGCGCTTGCGACCGGCAAGGCGGTGAACTCGGCCTCCGACAATCCGAGCGCCTATTTCACCTCGCAGACGCTCACCAACAACGCCAACGCGCTGAGCGCCCTGCTCGACCAGATCGGACAGGGCTCGCAGACGATCAGCGCCGCCGACAACGGCCTCACCGGCGTGACCAGCCTGCTGCAGCAGGCGCTGTCGACCGCCACCCAGGCGCAGCAGTCCGCCACCGGCACCCTGACCTACTCCGCGATCACCGGCACCGGCACCATCGGCGCCGACTCGACCCAGGTCACCGGCAATACCTTCTCGACCACCGGCCTGACCGCGGCCACGCTGTCCACCACAACCGCTACGGACGGCAACATCGCTGGCCTGAGCGCGGGCACGGCATCCACCACAAGCGCTACCGACGCCGACATCGCCAACGTAGGGGCCGGCGACAAACTGGTCTTCCAGGTCGGCAGCAACGCGGCCGTCACCGCGACTCAGGGAACGGACTTCACCACTGGCGCCACTCTGGCGTCCTACCTCACCACCCAGCTCGGCAGCGAGGCGACCGTTAGCGACAGTGGCGGCACCTTGACGATCACGAGCAACACCGTGGGTACCAGCGGCGACATCGCTACCGTCACCGGCAACGGCGCGGCCGCCGCCTCTTTCAGCGCTCCCACCACAGGGACCGCGGCCAGCACCCTGGTCTTCCAGGTCGGCAGCAACGCAGCCGTCACCGCGACCTACGGGACGAACTTCACCTCCGGCAGCACCTTGGCGACCTACCTGACGGCCCAGCTCGGCAGCCAGGCGACCGTTACCGACAGTGGCGGCAACTTGTCGGTGACCAGCAACCTCGTCGGCACCAACGTCGATACGGTGGGCGGCACCGGCGCCACCGGCGCGGGCTTCAGCACCCCGACCACCAGCACCGCCGGCAGCTCGCTCGTTCTCACCGATGCCGGCGGGGCAAACTCGACGCTCTATTATGTCAACAGTGCCGACACCTCGAACGCCGAGGCGGCCACTAACGGCACGTTCTCGAACCTCACCGAGCTCGTTGACGCGATCAACGGCGCCGGCAACACCTCTTCGGAAATCACCGCGAGCTCGGTCAATGGCGGCACCCAGCTGCAGCTGGCGAACCACTCCGGCACCACCGGCTCGATCACGGTCGGCGGCGATGTCGGCGCGTCGCTGGGCTTCAACACCACCGCTTACGACAACAACTACAACAGCTCGCTGGCGGCCGCCGTCAACGGCAATCAGACCCTGACCATCCAGGTCGGCACCGACACCGCCCACACGCTCACGTTCGGCACCGGCACCGGTCAGATCTCGACGCTGGCCGGCCTGAATACGGCCCTAAGCGGTATCAGCGACGTCACTGCCACTGTCAACGGCTCGGGCAAGCTTGTTCTGACCCCGACCTCGACCGACGCCATCACGGTCGGTGGCTCGGCCAATGCCACCATCGGGTTGGCCACCTCGACCACGCCGAACGCCACCGTGGTGACGGCGAACTCGACGCGCGCGACGCTGCAGACCAACTTCAACAACCTGCTGACCCAGATCAACCAGCTGGCCAGCGACGCGTCCTATAACGGCGTCAACCTACTCAGCGGCAACAACCTGACGGTCGACTTCAACCAGGCGGGTACGAGCAGCCTGACGATCCAGGGCGTCAACGACAGCTCGACGGGATTGGGCCTGAGCCAACTCAACAACAACGAGTTCCAGGACGACGCCACGATCTCGACCATCATCACCAACCTCAACAACGCGATCTCGAGCGTGCAGGCCCAGACCGAAACGTTCGGCACGAACGCGTCGACCATCACGACCCGGCAGACGTTCGAAACGAACCTGATCAACACGCTGCAGACCGGCGCCTCGAACCTCGTGGCGGCGGACCAGAACCAGGAAAGCGCGAACCTCCTGACCGAACAGACCCAGCAGCAGCTGGAAATCTCGGCACTGTCGATCGCCAACCAGGCGAACCAGTCGGTGCTCAAGCTGTTCGGCTAAACCCTTTAGGGAACAGGCCGACGAAGGCGGCGGGGCGAAAGCCCCGCCGTTTTCATTTTCGGGGAGCGGCGGGAGCACCGCCGGCCACAGGTTTAGCCGGGTCTTAACCCGCGTCGGCAACCATGCAACGAATCGTCAAGGACGGCGCGCCGTGGCCCTCAAGATCGAACTCAAACCAAACGAACGGGTCATGCTCGGCGATTGCGTCGTCACCAATCACGACCAGCGCACGCGGCTGACGATCGAGGGAAAGGTCCCGATCTTGCGCGAGACCGACATCATGCGGCTGAGCGCGGCGACGACCCCGTCCAAGCGGCTCTATCTCGCCATACAGTTCATGTATATGGCGAATCAACCGCAGGATAATTACGGGCTCTACCTTCGCCTGGCGCAGGAAATCCTGAAACGCGCCCCGAAAGCCGCGCCTTTTATTCGGCGTATCAATAATCGAATCTTAACGGGCGATTTGTACAAAGCCTTGAAGGAAGCGCGCAAGCTTGTCGAGTACGAGAAGGAGCATTCGGAAATGAGCTACGCTGCCAAGGCATATGCCAAGGTCGCCAACGAAACGGCGTCGCCGCGGGAGCTGGAGGCGTCCTTGCTCTTGAAGGCGGCCGCCAAATTGCAAGCGGTTCACGATTCCTGGAATGACCGCCCGAGCGGACTGAACGACGCCGTCATGTTCAATCGCAGGCTCTGGACGGTGTTCATCGACGCCGTCAATCGCGGCGACAACAAGCTGCCGGCGGAGGTCTGCCGCAACCTTTTGCGGCTCGGCGTCTACATCATGGCCGAAACCTATTCGCTGATGACCGAACCCAAGCCCGAACACCTGCAATCGATCATCAAGATCAACCGCGGCATTGCCGCCGGCCTGCGCGGCAAGGCGTAGCGGGCGCGGCCGCCGAACACTATGTCCGAACGGCGGGACTTGATCGCGGGCGACGCGTTGAAGGCGGCGGCGCTGCAATATTCCGGCGACATGCGCGTCCGGATCAAGGGCGAGCAAGGCGGCCTGCTCAGCATTTTCGACGGCTGGTTCACCCGCGTGGTCGCCCGCCTGCTGCAATTCGATCCGGCGCGGTTCTGGGAAGACAGCGTGCGCGAATACGCGTCGCAGTCCGCGCAGGGCCGCGACCTGCAATGGGACCTGCTGCGGCTGCGGCTGTTTCTCGACCGCTGGCAGCAGGGCCGTTTCGTCGAATTTTCCGAGCGGGAACGCTGCGCCGGGTTCTATCAGCCGCGGTTCGGCACCGAGTTCGGCGTCGACGTGCAGCTGACCTGCCAGGGCGCGCCCTCGCTGATCCATTGGCGCGGCACGGCGATGATGAAAAACGTGTTCGATTTCGCCATGTACCCGGCGCTGATCGGCGACCTGCGCCCGCGCACCGTGTTCGAGATCGGCTCCGGCTTGGGGGCGAGCGCCGCGTGGTTCGCCGACACCATGGCGTGCTGCGGCAGCGCCGGCCGGGTCTATTCGGTCGATCTCGTCAAGGCCCGGCTCGACCATCCGCAGGTCAGCTTCTATCAGGGCGACTGCGCGGATCCGGCGCGCCTGTTCGATCCTGAGCTGTTGCGTTCGGCGCCACATCCGTGGCTGGTGGTCGAAGACGCCCACCAGAACGTCGCCGGCGTCCTGACGCACATGCACGAATTCTTGGCGTCGGGGGACTATCTGGTGGTGGAAGACACCGACGTGAAGCGCGAGGCCATACGCAGCTTCATCGGCGCGCATCCCGGCGACTATCTCGTCGACACCAAGTTCACCGACAATTTCGGCCGTAACGCCACCTGCGCCGCCGATTCGATATTCATCAGGACGCCGATACCCGCCGGGCGGACGTAAGAGCGGCCGCCCGCAGCAGTTCATTCTTCGCCCCCCCGATCAGCCTGCTGACGGCGCCAGATAATTGACGAGGCTCAACTGGGCGAGCCGGGCGGTCACCGACATCGACGCCGAAAGATTGTTCTGCAGCGTCAAGAGCTGTTCGCCGACCTGATTTTGATTGACGCCGTCGATGCCCTGCAACATGTCCTGCAGCGTGGTTTGCGTCTGCGTGTTGAGCGTGCTGGCGTTCTTGATGGTCGTTTGCGCGTTGGCGAGGTTGGACTCGATATCGGTGATCGACTGCGTGCCCGATTGTCCGGCAAGGTTCGCTTGGACGCGGCTGCTGAGCGCCTGATAGCTCGCCTGGGCGTTCGGATCACTGGACGAGAAAGTAGTCGCCGCGAGCGCGCCGACGTTAGCGAGCAACGACGTGATCGCCGGCTCGGTGGCGCGCATGCCGTAGGCGACGGTCATCGATGGGCCGACCTGGGCCGTCGCCGTCTGCGCAGCCGGCGTGCTGCCGTTCTCGCCCGTGTACCAGAAAACGGTATTGGCGCTGGTGCCGTTCACCAGCGACGTGGCGGTGGAATAATTCGGCCCCTCTACCCGCTGCGGCGGGTCCGCGAAGAAATTATTGGCGGCTTCGATGGCGGAAGCCGCGGGCAGCGCCGTCTGCGCCAAATTGCCGACGGCGGTCGTGAGCGCGGTCTGCAGGTTGGTCGCGGTGGCCGACGGCGTCGCGCCGATTGTGAACTGGTTCGCGCCCGGCGGCGAACTGGTGGTGGCCGTCAGCGTCACGTCCTGGGTGGTGCCGTCGGGCAGCGTGAGGCTGAACTGGATGTTGTCGCCGGCGTTCGGATTGGCGGCGCCGAGCGTAACCCCAATCGACGGCGGCGAACCGGACGGGCCGGTGACGGTCGCGCCGGTCAGACTGGAGTTCACGCTCGCGAGCTGAAAGCCGAACGGCGAGCCGTCCTGGCCGACCGTCACGGTCGTGCCGGTCGCGCCGATGGTCAGGCGCCCGAGGCCGCTGCCAAGATCGGCCTCCTGGCGTTGCTGGATCACGGTGGTGAGGCCGGCTTGCGCGCCGTTGCCGTTGAGAATGTCATCGGTCGGGGCGACGGCCGGCTGATCCGTCGCGCTGCCGGAGAAGATGTAATTGTTGCCGACCTGGGTGTTCAGCGCAGCCAGGATCTGATCGAAATACCCGGCGGCGGATTCCTGCGTCGCCGTCTGCCCCGTGGAATCGAGCGAAAAAGCGCTCTGGTCGCTCACCGCCGCTTGCACCGACGACTGGGCGTCGCCGAGCTGTGTCAGCGCCGACTGCGCCACGCTCAAGGTCGTTCCGACATCGGTGGCGGCCGTGTTGTAGCCGTTGATGGCGGCAAGCTGCGCATTGAGCGACAGCGTCAGGCCGGCCTGCGAGGCGAGACCCGAATAGGTCGTCGCCGCCTGCCCGGTGCTGAGCTCCTGGGTCAGCGTGTTGAGCTGGTTCATCATGTCGGTCTGCGCCGCGACGTTGGCGGCGGTGATCGATCCGGCTCCGGTGATACTCATTTACCCACCTGTTCAGGTTCCGACCTGCAGCAGCGACTGCATCATCTGCTGGATGGTCGTCATCACCCGCGCATTGGCGCCATAGGCGTTCTGCAGCGCGATGAGATTCGACATTTCCGTGTCGATGTTCACCCCGGACTGGTCGTTGAAGCGTTGTTGCAGCGCCGTCACCACGGCGTCCTGGCCCTGCTGCACGTTGCTCGCCGCGTTCGCCGCCTGGGATTGCTGACTGACGAGCTGGCTCATGTATTGCGACAGCGTCCCACTATAGGGCGAAGTCGGGGTGCCGATCCCGGTCGTCGGGGAAAAGGTCAGCGACGCCTGCGTCATCTGATTGAGCAGGAAGTCCGGCCGCGTCGGATCGCCGGAGGCGGCGGTGGAGGAATAGGCGACGAGGCTCGCCGGCGAGGCGACCACCGCCGGGTTGACCTCGATCAGTCCGGCCAAGCCCGTCGTTTGCGAGCCGCTCGCGGTGATCGCCCCCGTGATCGGCGTGCCGTTGCTATCGGTAAACAGCGCAAGCTGTGCATTGCCGCTCGTCAGCGACGTCACGGTCGAGGTCGCCGACAGCGAATTGACGGTGTTGGTGGCGCCGTTGTTGAGCACCTGCAGGACGGTGCCGGAGGGGTTGGAGAATTGCAGGCTCGTGCCCAGCGCGGCATTGAGCTGGGACACCACCGCGCCCATGCCGGCGGAAAAATTGACCCCGATCACCGGATTGGTCGCATTCGCGCTCGACTGCGGCAACGAGCCACCGGCGCCGAGCGCGACGATCGTCACCGCATGCTGCGTATTGGTGCCGTCGGTGTAGCTGAGCGTCACGGTATTGCCGGGGAGTAGCGAACCGACGTCGACGCTGTATCCAGCCTGAACGCCCGACGTCACCGCCGTGCCGCTCGTCGTCTGGTTCGACAACGCCTGCGACATCTGGTTGGCCATCTCGTCGAGCTGGGTTTGCGCCTGCGGCAGAATATTGTCGCGCATCTGCACATAGGCGGCGATTTCGCCCGACTGAATGGCGTTGTCGGCCAGAAGATCGGTGCTGGTACCGCCCGGCACCGTCAGCGTGATGGTGCCGACACCGTCCTGGCTCGGATTGGCGCTCCATTGCGCGGTCGCCGACAGCGTCCCGGCATTGTCGAAGCTCAACTGCGAGGCCTGGGAGTTCGCCACCAGCTGCTGCCCGTTGCCGGTGAAGACCGAAATCTGGTTGTCGCTATTTTGCACGACCCGGACGTTCATGAGCTGCGACAGCTGGGTCACGTCCTCGCCGCGCTGATCCTCGAGCGCCGCGGCCGCGCTGTCGGAACTCGACGAACCCTCGAGCTGTCCGTTGATCTGCGCGATCTGCTGGATCAGGGTGTTTGCCGACTGCACGTCATTGGCAATGCCCTGCTCGGCCTGGGTCCGGATTTGCTGGATGCCAGACGTCATCGAATTGAGATTCTGCGCCAGCGCCTGGGCGGCGCCGACGACGGCGCTCTGGGCGGTCGACGACCCGGGATTGGTCGCCAGCGACTGCAGCGCGGTGGTAAAATTGTTGTAGATCGCGTCGAACGATGTCGACGAATCCGGCGTGCCGTAGATGTTCTGCAGCTGCTGATAGAGCTGCGATGTCATGTCCGCGTACGAGTCGCCCGAGGTCTCCGTCCACAATTGGCTTTGCAGCAGCTGATTGAGATTGCGGTTGATGCCGCTGGTATCGACGCTGGTCCCGCCCGCACCGACGGTCCCGATCTCGACCTGATTGACGCTCTCCTCGATATAGCCGGGGGTGTTGGCGTTCGCCACATTGCCGGCGATCACCGACAGGCTCTGCTGGGTCGTGTTGACGCCCGACACTGCGGCGGACAGGGCCTGGGAAAGGCTCATGGCTCGCGCCGTCCCTGCGGCTTACGGTTTACGGCCCAGGCGTTCACGAAGCGCTCTCACTGGATCACTTGCAGCAGGCTTTGGATCATCTGGTCGGCCGTCGACATGACCTTGGCATTCGCCGAATACGCCTGCTGCGCCACGATCAGCTGACTGAACTGGGTGGCAATGTCGACGTTGGAGGCTTCGAGCGAACTTCCGGTGATGGTCCCGGTGGCGCCGTAGATCGGCGGCCCCGAACCGGGCGTCGACGCGAAAGCGTCGCCGTTGAGCGACTGTAAGGAATCCTCGCCGTTGAACGTGACCAGCGGGATTTCCGCCAACGGAATGGTCTGCCCGTTCGAGAACGAACCGGTGATGCGGCCCTGGCTGTCGACCGCGACCGATTGCAATTGACCGGACGAGTAACCGTTCTGCTCCAACTGATTGACCTGCACGGTGCCGTTGGTGTCGGCGAATTGGGTGAGGCCATTGGCGCCCAGAGCGAGCTGGACGTTGCCGAGCGAGTCGCCATTGACGGTGAGATTGGGCAGGGTCAGGCTCGCGATCGGCGGCGTGAGTTCGCCGTTCGAATTGAACGTGAACGTCGTGCCGACGTTCTGCCAGGCCGCTTCCGTCCCGGTCGCGTTCGAATTGGTCTGGTAGAACAGCTGCCACGAATTGGAGCCGGACGCGCTGCTGACTTCGGCCCAGCGAAACTGCACGTTGACCGGGTTGCCCTCGGAATCATAGGTGGTGATGGAGCCGCCGTCGGTCGACTCGGCGGTGAAGGTGGTGACGTCATTGCCGATCACCGTATCGTTGGCGGGCAGGGCCGACAGCGTTTCGATGCCGAATTTCGCTGCCGAGGCGGTACCGCCGATGGTGATGCCCGCGGTCGGATCGGTCGCGGTGATCGAAATGTCGCCATTGGCGGTGTTCACGCTGCCGGTCGCGCCGCTCAGGCCTTCGATCGCGGTCTGCAACTGCGCCAGCGTCGCGACTTGGCCGGTTCCGGTGCCGAACGTGATCGTCTGCGCCGCGCCGCTGCCGATCGTGACGCTCAAGGTCTGCCCTTGCGCCACCGCGCTCTGGGTCAGGAGATCCGTCGGCTCGAACGCATTTTGGCCGACGCCGAAACCGATATCGGCGGACGCGGTGCCGCCGACGGTGATCGATCCGGTGGCGGTCGTGCCGGTGAGCACCAGCTCGCCGCTGGCGTTGAGCGACGCGCTGACTTTCGCGCTGCCGCCGTTGATCGCGGTCATCAAATTGCCGATCGTGTCGGACCCTGTCGACGTGTAGGTCGTCGTATTGGTTCCGTCGTTGATCGTGATCGTGTCTCCGGAGGTGATGCCGAGGGAGGCAAGCGTGGTGGTGGAGGCGAGTCCCGTTTTGGTGCCCGTACCGGCAGCCACCGCGTCCGGCTCGAGCGTTGCGCCGCTACCGGTGATGGCGGCCGCGATCGGCGCACCGGCGATCGGATTGGCCTGGAAGCCGGCTGGGTCCAACATCCCTGTCGTCGGATTGCTCGGGATGTTGGCCTGGTATTGGATCGTCGTCGTTGCCTGCGCCGGCACGAAATTGTTGTCGAATTGCAGCACCTGAGGAACGCTGCCGACGGGGTTCCCGGTGCTGGCGTCGATCGGGATGCCCATGAGGTAATAGCCGGAGCCGTTGACCAGATAGCCGTTATCGTTGAGCTGAAAATCGCCGGCGCGCGTATAATAATTGACGCCGTTGAATTGCGGCTGATTGTCGGTGAGGCCCACCGGCTGCTCCACCACGAAGTAGCCGTCGCCGTTGATCGCCATATCGGTGGAGACCGACGTGCTCTGGATCGATCCTTGCACCGTGTTGGTGGCGACGGAATTGACGACGACGCCGCCCGAAGTCTGCTGTCCCGAACCTGCCGCCGAGACCAGATCGGCGAAGCTCGTGTCGGTTTCCTTGTAGCCCGTGGTCTGCGAGTTGGCGATGTTGCCGGAAATGTTCTGCAGCGCATATGACTGTGCCTGCAAACCGGCGACGGCGGTAGTCAGCGCATCGAAAATACCCATGACATCATCTCCGACTCGGATAGCGAACGCGGGCTGCCAGCCATAAGCGGGCGGCAGCTATTTCCAGTCGGAACTTCAGCAAGCGCCGTGCCATCGCTTTCGGGCGCTTTTTCAATGAGTTACGTGGGCGCCGCGGCGGCGCCTGGTACAGATGTGCCGGCCTTCGGGCAAAATTTGCCGAGCGTCGGCGCAGCCGTTGTGATGTAACCGCGACCGCATGCGCCGCGGCACGCCTTGTGAACGGCAAAGCCGCCGTGGTTAAATTGCAACAACAACGCACCGACAACGACACGAAGGAAGGCTCATGCGTTTTGAAGGTACCAGCGCCTACGTCGCCACCGATGACCTCAAGGTCGCCGTCAACGCCGCGATCGCGCTGGAGCGTCCGCTCCTGGTCAAGGGCGAGCCCGGCACCGGCAAGACCGTGCTGGCGATCGAGGTCGCCAAGGCGATCGGCGCCCCGCTCATCGAGTGGCACATCAAGTCGACCACCAAGGCGCAGCAGGGGCTTTACGAATACGACGCGGTGGCGCGGCTGCGCGACAGCCAATTGGGCGACGCGCGCGTCAAGGACATTCGCAACTACATCAAGCGCGGCAAATTATGGGACGCGTTCGTAGCGGACGAGCGGCCGGTCTTGCTGATCGACGAGATCGACAAGGCCGACATCGAGTTTCCCAACGATCTCCTGCAAGAACTCGATCGCATGGAGTTCTTCGTCTACGAGACCGGCGAGACCATCCGCGCCCGGCGCCGGCCGGTCGTGGTCATCACCTCCAACAACGAGAAGGAATTGCCCGACGCGTTTCTGCGCCGGTGCTTCTTCCACTACATCCGCTTTCCCGACCCGGACACGATGCGCGCGATCGTCGAGGTGCATTTTCCCGGCGTCAAGCACCGCCTCGTCGCCGAGGCGCTGCGGCTGTTCTACGAGATCCGCGACGTGCCGGGCATGAAGAAGAAGCCGTCGACCTCCGAGCTGCTCGACTGGCTCAAGCTCCTCATGGTCGAGGATATCTCCGCCGAAACGCTGCGCGAGCGCGATCCCAAGAAGCTCATCCCGCCGCTCCACGGCGCGCTGATCAAGAACGAGCAGGACGTGCACCTGTTCGAGCGCCTGGCTTTCATGGCACGGCGGGAGAGCCGCTAGCTACGGCGCGGCGCGATGCGCCACTTCGCGCGCTTGGGCGCGACGTTCGGCAAGCGCGGCCTGCGCGCGCTTGAAGCAATAATACACCTGCGTCACCGCGCGGCCCATGATGCCGCCGGCCCAGACCAGTTCGAACGGCGAAAATTGCTTCCACGTCTCGTCGCCATCGACGATGGCGCGGGCGATCAGATTGCCGGCCATCGCCGTGGTGTTGAGCCCATGGCTGCCGAACCCAGAGGCGAGCCAGACGCCACGGGTGAGTTCGCCGAGCTGCGGCATGCGGTGGAGGGTGTTGCCGAGCGTCCCCGACCAGGCATAGTCCACCGTGACGGCGTCGAGCTGCGGATAGGTATCGGCGATGTCCGCCGTCAGCGCGCCCGTGTAGCGGCGCGGATCGCGCGGCCACATCGTCGCGCGGCCCGACCACATCAGCCGGTCGCCGCCGACGATACGGTAGTGATTATCGGCAAGGTCGCTGTCGCTGACCGCGCCGCGATAGCCGATGGCATCGTGCAGAGGCGCGCCGAGCGGCGAGGTCGTGATCACATAGGTCGTGACCGGCAGCAGCGTGCCGGCGACCTGCGGCACCAGGTCGCCGATCCGCACGTTGCCGCACAGCACGACGTGATTGGCGCGCAGCCGCGCCGCCGGCGTGACGATGCGCTTGCGCACGCCGGCGGGGTCGATCGACAAGGCCGGCGTGCGCTCGAAAATGCGCGCGCCGGCGCGCTCGGCGGCGGCGGCGAGACCGAGCGCATAGTTGAGCGGATGAATGACGAGCGCCCGCGGAAAATGGATGGCGTGGAAATAGCGCTCGCTGCGCAGCACCGCGCGCACGCGCTCGGTCGGCCAGCCTTCGACCTCGCAACCGAATTCGCCCAACAGGCCGAGGAAATTCGTGAACGCGTCGCCATTGTCGGTCTTCGACACATAAAGCCAGCCGTCCTCGGCATCGATCCCCGTCATCGCCTCGTCGCGCAGCGCCGCGCGGACGTAATCGAGCCCTGATTGCGCCAGCGCCCACAGATCCTTGGCCTTGTCGAAGCCGACGCGGGCGATGACGCTCTCGAGGCTCGCCGCAAAGCCGGGCAGCACGAAACCGGTGTTGCGGCCGGAGGCTTTGGCCGCCAGCCGATCGGCCTCGATCAGCACGACCGACCAGCCGCGCCGCGCGATTTCGCGCGCCGTCGTCAGTCCGGCCAGCCCGCCGCCGATGACGCACACGTCGACGTCGAGATCGACGGTAAGTGCCGGCCGCCGCGGCGCGATCACCATGTTCGCGGCGTACCAGCTTTCGCCATAGGCCGCGGTACCGGCTGGATCCATCACGCTCTCGTCGCTCTCGTTCGGTAAGGCTGCGCCGGCATGGTGCGCCATGCTAAACTGCGGGCAGCGAGAAAGCGAACATCGCTGTCATATCCCGCCCGCTCAGGTCTCGACCGATCATGTCTCGACTGATGTTGCTGCGCCACGCCAAGACCGCGACCGCCGAGCCCGGCGAAAACGACCGCGACCGCAAGCTCACGGCGCGCGGGCGCGCCGACGCGCCCGTCATCGGCGCCTATATGGCGCACCACCGCCTCGTTCCGGACTTGGCGCTCGTTTCGCCGGCCGTGCGCGCTGTGGAAACCTGGGACCTCGTTGTCGGCGCTCTCGGCGGCGCTAAGCCCCGCCTCGTCAAGGACGATCGCATCTACAATGCGAGCCCGCGGCGGTTGCACGCCCTGATCCGCGAGACGCGGGAAGCCGCGAGCATCCTGCTCGTCGGCCACAATCCGGGCCTGCACGAACTCGCCGTGAGCCTGATCGCCTCCGGCGACGTGGACGCGCGCGAGCGCCTGTTCGAAAAGCTGCCGACCTGCGGGCTCGTCGTCATCGACCTGCCGTTCGACGACTGGTCGAAGCTGCACGCCAATTCCGGCCGGCTGGAGCGCTTCGTCTCGCCCGGTCTGATCACGCCAGCGACCGAGTGAGGCCGGTTCACAACACTAAGCGTCGTGGTTCCGGTCCCGCTGCAGTGCGGCGTGGAGGTCCTGAGGATCGATGGCCACCATCTCAACAGATGAAGCAGATTTGCCGGGCACGAACATCATCGTGGACACGCGCCGATAAACCGGAAATGACAATTCTTCGACCAGTTCTTCGTCCGTCACGACCCGATAGTCGCCGGCCGGCAGGACTCGATCGACACCTTTCAGCTCAAAGGGATGACTGAAGACGACGGATTTGCTGTGCGAGCGGGTAGTCACTGCGTTACACCGCGCCGCGGCGGACCACGGGAATTTCCATTCTCTCGTACAAGCGACGAATTCCCTGGCGGTCGTATCTCGTCTCGTCGACCTCGAGATGGGTTCCGAGAAGAAATTCAGCCGGAAGCTCCTCGATCGCGAAGCGGACGGCATCCGCGGCATGATCAAAACGCCTGTACCCGATTGGTCGCCGCCCCGATTTCCGATTGCGGATGGAGAAAAGCTCCGCCTTGGCGCTGTAGTCAAATCCGACCATGGCGTCTTCGACCAAGGTTTCTTCGACCATGGATGCTTCGAGCGTGGATTCGCCAGTCATTTGATTATCTCCAAAATAAAACAACAATACCTTTTAATGGGCATCACATGCTCAACTTTGGATATATGATCGAAACGCGAGAAAGCCAGCCGTGGCGGCACAAGTATTTTTCAGATCGAGCGTCACTGGCCGACGATCGATATGCGGCGCACGTCGAGTGGGGCCGATGCCGGAAGTCTTCGGTATCCACGCTGAGCTCTCGAGCGCGATCGCTATTCGCAGACTTGTTATTCGCAGACTTGGGCGAGCTCTCTTGCCAGACCCAGAATCTGGTTCTTGGCCGCCTGCTCCTTGTCCGGCATCGATCGCCGGTCCGGAGGACCTTCGGTTCCTACGTTGACGCGGCCGGAAATCTCTCCACGCGGCGAGGAGAATGTGAATGTGAACGATCCACGGCCATCCGGCTCTAAAACGACAGCATCCATGCTCCGTAGTTCTCCCTTTTCGCTAGACGTAGACGACATGCGGCGCTGAAATTGGGCTCACGATCGACAGCATTCCGGCTTGTCTTAAGCCCGCGTGACGCCGACTGCGCAAAACGCCTCGTCCGATCAAGCCGCACGAGGCGTCCTACCACACCATGATCCGATCAGATTGAATCGGATCATGTCCAGATTTTTCCTTGGGGTTTCCCTTGGGTTTTTTCCTTGGGCATGATCTTTTTCGGAAAACCGTTATTCGCCACCGGATCAAGTCCGGCGGCATGCTTTCCGGATCATGCTCTAGCAGGTCGGCTGCGACTTACGAGGCAAAGCGGATGCTGGGCGAACCAATGACGCCGCTTTTCTCCATCGTCGTCTTCATTTCACTCGAGCCCAACCAGGTGCGGGCCTTCGCTACGTCGGTGACGTCCTGCAGGATCAGCACATCATTGGAGTCGTCGGCGCCGCGAAACACCCTGCCATTGGTGATGCCGGCGGACACGCGGTCCTTCTCGTGCCCATTGTAGCTCGTACGCCACGCATTGAAGTCCTTGACCTTGAAGTGGACAGTCAGGTTCTCGTTGGTGTTGAGATTTGCCATAACGATTTCTCCTGAAACAATTGAAGTATGCTCAGTCTGCATGTTCATCATGCAGACTGCCGACGCACATAACACCCGATCATGTCGAAACAAGGTGAAGCGCTGAAATTAGCTTCCAGTCGCCTCGATTAGAAATAGGCATGCATGCCCCAACGCCTGTTGGGCCGGGATTAAAGAGCGGGATTATTAAAGAGCGGCTCGCGTGGCCAGGAGTGGCGCTGATCGCGCACCGAGCAATTTGACCGTGCGCCCCTTTTTGCTCGGTGTCGAGAAAAATGTGAGCATGCCAATTAGGGCAGCAGAACTGCGACAGGGCTCGTAATTTGATCTCGCCATCCCCACATTCATTTCACACTCCGATCGACGAACGAAAACAATCGACTTGAGCGAAGGCGCTTCAGGAAGGGAAACTGCATGTTTAAGCTCACGCAATATCGTGCGAAAGCAACCGAATACAGCGATTTGGCCGACACATCGACGGATTCGGATCAAAGGCATGATTTTCAAAGGCTCGAGCAGAGATTCACGGTGCTTGCCGATAATGAGCAATAGCTCGCTGATAATTATCAGCACACCGTGACCAGCGCGAAACACGACCGACCAGACGGCATCGCCCTCGCAGACGAAGAGGAGCACATCCTCCGATGCCTCGGGGCGGCCGTCATCATGCAGTGGAGCACGATCCCGACCACGCTGCAGCGCGAGCTGTTCGACACCGCAGGCTCGCTGGGGGACGTACCACAAACGGTCGCGCTCCGAGCCCAGATTGCCCGCTTCCTGCATACCCACAAAAACGCGGAGAACCCCGCCGGCCGCAGGACGAAACCCCAATGACGAAACCCCAATGACGAAAGGAAAGCCTGATGCCCCATAAGTTCAATATCGGCCAATTGGTCGAGATCGAGCCGGGAATGTTTCGATTATCAGCCCATGGTCCCTATGAAATTCGCCATCTCGTTCCTGCCTCGGACCGAGATCCCCACAATCCTTGTTACCGCATCAAGAGCACCGCTGAGAAGCACGAACGGATCGCGCCTGAGAGCGAGCTCACCCTCTCGAAAGAAGTCTTCGCTTGAACCGATAGCTGCGCGGCCAACGATTTCGGCTTATCATGGACGATGTGGGAGGCGTCGCGCCGGGATTGGGCGGGCACCACACACCTGCCTGTTGGAGCTTCGGTGATCGCGCTCAAAATCCGTCACAAAACGGTCTATCGCTTCCGTCAGCCGGTGAGCCTCGGGGTACACCGCTTGATGCTTCGCCCGCGCGAAAATCGCGACCTTCGCTTGATGTCGCACACTTTGGCGATCACGCCGGCCCCGGTAATGACCTGGGCGCATGACGTTTTCGGCAATGCCGTCGCCATGGCCGCGTTCGCGACCGCGACCGACATGCTCGTGATCGACAGCGAGGCGGATATCCTGCTCAACGCCGCACCGTGGCCGGTCTTCGACATTGCCGCCTCGGCCATCTCGTACCCGTTCCGCTATGCCGATGACGAGTGGACCGACCTCGGCGCGCTCGCGAGCGAGCAATATCCGGATCCGGCCGGACGATTGCGCGTCTGGGCGCGCGGCTTCATCCGCAGCAATCCGACCGATACGCTGTCGTTGCTCAAGGACCTGAGCCTCGGCGTCGCGGCTCGGATCAACTATCAGAGCCGGGAGGTCGAGGGCACCCAGTCGCCGACGCAGACGCTCGACCGCGGCTGGGGCTCATGCCGGGATTTGGCGGTGCTGTTTGCCGAAGCGGCGCGCAGTCTCGGCTTCGGGGCGCGCGTCGTCTCCGGCTATCTGCACAATTCGAACCTCGACCGTGTGGGTTCGACCGGCGCAGGCTCGACCCACGCCTGGGCGGAAGTCTATGTGCCGGGCGCAGGCTGGATCACCTTCGATCCCACCAACCGCAGCGTCGGCGGCTTCAATCTGATCCCGGTCGCGGTCGCACGCCACATCCGGCAAGTCATGCCGGTGTCCGGCAGCTTCGTCGGCGCGACCGACGCCTTTTGGGGGATGGTGGTGGAGGTGTCCGTTACCTCGTAGGCGCGAGGATTTGGGCGCGAGGATTTGCGAGGCGCGCCATCGTATCGCGCCTCGCCACCGACGCGCGTCGGACAGATCGCTCCGGCCGCGGTTTTGATCAATCGACCGGTGTCTGACTGCAACGGCTCGAGCAGCCGATCACTTTGCGGAAGTTATCCGCGGCAGTTTTCATTTTGACGAAATAGGCGCGGAAGGTCTTGGCGGGATCGGCGAGCGTGCCCGCGACCAAGACGTCGACTTCAATGCGGGCATCATTCTTGCCGTCGTGTTTGACATAAGTATACGCCTTGGCGTAGCGCTTGTCGGTATTCCATTTGTTGATCGTCTGCAGGGAAAAGTCGTTGGGCACGGTATAGCCCGTGTAGAACTGGAAGCTGGCGCAGCCGCGCTGCTCGAGCGGCCCGCTGCCGCAGTCGTAGAAGAAGATATCCCAACTGAAGCCATCGACCGTGGCTTTGACGCGCGGATCGCCGCTCTTGTCGCTGTTGATCTTGGCGGTGTATCCGAGCGCTTGCAGTTGACTGGCGACGACGCCGGCACTGATGGTGCCGTTCGCGGACGAGTCCTCGGCGCGAGAGGCGGACGCCGTGACGATGAGCGCCGCCGCCGCGGCGAGCGGCAATGCGATCCATGATTTCATTTAAGCCCCCTATTGGTAAAACTCCGGCGACTTCTTCTGCGCGTCGCTTTGCGCCTTGTCGTGGTTGATCCAGAGCTGCGCGTGCTCTTTCTGCAGGATGTCGGCGATGCGCTGCATCGACGCCAGCGTCTGCTCCTTGCTGAAATTGAAGCCCGGCACGCGGCGATTGTCCCAATTGTCCTTGAAATGGACGGCGTCGCCGGAGAGCACTACGGCACCGGTTTGCGGCAACCTCACCAGCAGGGATTGATGACCCGGCGTGTGACCGGGCGTCGAAATGATCGTCACCGAGCCGTCGCCGAACACGTCGTGGTCGCCCTCGAGCTTGGTCACTGGATGGTTGGGGTTGAACCGCGGCGCGCCGCCCTCGCCCGGCCAGTCGTATTCGGCCTTCTGCACGTAGAGCATGACCTGCGGAAATTCTTCGACATTGCCGATATGGTCGGGATGGGTGTGCGATACCGCCATCGCTTTTATATCCGCCGGTTTCACGCCGAGCTCCGCAAGCTCGGCGATGAGCGTCTTCGGTTTGGTCATGTGCATGCCGTTCGGCGCCGTCACACCGTCTGGCTTTGCGGCGATCGTGTCGGCAAGACCAGTGTCCCAGAGAAACCAGCCCTGGGCATGATGGATGAGATAGCAATTGTCGGACAATTCGATCGGCACGCCGACATTGACGCCGGGCGACCAGCGCGACTGGTCGGGCGCGGCAATATGGCCGCAGTCGAGGACGTAGAGCTTGTCGACGCCGGCGGCCGCGGCGGGCAACGTGCCGAGCGTGGCGCAGGCGGCGACGGCGACGGCGAGAAATGTGAGCCTCATGAATTCCCTCCCAGATTATTCGCTTATTTATAGCATGTCATTCCGGGGCCGAGCGAAGCGAGGAGCCCGGAATCCGTACCCCCCGTCGTTCGAAGCTCGCAGTGCCGCGCCGGTCTGACAGTCTCGTGATTATGGATTCCGGGCTCGCGCTGACGCGCGCCCCGGAATGACTCGTCACCCCGCCAGCGCCGCCAAGATCCGCGCCCAGCTGCGGATGCCCTTATGGAAGCATTTCAGATCGAATTTTTCGTTCGGCGAATGCACGCGGTCGTCGTCGAGCGCGAAGCCGACCATCAGCGTGTCCATGCCGAGCACGGTCTTGAAATCGCCGACGATCGGGATCGAGCCGCCGGCGCCGACCGTCACCGCCTTCTTGCCCCACTCGTCGGCGAGCGCGGCGCGCGCCTTGACGAGGGCCGGATTGTCGAACGCGACCTGGAAGGCCGGCGCGCCGGAGAAATTGCCGAACTCGGCGGTGCAGTCGGCCGGCAGGCGGGCCCGGACGAAGTCGCGGAACGCGGCGCGGATTTTTTCCGGGTCCTGCGAGCCGACGAGGCGGAACGACACCTTGGCCATGGCCTTGCCGGGGATCACGGTCTTGGCGCCCTCCCCGGTGTAGCCGCCGAGAATGCCGTTGACCTCGGCCGTCGGCCGCGTCGCGATCTGCTCGATCACCATGCGGTCCTTCTCGCCGGCCGGAATTTTCAGGCCGACCTGGCCGAGGAATTTTTCCGGCGTCAAATTAAGCCCGGCGAGATCGGCCTTGATGTCGGGCGGCAATTCCGGGACGCCGTCGTAGAAGCCGGGGATGGCGACCGAGCCGTCGGGCTTGTGCAGCGCCGAGAGAACGTCGGCGAGAACATGAATCGGATTGCGCGCCGCGCCGCCGAACAGGCCGGAATGCAGGTCGCGGTCGGCGCAGGTGAGCCTGACCTCCTCGTAGACGAGACCGCGCAGCGACGTGGTGATCGAGGGCGTCGCGGCGTCCCACATGCCGGTGTCGCACACGAGTGCCAGATCGCGGCGCAGTTCGGCGGCGTTGTCGCGCACGAAGCCGAACAGGCTTTTCGAGCCGCACTCCTCCTCGCCTTCGATCATCATGGTGATGTCAAGCGGTAGCTTGCCGGTCACGGCCTTAAAGGCGCGGCAGGCCTCGATGAAGGTCATCGCCTGGCCCTTGTCGTCGCAGGCGCCGCGCGCGACGATGATTTTGCGCCCGCCGCCGAGCGTCTCGATGCGCGGCTCGAACGGCGGCGTCTGCCACTGATCGAGCGGATCGACCGGCTGCACGTCGTAATGGCCGTAGAAAAGGACGCGCGGCGGATGCGCGCCGCCCTGCCCGTCGGCCGCTGCGTTGCCGCTCGTGCCGATCACGACCGGGTGGCCCTGCGTCGGGCGCACGCTTGCCTCGAAGCCGAGGCTGCGCAGATCGGCCGCGACCGAGTCCGCGGCGGCGCGGCATTGCGGCGCAAACGCCGGATCGGTGGAAATCGATGGGATGCGCAGCAGCGCGAACAGACGCTCGAGGCTGGCGTCGAGATCGCGATCGATCCGCTCGAGCACCGCGGGGAGAACTTGTGAAGCCGTCATTCCGTCACCTTCTTTCGCGCCGCTGCGCATCACGCCGCCGCCGGCGTCACCTTATTACCGGCGCCGGTCACCTGGGCGCGGCGGGTTCGGCAAGAGGCGCTTCCAGACAAGTTGCGGTCGTCGCAGCCACACATTCATAAATAATAATTTCCACGGCGAGACCTGCACCGCACCGCAACACCGGCAAGGCTTCACTGCCAAGGCTTCGTCGTGTGCGGACTCTACAATGTCCGCTGCGGCCATTTCTACTGCCACTCCCGCCGCGAAGCGTTGCACGATTGCAACGGGCGCTGATCTTCTGCGCCGATTGGGCCGCCGGCCGACCGATGTCCTTGTCACCCCAAGGCCGAGTGTTCAATATGTCGAAAACCCGCCGGAAGTGCGGGAGAGGGGCATAAATGGAAGAGCTGATCGGGCGTCTCGCCGCCGGCACCGGCGTCGATCGAGCGGCCGCCGAAAAGGCCGTGGGGATTATTCTCGACTTCCTGCAGAAAGAGGCACCGCCCGAGCTGGTCCAGCCCGTGCTGGACAAGCTTCCCGGATCCGAGGCGCTGATCAAGGCCGCCAATGAAGAGGGCGGCCTCGGCGGGCTCATGGGGGGCGCCATGGGCGGAGTCATGGGCGCGGGGATGCGCATGATGTCCGCGGGCCTCAGCATGGGTCAGGTGCAGGACCTCACCCGTCAGTTCGTCGCGTTGGCGCGTGACAAAGTCGGTGAGGACGAGTTCGGTGCGATCGTCGCGGCGATCCCCGGACTCGCGCAGTTTGTTTGAGCACGAACGCGTTTGATAGCCCGATATTGCCCGATTGAGGGGGTCGATGGCTTATCCGATCAGCAACATCCGAGCCATCCAACCGGACGCGGCCGAGGTCCTCAAATCCGACGGCATCCGCACGACCATCGGGCTGTTGCGCAACGCCAAGACGCCGAAGCAGCGCCTCAAGATCGCGGAGAGAGTGGGCATCGACGAGCGGCACGTGCTGGATTGGGTCACGGCCGCCGACCGCATGCGCGTCAAAGGCATCGGCTGGGAATACGCCGAGCTTTTGCGCGTCGTCGGCGTCAAGACGGTCAGCGAGCTCAAGTTCCGCAACCCGCACAAGCTGGTGCTGGCCATGACGGCGGCGAACGCCAAGCGCAAGCTGGTGCGTCTGTTGCCGTCGGAAAAGACCGTGACGCGCTGGATCGATGCCGCCAAGGCGCTGCCGCCCATCGTTCGCTATTGATGGGCGCCTTGACTCCGCGCCAGTGACCGCGCAAAGCGGCCGTCGACCGAGCAGACATTCTTCCTTCGTTAGCCAGAAGGACGGCCTTGCCGATGGCCATGGCGGCGACCCCGCGCACCCTTTCCGCTCCGGCTGGCCCCTCGGCCGGCGGCAACGCGCTGGTGCAGCTGTTGGCCAAAGCGCGCCCGCTGGTCATGGGCGTCGTCAATGTCACGCCGGATTCGTTTTCCGACGGCGGCCGCTTTCTCGATCCGGCCGCGGCGATCGCCCAGGCGCAGCGGCTCGTCGCCGAAGGCGCCGACATTCTCGATCTCGGCGCCGAGTCGACGCGGCCTTATGGCGGCGCCGTTCGCGTCGCGCTCGAAGACGAACGGACGCGGCTCGCTCCGGTTCTGGCCGAGGTGGTTGCGCTCGGCGTCCCCGTCTCGATCGATACGCTCAAGGCGCCGATCGCGGCCTGGGCGCTGGCGCAAGGGGCAGCCATCGTCAACGATGTCTGGGGACTGCAAGGCGACCCCGACATGGCCCGCATCGTCGCCGACCATGGCGTGCCCGTTATCGTCATGCACAATCGGGACGCGGCGGATCCCGCAATCGACATCGTCGCCGATGTCACGGCGTTCTTCACGCGCTCGCTCGAGATCGCGGAGCGCGCCGGCATCGCCCGCGAGCGCATCGCGCTCGATCCCGGCATCGGCTTCGGCAAGACGCCGGAGCAGTCGATGATCTGCATCGCCCGGCTCGACGCCTGGCGCGGCTTCGGCCTGCCGCTCCTGGTCGGCGCCTCGCGCAAGCGCTTTATTCATAGCATCGTGCCGTCCGAGCCGATGGAGCGTCTCGGCGGCTCGATCGCTGCGCACCTGATCGCAGTCGAGAACGGCGCGGCGATCGTGCGCGTCCATGACGTCGCGCCGACGGTGCAGGCGCTCGCCGTCGCCGCCGCCATCAGGCGCTCGCGATGAGCGACACGATCTTCGTCACCGGCCTCGTTCTGCACGCCTATCACGGCGTCATGCCGCACGAGGCCAAGGTCGGGCAGCCGTTCAAGCTCGACCTCATGCTCGATATCGATCTCGGCGAAGCCGCGCGGTCGGATTCGCTCAAGCACACCGTGTCGTACAACGCCCTGACGATGACGGCGAGCGAGACGTTTTGCGCCCGGCGCTACAAGCTCATCGAGGCCGCCGCTGGCGCCGTCGCCGAGGCGGTGCTGGCGCACTATCCGCAAGTCCGCGGCGTCCGCGTCACGGTGCACAAGCCGCATGCGCCGATCGCCGCGACCTTCCACGATGTCGGCGTCACCATCGAGCGCAAGCGTGAGCGCGCCCGAGGCTGAAGCCTTCATCGCGCTCGGCGGCAATGTCGGCGACGTGCGCGCGACCTTCGACCGCGCCGTCGCGTGCCTGTGCGACGGCACCAGCGTGCGGCTCCTCGCGCGCTCGTCCGATTACCGCACGCCGCCCTGGGGCGTCACCGACCAGCCGGACTTCGTCAATGCGGTCATTTTGGTTGCTACCACGCTCACGCCCCGCGCCCTCCTCGCCCGTGCGCAGGCCTGCGAGGAGGCGCTGGGCCTCGACCGCGCCCGCAAGCGCCACTGGGGCCCGCGCCCGATCGATATCGACGTGCTGACGTACGACGATCTCAGCATGGCCGACCCCGACCTCTCGCTGCCGCATCCACGTCTGTTCGAACGCGCCTTCGTGCTCATCCCGCTCGCCGAAATCGCGCCCGACCAAATTATCGCCGGCGTCCGCGTGCGCGACGCACGCGCGCGCGTCAACGCGAGCGGTATCGAGAAATTGCCGCTGCGGGCATGAGACTTGCACCGACGGCAGCAGAATTGCCGCACCCTTCGCCGACGAGGTTGGCCTATCCGGCTTAAGCGTGGCATTTTGCACCGATGATGGACACCGAGACGAAAACTCTGCCGCTGGCCGCTGATTTCCCGCCGGCGACCCGCGAGGACTGGCGCAAGCTGGTCGACACCGCGCTCAAAGGCGCACCATTCGAGCGGCTGTTCAGCAAGACCTATGACGGCCTGACCATCGCGCCGCTGTACGAGCGCGCCGTGTCCGCGATCCCGGTGCCGGGACGCTCGCCGGGGGCGGCATGGACGCTGATGCAGCGGGTCGATCATCCCGATGCGGCGGCGGCCAACGCCCAGGCGATCGCGGATCTCGAAAATGGCGCGACCGGCCTCCTCCTGGTTTTCGCCGGCGCGGCGAGCGCCAACGGCTTTGGCCTCGATCCCTCACCCACCGCGCTGGCGCGTGCGCTCGACGGCGTTGACCTCGATGCCGGCGTGACGATCGAGCTTGATCTATCGGCGCAGTCGCGGCAGGTCGTCCGCGACCTCGCCGATCTGATCGCAAGCCGGGGGCTCGCGCCGTCGGCCGTCAATCTGCGCACGGGCTTCAACGTGATCGGCGGCTTTGCGGTGTCGGGCCACCCTGCCGCGGCGTGGGACGAGATAGCGCCGCATATGGCCGGCGTCATCGCCAAAGTCGTCGGGGCCGGATTTCGCGGACCGTTCGCCGTCGCCGACGCCCGCGTGATCCATGACGCCGGCGGCTCCGAGGTTCAGGAGCTTGCCTTCGCGCTTTCCTGCGCCGTCGCCTATCTGCGCGCCTTGGAAGCCGGCGGCCTAGCGCTCGCGAGAGCGCGCGATGCGATCTATTTCCGGCTCGCCGCCGACATGGACCAGTTTCTCACCACCGCCAAATTCCGCGCGGTGCGAAAACTGTGGGCGCGGATCGAAGAGGCCTGCGGTCTTGCGCCGAAGCCGGCCATTGTCACGGCCGAGACCGCCTGGCGCGTGATGACCAAACGCGACCCCTATACCAACATGCTGCGCTCGACCATTGCGGTCGCAGCCGCCGGCCTCGGCGGCGCCGACGCAGTCACCGTGCTCCCTTACACCGCGCCGCTCGGCTTGCCCGACGCCTTCGCCCGCCGCGTCGCGCGCAACACCCAACTCCTGTTGCTGGAAGAATCGAACCTCGCCCGCGTCGCCGACCCCGCCGCCGGGTCCGGCGCGCTCGAAGCGCTGACGCACGAACTCTGCACCGCGGCCTGGTCGCTGTTCCAGGAGATCGAACGCGCCGGCGGCGTTTGGGCGGCGCTCCAAGCCGGAATGATCCAGCAAAAAGTCGCTGTCGTGCGCACCGAACGGCAAAAGGCGATCGCCCGCCGCAAGGACATCCTGACCGGCACCAACGAATTTCCGCATATTTCTGAAACGACGCCGGCGGTGCTCGATGTTGCGCCGGCTTCGCCAGCAGCCGCCACCGCGCTGCCGCGGCTGCGCCTCGCCGAACCGTTCGAGGCGCTGCGCGAGGCTTCCGACCGCATTCTCGCCAACACCGGCGCGCGGCCGAGCATTTTTCTCGCCACGCTCGGCACCCAGGCCGAGTTCACTCCGCGCGCCAGCTTCGCCAAGAATTTCTTCGAGGCCGGCGGCATCGAGGCGGTGAGCCACGACGACGGCTTCGCGAGCCTCGATGAGATGGTCGCCGCATTCAAGGCGTCGGGCGCGGCGTTCGCCTGCCTGTGCTCGTCGGATGACGTTTACGCGCGGGACGCCGTCGCCGCCGCCCAGGCCCTGGCGCCCCTCGCGCGGCATCTCTATTTGGCCGGACGGCCGACCGAGCCGGCGGCCTTGCAGCAGGCGGGCGTGCAAACCTTCATTTACGCCGGCGGCGACGCGCTGGCGACACTGCGCGCCGCGTACGCTATGCTGGGCATCGAGATCGGGTGACGAGATGACCAAAATCCCGAATTTCGCTGAGATCGCGTTCGCCGACGCGAGCGGCGCTGCTTCTACTGCACCGCTATCGGAGCCCCTCCGGCCCATTCACGCCTCGCGCCCCGATGTGCCTTCCGTGCCCCCCGCCACGGGCGGCGAGCCGTGGCTCACCCCCGAAGGCATCGCCGTCAAAGGCGTCTACGGCGCCGCCGATGTCGAAGGCATCGATTGCCTCGATACCTTCCCCGGCATCGCGCCCTATCTGCGCGGCCCTTACCCGACCATGTACGTCAACCAGCCCTGGACCATCCGGCAATATGCCGGCTTCTCCACGGCGGAGGATTCCAACGCCTTCTACCGGCGCAATCTCGCCGCCGGGCAGAAAGGCCTGTCGATCGCCTTCGATCTCGCCACCCACCGCGGTTACGACTCGGATCACCCGCGCGTCTCCGGCGACGTCGGCATGGCGGGCGTCGCGATCGATTCGATCTACGACATGCGCACCCTGTTCGCCGGCATTCCGCTCGACCGCATGTCGGTGTCGATGACCATGAACGGCGCCGTCCTTCCGGTGATGGCGCTCTACATCGTCGCGGCGGAGGAACAGGGCGTGCCGCCGCAAAAACTTGCCGGCACCATCCAGAACGACATTCTCAAAGAATTCATGGTGCGCAACACCTACATCTATCCGCCCAAGCCGTCGCTGCGCATCATCTCCGACATTTTTGCCTACACCTCGGCGCACATGCCGAAATTCAATTCGATCTCGATCTCCGGCTATCACATGCAGGAAGCGGGAGCGACCGCCGACCTCGAGCTCGCCTACACGCTCGCCGACGGCGTCGAATATGTCCGCGCCGGGCTTTCCGCCGGACTGCCGATCGACCGCTTCGCGCCGCGGCTTTCGTTCTTCTTCGGCATCGGCATGAATTTTTTCATGGAGGTCGCCAAGCTGCGCGCCGCGCGCGTGCTCTGGGCGAAGCTGATGAAACAATTCGATCCGCAGGACCCGCGCGCGCTGTCGTTGCGCACCCATTGCCAGACCTCCGGCTGGTCGCTCGCCGCGCAGGACGTCTTCAACAATGTCGCACGCACCGCGATCGAGGCGATGGCGGCGACGCAAGGCGGCACCCAGTCGCTGCACACCAACGCGCTCGACGAGGCGCTCGCGCTGCCGACGGATTTTTCCGCCCGCATCGCCCGCAACACCCAGATCGTGCTGCAACGTGAGAGCGGCACCACCCGCACCATCGATCCGTGGGGCGGCTCGTTCTATGTCGAGCGCCTCACCAACGATCTCGCCGCGGCGGCGTGGACCCACATCCAGGAAGTCGAGGAGATGGGCGGCATGACCCGCGCCATCGAGGCCTCGCTGCCGAAGCTGCGCATCGAGGAAGCCGCCGCGCGCACCCAGGCGCGCATCGATTCCGGCGCCCAGGCGGTGATCGGCGTCAACAAATACCGCCCCCACGACGAGGCGCAGATCGATATCCTCAAGGTCGACAACGGCGCGGTGCGGCAGTTGCAGATCGACAAACTGTCCCGCCTCAAGACGGAGCGCGACCCGCAGGCGGTCGAAGCCGCGCTCGAGGCGCTCACCCGCAATGCCGCGGGCGGCAACGCCAACCTTCTGGCGCTCGCGATCGAGGCGGCGCGCGCCAAGGCGACCGTCGGCGAGATATCACTGGCGCTGGAGCAGGTCTTCGGCCGCCACCGGGCCGAGATCAAGACGATCTCCGGCGTCTACAGGCGGGAGGCCGGCATGTCCGACGCCGTCGCGCGGGTGCACAAACGCGTCGAGCAATTCGAGGAGGACGAGGGCCGCCGGCCGCGCATCCTGGTCGCCAAGATCGGCCAGGACGGCCACGACCGCGGCCAGAAGGTGATCGCCTCCGCCTTCGCCGATCTCGGCTTCGACGTCGATATCGGTCCGCTGTTCGCGACGCCGGCGGAAGCCGCGCGCCAGGCGGTCGAGAACGACGTGCATATCCTCGGCATCTCCTCGCTCGCCGGCGCGCATCTCACGCTGGTGCCGGAGCTCAAGGCCGAGCTCGAACGCCACGGCCGTTCCGACATCATGGTGGTGGTCGGCGGCGTCATCCCAAAGCAGGACTACGACGCGCTCAAAGCCGCCGGCGCCGAAGCGATTTTTCCGCCCGGCACGGTGATCGCGCAAGCCGCCGACGCGCTCCTCGACACGCTCAACCGGCGGCTCGGGCACGCGCGGGCGGCGGCTGAATAAATCACGGGCCGTCGCCGACTGCTGCCGGATCAATTGATCGGAATCAATGTTGACACCCTGCCGTCGCGCCGATGATGCGCGCCGACAAGAGCCGCGACAGCGGCGCCCTCGTGAACCGCTCGGGAGTCCGAAGTGACCAAGCTTGCCATCCCCCACGACGCAGTCGTGTTCATCGGCGACGGCCGCAAGGCGCTGTTTCTGCGCAATGCCGGCGACGAGAAATTTCTCGATCTCAAGACCGTTGAGGTGTTCGCCGAGGAAAACCCGCCGACCCACTTACAGGGCACCGACCGGCCCGGCCGCGGCGTCGAGAGCGGGGGCACCTATCGTCGCAGCACTATAGAGCAAACCGACTGGCATCATCTCGAGGAGCATCGGTTCGTCGAGCGCGTGGCGGCCGCGCTGGAGAAATTCGTACGCGCCAACAACGTGCCCGCCATCGTCATCGCCGCGCCGCCGCGCGCGCTCGCCGACCTGCGCCGCGCCTTCCATGCCGACGTGCAGAAGCGCATCATCGCCGAAATCGGCAAGGACCTGACCAAGCACCCGGTGTCGGACATCGAAACGCATTTGCACGGGTAAGCGCCGCGCCGGCGAACCGCCGCCCTACTGCGCCTGCGCTTGGCGCGGGCTCTCGGGAGCGGGCGGCGCGACCGTGACGCCGCGCGACGGCGCAGCGCCGAGCGAGGTTAAGAACGCGTTGAAGGTCTTGTTGGCCTTGAGCGCGTCGCGACCGGCTGCGATCGTCATTTCGACCTGGTCCGCCGGCAGGTGAAAGCTCGTTTCGACCGCGTTGAGCGCGGCCTCGCGCTGCGGGCCCAATTGCTCGAACGAGACCCGCCCGACGAAGAATTTCACGTCGCGGCAATTCCACATCGCCGGCGCGCCGTAGCGCCGACGCTCCGCCGCCGAGAGCTTGCAGCGCCAGTTGACCAGCTTGTCCTGCCACTCGTCCATCGTGTTCTGAAACGACGAATAGCTGCCGACCGCGCCGGATTCGGTCGCGGTGTCCGACGCCGCGGTGATGAGATTGGCGCCGGTCGGCCCTTCCACGGTCTGCGACCACGCACCCGACGGCGCGCGGCCCGAATCGACCACCAGGAACAGCAGTCGCCGCAGCTTGATGCCTTCCTCCGGTTCCAGCGGCCCAAAGGGCGTGTCGGAGGAGAGACGCGCGATGGTGAGCGCGGCCAGGCCGTAATTGTCGACGATGCCGCCGTCGAGCAGCTTGACGTAGCGCACCTCGCCGTCGTGATAGCGCTGCAGCGCGTCGGCGTAGATTTTCAGAAGCGGCGCCGCGTCCGGATTGCTGCGCACCTGTCCGACCCAATCCGGCAGCGGGATCGCGCAACGGCCCTGATAGCCCTGGATGACGACCGGCGCGAAGATCACCGGCACCGCCGCCGACGCCGCGACCGCGAGCGAGATCGGATAGCTCGAAAGATCGCTGCACAGCGCCCCGAAGGTGGCGCGGCTGAACACGAACGGCGTGCGGTCATAGATGTCGGAGGCGTTGATCCAGACCTGCGGCCGGCGCTCGAACAACAGGCTCTTGAACGTCGCATGCTCGAACAGATGATCGTCGAGCCAGCGCGGAAACAGCGTCGGGTCGTTGACGCCGCCTTGCAGACCCTTGGCGATGTTGAGGAAGCTCAGATTCATCTGCAGGTTTTCCTCGGCGTTCTGCAGGAGGAAACGCTGCTTGAAATCCAGAAGCGCCTTGCGCTTCTTCAGCCCATAATAGGCGGCGAGCACCGAGCCGCCGGAGACGCCGGTGACGAAATCGATGCGGTCGATCAACGGCACGGTGCGCGACGGCGTCGTCACGCGCGTTTCGTCGAAGCCGGTCAGCACGCCATAGGAAAACGCCGCGGCCCGCATGCCGCCGCCGGAAAACGACAGCGCGATCACGGTATCGTCGAAATAGGTTTCGACGTCGCGGCCGAGCGCGGCGACTTCCTTGGCGCCTGCGGCGAGCGGCTGGTTGATCGGCTCGTTGTGGATGGCTCCGGCGCACGACACCAACAAGGCCGCGCACGCAATAACGTGCGCCGCGCGGACTGGACGCTGCAACCACCCCCGCACCATAACCCGCACCCTAAGCCAGAAAGTGTTATCGGCACCTCGCTGCCGGGCGGTCAAGCAAGCCCCGGCGCGGATAAAGTCGATGATTGCCGTTACGGTTAACGGCATCGAGCGGCCGCCCTGGCCGGACCCGCGGTCCGGTACAGGCAAGCTTGCCGGATCACTTTTGCGATTACTTGACGCCGCCGCGCCGCAGCGCGGCCCGCGTTCGCGCGGCGACCGCCCGGCCGCATCATATTCACACAATAAATCAACATGTTACCAGCGCCAGCGCGGTCGGGGGTCCAAGGAAGTGGCGATTTTGGCGGACATCTCACTCAGAATCAGGGGGAAACCCCTGTCGTAGCGTGACAGAACGGTGAAGGTGGCCGCCCGCGGCCATCCCAAGCCGGCCTTGTTGACGGTATCCCGCGGGGGTGTTCGGGAGCCCGCACCGGCCGCGGCAGCGACCTACAGCGACGGAACCTCGCGGCTTTCCTTTCTGCACCCTTTCGAATCCCTCACCGATTTCCGATACTTGCGTCGGCCCGTCGCGATTCGTCCCCGCTATTCCCACATTTAGCGGTTGATTCAGGATTTCATACTAAGTCTTGACGCACGCGACGGCCTTGGCCTAGCTTTCCCAAGTTCGGCGCGGGAGTACCGAGGTCCGCCGGACCCTCCACAAAGGACTGTACGGGGCTGCCGCGCGCAACGTGGCGCGAGGCATAGGCTTTGTCGTGGGTTCTATTGTGCTTGGCGGGGCTGGTTTTTTTACGGCCGGATGCAGGCGAATTCGCTCGCTCGCATCGCGGGAACTGCGTCGAAGGCTTATATTATGCGGGTTTCCTGCATGACCGCCGACGCTAATCCGGAGTGTGTTGCGTACCTGCGTTTGCAATGGAAAGGGGCAAGAGATGCGGATCGAGCGGCGCTACACCACTGAAGGACGATCGCCTTACGCGGATATCGGTTTCCGCCTCACCACGAGCGAGATCCGCAATCCGGACGGCTCGATCGTCTTCCATGCCGACAATGTCGAGGTGCCGGCGGCGTGGTCGCAGGTCGCCTCCGACGTGCTGGCGCAGAAATATTTCCGCAAGGCCGGCGTGCCGGCGCGGCTCGAGAAGGTCGAGGAAGAGACCGTCCCCTCCTGGCTGTGGCGCAGCGTCGCCGATGAAGCGGCCCTCGACGACCTGCCGGAGAAGGAGCGTCTCGTCGGCGAGACCTCGTGCAAGCAGGTGTTCGACCGCCTCGCCGGCACCTGGACCTATTGGGGCTTCAAATCCAATTATTTCGACAGCGAGGCCGACGCGCAGGCGTTCTTCGACGAGCTGCGCTACATGCTGGCGATGCAGATGGTGGCGCCGAACTCGCCGCAATGGTTCAACACCGGGCTCTTCTGGGCCTACGGCATCGACGGGCCGAGCCAGGGCCACTTCTATGTCGACGACAAGACCGGCGAGCTGACCAAGTCGGCGACCGCCTACGAGCATCCGCAGCCGCACGCCTGCTTCATCCAGTCGATCGCCGACGATCTCGTCAACGAGGGCGGGATCATGGATCTGTGGGTGCGCGAGGCGCGGCTGTTCAAATACGGCTCCGGCACCGGCACCAATTTCTCCAAACTGCGCGGCTCCGGCGAACGGCTCTCGGGCGGCGGCAAGTCGTCCGGCCTGATGAGCTTTCTCAAGATCGGCGACCGCGCCGCGGGCGCCATCAAGTCCGGCGGCACCACGCGCCGCGCGGCCAAGATGGTGATCGTCGACGTCGATCACCCCGACATCGAGCAGTTCATCGACTGGAAGGTGGCCGAGGAGCAGAAGGTCGCGAGCCTCGTCACCGGCTCGAAGATCAACCAGAAGCACCTGCGCGCGGTGTTCAAGGCCTGCGTCAACTGCGAAGGCTCCGGCGACGATTGCTTCGATCCGGACAAGAACCCGGTGCTGCGCCGCGAGATCAAGGCGGCGCGCAAGAACTTCGTGCCGGACAATTACATCCAGCGCATCATTCAGTTCGCCAAGCAGGGCTATACCGATATCTCGTTTCCGATCTACGACACCGATTGGGATTCCGAGGCCTATCTCACCGTTTCCGGCCAGAACTCCAACAATTCGGTGCGGGTGACGGACGAGTTCCTCAAAGCCGTCGAGGCCGACCGCGGCTGGGATCTGACCTGGCGCACCAAGCCGGGCAAGATTTCCAAGACCGTGAAGGCGCGCGACTTGTGGGAGAAGATCGGCTACGCCGCGTGGGCCAGCGCCGATCCCGGCCTGCAATTCCACACCACCGTCAACGACTGGCACACCTGCCCGGTCTCGGGTCCGATCATCGCCTCGAACCCGTGCTCGGAGTACATGTTCCTCGACGACACCGCGTGCAATTTGGCATCGCTGAATTTGCTGGCGTTCGCCCCCTTACCCTCCCCTGCAGGGGGAGGGTCGGCCGGCGAAGCCGGACGGGGTGGGGTAAACGACCCCAGCGCTGTGGCCCCCCCCCCCGCCCCCCCGCCGGCCCCCCACCCCCCCCCCCCGGGGGGGGGGGGAGGGGAGCGCATCGGCCACGCAGGCGCACCGGACGCGGGGGGGGGGGGGGGCAG
>Ga0326728_10004898_pt1 | contig 38787 bp, 33 predicted proteins | sample MB3enrmetagenome_FD_207602 | JGI IMG/M metagenome (GOLD analysis project Ga0326728, IMG submission 207602) | Lab enriched peat soil microbial communities from McLean, Ithaca, NY, United States - MB31MN | ecosystem: Environmental > Terrestrial > Soil > Wetlands > Peat | place: USA: New York... | reverse complement strand
TGGGTTCGATCCTGAGCATCGATCCGTCTCAAAAAGACCTGAGCGAGTACCTCCAGCAGGCCCGCATACATTTGGAAGAGATGACCCATGCGCTGCAGCGCTACTCTGAAAGGATAGTTTTCAATCCTTCCAGGCTCGCGGCAATAGAAGAACGGCTTGCGCTGCTGGACAGACTCGGAAAGAAATACGGCCGGAGTGCAAACGAAATGCTGGCCAGATTGGAGGAACTCCGCAAGGTTGCAGGCGAAAGCGAGGACGCGGTTCAAGGTGAAGAGGAAATGGAAAGGGAAATGGAATCCCTTCGCCTTGCCTACCGTGAAAAAGCCGGAGATCTCTCCATAAAACGGCGCGAGGCTGCCGAAAGGCTTTCCACGGAGGTTTCAAACAATCTGGCGGAACTCGACATGCCGCGGGCGCGCTTTTGTGTGCGTTTTTTGGAAGCCGATGGAAACGATCCATTGTTCTCGGCAACCGGTCTTGACCGCGCAGAGTTTTTGCTCTCGGCCAATCCGGGAGAAGAGTTGAAGCCGTTGGCCAGAATAGCCTCGGGAGGAGAGCTTTCAAGGATACTTCTCGCCCTCAAGACCCTCCTCGGTGCAAAGGAAGAAGCCGAGACACTCATCTTTGACGAGGTCGACGCCGGGATCGGCGGACGCACGGCGGAGCTTGTGGGGATACAACTGGACAGGCTCTCGAAGAGACATCAGGTCATCTGCATCACACATCTTCCTCAAATTGCCTGCTACGGCAATTTCCACTACTATGTCAAGAAGCAGGCCGAAGGAAACGAGACCTCGACAACAATCAGTATGTTGACCGAATCGGAGCGACTGGAAGAACTCGCCCGCATGCTGGGGGGCATTTCCATATCCGAGAAGGTGAGGGAGCATGCAAAAGAGCTCCTCAAACGCTAAAGACTAAAACCAAATGGTTCTTGCAGACGCTGAAAAACGCAGCAGGGTGCTTGACCCGGCGGGCAGCTTCCACCTTACCGCCCCTGCCGGTTCCGGCAAAACCTTCCTGCTGGTCGCCCGTTTCCTTCGCCTTCTGGGGATTGCAGACCATCCCCGGCAGATCCTGGCGCTTACCTTCACTAATAAAGCAGCAGCCGAAGTGCGTGAAAGAATAAGGGGCTGCCTGACTCGGGCAAAGAAGGGCGAACGCGCCGAAGACCCGGCTGAGGCCGAGTTGCTCGATTATGCATCCGAAGCGCTTGCCGCCCACAGTAAAATCGAAGATCTCCTTCTCGCAGGAGAGATCCTGCAGGTGCGCACTTTTCACTCCTTTTGCTATGCGATTGCCTCACAGGCGCCCTTCGAAGCCGGAATCGCCCCGGGGTCCGTACTCATGGACGAAAACGAGCAGGAATTTTTCCTCCATGAGATCGTCGATGAAGCTCTTCATCAAATAGCTTCGCGCAAGGATACGGATACGGCGCGCCGCGCTCTTATGAATCGCCTCCTTTATCTGAATAATTCCTGGCAGTCGCTGGCAACTGAGTTGAAGGAGCTGGTGGAAAGAAGGGGGGCGCTTGGTGACCTGGTGCAGGTGCTCAGCCGCGACCGCGCGTCGGGCTACATTGCCGAGAAGGTCCGCGAACTGGTTGAAGCGGAATTGAATGATCTGGGGACAGTATTCGAGACATGTGAGCTGGGATGCGGATGGACCGAATTCATTGAGCAGGAGAAGGAGGCCGGCGCGGAAGCTGCGTGTACTCTTCCCGCCCGCATTCCGGGACGGAGTTGGGAAGATTTATCGCAATGGAGTTGCCTTGCGGAAACCTTCCTCACCAGGGAAGGCGGGGTCAGAAGCAGGCTCGGACCAAAGACGGGATTTTACAGCGGCTTTATCAAGACGACGTGGGGCTGCGCCATCCAAAATATGCCCGCCGAAATCGCTGAGAAGCTCCACCAGGTTCGCGAGCTTCCCTCTCACGATGCGCCTGTGACTGACCCCGACACTCTTTGGGATCTGATAGTACTGCTTAATTCGGTCCTTGAAATTTATGACTCCGCGCGAAGCGCCGAAAGGGTGCTCGATTATTCGGCCGTGGAGCTGGCCGCTTTGCGCCTCTTCAACGCCACGGAGCCGTCCGAGCTTCAGTTGACCCTTGATCGGCAGATCAGACACATACTGGTCGACGAGTTTCAGGATACAAGCCGCGAGCAGTGGGATCTCCTTCATAAGCTGTGTTCCGGTTGGTCGGATGGTGACGGACGGACCCTGTTTGTTGTCGGCGACCCGAAGCAGTCTATTTATGCCTTCCGAAAAGCGGAAGTACGGCTCTTCATGGACGCCAGGTTCGGGCTTCCCCTCGATGGCGGAGGAAGCATCAGCTTCGAACCTGTTGTGCTCGATACTAACTTTCGCTCCGGGAGGCACTTGATCGACTGGTGCAACAGGGTCTTCGGAGACACTGTCATGTCTTCTCCCAAACTCGAATTCGACGAAGTTCCTTTTAGTCCGGCAAAACCTCAAGATATGTCTGATGTCGGAAGTCCGAAGTCGGAAGCCGGATGTCCAAGATCCGATACCCTATACGCGATACCTGATACCGGGCGACCGCCGATCGAATTATCCCTGTTTATTGAATGGCCTGACGGCAGGAGCGCAAGGGAAAGGGAGGCTCAGTGGCTGGCGGATCGAGTCGCCCGGCATACCGCAGAAAACGGGCCGGCTTCGAAGGCGGCTATTCTCCTCTTCTCCAGAACGCATTTGCCTCTATACCTGGAGGCGTTCCAGCAGCGGAACATCCCGGTTCAGGTAAAAGAAGGGTTGAAGCTTCAGGAAAGGCCCGAAGTCTATTACCTATGGCAACTCTGCCGCGGTGTTGTTTTGCCCCACGATGACCTCGCCTGGGCGGCCCAGCTCCGCAGCCCCTGGTTCAGGCTCGATTTCGACCGTCTCTATGCAGTATCGCGCGAGGGTCCTCCTCTTTGGGTCGATAAGATCGCAGCTTTTTGCGAACGTGACGACTCAGGAGGCCGATTTCGACAAGCGCTCACGGACATCCGCCGGCACGTCGGGCACGTGCCGCTTGCGGACGTCGTCGAGTCCGCGTGGCTGGAACTGGAAGGGGCGCGCGTTGTGGCCTCGAAGTGGGGGAGCAGGGGCCTTAACTGCTGCCGGCGTTTTCTTCAACTGCTAAGGGAGGCGGAACAGGGAGACCCGGCACGCACGCTCGCCCGGCTGGAGCAACTCCTGCCCGGGACATATGAACCTGTGGACCCGGACACCGCCCACTCCAACGTTGTTCTTTCGACTGTCCATGGCGCCAAGGGGCTCGAATTCGATGCAGTTTTCATCCCTTTTATGGACTGGAACCCCGGAAGCCAAAGAAAAGAACAGCCACCCCCGTACATGCTGGAAAGATCGCCTTGCTCGGCGGAATACCTTCTGGCCGCAAGACCCGACCGTCTCACGGGCGAAAAGGACCCGCTCTACGCCCGGCTTCGAAAACTGCGCTCCAAAAGACAATTGGGGGAAGCCAGAAGACTCTTTTATGTAGCTGCTACACGTGCGCGCCACGAACTTGTCATGAGCGGGCTGGTCAGAAAAAAGTCGAATTCCTTTTCCAGTTCAGTGGAAGGTCCGCTGGGGTGGCTCAACAAACACTATGGCATCGACGAGCTTTGTGAAATAGAAAAGATTTTCTGCCCGGAGCAAGCTGGCGGAGCCGCCGCCGGAACAGGCCACAGGATCGATACTGGAAGGGGATTTGCCGGCGATTTGGCAGCCGCTTGTGGAATCCAACTCCGGCAAGGGCCGCCGTTACAGGAATCGCAGCTCTTGGAGTGGAAAAAGTCCGTCCTGGCCTCAGATGGTTCTTTTATACATGTCGAACCGGCATTTGAGCAGGATGGCTCGTCATCCCGGCCTGCGCGGGGGCCGAAAGAGGATTCGCAGCCAGCTTGTAAAAGTGCAGGGTCTCAACTTGCTCCGGCGCGGTTTGAAAGGGAAAAACCCGCTTTTGCCGTCGTATCGCCTTCCGGGTTCAGGGTCTTCGAGAGCGACCCCGGATCTGCACCCCTTTGGGGAGAGGACGGAGTATTCGGCGATGTTGGCGACCAGGCCGGTCGCTGTCCTTCCGGCTGCCCCCCGAATGTCTGGGGAACGCTTGTCCACCGGCTCCTTGCCGCATACGGCAAGTCGGGGGCCCTGCCTTCGGATCGAAGCGCAAGCGTGCCCCTCAGCCGAATCGGAATCGAGAGTCGCAGGTCCCTGGAAATAGCACGGGAAGCCCTTTGTGAGGTCAAATCATGCCTTGACGATCCCTGGCTCCAGGCTTTTTACAGCATACCGTCCGAAAGCCGTAAAGCAGAATGGCCGGCGGAGTGTACGCACGAGCGCGACGTGCTCTATGCGGGCGTTATCGACCTGGCAGCCGAAATCGCAGGAAGATGGAGCCTGATTGATTTTAAGACATCCAGACCCCCGGAAGGCGATAATATTGAAGATTTCCTGCGGAGAGAAACGGAGGTGTACCGGCCTCAAATTCTTGCATATCGCGAAATATGGGCAAAACTCACCGAAACAAACCCTGCCGACGTCGACGCCTTTATTTATTGGACTGCGTTGAGGAAACGGTCTGTAGTCTGAGGCCGGCAACTGTTCTTACAGCATACTGAGCACTGCGAGCATGTGCCCGACCTCACTCAGGGGCGCATTCAAATTGGCTCGGTGGTTGGCGATAAAACCATCCAGATCGCCGTCGAGGATTATCCAGGGATCTATCTGATCGGCGATGGAGAGCTCGTGAAGCACCTCGTCCATTATGTCAGCCCCATGCATGGTGGCCAATTGATTCTTGAATCCAACCCGGCTGACCTTCAGGATTTCAAAGTATACGTGGGCCACACCTCTGGCGTAATAGAAGTAATCGTTTGATTTCCACCATCCGACCGGCATGACGAGAGTCCTGTTTACGTTTCCGATCTGGTCCTTGTATGTCGAAAGCAGCGCGACAAGTGTGTCGCGGCGGTAGTAGAAGCTCCGCTGGCCGGTCTCCAGTTTGGTTCTGAATTTTTTCAGGTGGTCGATCGCCTCTCTGTAAGAGCTTTCAGCCGATGGGAACCACCAGGAGGTCGCGCTGATGTAAAATTCGTTGAACGCCTGCTCCAGGTCCGGATCATATGAATCGGCTTCCCCCAGTCTGGTGAGGCTGTCTTTTAGTCTAAAAACAGTAAACCGAACTGCCTCGAGCACCCCCAACTGATAATTGTTTATGTCACTGGTGAAGCGGCAGATAAAGATGCCGTTCGGCCTCCAGCCCAAAAACCTTACGTTGAGCTCATATTCCATCAACTGAATCAGGGTATCGACAAAAGTCACACCGGCCACGGGAGAAATCGAGGGAAGTTCGACGTGTTCTCCCCCATGCATCTCACCATGCGTCCCTGCGTGCGCCGGAGCGTGCTCCAACGGACCGGAAGCCGGTGCTTCCGGCGGATGCGCCTCAACCTTGGGCAGCCCCGCTTCCCCATGGGCCGGCGGCGCTTCAAGCTGTTTGTGCTCCTTTTCCGGAGCGGGAGCTTTTTCCCGGGCTGCCGGCTGGTGTGGCTGATGGGACTGCTCAGCCGATGAAGCTTGTGAGGGTTCGATCTCAGGTTTCTGGAGCGCATACCCTGATGTCGATGCTACGAAGATCAGGAGGAAGCAGATCGCGAGAAAGGACAAACAAGCCCGCGGCCGTATCGGACGGCATGCAATAAACCTTAGTGTCCCTTCATCGACGACTTCCATCAGCAGGCTCCTTCGTGCATTAGGCTAAATGCAGCAGGTTTCAATATACGTCGCGCACGCATCGTCGGACTCCCAGGCGGAGACGCTGTAAATCCGCGTGGTTTCCGTATTTAGTTTTGAAGAAAGTTTTTCAAAGAGGAAACGGGCTATATTTTCGGAAGAGGGGTTGTTCTGTGAAAAGAAGGGCAATTCATTCAAGTACTTATGATCCACTTCTTCCAAAGCTTCCCTGGTCGCAGCTTTTACTTCTCCGAAGTCGACAAGTATGCCGTTCGCCTCCAATGATGTTCCGCGCAGAACGACTTCAACCTTCCAGTTATGCCCGTGGAGGTTCTCACACTTGCCACGAAAGTCCTTAAGATTGTGTGCGGCAGCAAAGCTGCCTCTCACTTTCAGCTCAAAAAACTTCTGGCTCAATATCCTTATCTCCCTAAGATCACTGCCGGGCTTGGAAAAGCTGCTTAAAATGCTCACTCATTACTGACCCGAAACATTTACCCGAAGGGTTGATAATTGTCAAATTCAATCGGGAAACCGTGCGGTCTGGCCTGCATCTGCAGGCGGAAATCCTGTTGACTCAATCCGCGGTTTCATTTAAATATTAAAGGTTCCAAGGCGGTGTAGCTCAGGTGGTAGAGCATACGGCTCATATCCGTAGCGTCCGGGGTTCGAAACCCTGCACCGCCAATCTTCGATTAAAAAAAGTAACTCCTTCACCAAGTCAGGTCGTCAGCCCCGCTGGTTTTGCATGAAAGTGTCACTCCGGGGCTGGCGATAATAACAACTTACATGCCTTTGAGAACATTTCCGAATAGCCTTCGCCCACTCTGCGCGCGCCGGGTCCAGGTCCCGGATGCACACAGAGGTATAGAGAATGAAAAGGCCCGCCCGTTATAAAGAGGCAAGGGAAACGCGCACTAAACTTTTGCGGTGGACTGGGAGAGGTGATTCATGCAAAGCGACATTCCCCCGGTCCTCTTGGTTGGGTGAGGTGTTTTCCGGTGTAGATTCAAAATCAAGCGGTAGTGACCTTGCGTTTATCCCTCTTGCATTGTTGCATTTCTTCCACCATTTTCAGACAAGCTTTAACTTTCTCTATCGGTATCCACCATTGCAAAACCGGTCACTATGTGCAAACGCGTAGTATGTAGGGGTAGACCCAACAGTCGTGTCACCATGGGCCATTTGAATCATGGGATATTCGGCATCAGGGATCGATGGTACAGAAAACTATACCCCTGATTGTGACGAAGTTTCCAACTACTGGTCCTTATGAGCTAAGAATCTTGTCGTATTCGGAATGGCCTCCAATCCAAAACCAAAGCAGGCCTTCCGAAACTTCTATAGCAAGTGCCCTGCAGTGAAGGCCAACACGCACCACCCTGTATTTGCCGATCTTCTTAAAGTGCAATGAAGGGTGAGAAGGATCTGTCTTAAGCTGCTCGTAGTTGGCATCCGCCAATGCCTGAACCTGCTTTGGCAACCGGTGATAACATGACCAGAAATCAGGGGATGCAAAATGCCTCAAATTTCACTCGTCTTTCCTGCTTTGTGATCCGCAAGGGCCTTTTTTGCAAGGCGGTCAAGTTTGCCGGCCAAGGCGTCCTCTTCAATCTGGCTGTCCCATTGACCCGAATCGTAGTCCTGAAACCATTTGCGAAAAGCCGACAGCTCGCTCGGAGCAAGTTTTCTGATTTCCTGTTCAAGTTTCTGAATTCTTGTCATGTGACATCCCCCTATGCGATGTTCCCGAAAGATTCTTCATACCGCTATTTCTAGAACCCGCGTTTTGCTATCCATTGGACCAACTGGCTTCAAATCCACTGGCAGACAACCTGCGACGGCTTCGTAAATATTCTTGAGGAGTTCCTCGAATGTTTCACCTTGAGTGGCGCAGCCGGGGATGGATGGCGCCTCTGCCCAAAACCCTCCTTCCTCGGCTTCATGGATGATAACTTTGATTTTCATGGTCGTTCCTTCTTAAATCCTGGAATGGAAAGGGCATAACCTGGATAAAGATACCACAGCCATTATTGATGAGAAAGCCTCGAATTTTGTGTATCTTAGGGAAGGGAACACGACTATTGGTCCACTATGATGACTGGAAACCTCGCCCTTTGAAAGGGAAAGCCGATGGCAAAAAAAGCGGTGAGTAAAGATGAAATTCTCAACGCAATCAGACTCGTTGCATCTGAGTCGGGAAAGCCCCCATCACGCTCTGCTTTTATTGGGCATACAGGGATCAGCGAATATCATGTTTTAAAACACTTTCCCAGTTGGAATAACGCAGTTGAAGCCGCAGGGCTCGAACCAGATACGACTAATGTCCCGATCAAGGATGACGACCTACTGGCGGATTGGGCGAGACTCGTTCGTGAATTGCGACAGATTCCTACGCGGGTCCAATATAGACATTACGGCAATTTCTGTACGGGAGTATTCGAGCACCATTTTGGACCGTGGTCGTGCCTTCCAGATAGGTTTCGGTCGTTCGCTGGAGACCGAGATGAATGGAAGGATGTCCTCACTTTGTTGCCGCTGAAGAAATCTGATACCACTGATATCGGTGCGATCTCTGAGAAAAAGGCAGGAGTGAAAAGCGTCTCCCCACTTTCACCACTTGCCCGAAACCACTCCAGACTCGATGACCGTCCCATTTAGGGTAACCATATTGATTTTCGTGGGCTTCGACATGAGCCTGTGAATGAGAACGGTGTCATATTTCTTTTTGGCATTGTGGCGCGTGAACTCGGATACTCAGTGGAGGCGGTCCAAGCCGGATTTCCAGACTGCGAAGCAAAGAGGCAGATTTCAGCAGGCAAATGGCAACGTGTCCGCATTGAATTTGAGTATGAGAGCCGAAATTTCCGCGACCATGGCCATTCTGGGCAACAATGCGACGTTATTGTTTGTTGGCGTCATAACTGGCCTGATTGCCCCTCACATGTTGAGGTGGTGGCCCTCTCTGAAGTCATAAAACAGTTGGCTAAATCTGATTAATGCCTGCCAGATTCTTACAGCCCATCGGCCCTGCTTTTTAGCGGCTTCATAGCCACCGCAATCAGATGATGGAACCAGCCGGTCCCTAATTTCAGAATAAACTCCGGTGCGCCACCTGCTCTTACCGACATGGCCCCCTGCTCTTCATCGAGGACAAACTGGATATCAACGGGGATAGCGCCCTCATGTACCAGTTGGCAGCGAAGCCATTTATAAAGAATATGTTCCATGGTTTGGATCTCACCCCGGTACTCGACACTGATTCTGACCGAATCGGCCTCGGTTAAGAATTGCACAAAGGCCTGTCGATCCTTCATCTTGGGGTAAGTCTGCCGAGAGACAGCGGAGACTGCGATCAAAGCCATCAGGAAAGCACTTTCATGACGGCCCGTATCCCAGAGAAACAAGGCGTCCTCAATGCGATCTTTTATCCCCGACATGAGCGAATCCTTGAATAGAGCCAACCGTGGAAAGAGGTTTTTCACCAGTCATTATGCAGCCCAGGCAAACCATAGTCAAAGCCAATTCCTGCTTCACACTGTCACACAAGCAGCCGTTTGGGAGGCCGCGATAAAACGGGTTTATGATTGAAAATGTGTCACACTTTAAATATTCACATAGCCGTTGGGGCTGATGCTGACCATAATGGAATCGATTACTTACGGCGCGAGGGGGTTCGATGATTCGAAATCCTTCACCGTCAATCTTCGATTCAAAAAAGTAACTCCTTCACCAAATCAGGTCGTCAGCGCCGCTACTTTGCATAAAAGTGTCACTCCGGGGCTGGCGATGCAAACAACTTGCAAGCCTTTTAAGAATCATTTCCAAGAAAGCCCCGGCATCGGGAAATCAATTTCTGCAACCAACTCACGCGGGGTTTCTGATTTGCAAACGTGTGTGTTGCAAAAGATGGTTCATAGTGCTATAGTTCATAGTGATAGAGGGGAATCCCGTGCGGATTTTCAAAACCAAATGGTTCGTCCGATATGCGCGGCAGGAACGGATCGATGATTCCTGTCTACGTGAGGCGATTGACCGGGCGGAACGTGGGCTTGTGGATGCGGACCTGGGCGGTGGAATCATTAAGCAAAGGGTCGCGCGTGCAGGGCGCGGGCGCGCAGGCGGGTATCGGTTGCTTATCGCCTATCGGTCGGCAGATCGGGCAGTGTTTCTCTACGGCTTTGCTAAAAACGAGCGGGACAACATCACGGACGATGAACTTGAGACGCTGAGGGAGATCGGGGCGGCATGGCTCGATTCGAAAGATGAGAGCCTTGAAGACGCTATTAAAGTGGGCATCCTCATGGAGACAAATTATGGCGACGAAAAACGGGAAGCCTAGGAGGCTGACGCAAGCGTTACTTGAGACGGCGAAAGATATGCGGAGCATCGGAATTTTAGATGAGGCGGCTTATGCCAAGATCACAATGCGGCATCTGGATGTAAGGGGGGAAGTAGACACTGAACCCCTTACAGGCGAGGACATTCGATCAATGCGGGAGCAAGCCCACATGAGCCAGGCGGTATTCGCCCATTACCTGAATCTGACAGTCGGGTACGTGTCTCAATTGGAGCGCGGTACGAAGCGTCCGACAGGTGCGGCGCTTGCACTGTTAAAAGTGATCCGCCGCAAGGGTATCGAGGTGATCCTCTAGATCGATTGCTGATTGAAAGTGTCTCAGACCTTGGGTATACACTGCGCTGTTGGGGCTCACACGGGCCATAATGGAATCCATGACTTACGGCGCGAGGGGGTTCGATGATTCGAAATCCTTCACCGTCAATCTTCGATTCAAAAAAGTAACTCCTTCACCAAATCAGGTCGTCAGCGCCGCCGTCTTCTTCAATGGAGTCACACCGGGGCCGGCAGCAATAACAACTGCTAGGCCTCTTAGAAATGCCTAAACCCTGAGCAACGGCGACCACCGTCTCTTCCTGCGCCGGGCAAAAGTCAATTTTGTCTTTAAAAATGAGGAGTTCCGGCCTCAAAGACCTTTTTTTTTCTTGAAAACCGGAGAGTAATCCTTTAATAGTCTATGAGAATTCAATAAAACTGGATAATCCAAGCCTAAACGGTTTGCAGACCGGAGCGGTGGCGATGGAAGGAGAGGAAATATCATGACATTAACCAAGGCACACATTGTCGAAAACCTGTTTGCCAAGAATATTTTTACCAAGACGGAATCAGCTCAGATTATAGACACTCTTTTCGAAATAATAAAAAATACCCTCGAAAACGGCGAAGATGTGCTCATCAGCGGTTTTGGCAAGTTCAGCGTGAAAGAGAAAAACCAGCGCAGGGGCCGCAATCCTCAGACTGGTGACCCCATCATTCTCTCACCCCGAAGCGTGGTCACCTTTAAGTGCTCCGGTGTTCTCAGAGAGAAAATCAACGAAATTAAGTAACCTTCCGGGAGAAAGGATATCCTCTTGAACGGGGGATTGCCCTTTGAAACGGGGAGGTCGCCCGAAGGCGAAATCGTCGTGTCCTTCAAGAGGCCTCTTGTATTTGAGAACGCGGCACAAGCCTGGCGGGAGCTGAGCGCGCTTGTTACTCAGAAAGAGAACGCATCACTGGTTTTCGATCTCTCCGAAGTTTCCAAAGTGGACAGCGCCGGGGCCGCGTTGCTGCGGTCGATTCAGCGCCTGTGCGACCGAAAGGGAGTTCGGCTTCGCATCCAATCCGTTCAACCCTCGATAAAACATTTCCTGTCATATCTGGAGCACGAAAGTCCCAAGAAAGAGCAAGTTGCTCCGACCGATTCATTTGTCAGTCGAGTGGGTGCTTTTTTGATCGAACAGTCGGTGGAGTTCAGCGATTTCGTCAAGTTCTGTGGTTCGAGCCTTATCACCGCAGGTCGCTCCCTGCGCCGCCCCGGGATGTTTCGCTGGAATGAATCCTTCTATTATTTTCAATTGGCGGGATCGGACGCCATGTCCATACTGTTTCTGATTACGTTCCTTCTGGGAATGGTGATGAGTTTCCAGGCCGCGATTCAGTTGAGGCAGTTTGGCGCCAATATCTATGTGGCGGATTTAGTGAGCCTTACTCTGACTCGCGAGCTTTCGCCCGTATTCACTGCCGTGCTGCTGGCGGGGCGATCCGGATCTGCTTTCGCAGCCGAGATAGGGACCATGAAAATCGGAGAGGAATTGGACGCCCTTGCGGTAATGGGATTCAATCTGACCGAATTGGTTACTCTTCCCAAAGTGATCGCCTTAATGATGGCTGCGCCGCTGCTGACCATGTGGGCCAATTTTGCAGGCATTATGGGAGCAATTGTCGTTTCCGCCGTCTCTTTGGACCTCACGCCCTACAGCTTCATGCACGAAGTTTACGCAGGCCTGACCGTTGGAGACATTGCGGGAGGAATGCTGAAAACAGAGGTTTTCGCAATTCTTATAGCGCTTGTCGGCTGCTTCAGAGGATTTCAAACCGGTATGGGAGCAGACAGTGTTGGTCGCCAGACCACCTCGGCTGTCGTAAGCGGACTTTTCCTCATCATTTTTTCCGACGCTATTTTGACCGTTATATATTATTCATTAGGCTGGTAGACTAGGAGCACAGTTCGTGTTTTCGCAAGACAATTTTAAGTCCGGCCATGCTCTTCGCGTGGAAAATGTCTCGATAAGCTATGGGGAACGGACAGTATTGAAAGATATAAATTTTTCCGTTGAACACGGGCAGATAGTCACTATTCTGGGAGGCAGCGGCAGCGGAAAGAGCACTCTTTTGAAAGGGTTGATCGGGCTGCTGAAGCCGGAGAAGGGACGAATAGAACTCTACGGTCAGGATATTTCCGGGACCGATGCCGAGCAGCGGCTCGAATGGGCAAGGAAAAGGATTGGAGTGCTGTTTCAGTCGGGGGCGCTCATCGGCTCTCTCACCCTGGGGGAAAATATTGCTTTGCCGATCCAGGAGTTTTCAAATGTTCCGGAAGAGATTCTGCCGGATATCGTGAGGCTGAAGTTGGAAATGGTAAGATTAGGAGGGTATGAGAACTATTATCCGGCGGAATTGAGCGGCGGAATGAAAAAACGGGCCGGTCTTGCAAGGGCGATCGCGCTGGATCCGCAGATTCTTTTCTGCGATGAGCCTACGGCAGGGCTCGATCCTGTAATATCAGCCGAAATGGACGACCTTCTGCTGGAACTCAACCACTTGCTTGGCATTACAATGGTCGTCATCACGCACGACCTGCCAAGCGTCATGACCATCTCGGACTGGTCGATCATGATCGATGGCGAAGCAAAGGGCATAATCGCAACGGGTCCTCCTGCCGAAATGGAAAACAGCTCCGATCAACGTGTGTATGATTTTTTCCACAGGATGATCACGCAAAAATTGAGGTGACGACTGAGGAACCTGCGCGGAGACGAGGAGACACGCGGAGAGGGATCAATTATCAGTGCTGCTGCGTGTCACCCTCTCTGTGTCTTGGTCCTTAAGGGAGGGAATAGTTGGCCCGAAAGATTAGTCCATTCAGAATCGGCCTGTTTGCTCTTATTTGTGTGGCGTTGACGGGAGGCGCTGCGATCTGGCTCAAGGCGGCTTTGCTGTTTGAAAACACAAAAATATACGTCACCTATTTCACAGTTTCGATAAAGGGGCTGCAGAAGGACGCTGTTGTCAACTACAGGGGGGTGCCGGTGGGCCGCGTCTATGCTGTGGATATCGCGCCGGATGGCCGGCTGATAGAAGTGCTGATGAAACTTAGGGCGGATTTCCGGGTTGATAATTCGATCGCCACCAGATTGCGGGAGCAGGGGCTGACGGGCCTGCGTTATCTCGAAATCGACACCGCCCCTGAGGACATCGAACAGCTTACCCCGAAGATCACTTTTCCAACCAAGTATCCTTATATTCAGTCCTACCCGTCAGAACTGGAATTGCTGGAGACCGGTCTGCATAACCTTTATGAGAAGTTGATATCGTTGGACCTGGAAGGCTTAACGGGTTCATGGAAGCAGACCTCGGAATCATTCAACAATATACTGGTGCAACTTGGCGCCGGCTCAGGGTCACAGGGAGACCTCAAGGAGACAATCGTCGCGCTCAAAAAAGCTTCTCAGCATTCAGAGGCTCTCTTTGGAGGACTGTCCAATGCAATGTCCAAAGAAAGGGTCGATAAAGTGATGCGGGATCTCACGGTTACGCTTGCGTCAACCCGGCAAGCTTCAGACCGGCTCCGGCAAGAGCTTGACACCTTACCCGACGGTACCCTCAAGCGGCTTTCGAACGAAGTCGGGGAAGCGATGAAATCGGGCGAGACGGTTTTTTCAAACCTGGGGACCAAAATTGACGAGTCTGCAAACCTGCTTGAACAGGACCTGCAGCAGGTGAGCACTCTCATCGCTCAATTGAATTCTTTTGTCAAGGCAATCAAAGAACAACCCAACAGGCTGGTGCTCCCGGAAAAGCAAGCCAAAGAGCCGTTTAAAAACAAGTAAGCGGTGATCCGGCAACCCCGCGCAGCGGGGACGGGAGTGAACAGGAAGCGGTGAAGAGTAAATGGCTAAAAAACCTCGAGGACAGTGAGTTGCGAACATTGAAAAACAAATGTCTTCTTCTGCAAAAACCTGAGGTTGTGGAAATAGGGGGTACATCTTCCTTGTCTGCGCGTATTCGTGTCTCGATGTCCCTGTGTCTGCTGTTCCTGGTTGCGCTAATGCCCTCCGGCTGCGGGTCGCTTTTGCCAAAAGCTCCGTCGCCTGATTACTACCAGATTGACTATCCATTCCGGCCTTCGATCTGCGACAAATCGTTTTCCGGGGCTGTGCGAGTCCACCAGTTCAGCTCGGCCGCCCCTTTTGACCGCGAACAGATGATCGCCGTTTCCACATCCCTGCAGGTCAGCTTTTCTCCTCATTACAAATGGGTCAGTCCGGCCGGGGACATGATTGCGGTTTACCTAATGCGCGATCTCTCTTTTGGAAAGGTATTTGAAAATGTCATACCGGCAGGCAGTCCCATTGCTGCCGAATATGGAATAGGCGGACAAGTCTATCGGTTCGCTCTGGAAGAAAACGGATCTACCTCTCACGCTCTTCTGGATCTGGAAATCAGCCTTTGGCAGGAAAAACCTCGCGTTGTTATTTTTCGAAGACATTTCCATTATGAGAGTCCTCCTCTGAATTCCGCGGGTCCCGGTGAATTCGCCAGTGCTATGGCTGGACTTGTCAGCCAACTCTCGACAGACCTGAGACACGAGCTGTGCGAGCTCATGCAAGGCAACTCGCATCCAGTCGGCGGCTGATATGCTCGACCTGCCGCTTGACTTTATTGTCCTTCGCCATGCCCTTTGCGAGATCGTTCAAGGCATAGAGTACCGAGCTGTGACTTCGCCGGAATGACTTCCCTATAGATTCGAGCGACTCGGTCGTATAGCGCCGGCATAGATACATCCCGATCTTTCGGGCCGCTGTTAATTCCTTTCGCCTGTGGGAAGACTTCAGGTCTTCCAAAGAGATGTCAAAGACACAGCAGACGACCTGCTGGATATGGTCTATAGTTAGCTTCGGAAGTCGGTCGAGCATCGTCTCGGTGACCTCCTGGGCGAGGTCCAGTGTAATCGGAACGCCCTGAATATTCGATTTTGCGATTACCCCTATCAAACAGCTTTCAAGCTGCCGAACGTCGCCCATCACCCGTTCGGCCATAAAATGAATTACATCCTGTGAAAGCTGAACGTTTTCTCCCGAAGCCTTTTTCCTGATTATCTCAATTCTGGTCTTAAAATCCGGAGGTCCGATAGGCGCGACAAGAATACCGCTGAGTCTTGATTGCAATTCGGTGGTAAGTTTTGGAATGTCCTTGGGAAAGGTATTGCCTGTGTAAAGTATTCTCTTCCCGCGGTCCATCAGCTCGTCCAGCGTGTAAACCAGCTCGTTCTGGACTTTTTCCTTGCCGCTTAGAAACTCAACCTTTTCGAACAGCAGGACGTCGCATTCATTGCGAAACTTTGTTTTGAAATTCTCAATATTCCCGGCTTTCAGCGAAAAAATCATTTCATTTGCGAATTGTTCAGCCGTTACGTAGTGGACTCTGATCTCAGGTGTTTTCCTGCATATATAACTGCCGACAGCATGGGATAGGTGGCTTTTGCCCAGCCCCGTCTCGGAGAGGATGTAAATTGAATTGTTGTAGAGTTGCTGTCCGCGCGCCATGCTTTTTGCGGTAGCGAAAGCAAGTTGATTTGACGATCCCACGACGAATTGTTCGAATGTGAATCTGGGATTGAAAACAGGTCCCGAGCGTTTGATAAGGTCGCTCATTACGATCTGCCTGGCAGGTTCAGGCTGCGGGCACTCTTCCGGGTCGCAGATCGCGCTTATGAGCTGATACTCCAAATGCCGGACAAGGGGAAAGAACTCCTTGACCGCCGCCAGAAGCTTAGTCTCTAACTTTTCCCTTATCCACTCGATATGGAACCGGTTTTTGCACCCCAACTCCATCGTATCATTGTCCAGCCCCAGGAATTCAATAGAAGAAACCCAAAGGTCATACTGTCCCTTTGACAGACACTCTTGAAGCCTGCTTTTGATTTCCTGCCACTTCTGCTCCATAAGTTCTTCATCCCGTTCCCCGAAAAAAAACAGAAAGCCATCATGCAGGGCGCAGACGCCCCCCAGCGTATACGCCCCCTTCTTGAAAAACCTGGTGCTGGAAATGAAACGTAAATGGAATGGAAGAAAAATTAAACCCCGGAAAGTCTACACTGCCCCCTAATGTGAGGGCAGTTTTAGTGGACCTTCACGGACTCGTCAAAGTTGATCTCCCCACGTTTGGGCTGGAAACACTAAAGAGACGAAGAGGAAAAATAGGCCAAGAATGAATGGAAGTTAGGGTGGATGATCATCTAAGTCGCTGAAAAGTAAGCGAAGTCTCCGGTGAAATCTTTTCCGTGTAATATCGAAGGCATCCACACATCTGGCCGCTCATTAGCGAAAGCGAAACTTGGGCAGATCTTCATTTTTCTATCATTTTCATAAAATTTCACTAAATTCCCTCTCGAAAAATGGGCCTGGGACGTTCTCATTTGAAGCAGGGGCCGAAAGAGAGCCATGGCATCGACGGTGACCGCCGGAGGCTCTCCAAAGTATGGATAATGCGTCTTCACGCCTATGATTATTGGTTTTTACTTTTTGCCTTTTGACCCGCCTTGCTCTATAATCCAAGGCAAAATTCCAGGTCGTCGGCCTTCAATTGGCAGTTGTTTTCCGAACCAACAATCGTTGGAGAAAAACCATGAGCGCCAGATTTGCCGGTTCTTGTCGATTTTTGACGTTTTCGGCCGTTTTCCTGTTCTTTTCTGTGTATCCCGGCTGCGTGACCGCCGGCCAGGAACAACCGGCCATTACTCCTCCTTCCTCTTTAAAGGACGATGGCTCCGGCCGATCTTTCTCGAAGGAAGGCGGGAAGGATTTCATCCACGATCCCGTGGTTGCAGGGGCATGGTATCCGGGGACGGCGACGGAACTGAGAAGACTGATCGAGGACTACCTGAGCAAGGTCCCGGCCCACGATTCAAAGGGACAAACCCTGGCTCTCATCGCGCCTCATGCCGGTTACATGTACTCAGGCCAGGTGGCGGCATATGCCTTCAAGGCGATCCAGGGGAAAAAATTCGATTCGGTCATCGTAATAGGTCCCAGCCACCATCTGCCTTTTAGCGGGGTTGCCACTTACGACTGCGCAGGATTCCGCACGCCTCTGGGCGTCATTCCACTGGATAGCGAACTGATTGCCGCGCTCATAAAGAGCGAGTCGGGCATAAGGGACCTTCCGGCGGCTTTTCAGCAGGAACATTCTCTCGAGGCAGAGCTTCCTTTTCTCCAGGTCGTTTTACCTGCCTTCAAGCTGGTTCCACTGGTAATGGGGGAGCATGACATCACCGCCAGCCGCCGGCTGGCGGAAGCGATAACGAAATGCATAAAAGGCAAATCCGTCCTGATAGTGGCCAGCTCTGACCTCTCACATTACCACTCCTATGACGTGGCGGTTGAAATGGACCAGCGGCTGCTCCAGCAAGTCGGAGCAATGGATGTCGAGGGGGTCCAGCGGTGCCTTGCCGGTGGGAAATGCGAGGCCTGCGGGCAGGGTCCGATCATGACGGCAATGCTGGCCGCCGGGAAGCTAAGCGGCGACAAGTGCGAAATCCTGAAATACGAAAATTCAGGAGATGTTACGGGAGAGAAGATGTCTCCCAGGGGAGTGGTCGGCTACGCGGCAGCCTCGATCTTGACCCAACGCAAAGCGAATCCGGCAAACGACGGTTCCGACCGCGACAGGGACGAGAAGGAAAAAAAGAAAGCTGGAACGGATCTCGGTTTTAGCATGGAAGAAAAGGCGCAGTTGCACGAAATTGCCCGAGGAGCCATAGAGGCGAGACTATCTCATGGAGCGTCCGCTTCAAAGGCGGCCGGGACCGAACGAGCTTCCGAGACTGTCTCGCCAAAACTAAAGGAACCCAGGGGGGTATTCGTAACCCTGTACAGAAAAGGAGAATTAAGAGGGTGTATAGGGCAGATAACACCCAGAATGCCTTTGGCGGATGCAGTCGAAGCGATGGCCCGGGAAGCAGCCTTTGGAGATCCACGATTTTCTCCTCTTCGGTCCGACGAACTAGGTGATATAAAAATCGAGATCTCAGTTCTCACTCCCTTAAAGAAAATAGGATCCGTAGAGGATATCGAGATCGGAAAACACGGAATTGTGATCGCCAGAAAAGGGTCGGTGGGCCTTCTGTTGCCTCAGGTGGCAACGGAATATAACTGGGACAGGACCGAATTTTTGGAACATTGCTGTCTCAAAGCCGGTTTATCCAGAGATATGTGGAACGATAAGGAAACCGAGATATATGTCTTCTCGGCGGATATTTTCTAAGAGATGAATCTGAATAGACGAAGTTTTCTAAATGGTTGTTTCCGTTGCGCGACGCTGTGCGCCATGTCTCGACTTATTCCCGAAGGCGCCTTTGCCTCAGGGTCCGACGCCCCTGAAATCAAAAAAGGCCTGCTTGGGCGCAGGCTCTCGCCCTACTTTACACCGCTTCCCGGCAAGCGCGTGCGTTGCGAGCTCTGCCCGCGAGAGTGCGAAACCGGGGATGGAGAACGAGGATACTGCAGGGTCAGGGAAAACAATGACGGGAAGTATTATTCGCTCGTTTTCGGAAATCCATGCGCGGTGCATGTCGATCCGGTGGAGAAAAAGCCTTTCTTCCACGTGCTGCCAGCCACTCGGTCCTTCTCTATCGCCACGGCAGGATGCAATTTCGACTGCAAATTTTGTCAGAATTGGGAGATTTCCCAGGCACGACCTGATGACACGCTGAATTACCAGATGTCTGCGGAGCAGGTGGTGGCTAACGCGTCTCATTTCGACTGCGCCTCTATCGCCTCCACTTACGTCGAGCCTTCCATCTTTATGGAGTACATGATTGAAATCGGGCGACTGGCAGGGAAAAACAAAATCCTCAATGTTATGCACTCAAACGGCTACGTGAATCGTAAGCCGCTCGATGACCTGTGCGGCTGTCTTGACGCGGCCTGTATCGACCTGAAAGGTTTTACGGAAGAATATTACAAAAGCATCACCGAAGGGACCCTCGGTCCCGTCCTGGAGACTCTCAAGTATCTGAAAAGCCGTCAAAAACACGTCGAAATAGTCAACTTGGTAGTTCCCGGTAAAAATGACGATCCGGATCAAATCGGGGCAATGAGCAGATGGATAAGGGACGAGCTGGGACCGGATGTTCCTCTTCACTTCTCCAGATTCTACCCCCTCTACAAGCTCAAAAGCATCGAACCGACTCCCGTGCCGGCGCTGGAAGCGGCATGGAAGAAAGCCAAAGAAGAAGGCTTAAACTTTGTCTATATCGGCAACCTTCCCGGCCACCCCGCAGAAAATACCATTTGTCCGGGGTGCAATAAGCCGGTAATTACGCGGATGGGCTTCAGCGTAACCTCAAACTCTCTAAAAGAAGGCAGGTGTCCGGGCTGCGGCAGGGAAATACCCGGGATATGGCGGGTTGCCGCATCGTAAGAACTCTATCTCCGGCTGCGGAATAGCGTACAGGTAGTCGCTGCACATACGACTCCGAGAGCCAGAAGAGTCTGCGGGATTCCAAGCACCGGAAGAAAAAAGAGAGAACCTGCCAAAGCCCCTGCCGAGGCGCCGATCAGGTCGGACGCATAGAGACTTGCCCCTCCGGCTCTCTCAACTGCTGAAACGGCGGCGGAAAACTGTCCGCCGCCAAACATCCCGGACAGAAAGGCCAGCGCCGAAAATAACAGCAACATGGAATTATGCCCCGGGTAATCGAGCGCAGGACTCCGGAAGACGGAAAACAACAGATAGAGAACGCCAAGATAGGCTGCAAGACCCAGTTGGATCAGCAATAAGCGCGGGCCGGCTTTCATCCGCGCATTTTTCACGAGAGCACCGCCCGCGGCCAATCCGAGCATGAAAAGAGAAATTATGAGGGCTATCTGTCTGTATACCGAACCTTCCAATATCTGATAGACCAGGACCAGCACCACTTCCACCACAATGAGCACAGCCCCGCAAACCCCGGTATTTACAGAAACCACAAGGTCCGGGTTGCCTACTGCGCGCAAGATCAGGATCGATAGGAAAAAGAACGCTCCCAAGCTCGCGAGCGCCCAAACGGAGGAATCTCCCGAGACAAAACCGAGAAAGCGGCCTGCCGCCGGATGCAGTTGGGCTCCCCACAGACCTAGTGCGTAAATATAGCAGACGGGTTCAAAGTCTCTGTTTATTTTCGCCCGCGGACCTTCGCGAATAATCGACTCGATGTAGGCCAGCCGGATCGGGCTGAAAAGATCCAGAAGATAAAAGTCGCGGACGTATTTCAGGTCGAGGTTTCGCGCCTGCATGCGGTCGATCGGCGCCCGCGGGTCTGATGAAACTCCTGCCCCGGCGTCAGACGCGATGAAACGGATGCTCTCTCCCGGCAGTATCAGTACCTGCTCGAAGACCTCCAATAAAGTTGCATGGAGCGATTTCAGGAGAGCGGCCTCTCTGGGTCCTACTATATCAGGCGCCGAAGGTATCCCGAAAGAAAACAGGCCTCCGGTGTTCATGAGTGACTTTATCCGGGAAAAGAATTCGGTCGTATATAACCTGTTCATCTCGGCGTTTACAGGTTCCCCTGCGCAAAGCAAAACCACATCATAACCGATTCCCGTTTCACCTTTGAAACGCTTCGGGTCTGTGTGCACCACTCTCACTCGTGGATCGCCGCCTGTTTCGGTAAACCTAGGGGACAAAACGGCCTTTGTAAATGCCGTCAACTCCGGATCAGGCTGGACGCAGTCAACTCTCTTTACACACGAATGCTTCAAGACCTCGCCTACCAGCTCCGGTGAATAATCTCCGATTATGAGAACGTTTTTCGGGTCGGGATGTTCGAGAAGCGCCAGATGAGCGGCCGGTTCAGCGTTCTGCGGGTCAGGGCTGGAAAAAAGCCATAGCCCGTTCGAAAACAGCGAAAACTGACCGGAATCTGACAGGAACGCCAGATTATGGTAAGGCGTGTCCCTTGATGAATAGAAACGCTTACCCCACTGCATGTGGTGTGTCAACAAATCGACCCTCTCTGAAAAACCAAGCAGAATTGAGGCTGAAATGAAGACCACCCCCATAAAAAGCCAACCGGAAATTTTCCCGGGTCGCCTGAGCGTCAAGCCGGCCAACATAGCGCAGGCAAGAAGAAAGAGACACAGGTAAAGGCTTCCGGCAAAAGAAGGGTATAAAGGAAGAAGCACGGAATAGAATACCAGTCCGCCGGCTCCGGCCCCCAGAGACTCGGCCAGGTACACGGAGACCGAACTTCCCTCGCCTTTGGCGCCTTGGCTGTAAAGCTCCCATGAAACCGCAAACAGGCCGCCGGAAAGAATGCAAAGCGGGGCCGCCGCAGAAGAGGCTATGGCCAGCATCATGCCGGGTGAAACGAGTTCGCCCTGCGGGATGGACCAGAACGTCCTCGCAGCTCGAATCCATACGATTGTTGCGGGAATGGCAGCGCAGAATATTGTGAAACCGGTAAGAAGCACCTCAAAGCTTGCCCTGGAAGTGTCCGCTCCGGGGTCCGGGTGCTTTTTCCTCAAAAGGCGACCCGTCAAGCCGCTTCCCGCAGCCGTGCACAGGAGCCAGCAGGCGAGAATAACTCCGGTTGAAAGTTCATTGCCGTAAAAAATGACGAGCAGTTCGCGAATGACCAGTATCTGCCCGATAGAGGCTGCAAAACCGGTCATAAAGATCAGTACTGCTATCCGCACTGCCATGGCTTGAGAGTCTAAAGTCTTTAGTCTCTAAATGTCAATCCCCGATCTTTGGTCAGTGCACGGCCATCCTTTTTTCAAGGCCGATCATTATTAAGAAACCTGCCAAAAATAAGGCGCACACCCCCTGGATCGGATTAGCAGCGATTTGGTGAAAACCGGCGCCTCCAATTACTAATCCCAGTGCGATCTGGATAATACCGGTCATGTCAGTCTCTCCTTTTACGGGGAATGAGAGCAAATTCCGTTCCAATCCGAGCCGACGGCAATATTTAAAGTGCAGAACAATAGCCGCGGGAAAAAGCGGGAGTGAGCTGGCGCACCGTTGCTCAACAAACTGGCGGCTGGTTCGAAAAGTTCGTCGGGGCTGGAAGCCCCTCTTACAAAAAATTAGGAACTTTTCATGGTTTCAGGGTGTCCCGACAGGGACATAAATTACTGAGTCGAAATTACCTCGCCTCACTCCACCATAATTGCCGCCGCCTTCGATTTCTGACGATATTTCGTAATAATCTTGAAAGAATATAAGGAAAATTAATGATTACATTCTTTTAGAGTATTTCCTTCAAACATTTGTGGAACCAGTTCCGCGCTTTTTGGATATCCAACAAAAGGAGAGTCAGCGATGAAATACTTGGTGGCGCCGCTTTCCATCGGTCTTGTTCTCCTATTTTGGCCTGCATCGATGAAAGCGGAACCGACACGCCGGGAAATCCATCGTATCGAAGCCGCGACGCGCCTCTTCAACTCGATGCCCGAAAAAATTCCACCCGGCATCCTCGAAAACGCCAAGGGGATAGCGGTGATCCCGGGTCAATTCAGGGTCGGTTTCATCTATGGAGTTGAACTCGGGGGCGGAGTCCTCGTGGCCCGCCTTCCGGACGGAAGCTGGTCGCTGCCTGCTTTCACCACCCTGGCAGGCGCCAGTTTCGGTCTGCAGATCGGGGGAGAGGCCAGGGACATCTTTCTGGTTTTTAATTCCACAAAGAGTATGGACAATATCGAGAGCGGATGGACCAGGCTGGGGGCTGGCATCTCAGTCGCCGCAGGACCAGTTGGGAAAAACGTCGCCGCAGCAACGGATTCCCATGACGTATTCTCATACATCAGCAGTGCCGGGGCATACGTGGGAGCTACTGTAGAAGGCAGCATACTTTCCTTTGATTTCGACTCGAATCGCGATCTTTACGGAGTTGCCGACCCGCTGAAGATGCAGGTTGAACGGGTCCCGGAACAGGCCGCAGTGTTTAGTTGCGCCGTTTCCAAAACCACCGGCGCACCGGCGGATGTTTGCGATAAACTGCCGAAATCACTGGAATCAACGTAGGTGGAATGATTGACTTTCATCACGCGCCGCCTAAAACGTCAAGAAACGGTTCACTTATCTAAGAGTGCTTGATCAAGTTATAAGGAGGCTTACATGAAATATCTCGCGGCGGCGGTTTTAGCCGGTTTCTTTCTCCTGCCTGCAAGAGTTGCGGCCGAGACGGAGCCGGCTGCGAGAGAACTTGATACTATCGATGCCGCAACCGTAGTCTTCGAAGAAATGCCTGGCAAGCTCCCGGCAAGCGTTCTCGAAAATGCAAAGGGAATAGCGGTAATTCCTGGAGAACTCAAAGCCGGTTTTATCTTTGGCGGCGAACTCGGAAGGGGAGTTCTCGTCTCGCGCCTTTCGGATGGAACCTGGTCTCCCCCTGCTCTCATTTCAATAGCAGGCGCGAGCTTCGGCCTGCAGATAGGGGGTGAGACCAGAAATCTTGTATTGGTATTCAACACGTACAGGAGTATGGGTTTTATCGAGAATGGAACGCTCAATCTGGGAGGCGACGTTTCCATGGCGGCTGGTCCTGTGGGGACGGAAACCGGTGTTCAAACCGGGATTCCGGAAGTCTACGCCTACGTGAGCGGCTTTGGAGCGTTTCTCGGAGCTGTGGTGCAGGGGAGCGTGGTGTCCTTCGATTTCAATGCGAATCGCCGCTTATATGGGATTCCCGACCCGCTCAAAAAGGAGGTGAGCGATATTCCGGCACAGGCACGAAGGTTCAGTTGCACTGTCGCCCGATACACCGGGGCGCCAACAACGGCTTGCGGCTGATCATGGAGATCGCGCGCCATGCGTGGCGAGGTACGGGTCTTTAGCTCTGGGGCCTCACTCTCATAAACCGTGCCTGCTTTGGCCCCTTACTCAGGCATATACGGCAAAGCCTCGAGTGAAGGCCGTAGATCTCTAAGCGCCGCTTCTATCACTTGTTCAATTTCTTTTTCGGGACAGATTTTCAGCTCACCTGTTTGCCTTATCTTCAGTTCGACCTCGGCGGTTTTTTGGAGTTTCTGGCTTACGACTATCCTGAGCGGAATTCCGATCAAGTCGGCATCTTTGAGCTTTACGCCCGGCGATTCATCACGATCGTCGTAGATCACCTCGTAAGAGGCGCTGAGCTTTGTGTATATCCGTTGCGCCATTTCCTCAATCTCGGGCTTTTTGCCCAGTTGAGATATTATGATTTGGAAGGGAGCCACAGTAGCAGGGAACCGCACCCCGGCATTATCATGCCATTTCTCGACCACCGATGCCATCAGCCGTTCGACTCCAATACCGTAACACCCCATCACCACCCGTGTCGGCGTCCCCGAGTTGTCCAGGTATGTCACGTCCATCGAACCGGGAGCCGTATATTTGGTGCCGAGCTTAAAGGTGTGCCCGAGTTCGATGCCGCGACGTATCTCGAGGTTGGCGGTCCCGCACACCCCACATCGGTCACCCTCGCGTACTTCGGCTATGTCGGTAGCTTCCGTCGGTTCAAAGTCCCTGCCGGGAAGCACATTTCTAAAATGCATGTCCGGCTCGTTGGCGCCTGCGATATACAGTGCCCCGCCGGTTATCGAGGTGTCCAGAACGGTACGAATGCCTTTGACGCCGACCGGGGCAAGATAGCCGGCATAAAGCCCATTCTCCGACAGCATATTCTCGGGGGCATATTCCAGGTGGACGGCCTTGAGATGGTTGGCGAGCTTCGTGGAAGATACATTGAAGTCTCCTCGAACCACGGCCAGCACGAGGTTCCCGTCAGCTACATAAGCCACCGTCTTCAGAAAGTGTTGTTCCGGAGCGTCGAAAAATCTCATAAGGTCGGCTATCGTCCTGACATCGGGCGTATGGACCTTTTCCATTGCGGAGGGCACATCAGCCGGTGTTCGTCCCGGTTTGACCCCAAGGGCTTTTTCGGTGTTTGCCCTGTATCCGCAGGCTGGACAGACGACAAAACGGTCTTCGCCGTTTACAGATTCGAGCATAAACTCATGAGAGCCGGCGCCGCCCATAATTCCGGAATCGGCCTCAATGGGGACGGAATCGAGACCGCACCGGGCAAATATGCGCAGATAAGCGTTAAATATCTTGGGGTAATAGAGATCCAGGTCTTCAAAGTTGCGGTGGAAACTGTATGCGTCTTTCATAAAAAATTCGCGCACCCGCAGCAGCCCGGCGCGTGGGCGGGCTTCATCCCGGATCTTGGTCTGGATCTGGTAGAGCATTACGGGAAGGTCGCGGTAAGAGCGCACGAACTGCTTAGCAATGTCGGTGACGACTTCCTCGTGAGTCATTGCCAGGACAAATTCGCGGTCTTTTCGGTCTTTGAACCGAATGAGCTCTTCGCCGATATCGAAATAACGACCGGTTTTTTTCCAAAGCTCCGCCGGATTGACCACCGGCATGGTGAGTTCCAGGCCTCCGATCGCGTTGAGCTCTTCGCGGATGATCTGCCTGATTTTTTCGGCTACACGATGCCCCAGAGGCAGGAGGCTGTAAAGCCCTGCGGCCACCGGATATATGAAGGAGCCTCGAAGAAGGAAAACATGGGATGGCGTTTCGGCCTCCTTGGGCGCTTCGAAAAGGGTGTGGATAAATGCTTGCGAATAGCGCATCTTTATGCTCCTCTTGCTTGGTGTTTTATCGGCGGTTATTATATTAGATTTGAAGTTCAAATAAGTCCAGTAGAGGAGCACAGTGTGGCGGAGACAGGCAAAAAAGATTTGCTAGACGAACTCAAGGCCATGAAGGAGCGGATGGAAGACTTGTTCGTGCTTAACTTTAGCCCGAGCCGCAAAGATAAGCCCCAGCACGCGGATGACTGGATCCCGATGAGCGATGTTATCGATTCCGGAAAAGAACTGGTCTATATGATAGATTTACCCGGGGTGATGGAACATGACATCCAGGTTGAGTGCAAAGCCGATCGGCTGTGGGTCTCGGGATTGAGAAAGAACGAGCTGACGCAGGGGGAAACGATCCGAATCGAAAGGCCCATGGGATCATTTTCGCGGGTTTTCAAATTTCCCTGCCCGGTGGAGGAAGACAAGATTCGGGCTGAGTTCAAAAAAGGGGTGCTCGCTGTCAGTGTGCCCAAGAGCGCCCCTGAATGCCGCACGCACAGAATAGAGGTGCGCGAAGTTGAGTAATTCCGTGAATGCCACTGTGGATCGAGGATGCCTGATATGGTTGGAAATTCAATAAAGACCACTTTGCTTTTGGGTGCGCTCACCGCCCTCATTCTGTGGATCGGGAGGATGGTTGGCGGACAGACGGGCATGTTCGTGGCCTTCTTGCTTGCCTTGGTTATGAATGCAGCGAGCTATTGGTTTTCTGACAAAATAGTTCTCGCAATGTATCAAGCCCGGCCGGTGGAAGAATCTCAAAATCCGCAGCTTTACCGGATTGTTCGTGAACTGACCGCAGAAGCCGGTCTGCCCATGCCCGGGATTTATGTGATTCCCCAGCAGGCGCCCAATGCCTTCGCCACGGGTAGAAACCCTGCCCACGCCGTGGTGGCTGTAACCGAAGGAATTATGGGGATTCTGACGCCGGCGGAACTGAAGGGCGTGCTTGCGCATGAACTGGGGCATGTGAAAAATCGCGACATATTGGTAAGTTCCATCGCCGCTACGCTTGCCGGAGCGATAATGATCCTGGCGAACATGGCCAAGTGGGCTGCGATCTTCGGAGGTTTCAGGGGAGACGATGACGACAGAGACGGCGGAGGTTTTCTTGGGCTTATAGTTACTATCATAGTGGCTCCGATTGCGGCCATGCTGATCCAGCTCGCCATATCGAGAAGCCGGGAATATCTGGCTGACGAAACGGGCGCTCGCCTCGCTCACAACCCCGAGGGCCTTGCCCGCGCCCTGGAAAAGCTTGAAGTTGCTTCCGAACGCATTCCGATGGACGCCAACCCTTCGACGGCTCACATGTTCATTGTAAACCCGCTTTCGGGCAGGAGCCTGGCAAATCTTTTCAGTACGCATCCGCCAATAGAGGAAAGGATCAGGCGGTTGCGAAGCATGTAAACGTGGAATTATTCTCCCGGTGTCTTCTTTGTTTTGACATCGGCGAAAAATTTCGTTACAGGTATCGGGAAATATCTGGCTTTCTAAAATCCAACCGAGCTTTCACTACTGCGGACTTCAATTGAAAATCTTTGTAAATATGACATTTGCGCCCTTCCCGGGAGAAGGGTGGGCGATGCAGCTTGAGGGAAAAAAAAGAAATGGCAAACGTAATCGTAGTAGGCGCCCAATGGGGCGACGAGGGGAAAGGCAAGATTGTCGATCTACTCGCCGAACAGGCGGATTTCATTGTCCGGTTCCAGGGTGGGAACAATGCCGGGCATACCCTGGTCGTGAATGGACAAAAGCATATTTTCCATCTGATTCCTTCGGGGATTCTTCATAGGGACAAGAAGTGTGTGATCGGCAACGGAGTGGTGCTCGATCCCGGCGTGCTCATCGAAGAAATTGACCGCCTGGATGCGGCCGGCTTTATCGTTACGCCCGACAACCTGGCAATAAGCCTTTACTCACACGTTATCATGCCCTATCATCGCGCGCTCGATCTTGCGCGCGAAAAAAAGAAAGGCACAAGCGCCATTGGCACCACCGGTCGGGGGATCGGACCGTGCTATGAAGACAAGGCGGGCCGAGGCGGGATTCGGGTTCACGATCTTTTTGATCCTGAAGTTTTATCGGGAAAAGTTACTTCAAACCTGGAGGAAAAGAACTTTATTCTTCGAAACTTTTTCGGGGAAAAATCCCTTGACCCTGCTGAGATCATTGATGAATACCTGGCATATGGCGAACGAATCGGACGTTTCACCGGGAATGTCTCTCAACTGCTTCAAGAAGCTGATGCCCATGGTCTTAACATCCTCTTCGAAGGTGCGCAGGGCACCCACCTTGACATCGATCATGGCACCTATCCTTATGTGACGTCGTCTAATACGGTAGCTGGCAATGCCTGCTGCGGCGCGGGAATCGGACCGACCCGGATAGATAAGGTGATTGGCATAGTCAAAGCCTACACAACGCGCGTTGGTGGAGGGCCGTTTCCGGCTGAGCTTCGCGATCAGACAGGGGAACATATCAGAAACGTAGGTGGAGAATTTGGGGCCACAACCGGTCGACCGCGCCGCTGCGGCTGGCTGGACATGGTTGCCGTTAACTCCGCCGTCAGGTTGAACGGCCTTTGCGGTCTTGCAATTACAAAGCTGGATGTCCTTACGGGATTACCGACGTTAAAGATAGGGATCTCTTACAATTGCCGGGGTGGAAAGCTCGACTTTGTCCCTGCTGAACTCGACGCCCTGGAGGCGTGTGAGCCCGTCTTTGAAGAATTCGCCGGCTGGGATGAAGACCTTGGACAAATAAGGACCTGGGCCGATCTTCCCCAAAACACCAAGAAATACCTTAAGGCGATTGAAAAAATAGCGGGGGTCCCGGTGACGATAATATCCGTCGGTCCCGGGCGGGAAGCAACGATTGTTCTGAGGAACCCCTTCCTCGATGGAGGACGGCACGAGCGGCCTGCCGGAAAGATCTGATTTGAGTAGTAAAATTTTTGAAAGTTTCTGAATTTGAGAAAGTTTCCGAGAAAAGAACTATTTACTTGACTTTACTTGTTTTCCTTTGTGTGTAGATTAGGTTTATACCCTATCGCTACCCTTGAAAATCCCCCTTTCGCTTTGAATTAAAATCCTGTAAATGAAGAGTGATGTTTGAATTTGGGAAAAACGTCCCCAGTGAGAGTTAAAAGTTGATGCGCCGGAGAGGCTGGCGCCGTTTCTCAGCGCCGTGACCGATAGCGTTTCTTTCTGATCTGGATGCGAAATGGCTGAAGAAAAGAGAAGATTCAAGAGGTATAAGGGTAAAGAAGGTGCTTTTGCCGCTTTCATAAGACCCAATGAGCTGGTTAATATGGGACAGATCCAGGATATCAGCATGGGTGGGTTGTGCGTTCGGTATTTGGCTACGAACGATAAGATAGGGCAAAACACCGAGATTAAAATATTCGGCACCAACGACCGTTTTATCCATGTGGACAAGGTCAAATGTAGAATCGTCTACGATCATGAAATTCCGGAGGGCACCTGGGAGCAAATCAGCACCAGGCGTTGCGGCGTGGAATTCGAAAGCCTGTCCGTCAAACACCTGTCCATATTACAGGAGTTTATCGATGTGTTTGCTTTCGACGATACGCTGCGTGAGGGCGCCAATTCTTGATATGCGTTAACGGACAGGCCGGCGAATCTAGAGACCGTCGCCGGGTCAACCTTGCAGCGACGGTCTTGCACCAACTCATTCCTGTTTTCCATCCATCCTTGACATAGACTCCATGATAGCTATCTAGTAGGCGATATGAAATTTGCTCGATCTACGCATTCCTAAAAGGACTACTCTGCCATGAACTATTCTGTGAATCTTCAGGCGGGTTTCATAGACTCGCAGTATCAGAAATGGAAATCCAACCCTCAAAGCGTAGGCCGTGAGTGGGGGATCTTTTTTGAAGGCTTCGAGCTTGCTGCTCGTCCGGGACAGGATAGCGCCGGTTTTTGCGATAAAAAAGAAATGTTAAAACAGTGCGGCGTGCAGGAACTGATTTATCGCTACCGCGATCTGGGCCACATGTTGACCTGCCTGGACCCGCTGGGTAGATGTGACGATACTCATGCACTGCTCGACATTTCCGGTTTCGGTCTATCCGAAGAGGAACTCGACCGTCTTTTCTATGCACCGGTCACGCTATTCCAGCAGGAAACGCCGCTCAGGCAGATTATAGAAGCTCTCAGACAAACCTACTGCGGATCGGTAGGCGTCGAGTACATGCACCTTCAGGACCCCGGCGAACGGCTCTGGCTTCAGGAGCGGATGGAACCATCTCGAAACAGGTCTTCATTTAGCAGGGAGGAAAGGCTCGAAATCCTCAATAAGCTTTGTCAGGGTGCTCTCTTTGAAAAATTTCTGCACACCCGGTATGTTGGTCAGAAACGTTTTTCGTTGGAAGGCGCCGACGTCGTCATACCGATGCTTGACGCCCTGCTAAGATATGCCCGGGGGGCAGGTTGCCGCGAGATCATAATGGGAATGGCGCACCGGGGGCGCCTTAATATACAGGTAAACGTCCTTAATAAACTCTATGAACACCTTTTTTGTGAATTCGAGGAACACTACGATCCTCAGTCGCTGTTCGGGTCTGGAGACGTCAAGTATCACAGGGGATACATGGTCGACCTGGAGTTGCGTGGGGCCGGACCGTTGAGGGTGTTCATTCCGAATAATCCGAGCCATCTCGAAGCAGTTGACCCGGTAGTTGAGGGAGTAACCTACGCAAGGCAGGAACAGTTCGGGGAAAAGGGCCGCCAAACGGTCCTGCCCGTTCTGATCCATGGCGATGCAGCCTTTGCGGGCCAGGGAGTCGTGGCTGAAACCCTCAACTTGTCCCAGTTGGAGGGTTATTCCACCGGAGGAACGCTGCACTTGGTCATCAACAATCAGATCGGGTTCACCACGCTCCCTCTCCACGCCCGTTCCACCCGATACGCAACCGACATCGCCAAAATGCTGATGGTTCCGATCTTTCACGTTCACGGTGAAGATCCGGAGGCGGCGATTCACACGCTGAAACTGGCGCTCGATTATCGCAGTGAGTTTGCCAAAGACGTGGTGATCGACCTGGTCTGCTACAGGCGCTATGGTCACAACGAAGGTGACGAGCCTTACTACACCCAGCCTCAAATGTATACGAGGATAAAAGACCGCCCCCCGCTCTATGAAATTTACTTCCGTTCTTTGAGAGAGTCCGGGATTGCCTCCGAGGAGGATTTGAGACGATACGTCGAAGGTGTGAACACCTGCATGGATCTGGGCTACTCACGAGTGCACGACCAACTGTGTAAAATGCCCGAAGAGAAGTTTTATGACGTTTGGCATGGATTCACCACACAATATTCCCATGAAGCAGTTGAAACTGCAGTGGGCGGCGACAGACTCCCGGGACTCGCGCGCAGATTGAATTCTTTCCCCGAGGGCTTTTCAGTTCACCCTCGTCTCGGGCGCATACTGGATCGAAGACTCCGAAGCGTTGAGGAAGGCCAGGGCATAGACTGGGCAAACGCGGAAGCCCTCGCCTTCGCATCGCTTCTCACCGAAGGCGCCGCAGTTCGCCTAAGCGGGCAGGACAGCGGTCGAGGAACCTTCAGTCATAGGCACGCCGTCCTCTATGACATGAATAACGAAGAGCCCTACGTTCCATTGAACAATCTTGCCGCCGGCCAGGCCCCCTTCACGGCTTTGGACAGCATGCTCTCCGAGGAAGCGGTGTTGGCGTTTGAATATGGTTATTCGTTGACTACCCCCGGTACTCTTACAATTTGGGAAGCTCAGTTCGGAGATTTCGCAAATAACGCTCAGCCGGTTTTCGATCAGTTCATCTCGAGTGCGGAGTCTAAGTGGCATCGGCCAAGCGGTTTGACGATTCTTTTGCCTCATGGTCTGGAGGGGCAGGGACCGGAACATTCGAGCGCCCGCCTGGAAAGATTCCTGCAGCTTTGCGCCGATGACAACATGCAGGTTTGCTATCCGAGCACGCCGGCACAGTATTTCCACATGCTTCGCAGGCAGATCCGGAGAAATTTTCGCAAGCCCCTGATAGTTATGACTCCAAAGAGCCTGCTCAGGCTTCCGGAGGCCTTTTGCCAGCTATCGGAACTCTCCTCGGGCCGTTTCCGGGAAGTCATCGACGATCCTGGTTTCGAAGAAGCGCAGAAAATATATCTTTGCAGCGGGAAAATATATTATGAACTTGTCGAAAAGCGTAAAGCATTCCGCAGTGAAAACACGGCCATCATCCGGGTGGAACAGTTCTATCCCTTTCCTGAAACTCAACTCAAGGAGGTCCTGTCCAAATACCCCTCGGCCGAACGGTTCTGCTGGGTTCAGGAAGAGCCCGAAAACATGGGCGGATGGGATTTTATCCGGTTCAGGCTGAAAACACTGATCGGTCACGATCCGGCCTATATAGGAAGAGCGCCGGCTGCAAGCCCTGCTTCCGGTTATCTTACAACTTACAAAAAAGAGCAGGATATGTTGCTTGAATTGGCCTTTGGATAGTCTCAGGAGAAAATCATGATTGAACTTAAAATTCCCGAAGTCGGCGAATCGGTTCAGGAAGCGCTTCTTGCTCAATGGCTCAAAAAGGACGGAGAATCGGTAAGGAAGGATGAAGTCTTGTTGGTTATTGAAACCGAGAAGGTCACCCTTGAGATTGCAGCGCCTGCCGACGGTGTTTTAAGAATTCTTGTCCCGGAGGGAGAGACCGTGCGTATAGGTGCGGTTGTAGCTAAAATTGAAGAGGCGGCCGGGGAAGAAAAGGTCGTGGAGGGCGAAAAACTTCGTGAGAAGCCTGAAAAGGGCTACGAGGAAGAAAGTGAGGCCCAGGAGCTTAAGACGCCCGGCCCGGCGGCAGAGCCTGCTCCTGTCCCGCGAGAGCAAAAGGCCGTTGAGCCTCGAGTTGAGGAGGCGTCTTCGAAACCGATCATATCCCCATCGGTCCGCTCACTGGCAGAGCAGCGCGGGGTCGACCTTTCCGGCGTTGCGCCAACCGGGCCGGGAGGGAGGATTACCGAGGGAGATGTTCTGCTCCACCTTGAGCAGGCTGCGCGTGCCTCTGAAACTAGGGCAGCGGACCTTGCCCGCGAAGCGCCAGGCCCGGTGACCGGAGTAAGCTTTGGCCGCGGAGAGCCGGTTTCCACGCCTACCGAGGCTGGTTTCCCGCGCGAGGAAACCGTTCGCAAAACAATGTCCCCCATCAGGCAGCGGATTGCTGCAAGGCTCCTGGACGCAGTGCAGAACACCGCCATGCTGACCACATTCAACGAGATCGACATGAGCCGGGCGCAGGATCTCAGGAAGCAGTTCGGGGAGCAGTTCCGGCAGAAGCATGGAGTCCGGCTCGGGCTGATGTCCTTTTTCATAAAGGCAAGCGTCTACGCCCTCAGGGAATTCCCGGAGGTCAATGCCTTCATCGATGGCAACGTAATTCTCTATCACGATTATTATCACATAGGTGTGGCTATCGGCGCTGAGCGCGGCTTGGTTGTGCCGGTGATAAGACATGCCGAAAGGCTGGGTTTCGCCTCCCTCGAACGGGCGATTGTCGATTTTGCAAAAAAGGTCGAGGAGAACAGGCTCGAAATATCCGACCTTGAAGGAGGCACTTTCACGATTACAAACGGGGGAGTTTTCGGCTCGCTTCTGAGCACACCCATATTGAATCCGCCCCAAAGCGCCATTCTGGGCATGCATAAAATTGAGGACAGGCCCATGGCTGTGGCCGGGCAGATCGTCATAAGGCCCATGATGTACGTTGCGCTCACCTATGATCACAGGATGATCGACGGCAGGCAGGCAGTCACTTTTCTGCGCAGGATCAAGGAGTCGATCGAAAATCCCGAGCGTATCATGATGGAGATATGAATCGGAAGCAGCTTTTCACGTCCCTTCGGGACACCCTGAAACCATGAAAAGTTCATAATTTTTCGTAGGAGGGGCTTCCAGCCCCGACGAACTTTTCGTAACAGCAGCTTTTCACGTCCCTTCGGGACACCCTGAAACCATGAAATGTTCGTAATTTTTCGTAGGAGGGGCTTCCAGCCCCGACGAACTTTTCGAGACAGGGAGCAGGGAGCATCGGGCAGAAAAAAAACTGCCGGTCGGGTTCCCGCTTGCCGCTTGGGGAGATAAACCATGGCTGAGAATTTCGATCTGATCGTCATCGGCGCAGGGCCGGGCGGGTATGTGGCTGCCATCCGAGCAGCCGAACTGGGCATGAGAACTGCCTGCATCGAAAGGGATCCACGTCCGGGAGGCGTCTGCCTGAATATAGGATGTATCCCGAGCAAGGCGCTTTTGGAATCGACGGAACATTACAGCGTTGCCATGAACCGCCTTGGTGAGCATGCAATAAAGGTGGAAGGAGTCTCTATCGATCTGGACGGCTTGATGGCGCGCAAAGAAAGAATCGTGGCGGGTCTGACCGGAAACGTCAGAAAGCTGATGGAGGGGGGCGGTGTGCGACTGATTCATGGTTCCGCTCGCCTGATATCGGCTTCGGAAATTGAGGTGCTCGCTCCGGACGGGACATCTGCACGCTATGGCGCAAAATGGATATTGCTTGCGACAGGCAGTGAGCCGGTCCAATTGCCGTTTCTGCCGTTTGACGGTCGAAGGGTGGTAAGCTCAACCGAGGCGCTCGCATTCAAATCGGCGCCAAAACGGTTGGGAATAATTGGAGGGGGCTATATCGGCCTTGAGCTGGGATCTGTGTGGGCCCGCCTGGGATCGAATGTGACAGTGATCGAAGTCCTGCCGAGAATCGCCTTTGCGCTGGACGGGCAGGTGAGCCGGCTTCTTGAGCGCTTGCTTCGAGCCGAGGACCTGAATTTTCGCACAAACACGAAAGTGATCCGGGCTGAAGATGCCGGGGACGCAGTGAGGCTGTTTCTCGATCCGGGTGAGGGCAGGGAAGAGCAAGCCGAATTTGACAGTGTGCTAGTCGCGGTCGGCAGAAGGCCCCTGTCGAAGGGCATGGGTCTGGAAGAACTCAATATTTTGCTCGACTCCCAGGGCTTTGTCAGAGTTGACGAAGACTACCGGACAAACATCGCGGGGGTGTATGCAATAGGGGATCTTGTGCCGGGCCCGATGCTCGCCCACAAGGCGTCGGCGGAGGGGATCGCTGCGGTCGAGCGAATTGCCGGCCTTGCCAGTGAGGTAGACTACGGCGCCATTCCCGCAGTGATCTATACCTCTCCTGAGGTGGCGTCGGTGGGAAAAACCGAAGAAGAACTCAAAACCCTTGGCGTAGACTTCAAATCTGCAGTCTTTCCTTTTCGCGGGTCGGCGCGTGCCCAGTGCCTCGGCGAAACGGACGGATTCGTCAAGATCCTCGCCGGCCCCGGCCCCGGCCGCATCCTTGGCGTGCACATCGTCGGCCCGCGAGCCTCGGAGTTGATTGCCGAATGCGTCACCGCGATCAAGTTGCATATGAACGCGCAAGAATTGAGTCGAGTTGTTCACGCGCACCCAACGCTGTCGGAAGCCGTTCATGAGAGCGCGGCCATGCTGCTCAGGCGGCCGTAAAGAACGGGCCCGGGACCGAATAATAAGAAAAAACAACTATATGGAAACAAGGACCGAGGTCCGTGGTTTTCCAGTTACGACCATGATTCACTTCCAGGGGCGACCCGCAGAATTGTCCTTATGTGAGATCTAATTTCTGTCGATTATAAACGAGGGACAAGGACGCAACCCGGAGAATATCCGCAAATGGATAAATTTTCTTCCGAAAAGTTAAGGGGGGTCAACAATGGGAGCTGGAGAAAGAATCATATCGCTGCCTGACATTATAAAGCGGGATGCTGAACTAACGCAGTTGAAGCTGCCTGTGTTCCCCGGGGCCGCGTTTGAACTGCGACAACTGATTGGTTCCGATGATGCTTCGATCGACCAGATCTCCGAGGTCATCAGCAAAGACCAAGCGATGGCGACGCATGTCTTAAAATTAGCCAATTCCAGCTTTTACTCGAGAACGAGCAGAAACATCCGCACCATCAGAGAAGCCGTAATGCACCTTGGTTCAAACCACATTGTGAACCTTGTTATATGTAGCTGCCAACACAATTATTATAAATCACAAAATAAGATGATGGCTGAATATTTGCAAACATTGTGGCAGCATGCTTTATGTGTATCTATAGGCGCTAAATGGCTCCTGCATAAGCTAAAATATCCTATACTTGAAGATGAGGGTTTTCTATCCGGGCTGTTGCATGATATAGGAAAACTCATTATCATTAAAACAATTGAATCTATATATCCTACATATGAGAGTATAGATATCAATATTCCGGCTGTTTCGGATATCATTGAATCAATGCATACCGAACAAGGATATAAGTTATTAAACAAATGGAGCATCCCGGTTGTCTACTGCAATATGGCCCTGAAGCATCACGATGCCGATTTTGATCCAATGGATGTCTTATCGAACGCAGTACGTATTTCAAATTACGTCTGCAGAAAAATGGGCATTAGCACCGTTAGTGAACGATCCGCCGATGTTACGGCAATCCCGGAGGTCAGGGCCTTGGGGGTTGCTGAAGATATTCTTTCCGATTTGGAAACGGCTATACTGGACGCTATGCAATCGGAATACAGCATGCTCAACGAGTTGAGGCTCGATAACTCCACGCCTTACGGCATTTATCTGTAGCGAAAGAGAGGTTGACGGGTTTCGAGTTGCGAGCAGAAAAACCGCTGCCGTATTCATCTCGCCGCCCGGCAGGATCATCAACCGGAGATTTGTCGGCCTCTATTGGCAGTGTTCAGAGTCAATACTGAGAATAAGCGCGATAGCCCTCTTCATCTCATTCATCTGTGCTTCGGAGGCCGACCCGATCCTCTCTAAGAACCTGCCGTGGCCGATTGCTTTTAGTTGAAAACAGTCTGCCGAGGACTTTTCCGCAAGTCCGTTGGTTGGGGTTGGATCCAGGGATACGAAGAACGGGTGCTTTTCCCACTGAGCTTTCCAGCCTGTCACCGCAACGACAATGGCCAGACGCAGATGCTTAACGTGGCCGGCGTTGAGGACTATGACGGGTCGTTTTTTCCTGATCTCATCCCCTGTGCCGGGATCGAGATTTACCCAATAAATATCACCGTTCCTCAAAATCCTCTCCTTCGATTGAGTCGAATAAGTTATCCACCGGAGCTTCGGCAAGCATCTCCATGGCGGAGGCCATCTTCTTTTCGCGAATCTTCCGGCGGTCCTCGCGGATCTTGGCGTTTATCGCATCCCGCACATATTCGCTCAGGCTCTTGTACTTCAATTCCTTGTGGGCCTTCTTGATAAAATCGTAGCTTTCCTTTTCGATCTGGATCTTGGTCTGCACCAGCATGGCTTCACCTCCAATGCATTTTGGAATATTTATGCCCTGATTGGGACAACAATTCAACCCCATTTTATAGGGCAATATTTTGGGGCTTCGAGCAACAGCAGGGCAATCGGAACTTTTCATTTGCCACGGAAGGCCAGGGGGTGTGCTTCATCATGAAGATCATGTGATTTTGCCTGTGGGATATTCCATGATTTAGACCACGCCAAGAATTATGACATATTTCGAATGGCATTTTGCACTCGCATCTTTGTCAAAAGGCACTGGCTTCGAGACGTTTCTGGCACACGGCACAGAAGTTCGGGGAAAAAGCGAGGAACTTCAAGCTAAACGTTCGTGGCTATTAGGGTTGCCATGCCTGCAGAACAAAACAGGAGAGGCGTACATCCAAAGACGAGCTAACCGAAGTTTTCGAAGCTGTCTGCGGGATGGACATCCAGGTTATCGCATCTCTTGCCTGCTACTCGGATATTTCTTCACAGTTTATAAATCAGGGAATTAAACCTTCGCTGAATGCGCGTAGACCTTCTTTCCAAAACGTAATTCTTGCATTCATGACCTGTATTCGATGGCACCAAGCTCTCTCCAGTCTGTTGCGTAGCGCAAGTCCTCGTAATGCACAATAGGTACTTCGATGTGGATCTCTATGCGGCCAAGGATTTGCGGCGCCTATACTTGATCGGACCGATATCGAGACTTGAGTTACTATTTTCGCTCACGTTTTGAGACGGCAATTTAGCCACGGCAGCAAGCGGGCGCGCCATCCAAGACAACACTCGGTGCTAACGACCGAATGGGACAAGGAGGCTTGGTGTGCTCCGTGGGTGGCATCTTGCGACGGATTGCAGATGGAGAGGGGTGGGTTATGGGAAACGCTGATGAAATGAACCAAAAAAGCCCCCTACAGACTAGGGGGCAGGATTTTCGTCGGTTCTGGACTACTGTTGAGTCGAATTGAACTTTCCATCGCCGCCTCCATTGTAAGCTGAAGTTCATTCAGCAGGCTAGATAGGAATTCCTCGCATTCAGCCAACACTGCATAATGCAAGTCTGACAATATCTCCGCGGCATCTCTTGCCCCAGAGACTCTTGCGGCGAAATCAGACAGTAAGTCTGAACAGTCAATCCTTATCGTGCAATTAGGCTCACCTGATAGTCCAGAACCGAGCAGGTAGAGAGCCTGCACGAGGCATAAAATTTAGCACATCTATACTGGTCATGCAAGAAAAATTTGCTGTTGCACGAGGGGAAATACTGGATTTGTGCCTTGCCCAGCTGACGCCATGCGGCTATCTGCGATGCTCACAATGCATTTGTAATCGCGCCGCTACCACCTGGGTTTTTGCGGCGTAGGCAAACACAGTCATAAAAAGGCTACAATTCTAGTGGCTTACACAGGAAGGGCAAATCTGTCGTGTGCCTACGTTTTAGAGGGTGCCGAATTGATGTCCAGGACAGT
>Ga0326728_10004897_pt1 | contig 38798 bp, 38 predicted proteins | sample MB3enrmetagenome_FD_207602 | JGI IMG/M metagenome (GOLD analysis project Ga0326728, IMG submission 207602) | Lab enriched peat soil microbial communities from McLean, Ithaca, NY, United States - MB31MN | ecosystem: Environmental > Terrestrial > Soil > Wetlands > Peat | place: USA: New York... | reverse complement strand
GGCGCAATTGGATGAGCCATCGCGCGGTGCGCTGATTACCGTGAGCGAAGACAGGATTCATACTGCCGTAGCAGCATACCCGATCGCGGCTCTATGTCGAATTAATTATGCGCGGCTATATAGCACACGACCGGTGCCCCGCCCGTTTTGCAGTTCTTTAAGGGAACGGAACGGGGGGGCGCCCGCGCTACTGAACGAGAAACCCCGAGGGGATGCCTCGGGGCTTTCGTGTTGTGGGGCTTCTCGAATCAGGAGCATCCCATGGAATTGCCACAGTTGAGGCATTTGTAGCACGCCCCGTTGCGCACGGTGATCGCGCCGCAGATGTCGCAGACGGGCGCATCCTGCATGAAATGTTCGATCGTCTTGCTGAATTGTTGCACCGTGGTCATGCTGTTGCCGTTCTTGGGCGCGGGACGCGCGGGGACTTCGCCTGTCTGCGCCAATTCCCGCACGGGATGGTTGACCGCCTTTTTTTCCTGCTCGGCGACCTCCTTCAGAGGCAGCTCGGACTGGCCGCCGTTCGGCGTGTTGGCTTCGCGGTAACCGGGGATAAACTCGCAGCCCAGCCAGCGGAACAGATAATCGGCGATCGACTTGGCCATCGGTATGTGGGGGTTCTTCGTAAACCCGCTCGGCTCGAACCGCTGGTGCGCAAACTTGTCGACGAGTGTCTCCAACGGCACGCCGTACTGCAACGCGAGACTGACGAGTGTGCCGATGGTGTCCATCAGACCGCCAATCGTTGAGCCTTCTTTCGCCATGGTGATGAACAGTTCGCCCGGCGTGCCGTCCTCAAACAGGCCGACCGTGATGTAGCCTTCGTGCCCGGCAATGTCGAACTTGTGGGTGATCGCCTTGCGCGTGTCCGGGAGACGATGACGCACGGGCGCGGCTGCGAGCAAGCGCTGCTCCTGAAGTTCCTGCTCCAACTCCAGAATGCGCGCCTTGAGTTCCTGAATCTCCTTTCGTGCGGCCTCGATCTCCGCCTTGCTCTGCGTCGCGCTGGTCTTCGAAGTGCTGAGCGGCTGGCTGCGTTTCGAGCCGTCGCGGTAAATGGCCACGGCCTTGAGGCCCAGTCTCCAACCCTCAATGTAACTCTGCATGATGTCCTCGACGGTGGAGTCCTGCGGCATGTTGACCGTCTTGGAGATCGCGCCGCTGAGGAACGGTTGCACCGCCGCCATCATCTTCAAGTGCGCCATGTACTGAATGCTGCGCTTGCCCTTGGCAGGCTTGAACGCGCAGTCGAACGCCGCGAGATGTTTTTCCTGCAAGTGCGGAGCCCCCTCAATCGTGTCATTCTGGTCGATGTACTTCACGATGTCGGCAATCTGCTGGTCGGCGTAGCCTAATTTCCGCAACGCCATCGGCACCGTGCGGTTGACGATCTTCAACATGCCACCGCCCGCGAGCAGTTTGTATTTCACCAGCGCGATGTCGGGCTCGACGCCCGTCGTGTCGCAATCCATCATGAACGCGATCGTGCCTGTCGGTGCCAGCACCGTGACCTGTGAGTTGCGGTAACCGTAACGGCGGCCGAATTCGACGGCCTCATCGCCGCAGCGTTGCGCTGCGCTACGCAGGGAATCCGGGCAACTCGGATGAATCCGTTTCACGGCGTCGCGGTGCGTTTCCACGACCTGCAACATCGGCTCACGGTTCCTGGCGAATCCCTCAAACGCACCGATCCATTCGGCAATGCGCGCCGACTGCGTGTACGCGTGCAGGTGCATGATCGCCGTGATCGCTCCGGCCAGCGCGCGTCCCTCGTCGCTGTCGTACGGCAAACCGAGCGCCATGATCAGCGAGCCGAGGTTCGCGTAGCCGAGTCCGAGCGGCCGGAACAAATGGCTGTTGAGCGCGATCCTCTCGGTCGGATAACTGGCGTGATCGACAATGATCTCCTGTGCCGTGATAAAGACTTCGACCGCCGCCTTGAACCGTTCGACATCGAACGCCCCGTCGTCGCGGAGGAATTTCATCAGGTTCAGCGACGCGAGATTGCAGGCGCTGTTGTCGAGGAACATGTATTCGCTGCACGGGTTGCTGGAGTTGATCGGTCCGGTGTTTTTGCAGGTGTGCCACCGTTGGATCGTGTCCTCGTACTGCACGCCTGGATCGCCACAGGTCCACGTGCCTTCGGCGATCCCAAGCATCAGCGCGCGCGCCTTGTGCGTCGGGCCGGGTTTACTCGGATTCGTTACCCAATGCGTCGTCCAATCCTTATCCTCAAGGACGGCGCGCATGAAATCGTCGGTCACGCGCACGCTGAGGTTTTCGTTCTGGAACATGACCGAACCATATGCATCACCATTGAAGTCGCCACTGTAGCCCCGCTCGATCAACGCCCACGCTTTCTTTTCTTCGTTGGGCTTGGCTTCGATGAATTCTTTGATATCCGGGTGCCAGACTTTCAGCGTGTTCATTTTAGCGGCGCGCCGGGTCTTGCCACCGGATTTGACGACGCTGGCGATCGAGTCGTACACCTTCAGGAACGAGAGCGGCCCGCTGGGACGCCCGCCACCGCTGAGCCTCTCACGCCGGCTGCGCAACGTGGACAGGTCGGTGCCCGTGCCGCTACCATATTTGAACAGCATCGCCTCGCTGCTGGCCAGTTCCATGATGTCTTCCATCGTGTCGCCGACCGACTGGATGAAGCAGGCCGAGCATTGCGGATACTCGTACTGCGAAGCCGCTCGTTTCACCGTTTTGGCCGCCGCATCGAAATAGAAGTTGCCTGCGCCGCTGTTCTTGCCAATGCCGTACTGCTGGCACAGACCGCAATTGAACCACACGGGCGAATTGAACGAGCCGTACTGGTTGACGCAGAGCCAGGTCAGCTCGTCGCAAAATGTTTCTGCGTCCTTGTCAGTGGCGAAATAGCCGTCGGCCTTGCCCCAATCGGCAATCGCGCGCGCGACGCGATGCACGAGTTGGCGCACGCTTTGTTCGCGCTCGGACGTGCCGATCTCGCCGTAGAAATATTTCGAGACGACCACCTTCGTGGCGAGGACCGACCAATTCTTCGGGACCTCGACGTTCTCCTGTTTGAAAATCACGTTGCCGGCTTCGTCCGTGATCTCGGCAGTGCGACGCTCCCATTCGAGTTGGTCGAACGGTTTCACGTCGGCCCGGCTGAACACGCGTGGAAGGCTCAGGCCGCTTCTCCTTGGAATAGCGGTCTGAACAGCACGCGAGGACTGGCTGCTGCGCTTCGCTCCTTTGCCCGATTCGTTCACGGTTGGCATACCGACAACAATTTCCTTGCCTGCCGTCTTGGTCTTTCCAGCGAAATGCTCCCCTATTCCCTGTTTCAAATGGATCACTGCTGCCCCCCCTTATTCTGATGCTTTGCGACACTGAGGATGGGAAACGACTTGGTTTCGAACCACCTCTTATTGCGATGAGCGGCAGTCTATGACCCCATATATTGTGTTTTCAAGCAAAAAATACCCTACCGCACATTTTCCTTAAAATCCACTGAGTTTCCTTTATTCCCGACGAATTTCCGGCGCTCCCGCTGCCGGAGATGAAAGCAAACCGGACACCCTCGAAATCCCCACGCGCCCCTGATTTTGTCCGTCAGGAAACGCTTGTAATGCGGCGTCAGGCAATGCGCGTCGTTGACGAACAACATCAGCGTCGGTGGACGCGATGTTTTTTGGAACGCGTAAAAAACTTTGAACCGTTTCCCGTGAACGAACGACGGCGGATACGACTCAATGGCATGGGCCAGCAGTTTGTTCAACGGCGGCGTGTCAATGCGCTTCGACATTTCCTGCTCGATCACCTCAATCTCCTCGAACAAATCGTTCACACCCGTCCCTGTCTTGGCCGAGACGAACAAAACCGTCGCCCAATCCAGAAAGAACAACTCCCGCCGCAACGCCTCCAAGTACTCTTCCTGAAAACTTTTCTTTGCGGATTTGCGGCGTCTCGCTTCACGCTCCACGCTCCAGGCCCTGCGCTCTTCCTCCGCGGCCAGATCCCACTTGTTCACCAGAATCACGCAACCGCGTGCCGCTTCGAGAATCCGTCCGGCGATCTTCTTGTCCTGTTTCGTCACGCCGTCCACGGCGTCCAACACCAGCACGGCCACGTCGCAATCCCGAATGCTGCGTTCCGCCCGCATCAAACCGAACTGATCCACCGGGGCCTTGATCTTCCGCTTGTGCCGCAAGCCCGCCGTGTCGATGAGCACGTAGGATTTGTCATTGAAAGCAAACGGTACGTCGATGGAATCGCGCGTCGTGCCGGGTATTTCGCTGACGATCGTGCGCTCGCCCTTCAGAATGGAATTGATCAGGGACGATTTTCCCACGTTCGGCCGCCCGACAACCGCAATCCGCGTCGGCCTGCTCGCCTCCTCGACCGGCAAAGCGGCGAACCGTTCCGTGACGGCGTCCAGCAGTGCCGGGACACCCAAGCCGTGAACCGCGGCGATGGAGAACAATCGCTCGAGGCCCAGCTCGGAAAATTCAGTGGCGAGTCTCTCTCGCTCGGCGTTGTCGCATTTGTTGACCGCCAGAAAGATCGGCTTGCCGCTCACGCGCAGCTTGCGTGCAATCTCAATGTCCAGAGGCGCGACGCCTGCTGTAACATCCACGACCATCACCAGCGCGTCAGCCATTTCAATCGCGACCTCGGCCTGCCGTCGCGTTGCCGCGGCGAGCACATTGGACGTTTTCTCCTCGTCCATAAACGCGATGCCGCCCGTATCGACCACCTCGAACGTCTTGTCGCGCCACGTCGCCGTCGCGCTGATGCGGTCGCGCGTGACGCCGGCCTGTTCGTGGACGATCGCGATACGCCGGCCGGCGATGCGGTTAAACAGCGCGCTCTTGCCAACGTTGGGCCGGCCCACGATGGCCAGAATCGGACTGTGAGAATGGGGTATTGGACCCATGGAACTACGGGTAGTGTAAACAATACTCCAACACTCCACCACTCCAATTCTCTCGAGTCGATTCTGCTCGCCTCGGATTCGTGCCGAAGTTAGTTTCGCTCTGTGAATGCGCGCGAGACAGCGTTGGACATACTCGTGCACTGGCGGCGGTCGCGTTCGCCTGCCGACGATCTTCTCGACGACAGGCTGGAGCACGCGAGACTTGCGGCAGCCGACCGCGCGCTGGCGACGGAGTTGTTCTACGGCTGTCTGCGCAACAAACTGGCGCTGGAGTTTCTGCTCAGCCAGGTCGCCACCAGGAAGCCCCGCCCCGTGGTCGCCGCGATTCTGGTGCTCGGCTTGTACCAGATTTTTTTCCTCGAAAGAATTCCCGCGCACGCTGCCGTCCACGAAACGGTGGAACTGGCCAAACGCCGTGCCAGCGCCGCAGAAGCGAGATTCGTCAACGCCGCCCTGCGGCGCGCCTCGTCTGAACGGGATGATCTCGCCGCAAAACTGCACGCCACGCGGGAACGCGAGCCGTGGGTTTACTATTCACACCCGCTCTGGTTGTTCCGGCGCTGGGAATCTCGCTGGGGCAACAAGGCGGTGATGGCGTTGTGCGAATGGAATAACACGCCGCCTCCCGTTTACGTGCGGGTGAACACACTGCGAGTGCAACAACCTGTGGGAGCGGGTTTGCTTCGCATGTCTCGCGGACTCGGCTTCATCCGCGACCGGGCCGGGTCGCCATTGGAAATCACTCCCACCAATCACGAGCACTGCTTCCGCGTCTCAGAACCGGCTGCATTGGTTGACTCGCCAGCGTGGGGCAACGGCGAGTTTTACATCCAAGACCCGTCCACGTTGCTCGCTGTTGATGTCCTCGATCCTAAACCCGGCGAATCCGTTCTGGATATGTGCGCTGCCCCGGGCGGCAAGACGGTGTACATCGCGCAGAAAATGAAGAACCGTGGCCGCATCATCGCGACCGATTCGTCGAACGTGCGGTTGGGGCTGGTCGTGGAGAACTGCCGGCGGCTCGGCGTCGAGATCGTGGCGACGCTGCCGTGCGAGGGCACACGGCTTGACGGTTGTTTGCGCGGAGAACAATTCGATCGCGTGCTGCTCGATGCGCCGTGCTCGAACACCGGCGTTTTGCGGCGGCGGGCGGACCTGCGCTGGCGAATCGCGCAGGACGAAATCAGCCGCTTGGCCGCCATCCAACTCCGGCTTCTGGAGGCGGCGGGCCGGTTTGCGAAAGCCGGCGGCGTGCTCGTTTACAGCACGTGCAGCCTCGAACCGGAAGAAAACGAACGCGTCGTCGAGCAGTTCTGCAAAACGTATCCGCAGTTCACGCTCGAAACGACGCGTTCGACATTTCCGCCGCGCGACCGTGTGGACGGTTCGTTCGCCGCGCGATTTCGATATTGCTAAGACCGAGTGGCGTCAGTTGCCAGCACCGGTACTGGGAGGAGCGCCACCAGCATCGCCACCACGACGACCACCGCCCCGACGCTGCATCATTTGCTGCAATGCGTCGTCGAGTTTCTTCTTCTGATCATCGGTCAGGCTGGTGCGGAACTGGTCCTGGTATTTCTTTTGCAGGTCCAGTTGGGGCTGGTAGAGTTCCATAAGCTTTCCACGGAGTTCCCCCATCTTCGCTTGATCGCCGGCACCGCGAGCGGCTGTCATGTCTTCGCGCACCTTGGCAATATCATTGCCGGCAGCCTTCTGCTTTTCAAGCAGTTGGTCGCGTTCCTGGATGAACTTTGCGGTCAAGTCCTTCAGCTTGGTCTGCTGGTCGGCCGTCAGCGACAATTGATCCACTACGTTCGAGGTCAACACGGAAGCGATATTCTGCATGCCGCCTCTGCCGCCTCGCCGTCCGCCGCCGCCCGGGCCTTGGGCTTGGACGCCCGACGCTGTGACCAACGCCGTCACAGCCATGATCGTTAACCACTGTCTCATTTTGGTTCTCCTCTTGTTTATTGGTTGTTGGTTGGTGTTGTGATTTCAGCGCGCTTTCATGCGCGGATGAAAATGGTCAATTTCCCCCCTGTGGCACCGGTGATGGGGATTGGCTCTGTGTCGCACCCGCGCTCGCGGGCGGCGTGCTGTTGCGGAAAAAGAAAGGCGGTGGCTCCTCGCCGGGGTGTTCCTTGCGCCATTTCTGCTCGAACTCTTGGCGGCGCTTGCGAAACTCCTCGCGCGCCTGCTGCCGCTGCTCAGGGGTCATTGCCTGCCAGCGTTGATAATTCTGCCGAAGCTGTCGGCGTTGCTCCGTCGACATTTTCAGGACGCGGTCAATCCGTTCGTTGATGAATTTGCGCTCGTCGGGCGGCAGTTCGCGCAGCCCGCGGTGCAGGCGCATCGCGCGCGCCTTTTCTTCCAGCGACATCGAATTCCAAGCTTTGTTCAGCCGCTCCTCCAGTGCCGCGCGGTCTTGCGGGCTTTGCGGCACGCCTCCACGGGCTGGTGCTGGCTGTTGGGTCGGCGGTGGAGTTGGTTGCTGGGTTGGCTGCTGGTCCTGCCCGCGAATGACAATGGCGAACGTGACGAACGAAGCCACTGCGCAACTTGCCTTCAGCAGAATGGAGCGCCTCATAGCTTGTTTCCTCCCTCCAATTGATCCAGCGAAGCGATCACATCGAAATCGTCGCCGAGGAGAGTCGCGTCCTGCACTGACGCGTAAATCTGCGCCCGCTTGAGTCCTTGGTAATGCCGCCAGCCGTCCCAGCCGCCGAGGCCGACAGCGACGACAACCGTCGCCAGCAGTGCCCACCGCAACACCGGTAGCCGCCACCTTGCGGGAGCCGTCACTACTTCCGGCTCGTTGAGCCGCCGCAGCGAGCGCTGGACAAAACTGAAAGACGGCTCTATCGCTTCGTGCCGCGCAAGCGTTTGCCAAGCGCCGGCGTACGCTTCCCACTCGCGCCGGCATTTGGCACAAGTGGCAATGTGGGTGTCGAATTCCTGCTGCTGTGTGGCATTGAGCCGATTGTCGAGGCGCTCGTCAAAACCGGCTTGGATACTTCTACAGTTCATGTTGTCCTCACTGTCTGAGAAACACCGCTGGTCTGGAAATGTTGCGCATCAATAATACCCCCGTAATTCGTCCTTCAACGTCTGGCGCGCCCGATGCAACAACGATTTGACCGCTGAGACCGAACACCGAAGCACCTGCGCAATCTCCTCGTACGACAGCCCCTCGTAGCGGCACAGAATCACCGCGGTGCGCTGGGGATCGGGCAAACGGCCAATCATTTCCCGGATTCGCTCCTGCAACTCGCGGTGCGCCGCTTCCTGCGCGGGATCGGCGGCGGTTGAGTCGGCCAGTTGTACGCCCGCGGCTTCAGGGTTGCCCGGTTCGGCCAGTGCTTCGAGTGACTCCGCCGCATGGCGCGCGCGGCGGCGGTGCTCGTTGAGAATCGCGTTGTGGACGATCGTGAAGAGCCACGTCGTGAATTTCGCCGTCGGCCTGTAGCGCGCAGCGGAACGGTAGACCTGCACGAACACGCGTTGCGCCAGGTCTTCCGCCTCCCACGCGTCGCCGAGGCTGCGGTAAATGACGTTGATCACGGCCCGCTGATGCCGCTCCACCACTTCCCGAAATGCGTCTTCGTTGCCGTCTCTGACACGCTGCATCAGTGCGACGTCCGATTCATTGGAAGCCATGACTTGCAAGCGTACCGCAGAGGACGAAACACCGCAACGACAACAAAGTTGCCGCCCCGCGAATGGGCCACTTGTGTCGTGCGGCAGCGCAGTATAGAATCACGCTTGATTATGCTGATTGTCCATGTCCACGTTCATGCAAAACCGGAATGCGTCGAGGCGTTTCGTCAGGCGACCATCGAAAACGCGCGTCAGAGCGTGAAAGAACCGGGCATCGCCAGGTTCGATGTCTGCCAGCAACAGGACGACCCGACCCGGTTCGTGTTGATCGAGGTCTATCGCACCGTCGATGCGCCCGCCAAACACAAGGAGACAGCGCACTACCAGAAATGGCGCGACGCTGTCGCCGACATGATGGCCGAGACGCGCACGAGCGTGAAATACGGGAATGTGTTCCCCAATGATACGAGCTGGTAAGCTTCATCTGTCACGCTGAGCGAAGCGAAGGGTCTCATTCGGATTGGTTACACAAGGCCACCAAACAAGAGATTCTTCGCTGCGCTCAGAATGACAACTGTGGGAGCTTTGCGGCAAATTGAGCGAATTTATGAACTTCGACTTTGCCACCGCCGCGCGCATCATCTTCGGCGCGGGCAAACTCCGCGAGGTCGGCCCGATTGCCCCAGAGCTTGGCGGTCGCGCCTTCGCCGTGACAGGCCGTTCGAGTGAGCGCGCCAAACCGCTTCTCGCCGCCCTGAAGAGTCACCATGTCGAGTCCGTCACGTTTCCCGTCGCAGGCGAACCCACAACGGGGATCGTTCAAAGAGGGGCACAGTCTGCCCGCGAACAAGGATGCGATTGGGTCATCGGTTTCGGCGGCGGCAGCGCCATCGACGTGGCCAAGGCCGTGGCGGCGTTGCTCACCAACGGCGGCGATCTTCTGGATTACTTGGAACTCATCGGCAAAGGCAAGCCGCTGGCCAAGCCTTCCGCGCCGTTCCTAGCCGTCCCGACAACGGCTGGCACTGGCTCGGAAGTGACCCGCAACGCTGTCCTTGGCTCGCCCGAACACAAAGTCAAAATCAGCCTGCGCAGTCCGCTGATGTTGCCGCGCGTGGCGTTGGTCGATCCGGAACTCACTTACGACCTGCCGCCGGACGTGACGGCGAGCACCGGGCTCGACGCGTTGACGCAACTCATCGAATCGTTCGTGTCCGTCCGCGCCAATCCGATGACCGACACGCTTTGCCGTGAAGGAATTTGTCGCACCGCGCGTTCATTGCGGCGCGTTTACGAGAACGGACACGATCTGGCCGCGCGCGAAGACATGTCGCTGGCTGCCTTGTTCAGCGGGCTGGCGTTGGCCAACGCCGGGCTTGGCGCGGTGCACGGATTCGCCGCGCCAATTGGGGGAATGTTTCCCGCGCCGCACGGCGCGGTGTGCGCCACGCTGCTGCCGCACGTGATGGAAATCAATCTGCGAGCGGCGCGGTCGCGCGGGAGCGCGACCCTCCAACGGTTCGACGAGGTTGCGCGAATACTGACTGGGAATGGCCGCGCGACGGCTGACGAGGGCGTCGCGTGGGTGCGGCAGACCTGCCGCGCGATGAAGATCCAGCCCTTGTCGAGTTACGGCGTGACGCCGGCCGATTTTCCCGTGTTGGTGGAGAAGGCCGCCGTCGCCAGCAGCATGCGCGGCAATCCGATTACGTTGACACCCGGCGAGCTCCGGGAAATCCTCGATCGCGAAGCAGCTACTCACCACTGAAGCCTGATCGCACCGCGCCGGCCGAGGTCTCCGTCATTTCGAGTGTTTTGCTTTTGCGGAAAAATACCGGACCGGACGCGGTTTCGATTTCACGACGATTGACTGCGGGCTTTCAAACAGTTTGATTTGTTCCACTCCGGCCGTTTCAGTCGCCGCATATCCGCCTCTTTTTTTTCTCTGCCACGCTGAGCTTGTCGAAGGACCTCTGGCTCGCTACACTCCCCGACATGGCGAAGAAAGCGATTGCTCTGGTAGCGAAATCTTCCCGACGTACTCCGGTGAGGGGGAAAGCAAAACCCAGCCGCAAGGCCAAGCCCCTCGGCAACGTTGGCTTTCGCCTACCTGCCGCAACCTAACAAAACCATAATCTCTTTGCCACCATACTTTCGCACTGGCGCTGTCCTAATTTGAATCAGGGCGATCTGTAAAAAGCTTGTACAAGATGTATCCCACCATCACCCAAACGAGTATTCCAATTATCCAGAGCTTCTCTAAGATTAAAATCAGCATTGTTCCTACTCTCCCTTCGATTCGGCCACTATTGACACTTGCACGGCCTTGCGCGGCGAATCCACCGGTGACACGCCCAAGATCCCCACAAAACGCACTTCGTTGTGCATCTTGACCAGATTGTAATATCCGAGGTACAGACCGATTGCAGCCTTAAAATTGTCCAGCTTCTTGCTGTAGGCATTGCGGCCGAGGCATCGTATAGTCAACGACGCTGCGTTACAGCAAGTCTTGCAGGAACCGGTCGAACCGGGGACGCCAGTAGTGTTCGCGGTCGAATGACATCGCCACCGTTGTCGCTTGGCCAATGATTGCGTTGCGGGACACGCACCCGAAGTAGCGCGAGTCGAAACTCTCGTCCCGGTTGTCGCCCATGACGAAATAGTGATCTACCGGCACGACCACGGGGCCGAACGAGCGTAGCGCAGGCTTTGCGAAGTTGAAGAGAACGGGATGGGAGTTACCCGCCGCGTTCTCGGTAAATACGTCGTCGTCCGTCGAGCCACGCTCGTAGGTTGCCGGCACCCCGTTTATGAAAAGACGGTCGCTGCGCAACTCAATCGTGTCACCGGGGATTCCGACCACCCGTTTCACAAGACGTTTGCCGTCGGCCGGCGAACGGAACACGACGATGTCGCCGCGTTGCGGATCCGACCACGTGGAGAGTCGGATGGTGGAAAAGGGAACCTTCAGGTCGTACGCCAGCTTGTTGATCCAGATGCGGTCGCCGACGAGGATCGTCGGTCGCATCGAACCACTCGGCACGTCATTCCAATCGGCCACGACCGACCGCAACGGGGCCAGAATGGCCAAGGCAATCACCAGCGGCTTCACCCAGGCTCGCCAGAATTCCAGCAGCTTCTTTCTCATGCCTGGCTTAGACAACGATCCGCCGAGCCGCGTTCATAACTCACCACTTCACCTTGACGGTTCGTCTCTGTCCCAACCTGTCAACGAAATAGACTTCGCCGCGTCGCTTGCCGAACTCATGAAGTTCCTTGGTGATCTTCACGTCGAAACAACAATATTCGGCGATCTCCATGATCCTGCCTTCCTGCCACCAGCGCAGCGCTTGCATACCGTCGGCGATCTTCGGCGCGCTGAGCGTGGCTTTGGCGACCGCATCCAACGAGATGCGGTGACCGAGTTTGGTTTCGAGATCGGCCATCAAATCGAGCGTGGGAATCTCGCGCAGATCGAGCGGCGTGTAGCCGTGCAACACTTCGTAATCGAAGTTGATAATGTTGAACCCGACCACCAAAGCGGCGCGCATGAGTTGTTTGACGAGATCGTTGACGTGCGCTTCGTCGTAAATCTTGTACTGGCCATCGACCGTGCTGAAGGTCACGCCGACCGACATTTTCATGTCGCGCTTGCGGTGCCAGCCGCCGACTTCCGTGGCGCTCCTCTGCGTTTCAAGATCGAAATAGACGGTGTTCGGCATGGTTTTCTCAGCCACAGATGGCCACAGGCGAAACGCGGATAGTAGCGTCATCCGTGGCAATCCGTGTGAATCCGTGGCTCATGTGATGTGTGGCAAACTCAGCGTCCGCATCGTGTGAAGGCCGGGCTTCGCCTCGATGAGACGCGGGATCACGTTCACCAGAATCGCCGGTGTGGCGACGTCGCCCGGCGTGCCGCCATGCACGACCAGATGCAGCGGCGGGTCGCCGTGAATCTCAATCTCGTCGCGCGGCGCGGGCGCGCCCACGTACATCTGCAGTTCCAGCCGCAGCACTTCGTGTCCGTAGCGCCTACCCCGCGCGATCTGTCGCACGCCGGCCGCTGCGTTGCGCTTTACGGTGAGATGCTCCGTTTGCACTTCCTTCGGCGATAACACTGGCGAGATTTCCTCTTCGACTCTGTCCAGATCCCAACCAAGCGCATCGGCGATGAACACCAGGGACTCCGTGAGACCTACGTGCCGGATTTTCTTTTGCTGCGCAAGCTTGTGAAATTCTTCTTCTGTTTTTCCCGCGCCGACCTTTCGCTGCAACGCCTCGCGCCGCGTTCCGGCATCGACGATACGCAACACGCGCACGGCGTCCACGCGTTGGCATACGACCGTGGCGAATACAGCCAGCGTGTCCATCACAAAGCCAGGATTGACGCCCGCGCCGACCGCGGCGACCGAATGTTTCACGCAGATTTCGTGCAACCTCTCGGCTGCTGCACGGTGGCTGTAATAGGGGAAAAGAGCTTCTTCACACGACGTGACGCAATGCATCCCCGTGCGGGCTATCTTGCCGATCTGTGCCGCGCATTCCTTGAAGTTCGACGTGGTGCAATGGATGACGACATCCGCGTCCGTGAGTTCGTCGCTCACCGCAATTCCGAGCTTGCGCTTCAAGCCGAGCACCTCGCCGAGATCTCGGCCCACCAGCTTCGGATCACGGTCCATTGCGCCGACGAGTTGCAGTTTCTCCTTGTCCAGAACGAGTCGCGCCGCTGCTTGTCCGATGGCGCCCAGTCCGCATTGAATGACACGAATCGGTTTGCTCATGATGTTACCTCGCAGTGGCTCTTGTATCGCCGACGGATAGTCGCTTCAACGAAAAATACAGCCCGCCCAAGGCGTGCCAACCGCCGCTCATGCGTCCCGCAATCGCCACACCGCCACCGTGCCCGCGGCGAACAACGCGGTGCTGTAGGCAAACGCCACCTGTGTTCCCCACGCCGTCCACAACGCGCCCACCACGATGCTCGATACGAAATCGCCGATGCCGTTCACGGTTGCCAACATGCCGAAGCCCATGCCGTGATGTTCCTTGTCCACCAACTCGGCCGCCAGCGAATCCTCCAGTGCTTCCTCAGTGGCGACATAAATGCCGGCCAGAATGAACACCAAAGCGAGCACAGCAAGATTTACCCCGCTCCGAGTGGGATTCATCGGTGCCAACACAAGTACCAGCCCCATGACCGCTGCCAACCCATAGCCGACTGTCAACAGCGTGCCCTTGTTGAAATGATCGGCCAACCAGCCGGCCACGAAGGCGAACCCGGCGTACAGCACGTTGTGAAGGACATACAGCGACACTGCGACACCCGCCGCTTTCGTGGCACCGAGTTGCGGCGCAAGCTTCTGCGCCGCCAACAGGATCAACATCGAGTGCGCGAAATCGCCGGAGCCGAAGAGGGCGACGGCCAACAAGAAGCGCTGGAACGGCTTCGGCAACGCCGTCAGCCGCGCGCGAAATGAGATGTACTTCACCGCGATGCGTTCTTTCTCTTCGACCAGAAACGCAATCGCCGCGGCCGCCAGCAATCCGGGAATCAGCGTCACCAGCAGCACGCGGGAGAAATCGCCGCCGAACGTCCCCAACAGAGCCGTTGCGCTCACCGGGCCGACAATTGCGCCGCACGTGTCCATCATCCGCTCGAACCCGAACGCGCGTCCGTACGTCTCCGGCGTCACCGCCGCCGCCAGCAACGCCTTGCGCACGGGCGTCCGCAAGCCGCGACCCAGCCACGCGCTGGCCCGGCACAGCAACACATGCCACGCCTGTGTCGCCAGCCCGATGCAGGCCGTGCTGACCGTGGTGACAATGTAACCGGCAACCGCAATGGGTTTACGTCGGCGCAACTGGTCGGTGAAATAACCCGACCCCATCTTGGCAAAACTCGACAAACCGTCGGATACGCCTTCGATGACGCCGAGCCACGCCGCCGCCGCACCCATTGTGGCGAGAAAGGCCGGCATGATCGCCGTGGCCATTTCGTGCGACCAATCGCTGAGCAACGACGCCAGCCCGATGCCGAGCACCGTGCGGTTCAGCCAGTGGGTTGCGGGAACTGACAGCCCTCCGTTGTTCATGTCGTGCGGCTGAGATTACTCGATTGCCACCGTCGTCCGCCAGCACTTGTAGCGTAGAGCGTGGAACGTGGGGAGTGCGAAGCGTGGAGTGTGAAGCGTGGAGCATTCAGGGTTCACCACGTTGACCTTGTTCGCATCGAAGAGGGCGACGATGGGTTCACCCCAACCCCATTGGCCATTAGCGCAGTCTCGCTGTCCATTGCTGACGGTGGAGTCCCCGATCAGAAACGGCGAGGGCGGGTTGGAATCGGTGGGTGTTGGCAACGGCCAGCGAGCCCGTTACCCCGAGTTGGTACTCTGCCCGTGCGCTGCCCCGCTCCATAATCCGAAAACCACGATCAGCGTGAGCAACGATGTCCTCATAAACAGCTCTTTTTTAGAGTGATGCTGCCTCAACAGTCTTGCCTTTCTCAGAGAGGTCATTCACCAACGGGCAATCTTTGAGTCCTTTGAGTCCCGCCACAACGGAGGCTGCGTTGATTTCTGCCCCGGCCGGCCCCGTATGCGTGTGATCCACCGGAAACAGAAGGTTCACTTTTTCCTTTCCCATTTTCTCGTACTGGCTGGCGATGATGGCCGTCGCGTCAACGAACGCCACCCCTTCGGACTTAGCGATTTCGGCAGACCATTCGCCGTACTTGCCCGGGCCGCGCTCCACTTTGCCATCCTTCCAGATATTCCGGACCGTGAGCGAAAGAACAATGGGCGTGGCGCCTTTCGCTTTCGCGTCGCCGATGAACTTGCGCACGTACCAGCCGTAAGTGTGGACGATCTCATGCTTCTTCGTCACCAGATTGTTGATCTCCTGCGTCTCTTCCCCGAGGCCGGGAAGCGAGCCGCGGGCGCGCGAAGCGTCGTTGATCGCACCCGCGTCGTTATGGCCGAATTGAATCAGAACGAAGTCTCCGGCCTTCATTTCGCCGATGACCTTGTCCCACAGTCCTTCGGTCAGAAACGTCCGGCTGCTGCGCCCAGCCCGCGCCCGGTTCAGGACATTGATCTTCGTTGCGTCAAAATAGCTGGCGAAAGGTGTTCCCCAGCCGAGTCCTCCATTGGCGTTGTTGTTGGCCGTGGAGTCGCCGACAACAAAGAGCGTCGGCAGCTTGGAATTGAGAGCCGGTGTCGCTTCCGTTCCGGCAACCGCCGGGAGCGCGGATCGAACCTTTCCCTCCGCTCCCCGCACGCTCAATTCACTCGCGGACACCGCCAAGCCGAGCGCGATCCATACAAGCATTGAGAAAACCGCGTGGACACTTAACCAGCATGGCCGCGCCCCGAACTTATTGTCTTTCATCATACACCTTCAGGTTATTGGTTCGACGATTTAAGAATGCCGTGCTTCTCGAGAAAACTGAAAACCTGCCCGTTCACATCACTCCACTGTTGCCGTGAGAAACCGTGACCGGCATTCGGCACTGTGATCATCTCGGCGTCCACGCCGGCCTCCTTTAATGCTTTCGTGAGGCTGACGTTCTGTTGAAGCGGAACCGTCGCATCGTTCGCTCCCTGGATCGTGAGGATCGGAGGCAGATCCTTGCGGACATAGGTCATCGGCGAGACGCGCTTGGCCAACTCCGCGCGTCCCTCCTGCTGTGGCAACCACTCCGTTGCCCACGACTTTTTGTGCGGGCCCTCCAACAGGTCGGCCACGTCGGCGATGCCATAGCCGTTTACAATTGCGGCCACTTTCACCGCGGGGCCGAGTCCTGCACTCTCCGGGGTCATGCCGACCATCAGCGCGAGATGTCCGCCGGAGGAAGCTCCGGTGACGATAATCCGCTTGGTGTCCACGTGGTACTTGTCCGCGTGATCGAAGAACCATTGAGCGGCCTTGAGCGCGTCGGTGACTGCAGCCGGCGCGGTTGCCATGGAGGCGACGCGGTATTCGACGTTGCAGACAACGAACCCGTGTTCCAGGTATGGGAGACAAAAGGCTGACATCATCGTCTCTTTGCTGCTGCGAATCCACCCGCCGCCGTGGAACATGATCACACCGGAACGCTTCTCCTTGGAGGGAGCCATCGGCTGCATGATGTCCAGCACGGTGGCCTTGTACTGGTCGTAGGAAATATTCGCTTCCAGCGTGACCGAGTCGGGAACTCTCACGGTCGGTGCCTCGGTTTGGGCGAAGCACGGGGTGGCGAAAACGGCAGCCAATAGCGCCAGATTCCAAGACAGCAGCCGAAGCGAGCAGGAGTGACGCACACAACAACCTCGATCACGGCGACGAAAGCATGATCAGGTCATCCCTCGGTTATCTGGCCTTCGCGATTTGGACGGCGTATACGTGCCGTTGACCGGGCGCGAACTGGCCGGTGAAGATGACCCATTTCTTGTCCGGCGTAATCGAACAGTTCGGCTCGATGCCACCATGTCCGCCCCCGGTCACGTAATTGTGCTTGGCCATGTTCGCGAGCCTCTCATGCACAACGGTCCCATCGGGCTGCACGCGAAAGAGGTTGATCCACATCCCATTCGTCGAATAGGCGACCTGCGACCGATCTCCGCCATCACTGGCGAAGAGCATGTCATCGCGCGAGCTGTTGAAGTGGACGCCCCACGAGTCGCGGTCGATGTGGTAACGGGTTTCTTTGCCCGTATCGAGATTGACGCCGGCGATCCAGAAGTCCTCGCTGCGGGGCGTTTGCAAGTCAAACCAGACCGTCTTGCCGTCGAAGCCCCACCACTCGTGGCCGTTGATCTCCATGTCCATCGACCGCTGGTGCATCAGTTTCATGCCCGTGCCGTCGGTGCGGATCGTCCAGGTGCGATCGACCTCATGCCACGTGCCTTCGTGCGCATAGAGGAGCAGACTCGGATCTGTGGGATTGAATTGCTGATGGTCGAGGTTGCCGTACTGATAACCGCCCGTCTTCCGTTCGCCAGTCTTGAGATTAATGAACGTGTAGGCGGCTGGCTGCGGGTTGAAAGTGCCCCGCGCCAAACCTTCCTCCTTCTGCACGGAGTACCGCTGATCGGGCGTCAGGTCTTCGAGTTTCTTGCCGGGGAACATCCTCTGCAGTTGCGGGACGTATGGGCGGGCCGCCGGGCGAGGGGTCTTGCCCGTCGGATTGATCGCAACGTCACCCCGGAGCACAATGAACCCGAACGTCTCGTCGCAGTTGATGACCGTGCTGACGGCATTGGTCACCAGACGTTCCTGTTTGGTGTCCACGTTGACGGCATACACCGGGCCGCCGAAACCGCCGCGCCCGCCGCGGGCAGCCTGTGTCTGGTTCGTCAAAGCCTGAGAGCCTTGTGGTTGGTTCTCTGGCGGGGTTGTCGCATTGCCGCGCCCCCGGCCGAAGCCGACGCCACGCTGCACGTAGACTTCGCGCGTGCGCCGCGCCATGTTTGCGCCGCGACCGCTCGCCACGATCTCCAGCTTTGGCGGTTGGGTGCCCAGCCTGCTGATATCCATCACTGCGACACCACTGGGCGTGTTGAAAATCAGTTTGTCTCCTTGAGGCGTGTACGAGTTGTCGTGGAAATAGAGCGTCGCGCTGCCGGGTTCCGTGGACAGCCTGATCACGCGGTGCCCGGTGTCCGGATCAATCCAATCAGCCGGCGGCTCGCTCGGCGCGGCGGGCGCGGGCGCGTTGGTACCAGTCCCTTCAGCGGCAAACGCCGTTAGGCATGCCAGAGTCATTATTAGAATCAGTACGGTTGATTGACGCATGATGAATCCCTTTTCGGCTTGTTTCGGAGCAGTTAAGATTTCAGATCAGCCTCACCAATTGTCTGTGCGAAACTGGGCGGCGGGCAGGCCGGCGGCGTTGTAGAGGTTGCAACCATTGGGGAAGTTGACCCAAGCGTACCGCACGGCTTCTGGCGCCGCCACTTCCTGGCTGGTCACCACCACGGTGTCCCCGTCAATCTTGGCTTCGGCCGGAACGAATTTCTTGTCGGCGCCCGCGACGACGAACCACTTGAGCGGGCCGCCTTTCGCGACCAGTCCGCCGCCGAGGTGTGAGAATTTCACGCGGATGGCTTTGCCCTCCACCTTCATGGATTCGTACACCGGGCCGGAATATTCGATCCTGCGGCCGTAGACATTGGCAAGAGCAATCCGCGCCAAGCGGTCGCCGACATCCTGTTTGTTGTGTGGATGTACGTTGTGCGCTTCGCCGATGTCCGTCGTGACGGCCATGCCGGTGTTGGGCAGCGAGAACACCGTGGCCTGCGCCTCCCGCACCACGGGGCTGTTGCTGTTCGCTTCCTGGCCGGCGAGCTGCACGATGTAAAACGGGAAACCACCCTGCCCCCACAAATGGCGCCAGTCCTTGACCAGCGCGGCTTGCAGGTGGGGATACAACTTGCGGCCGGCATCGCCGCCCACGATGGATTCACCCTGATACCAGATCACACCGCGAATCGCGTACGGAATTACTGGATGGATCATCCCGTTGAACAGCACGGTGGCGTTATGCTGGTCCTGCATCGGGTCCCGGTTGCCGTCGCCCCGGCCGCCGCGGCGCGCGCCGGCGCCGCTGACCTGGTTCGTGGTCTCGCTGCGTGACGGAGTTGAAACGTCTTCCGATCGCGCCATAGTGTTCGTCGAAGCGGGTGGAGTACTCCGGAAAGCCTGTACCTTGGCGTCAAAACTGTCGAGCAGCGACTTGAGTTCCGGGTCCGCCGCCATCGTTTCGCGGCGGATCCACGCCTCCGCCGTGCTCGCGCCGTAGGAAAGTGCGATGATGCCGATAGGTACTTTGATTTCGTTCTGCAAATCGCGCGCGAAGAAGTAGCCGACCGCCGAGAATGCCGGCACTGTCTCGGGACTGCAGACGCGCCACTCACCGGGGATGCTGCTCTGCGGCTCGTAGGAGCGAATGGGCGCGCCGGTGAACATCCGGATCAGCGGATAATTCGCCGTGGCAATTTCCTGCTCCTCGTTGGTCACACCGGCGAAATACTTCACTTTCTTGGAAATGGTGAAATCCATATTGGACTGGCCGGACCCGAGCCAAACCTCGCCGACCAGCACGTCGTGGATCGTGATCGAGTTCTTGCCGGCGATCGTCATCTCGAACGGCCCGCCCGCCTTGAGGTTGGCGAGACGAACCATCCATTCGCCGTCAGAACCCGCGGTCGTGGTTTGCTTCTGCTTGGCGAAAGTGACGGTGATCTGCTCATCAGGACTGGCAGTTCCCCAGATGGGCACCGACATCCCCTGCTGCAAAACGATGTGGTCGCTGAAGAGAGTGGCGGGCTTCACGTCCGCCAGCAGCGGTCTTGCGTTCAACAAACTGGCCAGCGAGGCCACCGCGACGAGTTTCTTTCGTATTCTCATAAAGGCCTCTGTCGACTACACTCTCGGATCCGCGCCCCGCCACAGGACAGCAGACATAATAGTCAGGATACGCGGCGCATGTCAATCTTCCGCCGTCGGAAACCGGAGCTGTGGCAACAGGCGCTTGTGAGATTCATAGTCAATCTGGAGCCGTTCTCTGAGGCTCGGACGATCAGCGTCGGCTCCCACGCCACCGCGTGGCGCATACAATTTGAGAATTGAGAAGAAAAACCCTGAAATCCGCGCCGCATGAGAGCACATGGCCTACAACGATTTGTCGAATCTTGATGCCGGTTGTAGTTGCGCTGCTCCAGCGAGCGCTTTTTTTAGCGGCCTATTGAGGTCAGAGAAGGTTAAAAACCGTTAACGGGATCGAATGGTCGTCGATCGGGCCGATATTAACTCTGCAAAAACCCGATGAAGGCATGGCTATTGCTTTGACAGAGGTCGTGCGGGGCTTGAGTCCCCGCCAACGAAAGAGCCTGACAACAAGGCGCGGAAGCTGAGTAGATGCAGCCGCCGCGCCTCGGCTCTTTCTGGGGGTGGTGCGCGAGAGAGGAGTCGAACCTCCACGGGTTTCCCCACAGGATCCTAAGTCCTGCGCGTCTGCCAGTTCCGCCACTCGCGCCCAAGTACTTACAAAAACTACTTGACTCAATTGGCAATAATTGGCAATCTCAGGGGCATCGAAGGGAGAAACGCCGATGAAAGCCGAGACACCAAAAACCAAGCCGAGCAAGTCGTCATGGCCACCGATTCTAACGCTGAACTATCCGAGCGGCAAGCGTGCGTTTCAAGTGGCCTGCATGGTTGAGGGCAAGCGCATTCGGGAAACCTTCCCCACAAAGGTAGAAGCCGAGACGCGCGCTCAGGAAATCCGGGCAATGGTTCAACGCGAAGGCGCTTCGGGTTTCGCGTTGGCTGCCGATGCTCGTGTTGAGGCTGCCAAGTGCATCGAGAAGCTGTCCCCGTTCAACGCCACAATCAGCGAGGCGGCAGACTACTACGTCGAGCACGTGTTGAAATATCGCACCGCCCCGACCGTCAACACGGTTATCACGGAGATCGTCAAGGTCAAGCAGATGAACGGGAGGCGGCAGCACACGATTGAAAACTTCCGTCTTCGCGCAGAGCGGTTTGCCGAGACCTTCGGGGAACGGAAGCTGTCCGAGATCACGCCCGAAGAAATCTGTGCATGGCTCAACGATAAGCTGGTACATCGTGGCCGTGAGCTTGGCCCGGTCAGTCGGATTAACTACCTTGTCGCCATTGGCAATCTTTTCACCTTCGGTGTAAAGCGCGGCTACTGCGACCGCAATCCCGTGAAGCTGGTTGACCGTCCGTCGCGTGAGAATGGAGAAGTCAATTTCCTGACCGTTGAACAAGTCGTCGCGCTTCTGCTCCACGCGGAGAAGTACGACCTTGTCCCTTATGTTGCTCTCGGCGTGTTCGCCGGGCTGAGGCCAGAGAAGGAACTACGGGCGCTGGACTGGTCAAAGATCAATCTCGCGGAGCGGACAATCAGGATTGACGCTTCACTTGCCAAGACACGCCAGCGGCGCGTGATTGAGATCGACGACACGCTCGTTGCCTATTTGACACCGTATGCCAAGAGGCGCGGCCCAGTAGTCGAGATCGACGGCCAAGAGTTTCGGAAACGTTGGGAAGATTGCCGGAAGGATGCCGGCCTTGTACCGTGGCTGCATGACGTGCTGCGACACACTTATGCAACCTACTCCCTAGCCGCGTTCAACGACATTGGCAAGCTGGCGCTACAGATGGGAAACAGTCCGCAAGTGATTCATTCCAACTACAAGGGATTGGTCAGTAATGCCGACGCGGAGCGGTTTTGGGCACTCCGACCCGAAGCCGATGCTGCCGAGAAGATCGTGGCCATGCACTGCTGACGAAGAACCATTTCATGGTTTCACGAACGAGGACCCACTCGGAGTCAGTCGACTAATTCCATTGCCATGCTGGTGGGGTCATCTGTTTCAGCTTCGGTGCCATCTTCCTGTTGCTCCTCTTTGAAAAGACCTTCGATTTGTTCAGTCATGGAAGACAATCTTCTGTGCTGATTGGATTCGCATCGCCCGTCGCTTCCGAATTGACGGATCACCAACAGCGGCAATGCGGAATTTGTTCAGCGCCGCATCGAGTTCTGCCGGGTCAAATAGGACGGTGCGTCCAATCTTCCGAAAAGGGATAATGCGTCTTGCCATCCAGATTGATAGCGTGCGCGGACTGATGTTCGTATACTCCGCCGCTGCTTTCCGCCGTAGGTATTTACTCACTTGAGCATCTCCATCGGGAAAAACGCCTCGATGGGCAGTTTGAAAACGCGGCTCAGACAGAGCAATTGACGGTCACTCACCAGATGATAGCCGCCTTCCACCTTGGCAACGCCCTCACGGCTGATGTCCCAGCTGTGGAGTTGCAACTTCGCCGCCAGTAAGTCTTGCGTCCATCCGTGTTCGTGGCGCAAGCGGCGAATCTGCGGTCCGACATCGTTCAGTCGTTCCATACGCTATCCTTTGACTTGAGACGATACCCCGAAATGCATCACCAGCGTCACTGAGCAGTAGACGAGTAGCGACCGAGTTGTGGGAAGAAGCGGAAGGAAGCGCACGCCACCGAAGGACCATCCTATCCTTCCCCTTCGTTTGTCACCTGAGCTTGTCGAAGGGTCACCACCAGGCTGTCGTACCTGATTTGGTTCTTCATTCATACACGGCTCTCATCATGGCACGTAATCGTTTTTTCCTGTTCCCAAATGGGAACAATATTCTGGAGCCGCTCCAACTGTCCGTAATTCATTTGTGTTCTATTGCCGTGAAATTGGACTGTCTCGGCTGCTCTGCCAAACCTGTGCCATTTCTTCATTCATTGCCTCGCCGGTATCATGGCAGGTTATCGTGCTCAGGCTGTTCGCAAGCGCGAGCAGAATCGTATAGACATCAATGTGGTTTGCAGCGGTCTGACCCCTTGAAAAGCCTGTAACAAAACATCGGCACTTGTTGAGAAGTGCCGATGTTTTGAGACACAGCGAAACGCCTGCGTCACAAGCGGCGTTCCCGTTTACAAGATTTGTTGCGCTCGGCTGGTGTGTGATTAGGACTGCGCATTAACGGATATGCCCGTCACAAACGGCTGCTTGTCCTCAACCCCGCCGTATCTGGCATCACGGGTGCGCACCGTCACGAGTTTGCCGAGATCGAGTGCATCTCGTAGTGCCTTCAGATTCCAGCCCAGGATCACCACGTCCTGAGTTGGGAACACAATCGTGAGGCGCTCCGGAGCGGAATCCGCCTGATCTTGCGATGCAGGGTTCCTCTCCAGAACGCACTGGACGAGCTGCGCCAGCGGGAAACTGTGGCAGCGTCCGTCCGACCCGACAAAATCCACCAACTGACACTCACGGGACTTGTCCTCGATGCAGGCTGACGCTCGGTCGGTGTCTCGCTCGGGCTGCCCGGCTCGCTTGATCATATCCTGACTCCTCTCGATTGAATCTGGCTGGGCGCCATGGATTGACTCTCACGCGGCGCTATTGGCCTGCGAATCCTCGCCCGGAAACGATTCACACCAGCATTCAGGTGACGGACTATGATCGCCAGTTTCCGGTCCGGGCGCACCGAACCAGTCGGTATCCCACGCCACCGGTGCAGTCGCGACACGCCCGTTTCATCCGATTCAAAGTGACCTTGCCGCGGCGACTGGATCAACCCGGCCCTAACGAGCGCCTGTTCCAGTCCGCTCAACTCGATGGCGGCTTTACGTTCCTTGGCCTCGCCGATCCTTTGTCGTAGCAGTTCTTTGTTGTCAGTGAAGATTCGGCAGCGTTCCTTGCCACGCGAAATATCCACGTAGAATTGCCGCCGGTGAATGGCTGGCAGCGAAGCCGAACTCGCCACCACAAACACGTCTTGCACGGTCTGGCTCTGGGCGGCGTGCGACGTGACCGCGTACCCATGAGCAAACGTTCGGAAATTGCGAGGCAGCCGCCGGCCATCCGACAGCCGAATCTCTCCCTGGTCAATCGCCTTGACCTGAACGATCTCGCCGTTCACGAATTCTTGTCCACCAGCCTTGCAGCGGGCCTGCAACAGGAGCTTGTCCCCGGAAGCGACCGTCAGTTCCTTGGATTCGCACACGTCGAAGGTTTTCCCGCTGTCAGGACGAAACACCAGTTCTCGTCCATTCTCTTGCCGCACACGCAACGCTTTCTTTTCAATACCCACGACCGTGAGAGATTCGTGCGCCGCATACGCGCCCGATTGGCGATGAAACACAATGACCTGACCTGCGACGTAATTGCGCAGGTTCTTTTTCTCGGCAACTGTCCACGATAACGAATCGAACACCGTAACGGTTCGCTCTTGGTTTCCCAGCCGCTTCTGCCGTTTCAGTTCTGTGCGGACGTGGTCCGTCAGCGAATGAATCTCGTTCCAAGTTGGTGACACAAGCAGTGCTGACTTGCCCATCTTCACGGATTCAATATAGGCATCGGCGGCTTGCTGGTAGACGCTGTCGCTCTCGACAACAGCTCCCATTTTCTCCAACAGTTCGAACGCGCGCTGCGATTGTTGACGTGCGGCCTTGCGCACGGCCCGTTGAAGCTGGGGCGCTGACTTCTGCCGCCAGTTTTCGGCCAATTCGACAAACGAATACCGCGAATACTTCTCCAGAATGCGCAAGGCGTCCCCGCGCATGACGGCTGTGTGCTGACCCGTGTCACCGCAAAGGATGACTCGCGCCTGTTTCTGAATCGCCAGCGAAAAGAGTTTCTGCATATCGTCTGTGCTGACCACCCCGGCTTCGTCCACCATGATGATGCTTCGGCGTACAAGACCCGATTGGAGCGCCTCATCCACGAGCAGCCGTTGCAAGGTGATGGCCGGCAGTCCGTCGAGGCACAGGTTCTGCGCAGCCGAACCGGTCGGGGCGCAAGACACCGTCTGACGACCGGTGTCCTCGAAGGCGCGCCACAGTTCCTTCAATGTGCGACTCTTGCCCGTGCCGGCGAGGCCACGGATACCCGTAATCTGGTCGGGGCTGCGCAGGATGAACGAAACCGCCTTTCGTTGGTCCACGCCGAGGGTTTCGTCCCGGGGGATGTAATGCGGATGAATCGGAGCGAAACGATCCTTGCCCTGATCGACGGTGTTGATCAGAGATAATTCGCTGTAAAGAATCTCTCGTGTGGAAAGCTCACCGGCCACGCGCACGAACTCCGGTGAGGATCGAATCCGTTCCTTGAGGCTGGCCAGTTCGAACTGCCCGCGCCCCTGAAGCAGCGCCGCGTGCAGCAACCTGTATTCAGGGACAGTCGAGGCGCGCTCGAAAACGTGCTCTTGGGCATGGTCGAGGGCTTGCTGTTCATCGACCGGATGCTCGACGCGCACCGGAGAACCGTTGGCCGAGCGGACGACCGCACTCAGTTGACGATGCTCAGCCGACGAAATCTGATCAAGCTGGTGCTGGCGGACTTCCGCCTGGCTGATGCCCTTGACCTTCTTGGGACGCGCCCGGTGAACCGCTACAGCAATCTGGTTGTTGGACAGCTTGCGGCCAAGCTTCTGCTCCAATTCAACGACCACTGCTTTGATCTGGTTGCTGCGCTTGGAGAATCGCTCGCGGATCTCCGGCGACACGCCCTTGATCTCAAAACCCTTGGTGGTTCGCTCGGTCTCGTATCCGAGAGCGTGGAGACGGCTCGCCAGTTCGTTGCGATAGACTTCCGTTCCGTAATGGATCGCCTCGTGCATCACAAAAGTTTCCAGCGCCTTCCACCGTTGCTCATCTGGGTCATAGGTGCAGTTGAACAGGACGAAGTGGGTGTGCAATTGCGGGTCCAGCGTGCGCGAACTGTTGTGCAGGAATTCCGCGCCGACCAGGTTGCCCGTGGCGCGGTGTTCATTCTTCCCATCCTGACGCACCCGGCTGGCCGCGAATTGTTCCAGTTCCTTGATGGCGATGCGGGCTGCCGCGAGGTGCGCGTCCACGATGCGTTCGTCATTCATCGTCACGCCGAGGATCGATACCGACTTCGGAGCTGAGCAGGTGAAGTCGTAGTACAACCGGCGCTTCCCGTCCCGGTTGCGTCGCGGGGTCAGTGCTTTGCCGGTGACCGGATGCCGGTTGTCACAGAACGCCAGGAATTCTTCCCGGCCGATCACTTCGCCCTCTTTCAAATCGAGCCGTTCCAACCCCTCGCCGATCCAGCCACCAGGCCGGATGTCGCCTTGTGAGTAGTAATCGTTGTGCGTCAAATGCTCGTCGAAATACTGCTCCGCCGCCGGGCGATTCTTCTGTGATTTGGTTGTCAACATGCGTGGGCATTGAAGCACATCCTTATGTTCGATCTGTTCAGCTCATGGAACAGTCAGTCGGGATGTTTGTGCCCGTCGGCCCGGAGAAATGAACGACCCGAATCATCGGCGTGGTCGCCGTGTTTCCCACAGGGAGCCTGACGGACGATCCAAGGAGCTTCCAAGAACTTTCCCAGAATCTTCCGAGAATCTTCCAATGGGCATCCGTCCTGTGTCCAGCGAGCTTCCAACCCGCTGTCCGAACCTTATCCGATCCGCAGCCGCTCAACTGGCGCACCGAAACCGCGCAATGCTGCATTCGTAAACTCTGCCGACAAAGCTCTGAGAAATCACCCGGCAACAGCGGCACAATCATAAATCTCGCTGGAACAATGGCCACATTTCTCACCATCTGAGTGTTGAATCTGTCAACGCCGCGTCAATGCAATTCAACAGTTTCACCAAAATGGGCCTCATTGGTGTTGACAGCCGCTATCGTCGCGGAATCGAAGAATACATGAGACACCAACTCCTTAGCAGTGGCTAAGGGTGGCAGTTACCCGCCAACACGGACGCACAGCAAGAGAACAGTAGTCCCCACGACGGACCGCCATTTAAAGACATGCAACCTTGCCGCTTCGGTCGTCCCCCCATGTCCTGACGCCTTCGCCCGCAACGTTCCATGACTTTTCGTGGCACGAGCTACGTAATACGCCAGCGATGTCGCCGCTGGAAAATCTCGGCGCAGCCACATCGCTTGGTCGGCGTGCCTTTGACAATCGTACACCTTGGGAGTTCGTGCGGGTGGTCCCCTCCCCCATGGGGGTATGTCAGGCGCAATGCAAACCGCCACCTTGTTAGAACAAACATTATGTTTGCTGAGCATAATGTTTGACAAGCATCATGTTCTTTGGGACATTCTGCTTATGGAACTGACGTTTACCAATCGCACCGCTGAATTGAAGGAATTGGAGTCCGCTGCGACTGCGGGCGGATTACTGGTGGTGTTTGGCCGCCGTCGTGTGGGTAAGACGCGACTACTGGCGCACTGGCTGAAACCACGTCATGGCTTGTACAGCCAAGCCATCGAAGGAGCCAAAGAAATCCAATTGGAACAAGTGTTTCGCGACATTCAAGACCGGCTGACGACTTCCATCGTTCCCAAGTCATGGGCGGAACTGTTTGAACTGCTCGCTTTGCAGAAGCAGCAACCGATTCTCTGCCTCGACGAATTCCCTTACCTTGTTGCATCCGATTCTTCTCTGCCTAGTGTTCTTCAGCGCTGGCTCGATCACGGCAGACCCAAGCATTTCCTGTTGATCTTGTCCGGCTCCAGCACGCGGATGATGAACGATCTCTTCTTGAACCGCTCGGCCCCGCTGTACGGTCGCGCCCGCAAACTGCTCCACATTGAACCGATGAGTTATGCCGCGTTTTGCACGGCATGCCATATGAATCCCGCCGACATGGAGTCCTTCACTCGTTTCGCGCTCGTTGGCGGCATTCCGAAATACTGGGAGTTTGTGGAAGCGAACGCATCCGCTATTGACCTGGCCGACGAGTTGTTCTTTGGATTCGCCCCCTATCTTGATCAGGAGCCGGCCCGTATTCTCAGGGACGAAGGAATTTCCGGTACGAATGCGGTCTCGGTCCTCGAAGCCATTGGACGGGGTGCGGAGAAACCTTCGGAAATGGCCGCCCGACTCGGTACGGTGCAAACCAATCTCTCGCGGCTGCTCCAACAGTTGCTGGATGCTTCGGTGCTCACACGGGAAATTCCTTTTGGGGAAAGCCCGCGTTCGACCAAGAAAACCCGCTATCACATTCACGACCCGGCGTTGCGGTTCTGGTTTCGGGTTTATTCGCCGCACCGGACACGCTGGCACCGCTATAGTCACGCCGAGAAAACCAAGCTATTGCATGACCATGCCTCGACCGTATTTGAGGATTTCTGTCGCCAGCAGTATGCGGCGGCCTCGCGGTATTGGGAAGGGGATTTGGAATTCGACTTTGTCCGGACCGAGGGCTGCGGCCATGCACGGGAACGAGCCGTGGCTTCCGAGGTAAAGTGGAAACAACTTACGACGAGTGAGAAGGCGCAGATTGAAAAGCGACTCGCAGCGGCTTGGCAGCGTTGCGCCTTGCGCGGCCGGTATAAAGACGTTGCCTTTGAAGTGATTGACGCAGATATTTTGAAACAAGTTCGCCGTGAGGAGTAAACCCCTTTCGGGACGGATCGGATTTCTAGCCGACGCGAAGTATTGAACCTGTCACAGCTTGCTTCCCATCGGGGATGCCAGTCAAAGACATGGAACTTTGCCGCTTCGGTCGTCCCTACACCCTGACGCCTTCACTCGCAAAGTCCCATGACTTTTCTTGGCGGTGGCTACCCGAAGCGCGCACGATGTCGCCGCGTGAACATCTCAGCGCGGCCACATCGCTTTGCGCAACCGTAGCGCATTCGCGCTGAGTCCCAGTCGGCTTAACTACTTTTTCGCCCCCAACATCCGCTCCAGCGCGCGCAGGGACCGACTACTTGCCCAAAGCCCGGCATTGATCGAGAGGATATACGGCGGCTGTTTCCTGTCGCCGCATCCCGCTGCTACAGTTCCCCCACTCACCCAATCATAGATTCGTTCGGAAAGGCGGGCGACCCTCCCAGCAGCAATGCCATTGTGGAGTTCTCGCCGCCGCCATCCGCCAGAGTTTCAGCCTACTAGAGGGGAACAGTTCTGGCCGTTCTTCTGGGTTGCCTCCAGGGCACGAACAATCTGGGTCCGGGCAGCATCGCAGCTTTCAATTCCCGTTTTCAGGTCCCAGAACAGATACCCTCCGTTCACGTCCCGTCTCAATACGGCGTAACCCCAGTTTGCGTTCGTCGTTCCTTCTGCAATTGTGCCGATGCTGTTCCCCGCTTCATCCGCAAACCATTCCACCTCTGCACCGATGAACCTCCCGATGGCGAAACGATGCGGGAGGAACTGATCGAGATCGACTCGAGATATATTTCTGATTGGCACAACGACCACATCATCTCCCTGGGTTGGTCACGGCGACCCTAGCGACGAGTCTATTCACGGTCAGGGACAGGGACGGACTGCGGATCGGGACGAACGTCACAATCCAGCGCGCGTTGATGACACCTGCGCAGTCGACCATCTTGATCCTCACTCAGGCCCTTTTGGGGTTCACGAGCAGCAATACGATCCCGCCGGCCAGTGCGAGCGCTCCGGCCACCGGGGGTATAAAGTGCCTGCGTGTCGTCTCCACGTGCACTCCGAGGACATCGACAGGTTTTCCTCTGGTCGTGTAAGTAATGCCCGAGTAAGCGAGTACCACCATGCCGAGCGCGATCAGTATGACTGCAATTGTTTTTGTATTCATTTCGGACCTCATTTTTCTTTTTCTTGGTTAACCGCTTCTTACACTAGGCGTCGGCCCTGAATGATGTTGACCAGGACCATGATGATGGCAATTACCAGCAGGACGTGAATTAACCCGCCCATCGTGTAACTGGTCACCAGACCCAGCAGCCACAGGGCTATCATTACTACAGCTATCGCATACAACATATGATTCTCCTTTCAGTTCGGTTTGGACTCACTGCCGACTGGTGCGCCATTTACTTCTCGCACCAGCGAGCAGCGGGTCTAATGTCTACTTGTTACGGGCGCGGCCCCCTTTGGTTGTTTCAGCACGACCTTGGCGCCATGCGCGGTCTTGGTCACCGCTTTGCGGACCGTCTCCACTGCGGTCGAACCTACCTTGCCGGCCGCTTTCAAGGCACCATCGGCAGCCGCCGACACAGCGTCCTCGGCGCTGATTCCCAATTCCTTGGCGCCCGCGATCGCTCCTTCAACAAGACCGGTAGCAGCGGCCTCAAGGTCGCCGCCGACCGCGGCCGTGTCTCGGATCGTGACATGGGCGGTGTGGCTGATGGTATCCATAACTTCCGTGCCGGCCTCTTTGGTGCCGCGCAGCACCCCGACCATGATCCCTTTCGCGGCATGCCCTAGGTCGGCGCCGACCTGCACTGCGCCGCGGACCGCGCCGCTTGCCACGTCGGCAATGGCATCGGTTACGGACGTGCCCACCTTGCCGGTATCTTTGATCGCTGTGGCGAGCGTTTTGGTAATGGTATCCACTGTCGCTTGGACGATGTCACCCGTCCCTTTGATCGCGGCCACAATCCCGTTCTTTACCGTTTCAATCATCCCTGAGTGTTCTGTCTTCATGTTTGCTTTCCTTTCGGATTATCAAGGCTCGTTGCCGGCTGGTGTACTCCTGCACCAGCTAACAGCGATCCTGTGGTTGTGTTACTCGTTCTTCGCCTCTTCGATGGTCATGTTGTTGACCACGATCTTCACACCGTTGATGTCGGTGACGAGCTTGGTGACGAGGCCCTTTTCGACGGCGTTGCGGGCTTGGCCACCTAGCGTGACCACGCCATCGTTCGTCTCCACCTTGGTCCGGAGGACGCCGGTCGAGCGATGCGACCGCAACGTCATCTTCACTTGGGCGGTGATGGAAGCGTCATCAATTTGTTCGCCCATCGTTTCACCCGGCGCTTCCGGGTTGGTTGCCACTGTCATCTCGTTCTTGACGCTTCTGACGCCTTCGACGTCTTTGGCGAATTCAGTGGTCAGGTCCTTTTGGGCCTGGCTCGCGGCTTCGCCTTTCAGCGTCACGATGCCATCTTTCACGTAAACCTCTGTTTTGTGGGCGTTCACGTTGCGATGGAACACCAGCGCGGTTTTCACTTTCATGCTGACCCACGTATCCGAATTCTCGGTGGGGCGGTCGCCTTTGATTTCGATGCGATTATCCACGCTCTTGACCCCGGGCAACGCCTCGGCGGTGTCTTGGGCCATCGGTTTGTGGGTTTCGTTATACACGTCGCCCGTCAAGGTGACGGCTCCATCCTTGGAGCTGATCTTGATGTCTTCGTCCTTCAGATATGTCTTATAGACGAAGCTTTTCGTGAACGAGGATTCGATGCGGTCATCCGTCTCGGACGCGCGCAGAGGGGCGCTCGTGGCTACCAGAGCGGCCGCGGCCACTACAAGCGCCAATGGATATGTTACTTCCATACTGCCTCCTACTTTCTGCTGTTACATCTTTGGGTTGAAAGCAAGGTAAGCGATGTGCTGGCACTTCTCTATGGGGTAGAACCCTACCGTGGATCCGGACGGCTGCGGAGCCGAACTACTCCATCGCGGCCAACACGTCGTTTAGCGACAGCGTGGCGAACGTGGTGGCGTAGTCGGACATCGCGTAGGGGATGATGAGCTGGCGACCGTGCAAAAGACTGCCGCAGGAGTAAACGACATTGGGCACGTAGCCTTCGCGCTCGTTTTCGTTCGGCTTGATCAGCGGCTCGCGCAGGCGACCGGTGACCTTGGTCGGGTCGTCAAGATCGAGTAGGAACGCGCCGATGCAATATTTCCGCATCGGCCCGACGCCGTGACTGAGCACCAGCCAGCCGGCTGCCGTTTCGATCGGGGAACCGCAGTTGCCCAACTGAATGAATTCCCAGGGAAATTTCGGCTTCAGGACGAGTTGCCTGGCGTGCCAGAAGTGCAGATGGTCGGAGAACATCACGTAAATGTTCTCCAAATCCTGCCGACCGAGCATCGCGTAGCGGCCTTTGATTTTTCGCGGAAAGAGCGCCATGCCCTTGTTCTGCACGGCCGGCCCGTTCAGTGTGATGAATTTGAAGTGAAGAAAGTCGGGTGTCTCGATGAATTGTGGCAGGACCAGTTTGCCGTCGTACGCGGTGTAGGTGGCGTAATAGGTCCGCGTGCCGTCGTCGTTGTGGAAGAGAACAAACCGGGCATCCTCGATCCCGTTGCTCTGCGACGGCGTGGTGGGAAACAACACGCGTTCGGACAAGCGTGAGTCCGGCGCGAACTGGACCTCGTAATTCGATTGGGCCAGCGTCAGGATTTTTCGCGCGGCCGATTGTCTTTCCTCATCCCGTGCCCGGAGCTGTTTCACGGCACCAAGGACGCTGGTGCGCAGCTCCTCCAAGGTGAACGACTCGCCCAATCCCTGAAGCGCCTGCCGGCTGAAGTCGCTCGCCAGACCCAGTTCATGAAGTTTCCGATCGAACAGGCTCCTTTCGTACGACGCGTTGGGCACTTGGGCAGGCTCGAGGCAGTACCGCGTGGGCGCGTTGATCGTGATGTTGCAGTTCTTGTCCAAAAAACCCGTGCGAAAAGTGATCGAGGAAATGTGTCCTTCGCCCGTGGCCCGCAGGCTGAGAATGAAACGCAATGAACCACGCGGCAGATCCGACTGGTCCGGGTGCGGCACGATGGAGGGATTGAACAACGCCGAGGCTTCGAGCGAATACTCGTGACTGAAATACGCGCCGAGCAATAACTTCCGTTCTTCGGATAGTTTCTGGTCGGTGTGCAAACAGGGTCGGACCCGCTCGAACCGCTGTCGGAGAAACTCTTCAATTTTCACGTGGCGCTCCCCAAACTCGGCCTGCACCTGCTCCCACAGCGTGTGGACTTCGCGTTCAAGAAGCGCCATGACCTGAGCGCAGAGTTTGATGGCGCGACGGTCGTTTGTCAGAAGAAACGGCCGGAGCAGCACCCGCGTGCGGTCCGGATGCAGCAGGACGTTGGTGCGTTGAACATTGGCGGTTCTCATGGGGCGGTTGCGCGCCTACGGAGCCGGCTGGTTGAACGCCGTGACGGCGTTTTGCATGAGCTGCATTTCCGCCAGCGAGAGCAAGAATGCCAAGGTCGATTCCGCGCCCTGGTTCTGGTTGACGCGGTCCACGTGCAACGCATCGCGGCAGCCGCCGGTGTTGGGCGAGTACAGTTCCAGGCCGAGATCGTTCCAGCCAAGGAACCAGTCGAATGCGCGCTGGGCCTCTTCGTACCACCACGCGTCCGACGTGGCGCGGTAGGCTTCGAGACAGGCCGACACCATCGAGTGCGCTTCGATCGGTTGCTGGTCGAAGGTCGCACGGGTTCGGCCGCGCCGGTGAAATCCGTTGCTGCCGATCGGGCGGAAGTCGCCGCTCTCCGCCGTTTGCGTTTTCGCCAACCAGCGTAACGTCTGCAGTCCGCGCTCGAACACCGGCGTTTGACCCGTCGCTCTCCCACTCAGGATCAGGGCGTGGGCGAGCTTCGCATTGTCGTAGGAAAGCACTTCTTCAAACCACGGCCAGTCCGGCTGCGCGGCCCGGCCGAACAGTTCCATGAGCCCCGCGGTCAGCGTCTCACGAATTTGGTTGGCGAACCGGTCGCCGCTCAGGCGCTGCAAGTATTCATGGATGCCGAGCAGGCTGAAGGCCCACGCGCGCGGCGACGTAAACCCGGTCACCGCCGGCAGCGCCTGCGCGAAGATCTGCCCGGACATGATTTGAAAACTCCGGTACGGCGAACGTCCCACGCCCGTGCCCAGCGCCCAAAGCGCCCGGGCGTGGGAGTCCTCCGAGCCTTGTTCATCGAGCCAGCGGCGGTCAAAGCTCAGGTGGTTGTGAAACCGTTTCGTCCTAGGGTCGAACGCGTGATGCAGAAACGCCGCGTACGTCGTGGCCATCGTCCGCACGCGCTCCGGTTCTTCTTCCAATTCATCGAGCAGCACCGCCAGAATGAAGGCGCGCGCGTTGTCGTCCGTGCAGTAGCCTTCGGAAAAATTCGGCACGCTGAACAGGGCGTGTTGAAAAAGGCCCGTGGAATCGGTCATCCGCGCCAGATGATCCAGCTTCAACTCGGGCAACTCCCGGGGCTGCTGGTCGAGTGTTTTTGTGGCAAACGATTTTCGCGTTAACACCGCGCGCTCGAGCCGCGCCAGTTCGAAGGAGCGCATGTAGAGCCGCGCCACGTTGCTCCACACCATCTCGCGGCCCAGTTTGTACGCATTCTTGCGCATGGCGTGGCGGCGCGTGTCGTCGCGCAGCAGGCCGATGACCTCGCGTGCAATCGCCTTGGCGTCGCCGAACGGCACCAGCACGCCGCGCTCTTCCGCCAGCAATTCGGCCGCGTGCCAGTAGGGTGTTGAGACCACGGCTTTGCCCGCGCCGAACGTGTAGGCCAGCGTGCCGGAAGTGATCTGCGCTTCGTTGAGGTACGGCGTGATGTAGAGATCCGCCGCGCCGATGAACTCCTTGAGTTCATCGAGCGCCACGAAGCGGTTGTAGAAGATGACGCTCTTCTGGATCTTGTTCCTTTTGGCGAGGCGTTCGAGGCCCAGCCGATAGGTTTCGCCCTGTTCGCGGAACTCGTTCGGGTGCGTGGCCCCGAGGACGATGTAAACCACGTTGGGGAACTCCGCCAGAATTTGCGGCAGCGCGTTGAGCACATGTTCGATCCCCTTGTTCGGCGAAAGCAAGCCGAACGTGAGCAACACCACTCTCCCGGCCACGCCGAACTGGTCCTTGTAATAATTCGGGTCGACGAACGGGATGTCGGGAATGCCATGCGGGATGAGATCAATCTTGGCCGGCGGCGCCTGGTAAACCTCCTGCAACATTTGTCGTCCCCGCTCGGCCATGACCACGAGCCGGGTCGAGCGCGCGATCAGTTCTTGCATTACGCGCCGCTGGTCGGCGTTCGGCTCGCGTAAAACGGTGTGCAGCGTCGTGACAACGGGCATTCTCAATTCGCGCAGGAGCGCCAGCAGGTGGCTGCCGGCCGGTCCGCCGAAGATTCCGAACTCGTGCTGCAAGCAGACGATGTCCACGTTGCTGATATTGAGGAAGTCCGCCGCCTGCTGGTAGGACGACAAATCCTGCTCCTCAATCTCGAAGCGAACCACGTCCGGATATTCGTACCCGCCCGGGATGTCATTGACCGGCACCGCGAAGCACCGAGTTGAAGGGTGCTCCGCTGCTACGGCTGAGAGCACGTCGGACGTGAACGTAGCGATGCCACATTTGCGCGGCAAGTAGTCGCCCAGAAACGCGATCTTCCGAATTTGAGATGGCTCTTCCACAGGTTCGACCGCTGGATTCTGCGCTCTGCGCGCCTTTTTGTATAGGGCAAAACCCTGCCGAAGATCATCTGGATGTGCTTTCCGAAAAACTGATCCAGCCCCTCGTGTCTTACGGCTTCTTCACGCGGCTGGCTTTGTTGGTCGCGGCGGCGGCGGCATCGGCATCGGCTTGCCGGATAGCGCCGCGGAGCAACCAGAAGCGCTGCATCCCTCTGACCAACCGTTCGATCTCGTGCATGGTCTGCTGCGTCTGCGCCACCAGCGCCGGCAGGTCTTGGGCGCTCTGATTCACCGAACCGGCGATCGCCGGGAAATTCGTGCTCGCTTGTTGAACGTTGCCCAGGATGAGCTTCAGTTCGTCCATCGAGGCGTTGGCCTTGGCCAGCAACTCCTCCAACTCATCCGCAGCGGTCGGATCCGTCAGCAATCGGCCCGCCGTGCCTTTGCCCTGCTGAAGGTCAGCGGCAATGTCGTCCACGCGAACAATGAGTTTGTCCAAACGCTCCGTCGCGGTGACGAGGTTCGTGCCCAGCGCAGTCCATGTATCGAGGCCCGCGCTCAGTTTCTTCAAAGCGGGCACGATCTCGCGGCGGACTTCCTCCAGCGCGGTTTCCAAGGCGCTTGGCTGAAGCTCGTTGCAGATGATGGAGGCATTCTTTTCGGGCAACGGCTGGCCATGACCGCGCGTGATCTCAAAGTAGGCATCGCCCATCACGCCGAATTTCCGTTTGACGACCGCTGACGAGTCCCCGCGCACAAACAGGAAGAAATCGCGGCGGATGTTCACGAGCGCCTCCATGCGCCCGGTCGGATGGACGCTGACATCGGAGACCGTCCCCACCAGCGTGCCCAGGAAGTACACCTCCGAGCCTTGCCGGATGCCCGCCGCCCCGGTCGCCGGCAGAACGATCCGCAGCGTGGCATTGCTTCTGAACCAGCGCTGACTGTGACTCGTCCACACGATGGCGGCGATCAGCACGGCGACAACGGCGAGGACAAACGTGCCCGTGACCGCGTGGACGTGCCGAAACTTGAAGCGCTCTTCCATCAGTTTGCCTCGCTCGCCTTGTCCGTCAATTCGTTCATGGTCACAGGTACGTCAGCAGCGACACCACGGCGGAAGTCACAAACAGTCCCGCAACAGACCGGGTGAGCGCCCGTTGCGTGGCCTGCGGGATTTCCGTGACCGACCCGCCGACGCCCAGTCCGCCAATGCAACAAGACGCGCTGGCAAACAAGGCGGGCAGGATGCTTTTGGCAAGGATGCTGACCACGTCGTTCGGGCGAACCGCGCTCGACACCGTGTCCGCAAATAACAGTACATCGCGGCTGCCTTTCCCCATCCAGGCCGCGAACAAATAACCGCTCGCAAACGTGACCAAGATAAAGACGATCGTCAGGCAAAACGTGGAAACCGCCACTCCCAGCACGCGCGGTAGTACCAGATAGAGGAACGGATCGCTTCCCTGTGCTTCGAGGGCACGGACTTCCCCACTGATTTTGAGGACTCCCAGTTCTGTCGTCATCGCACTGCCGCTGCGGACAATCACGATGAGGTTGATCAGCACCGGGCCGAGTTCGCGTGCCACGACAGCCACCAACAGCGGACCGAGCAGTTGTGACTGCCCCGCTTCGCCGGCCCAGAACGAGAGCTGCACCACCACCGAAATGCCAACAAACACAGCCACCCCGCAGACAAACCCTAGCGGTTCGACCCCGACGGCCAGAACCTGCCGCGCCAACAGGTACCACACCGGGCGCATCCAAGACCACGGTCGGACACAGACATACAGGACGGTTCCAATCACCGCCGCCGCATGCTGCAGTTCGTCCCACTGCGCCCAAACTATTGCCCCCAATCTGCCAATCGCACGCATGAATGGATTCCGTAACTCACGCAGTATGCTACGCGATGGGCCGGCCCCTTGCTATGGGGTGTAACCCTACTACCGCTCACCGAGTGGGTAGGGTTTTACCCCATCGACAGATTGAAGGAACCGTCAGAGATTGACACAAGATTAGTGGCAACGTATTCGGGATAAACTATGAAAGCCAAGTTGACCGGGTTGTCGCAACGTTATCAGACGGCGTTGCGAAAACATCTGCAGCAAGGGCCACGGGCCAGCTTGCAGCCGGCGCATGATTTGGGTCGCCGGGCCGTAACCCTCGGGCTGGAGACGTTGGACGTGGCCAGGATTCACCAGGGAGCACTCGCTACACTGGAAGCCTCCAACAGCAGAGATGGGATCATCAAGCGGGCGGAGATTTTTTTTGCCGAAGCCGTCACGCCGATCGAGAAAACTCACTGCGCCGCGCTCAAGGCCAACGCCCACTTCAGTCAATTGGTCAAGACGTTGAACCGGCGCACGGTGGATTTGGCGGCCTCCAACCAGTTCTTGAAACAGGGAATCGCCCAGCGCAAGACCGTGGAGCAAGCCCTCAAGAAAAGCGCGGGACACTACGCCCGGTTGCTGAAGAAGTCCTGTCGCCTGCAGAAACATTTGCGGTATCTGACCCACCAGATTCTGTCGGCGCAGGAAGAGGAACGCAAGAAGATCAGCCGCGACCTGCATGATGAAGTCGCCCAGACCTTGCTGGGCATCAATGTCCGGCTGTTGACGTTGAAAAAGGAGGCGGCGGTCAACACGGAGGGCCTCAAAAAAGAGATTGCCAGCACGCAACGCTTGGTGAAACAATCTGTCAAAACCATGAATCGGTTCGCCCGTGAATTCGGCAAACAGCATGATACGTAAATCGACCGGGTTATCGCGGCGCTATCAGGCGGCGTTGCGAAAACACCTGAAGCAAGGTCCGCCGGCAAGCTTGCAGCCGGCGCAGGGACTGGGACGCCGGGCCATGACCATCGGCCTGGATACGCTGGACCTGGCCAGGATTCACGAGCAAGCGTTGATTGCCCTCGTGTTGCCGAGCTACTCCGCCGGCACCCGGGATGCGATGGTGCGGCGGGCGGGAACTTTTTTTGCCGAGGCCATCACCCCGATCGAGACGACTCATCGCACCGCGCGCGAGGCCAACGTCCGCTTGAATCAAATGATCGAGACGTTGAACCGGCACAGCACGGATCTGACCGACTCGAACCGGCAGTTGAAACAGGAAATCGCCCAGCGCAAGTTGGTGGAGGAGTCCCTCCGTAAAAGCGAGCAACACTACAGCCAGTTGCTGGAGCAGGCGCACCGCCTGCAGGAGCAATTGCGGCTTCTGTCCCACCAGCTCCTGGTGGCGCAGGAGGAAGAACGTAAGAAGATCAGCCGCGAGCTGCATGATGAAATCGCCCAGACCTTGACGGGCATCAATGTCCAATTGGCGACCTTGAAAACGGAGGCCATGGTCAACACCAAAGGCCTCCAGAAAAAGATCACCCGCACGCAACGGCTGGTCGAGAAGTCGGTGGACATCGTGCATCGGTTCGCCCGGGATTTGCGCCCATCGGTGTTGGACGACATGGGGCTGGTTTCCGCTCTCCATACATTTATGAAAAGCTTTACAAAACGGACGGGCATCCACATTCGTTTCACGACCTTCACTTCCGGCTGGATTAAACAATTGGACAATGCCACGCGAACTGTGCTTTACCGCGTCGCCCAGGAAGCGCTGACCAATGTGGCGCGGCATGCGCAAGC